>Ga0315291_10000064_pt1 | contig 113686 bp, 129 predicted proteins | sample YL17G12_20_MG_FD_203070 | JGI IMG/M metagenome (GOLD analysis project Ga0315291, IMG submission 203070) | Sediment microbial communities from Yellowstone Lake, YNP, Wyoming, USA - YL17G12_20 | ecosystem: Environmental > Aquatic > Freshwater > Lake > Sediment | place: USA: Wyoming | collected... | reverse complement strand
AGCTTATGTTTCCAGGATCAATGCCGCCGGAGCAAGGAGTGCAGTTGAATGGAGCATTATAGATATAAGAGCAGGTATTATTGCCTTGATCTGTTGCGCCTCGGCCATATAAATCCCATGATGCATTATCGCAAGCAGCGCTATTTTTTATATACGCTGCTGCACCGTAACCCTCTACAACATAAAATCCAGAGTTGGAATTGTTGTTTGCCTGGCAATTTTGAAAGTAATGACCGCCTACGAGCACATATGCGCCATATTGGTTGTTATCGAACTGGACATTTGTGAAATTTGAAACAATTCTTCCAAGATATACACCATTGCCATCGCCATAGAATCTGCTATCTTGGACAGTAAGATTATATGTAAAAGGAATTCCTAGTTTGTAAGTATACATTCCACTGCTGAAGTTGGCAATTGTACAGTTTCTTATTGCAATATTGCTCTGATTAACAACATAAATTCCATTTCCACCAACTCCAATCCCACTCCCAGTTATATTAAAGCCGGCGCAGTCAAGAGTCACATTATCTGCAGTAATGTTGAAGCAAGTTCCGCTTGCCGAGACACTTTGATTCAAAGTGTATGTTCCCGACTGATTGAGCTCGCCGCACGCATTTATGTTGCCAGGCGGCGCGCCTTTGGGCGCGCCGAACTCGAAAATCTCTGATGTCTCGCCGACATGCAATCTGAATTCAGGCAGGCGCTCGCTGAAATGAACAGTCAGCGTGACGTTTTCATCCGCGCCGCTTTCATTCCTGTCAAGAGCGTAATCCAATTCAGCATCTTCAATCTGCTCAATCCATATCTGCTGCGTTTCTGTCGAGTTGTGCGAGAAAATCAAGGTGAAAATCCCGTTCTCGTCGTCTTCCGATGCGCTCCAGATCGCTGTCTCGAAGTTCGGGTCGTCCATGACTTTCTTTCCGCCGACATTTTCAAGCTGCTCCTTTGTGATTTTTTCTATCTCGTCCAGATTGCTGATTTCTGATTCTGTTGTGACTGCCACAGAAAGGGTCTCGCTCAAAATTTCCTTGCCCCCGTAGCTCAAGATTATGCTAAGGTCGTACCTTCCAAGCTCAGGCAGCTCAATATCTAGTGCATCAAGGGAAAATTCGATTTCATGGCGCTTCTGCGTGATATAATCCTTTCCGAATCCATCCTCGCCGACTGCATAATCTGTCGTAACCTTTATAGACGTTCCATTCTGCGAAAGCGAGATAAGGTCGTCGTTCATATTCTCTCCTCCAACCATGACGCTCCCGTTTATGATTTCCGCCTTCTTCCCTTCTGCAAGAGTGTAAGTGAACTGATTGAGATAGTTGCATTTCCCGTCTACAATGCTGTCGTTCTGCTCCTGCGTGGCAAAGCCGATAAATCTGAAAATTTTCCTGAAAAAATCAGATACTGAAAATCCGCTTAGAGGGGGGGAATTATTGTATTCTGCGCTTGAATTGCTCTTATTCAGGATATGGAGCTTGAACTCGACATCAGGATATTCTTTTATGATTTTCCCGGGCCACCCGTAACCCAAGCCGTTGCCGGATATATCCGCGTCCTGAAGATAGAAATCTCCCTCTTTTGGCTCTATTGAAAGCCCGCTCAGATTCGCCCATTTTTCAAGGCTGAGCTCGTTTGTCTTGCCATTGAATGAGACTGCAGCCATCGTTCCCGCAGGAATGAGCTCTCCGCTCTGCAGCTCCAATGTGAAATTCCCGAGCAGTTTTCCTCCCTGCATCAGGGATGCATCGTCGATTGATGTTGTTTTTCCCGTGGATTCGGGCCTTAAAAACACCGAAAATAAGATAAAAATGGCCGCAAAAATGCTGAGCACAGCTGCAAGCTTGAAAAACAGATTAACCTCCTTTGACATCTTCGGTATTTCAAGGAAAATGCTTTTTTTAAAGGTTTCTTTATCCTCGTAAAAAGCCCTGTTCGCCACAAGCTTTTTATATGCTCAACTTCTCAAATTTTGATGGCAAAAATATCAATTTTCGCCGAGCTTGAAAACCGGAGGTTTTCATAGCATGGCAAGGACAAGGATAAAATTAGTCAGCGCGAACATAGATAAGTTGAATGAAATAGTCAATGCTATATGCGGGGTAGCCTCGAAAGCGGGCGTCTCGATTCACGGCCCGATACCTATGCCGACAAAGCACCTCAAGATAACCACAAGAAAAAGCCCCTGCGGCAACGGAACAGCTACTTTCGACAGGTTTGAAATGCGCATCCACAAAAGGCTTATAGACATGCCAGCCGACGAGAAAGTCCTTCATGCGATAATGAGGATGCCTATCTCCAAGGAAGTCAACGTCGAGATAAAAGTCATTGAGTGAATTTTCTATTGCACGGCGCAACTGATTCAAGCGCCGATATAATTTGGTTTGCAGATATAGAGCGCGCCCTCAGGCGCGCATCGCTCGCCGCGCTTCGGCGCGGCCTCGCTAATGTCTCGTCGTTCTGATGAATTCCTTGCCATCGCTCGCCGCTGATGCGGCTCGCTTATTATAATCTTATATTGTGAATTGATTTTAGGGCGCGAGACGTCAGCGCGCCGGAATTTATTTCAAAGATATAGAAATTTATCTAAGGAAGTATCGAGAATCCCTTTGTAATCGACTGCCTGTAGATGTACGCTAAATCTATGCTGAACGGAACTTCCATCATCTGCTCGTCTGCGCTCAGCGTCTTGTAGCAGACAAGGCTTCCGACATACGCCATTCCAGTCGTTCCTTCGATTGGCGCGTGCGACGTGTCAAGACCGTATAATTTACACACGAATCCTGAGTCTGTTGTTACAGTGGCCTCGACCATGTTCAGCTTGCTTTTCTCGTTCAGGTTATTTTCCTGAAGCAGCTCGCAATTGGCGTTTGAAAGATAAACTTCCCCGCCGCCTTTGTTTGTAATGACTGATGTAACAGAAAGCTTGTCGCCTTCTATTTTCTCTGTGATGTTCGTGATCTGCACGGGCCCTGCCGAATTTTCACCTTCTTTCAGCTTGCTTCCCGAGATGCTGCACAAAGTCCCTGTTTTTCCCACGCATATCTTCGAGTTCAATGAATTGAAATATCTGTAGCAGGCATCGACTTTCATCGAGGAGCTGAATTTTGCCTGGAGCTCAGCCGGCTTTGCGGCTTCTGCAAAGACTATCCTCTCTTTCCCGCCTTCCACAATATCGGTTTCCTTTGAAATGAAGTATGCATTCTGCATATGCGCTGTTGTTCCCTGGATTGTCTCTGGCGAGAATCCGCTTATATAGAAATTGGCAGCTCCTGCCGCGACATCCGCCCCGCCTGCATTCAAAACATCGACATATATCGGATATGTCTCCCTTGGAACCATCTCCGCCGGAGGCGCATTATCGACGAAGCCCATCACAAGCGCCGTCGTGTTTGTTTTAGCAGGCGTTTTCTGGCAGTCAGCTCCGCTTGAAGCGAAAAGCATCAGGATTAATGCCATGATTGCAACCGCGCTGAAAATGTTTTTGTTCATTTTGCCTCTTTTTTTATTCAAGCTTTGTTTTTATGCTGAACGGGAATTTCTTTTCGATCGAGACCCCGTAATCGAGAGTTATCGTCAATGGATAGCTCTCATCCCCGACAGGATTAACAATGCTCGAGCATTTTATAAGCCTTTCGTTCTGGAGCTCAAGAAGGCCTTTTGCCTGCGCTCCGTCCTGCGTTCTGCAGTCCAGCGCATTCGGCTCGAGCTCTGCATCGAAATAAGTCGTGTTCTCTCTGGAAAAATCAGGTGAGAATATTTTTGCATCCTGCTGTTTTCTCAATGATATATCTAAGGCCACTTTATAGGAATCCTGGAGCTTGTGTATGCTTTTTGTCACAGATACTGTTATTGGCGAGAGTTCCTGCGAGATTGCCGGCTGCTGGGTGCTCGGAACGCTCACTGTCCCGCTCGCGAGATTCGATTCGGCGTATTTGAGGGAGACTTTAAGCTCTGCGGAATATGGCGCAACCATTTCAGGCATGCCGTAATATGAATACTCTCCTGATTCCGGAAAGCTTACCTCGGCTGTTCCAGGCGCAATTTCCGATTTCTTGTCGCCAGTGGTTTCCGCCTGCCTGACGCTGAAAGGCCTGCACTCCTCGTCCCTTATCCCTCCGAAGCCGTCTGCGATATTGTCGCGGATGCAGACATATCCTGTCCTTGCCTGCTTGTCATAATTCTCTATTTTAACCCCGACATAAAAGCTGTCCCCTTGGTTCAGCGTTTTTCCGGAAGAAATATAGTCTATCCCTTCTGTAACTGAGAAATCCAGCCCTGTTTTCGAGGCAGTTGTTCCGCCGCATCCCTCCACTCCTGAGATGAAAATCAGGAGCAGGCACACTGCGGCGATTATGGTTATGCTCAAAATATTATGTCTTGCCATCTTTTTCATATTGTTTTAGTTACGGCGATTTAAAAATTTGTGTGTCGTAATCTGAATAAACGGTGTAGTACGCATCCAGCTGTATTGGCGCCTGGACAGCCTCTGTTGTTGCCCTTGATATATAGAGCGTGCACGGGAACACGAACTTGTCGAGCTCCTCGTCGTATTGTGTTAAGTTTTTCAAAAGGTCATAGCTGACATCTTTTATGTCGAGGAAATTGTCTGTGGTTGCGAAGTTCTCGCACTGCGCCATCATTTCCTCGGGAATATATACTGAAATGCTGTCAAGCCTCTTGAAATCGGCATCGTCGGCCTTTTTCTGTATGATTATCTGGAAATCGTAGTCTTTGCCCTCCTCGAAAGGCATGTCGTTGTTGCTTGCGAGGCCTATGATATATGGTGCGTTGAAGGACATCGAGCTTCTTACAGTTCCCTTTCTGGGGGTTGTTCCTATCCAGACAGGCCATGTTGTTTTCACAGAGACGGGCCTTTCAAGCTCGACAATCACTTTCTCCGAATAAATGTTTTTGTTTTCAGCCTCGGAAGGCAATGAACCGTAGCAGTAAAACTGTGTATGGACCTCCTCACCCTCATTTGTAAGCGGGATTCTGAACTCGTCGCCATAGCTGTATGTTCCCATCCTATCTGCCTGCAGCTCTGTCCCTTTCTCGTCCTTGCTCTTCAAATAGCATTTCGGCTTTATCTTGAGCTCATCCATCGTCGGGTTTTTTATGTCGAGCTTGACAAGCAGATTGATTGAATCATCAGGCTTGACTTTTTTCTCGTCAAATGAGACAGATACTGAAAGCTCCTCTTTTGTGTTTTGCACTGTCGGCTCCCATGAGACAAAAAACGGGCATTTCGGGTCAGCTGTAAGGCAATACTTGTATTGCGCCAAGCCGTGGAATGCCTTCTGCAGACCCTCGAAAACAGGGGATGCGAATTTCGCATATGCTGGCAGCGATCCTGACCTCCACATCGTGAGCACCGCCCAGATGAGCAGCGCGATGATTGCGATGACCATCAAAATAGTAATTGTTTTCTTTACCCCTGAAGGCAGCCGATAATTCACGAATCCCACAATAATCCCTGCAATGAAAAAAATAACTGCGCATCCAAGCCCAAGGACAATTGTCCCCAGAATGCCTCTGATGCCTATGCTGTATATCGCGAATATGCTTAAAAGAACGCCTGTTATGCCTCCGATGATTGCCCCGAAAAAACCCCAGCTTAAGGCCTGCTTCCACCCCTCTTCTGCCGTTTTTATCTCTCCTTCTGCCATTCTCAGCTCTTTTACAGGCAGGGCAAGTTTTTTAAAATTAAAAACCTTTCTATAGCCATGTCAGACGATTATGCAGTCCAGCAGCAGCGCAGAAGCAAGAAAGCGCTGAAGAAAAAACGCGCTTACAATGTCTATAAAAAAGGCGGCCACAGAAGATGCCAGATCTGATTTTCGTTTCAGACATTTTTCTTCTTGCAGTCGCGGCTGTATGCATTATTGCCGCCTGCATCACAGATATAAGGAAGCGCGAAGTTCCTAACTGGATAAGCTTCTCGCTGATTGCGATTGCGGTTGCAATTCGGGGAATTGCTGCAATTCTCTCGCATCAGGCATCTTATTTCTATTTCTCACTTATCGCTATTGCAATTTTCATAGTTGTCGCGAACATCTTTTATTACGGGAGGATATTCGGGGGCGGCGATGCAAAGCTGCTTATCGCGCTCTCTGCTGTTTTCGCGACAATCCCTGTTTTTGCAAAGCCCTCGCCGATTTCAGAGCCGTTCCTTCTCTCATTCACGATGAATATCTTCGTATTCGGGTTTGCATACGGCATCCTGTACTCGTTTTTTGCCGCGGCAAAAAACAGAAGGGCTTTTTCGCGCGAATTCGGCAGAGTTTCTGAAAAAACAAGGCCAATAAAAATAATATCGTGGATGCTCGCCTTTGTTGTTCTTATTTTGTCTATCATATTATTCCTTATACGCTCGTTCGCCGCGCTCCCTGTCCTGGTGATTTCGGTTATTTTATTCCTGATGCCTCTGCTTTATTTTTTCACAAAGGCGGTCGAGAATTCAAGCATGATAAGGCTTACGAGGCCGGATGATCTTGCAGAGGGCGATATCCTCGTCGGAATTGCGAAACTGAAAGGCAGAACAATAAAGCAGGGTGTTCATGGCCTGAGCGCGCAGGACATAATTGCGCTGAAAAAAGCGAACAAGAAAATCATGATAAAATACGGCCTTCCCTTCGTGCCTGTATTTTTGATAGCACTGGTCTGCACGATATTTTTCGGCGATTTGCTGATGGGATTTGTGCTGTCGCTTGTGTAAAATGACAGCTCGCCGCCGATGCGGCTCGCTTCTAAAAAACTATCCGCTAATCATCAAATTATAAAGAGGCCCTTCACAATTGCTCAGGTCTTGAACAGCACTCTCTAAATCCTTGGTGTTATCATATTTACAAGTCATCTCTTTGCCAACCCATCCAGGATTAGGGTTGGTGAGAAATTTGGATTTTACCTCGCAAAGCCCGTCTTTTAGTCCGATGATTTCATAATGATAAGATATCATATCTGTTAAAGTCACATCCATAGTCGCTGGTTTACATTCTTTAAATTTTTCTTCAAAGCAATCCGATTCACTGCAATTAGTTGTAGCCTCCATGCTTGCATTAATCTCTATATTTGCCTGTCCAGCGCACTCCACAAAATATGCTGAACAATCACTCGTTCCAGATGAGCAAGAATCATAGTTCGGAGAAATTGTCTTAAATCTGTATCCTTCAGGGCATTTGCACTCAATGGGCTCTGCTGAGCTAAGAACATACTGCTTTCCTATCTCGCAAATATTTTGGGAAACGTTTTTGTTTTCCTTGGACGCGCATCCGCTGATTAAAAGCACAGCCAGCATCAACGCAATTAAAATATAAGCACACCTCATTTTTTATTCAAATGTTTTTATTATTTAAACCCTTTTCTGATCACTCTGACTCTCTGCACGACATTCTTTCCGCCATACATGTTTTCTTCCATCTCAGTAAGATGCTTCTGCAGCTCTTTCAAAACATCATAAGCGTTTGAAATATAGACAAAACTGTCATACTTCGGCCTGATTCTGGAGTGCTCTCCACCTGCGGATTCCATCTCACCGGTAAAAATATTGATGCTCCCTGTATTAAAAATAAAATTAAAAAGCCCTTTTGATACGGAGGCGTTCTTTATATCGTCGTAATTTATTGATTTGAAGTTCCTGCCGAATACGCCGCTCTGAAAAACAGCCCTTCTGTTTGTAAGGGCATAATGTGTGAATCTGTAAGAAAGATTGTTCCATAAAAACAACAGGCAAAAAATCACAATTCCTGCTGTTAATCCTGCTGCAAGAGATTTTGAAAAAACGCCCGCAAATAATCCAACAAACCCCCCTATAAGGATGCTTCCAAAAATAGCTGAAATTATGTAAGGCGCATATTTTGGCTTTCCACCCCATATGGTTTTCTCTTTTGGTCCAAGAATCTGCGAAATTTCGTTCATGAAATAATAAAATAAAATTCATTTATAATTCTTTTGCCGCCATTCTCCTTCAACCCTCATGCAAGCAGAAAGCTCAAGGCATCCTTCTCTTTACATGCCTGGAGATCTTCTCGGCCTCGCTTTCCTCGTGATGCTTTCTTTTTTCCTCTTCTTTTTTGGACTCGGTCTCTATCTTTTTCCTGACTTCTGTCGAGGCTTTTTTTCTCAATTCCTCTGCGACTTTCTCGAGCTCTTTTTTCTCGATTTTTTTCCTCTCCCACTCGAAAGATATTTTATCGTCCTTGTATCTCGGGATCATGTTGATGCAGAAATGAGGAACCCCCTGTCCTGCCAGCTCGCCCTGGCTGATGTGGATGCTCATTCCCTGCGCCTTCAGAATCTCTATCATGATCGGCTCAATCGACTTGACAAAAATGAAAATCTTGTTCAGAAGGGCATCTGGAATCTCGCCGATAAACTGGAAATGCTCTTTGGGTATAACAAGAACATGGCCTCTTGATGCAGGATATGCATCGAGCACGCACAGAATATCAGCATCCTCGTAAATCTTTGTTGTCTCGACTTTTCCCGAGATAATCTGGCAGAAAATGCAGTCGCTTCCTTTCTGCTGCGATTTCTGCGCCTTTATGAATTCCTCGAGCTCTTCGGGATTTGCATCCTCTATCTGCTCCCTCAATTCAGAAACTTGCTCCGCAGGGAATTTTTTCAGTTGCTCAAGAAGATTTTTCTTTATCTGCTCGGCTTCCTTGTCGCTTAACATGTTTTTAGGAAATGTAGAAAGTTTAAATATCTTTATTCTGCGCCGCGCTCAGATTGCGGCGCAGCTGATTGAAGCGCCGATAATGGAATACACCCTATATAAAAATATAGAACGAGCGCGCCTCAGCGCGCGAGTGAAAATTTATCCGAAAGCCCTTCTGTAATCGATTATCTCTACAGAACTCACGCTTTCAACCCCTTTTACAGCATTCTCGGCTTCGTCTGTGCCTATTTCCTCAGGCCAGACAACAGTGAATATCAGCGCGACAAGGCCGAATGCAATCGGCTCTTTCTCGACAGAATGAATCTTCGCGCCCAGTTTTTCCAGCGCAGCTTTTGTTTTTCCCTCGATCGCGCCGAGGTCTGCCTCCGGCGATTCAGGCATTATCTTCAGTTTGAGTATCGCGGTCGCCATTTTTTTGTTTTTGTTTTGTTTATATCGTTTGTGTTTTTTATCGGCGCTATGTCAATGTGCCACACGCGGCATGAACATCCGCGCTCCAATAAGATTCTGCAGATTATAGGGTTTCAAGGGCCCTCGAATCCGCAGCCGCACTTGTATTGGACAGTGAGCTTTCTGCAGTGCCCGCATCTCGCGATTTCCTTTCCGCATTTCGGGCATTTGAAAATTATTCCCTTTTCCGCGATTTCCTTTCCGCAGCTGACGCATGTTTTCATTGCGCTCCTCCGTTGATTTTTTTAGCAGCATTTACTAAATCGCAGTATTTCTGTGCACGCAAGTTATATGCTGTAGTTAAATCTAGTGAAGATGATGTAATAAGACTTTGCAATTCTTCTAGTACATTTTTAGCGGCTATTCTGCGCTCTTCTATGATTTTTTCAGATCCTGACATTATAGCGCATTCAAATCTTCTCAATTCATTATTGCACTGCGTTTCAAGTATGCTATATATGGGATCTGTCATTTTTTTATTTCAAACAAACAGCCAAGCTCTTTTGCCTTTGCGGCGAGCATGTCTGTTATCTCTTTAAGCTTCTTGTTTGCCTCTTTATAATCTTTATCTTTTATTGAAAGCAGGTAATTTGAGGCGCTTATGTATTTGATGTCTGCATTCGGCACAGAGAGCAGTTTTTTTATCTTTTCTATCCCGTTCTCGGCCTCGGACGAGACTGAGAATCTTGATTTTACGATTACAAATCTCTCCCTTTCTTTTTCAGCTACAAGCTCTGCGATTTTCTGGGCTTCTTCCTTGCTGAGCCCGGATTTTTCAAGATTTGCAATCTCCGCAGATGGATTTTCATGGAGATTCGAGAGCGTTTCCGCGAGGGAAGATGATTCGCTTATCTTCTCGATTGCCTGTTCCAGCTTTGCATTGTCTTTTATGACGATGCCGAGAAGAACTTTTGCCTCCCTTTCCCTGCTTTGCTTCTCGAAAACCTCTTTTTTCTCCTTTGCGCTGACTCTTCGCAAAGAAAGATCAATATGCCCCTTCACCCTGTCGACCCTGAGGATCTTGACTGCGATTTTCTGCCCAGGCCTTACATAATCCCTGATGTTCCTTATTCTTCCGGGCGCGACCTCGCTGAAACTTATAACCCCTTCCTTGCCGAACTCCTCAATCTGGATAAAAACAGATGTCCCTATTAGCTTGGTCACAGTGCCAAGAACAATTTCGTCTTCTTCTGGAAATTCTTTGTGCATGTTTTGCGTTTTCTATATTTGTTTGGATTTATTCTGTGCGCGGATGACGTCATCGCGCATTAAATGATTTGTTTTCCTTATTAAATATTACAGATTTACTTGAAAACTTCAAGCACAGGGGATCTCATCTTTGATTTTCCCGAGGCTGGCTTTGCGAGAAGCGTCTCGCAGCCCAAGCATTTCACACTTGTCGTGGCTTTGCCGAAAATGACCTGCTCGTTCTTGCATTTCGGGCATCTTACCCTGACAAACTTGCTTTTCGTTATTCTCTGCTCTTTCATCATTTTTGTCATGTGGTTTCCAGATTAGAGGGCTTTTTAACTTTTTCTGAAGGCCGTTAAATAGTCATTATCACCATTGTATGGGTCATTATACTCTATTTTTCACCGAACAAAACACCTTTGAAAACTCCAATAAATTCCACCACAACATCTATGTTTTTCGCGTTTTTTCCGCCGTATTTGATATCATCCAGACACATCTGCAACCCATTTAAAAACTTCACAGAATCTTTGATGTCTTTTGAAGATTTGCATTTACCCATAGCCTCAAGCGCTAAATCGTAAAGCATTATTTTCTCAGATAGGTCTCCTTTTTTTCTCTCATTGTATGATTCAGAGCATCTTATTATTTCGGGGAATAGATCTCTTGCATTGGCGAGGGAGTAGTATTTGCCTTTTTTCAATTCATCATATCTCACTTTTTTCAGGATGCTTCTTACTTTCTCTATTTCATTCACCATGACAAACCCAGATAAAAGCCGTTTAAAAGAATTATTGCGATGAAAATCACACTTTTATCTTTATCTCCTCGATGCTGAGCTCTCTCTGCAGCATGTCGATGAAATCATTCTCTTTTTCCACAGGTATGAGAGCTCCGGCAGCACCTGTGTGCCCTCCTGCCTCTTCTCCCCCTATGTTCTTGACTATCGAAGAAAGAAGAAGGTTGAGGTTGACGTTGGTATTGCTGCTGCTTTCGTTTCCCCTCTCCGATTTTGCGATTCTTGCGGAGATTTTCACCTTTCCGTCATCGCGGTGCGCAAGCCCTACAAGGACTGTTCCCGCAGGATAGATGTATGACCTTGAGAGTATTGACATGACTGTCCCTATCATCGTCTCCTTTATCTCGTTTTTAGCGTTGACGATGAGATACGAGCTTCCCTCTATTTTTTTCACGCTTCCGACCCAGTTAAGCGCCTTTATCAGGTGATGCCTGTATTCGGAATAAACGCTGTCAAGCTCCTCCCTCGCGTCTTTCGAGCCGAGCAGGAATGATATTCCGAGGCTGCTTCTGCCGAGCCTTCCGCACGCATTCAGCATAGTGCTTATCTCGTTGCCGTCCCACAATCTCTCTGAAAGCTTTATGAGATATTTGTTGTCGACAATCTTGCAGTTTCCGTCATTCAGGCGCAAAGCGATTGCAGTTATGAGCCGCGATACCTCGTCCTCGTCAAGGTCTGTCAGGCTTCTCCATCCCCCTTTTGCGCTTTTTGATTTCTTGAGCTCGATTCCTGCCTCGCGCAGCATTTTCATCGCGCCGACCGCATTCCCTGTAACCCCTGGAATATAAATGTCCGAGCTTAACTCAAGGGATTTGTGCAAAGGCCTTGTAGCTGAGAAAAAGAAAAGGCTTTTCTGTATTTTCATGCCGCTCTCTTCCGCATCGTTCAGCACAGATATGTTTGATTTTGATATTTTCTGGATGTCCCCTATCATTCCCACGACGGCAAGCTGCGCAAACTCCTTGCCTGCGCCGAGCGACCTGGCAAGATGGTAGCATAGGGCTGCTGCGCAGAGATCCAGTGAATGGACCACTGTCAGATTTTCACTCTCCGGGACAATCTCGCTGAAAGGATGATGGTCTATGACAAAAACTTTTGTGTGTTTTGCAAGCCCCGCAAGCTTGCCGATTTTCCCTGCGCCAAGATCGAGAAAAAGAACCGCTTTGCAGTGCTTCTTTTCAACTTGTTTCTCTATCTGCTCTACATTCGCATCCTCGAGCTGCTTCACGGTGCTCAGCCAGAACTGCTGGTCATTCTGCTTCAGAAGTTTTGCAATGATTGCCGCAGAGCTTATTCCGTCGGAATCAAGGTGCGAAACAACCCTTACAACGCCGTCTAAAGAAAAAATCTCCTTCAATTTTGCAGCTGCTGTTTCGAAGTCCATGTATTTCTCCCATCTTTTTTAGCGTTGCGGTTGCAATCACTTTCTTGAATTGTATCTCTTCAGGCGTGCAAGCTTTGATTCTGTAAGCTGCAGCCCCCTTTTTGCTGTCTTGTCGCCCTTGTTTTTTCCAAGGTGCTTGTTCAGCCTGGCACGCTTTTTGTCGAGGGCCAGCGAATTATCGTCGCTTGGCGCGATTCCGTGCTCTTCAAGGACTTTCTGGATTTTCTTCCCTATCGCGGCTTTTGTGCTTGGAATTCCGTATGTATCCCTGAGAATGAGCCCTATCTTTGCGCTCGGCAGTTCCTGCCTCGCGAGCTTGATGATAAGATCCTCTATCTCCTTTGAGCTTAGCTTGAGCCAGTACGGCTTCTCGGGCTTGGGCCTGTGGCTTCCTGCCTTGCCCCTTCCCTTTCCGTAAATTGTTGCCATGTTTTTTCCTAACCGTTCTTGTTTTTAAACTTTTGTAATCAAATCCAGATGAAAATAGCCCCGCCCGGATTCGAACCGGGGTCCCGAGCTCCAAAGGCTCAGATACTTGGCCACTGTACTACGGGGCTGCAGAAAGAGCAAGTAAAGAAGCTTTAAAACTTTTTGCAGAAAATCTATATTGCAAAAAATCTCGTTGAAGGCGCGATGACGTCAGGCGCCATATAAAATTGCAGGATATAAAAAATCTATATTTTCTCGACAACAATCAGCTTGCCGAGCTGCTCGAGATATGCCTGGGCTTTTTTTGTCAGGGTCCCGTTTGTCAGCAGAAGCACAGGCATCTTGACATTCTGGCCCTGCTGGTATGCAAGGCTCAAATCTGCCTCGCTTATGCTTTTCTTGAGATTCGTAACAGCAAGAAAATGGATTTTTCCAACCTGTGAAGTTGTCGATACAACGCAGCTGTTTTCATCATCTATCTCTTTTTCAATGATCAGGCCCTTTTTGCATATCCAGTCGCTTATTTTCGCCTTTATTTTCTCCGTGTCCTTCGGCTTTCTCACGGATTTTTTTCTCTCCTCACGTTTTTCTTCGTGTTTTTCCTCTTTTGCTTCTGCGGGTTTTTTCTCATCTGTTTTTTCCTTGATTTCCTCTTTTGGTTTTTCTTTGATTTTCAGCGATTCTGAGATTTTCTGGTTGACAGTCTCGTTGCTTGTCGTATGGAATTTCCAGAATACTTTCTCGCCATTTTCCAGCTTGACATTCACGGGGACCGCGAAATCCTTCATGCTCCTGAATGCGACCCTGTGCGCGGGCTCCATTTTTTCCTCGTCCACGACTTCCTGCTTTTTCAGAAGCTCGAACGCCTCCTGCTCTTTTTGCTCGAGGTGTTTCGTGAAATTATCAAGCATCGCCTCCTGACCCTCGACAAAATAAAGCGGCGAGCCGCCGACTTTCAGGCTGCTGAGCTTGACGCTTTTGTCTCCGCGCATTTCGCTGAGAAGCGCGGATGTAAGAAGCAAAGGAAGGCCCAGTCTTCCCGAGATTGCGCTCGGAAGCGAAGGCCCCTCTCTCTGTATGATGTCCAGCGCTGTCTTTTTCTTTTCAACCAAGTTTATGTTTCTGTCAATCATTTTGCTATTCTTCTTTCAATCTAAGGTTTTATCCAGGATACTGTATAATATGTGACATCGCCCTCGTCATCGACAATTCCTATGAGTAGATTTTTCCTTGTGCTGTGCGCGACCCTGTTCTTCGCGGCGAACTCGTGCCATGTCAGTGTGTTTGTCTCGTAAACCGGAAACAAGACCCATTTTGCATGGTCTTCCCCTGGTTTCACTCCGCGCTCATAAACCCTGAAATCTGCCCCGAACTTGAGCGCTGTCTTGACAATGTATCCTCTCGAGCGCATGTCTGAGAAAACCCTGTATCTTGTCCAGAAATTGGACTCTGTCTTCCTTGCGTGGCCAAGAAGATTTTGGAATGCCATTTTCTTCCTGCCCTCAAAAAGCACAATCCTGTTTCTTTCAAGAAGATATGCTGCCTCGACAAGCGAATAGTGTATCTTTCCCTCGCCTGGCTCGCCGAACCTGCTTTTTGAATAAAGATCAAACGCCTCCTTGGTGTTGCTTGAAATCCTCTCTCCGTCAATGACTGCCTTGAATGCCTTTGGCTTCGCATTAATCGCTTTTTTCAGCTTGCCTTTCTTTCCCATCTTGATTTTTTTGATTTTGACCGGCATAATGAAAAAGATGCATCTATTGTTTTTAAATATTGGCAGGCGCCTGACGTCAGGGCGCCAAATATTTCAACATATGTTATATATCACAAGTATTAAAAATCTCAAAATCCTGTAAGCATCATGGAAATAACATTTCTTGGGACAAGCGAAGCGGTCCCGACTGCGAAGAAAGGCCAGACGGCCATCATTCTGAACTATGACGGCGAGAACATCCTGATAGACTGCGGCGAGGGAACCCAGAGGCAGATGAAAATAGTCGGCTTCAATCTGTGCAAAATAACGCGCGTTCTGATAACGCACTGGCATGCAGACCACATTCTCGGAATCCCGGGCATGCTGCAGACGCTTGTTCTCAGCAATTATTCAAAAACCCTGCATATCTACGGGCCGAGAGGGACAAAGCAGCACATGGATATGATGCTGAGGATGTTTGTCTTCCAGGGAAAATTGAAAGTCGAAGTTCACGAAATTGTCAGGGACGGGATTTTCCTTGAGACAGACAATTTTTCATTAAGCGCGCACAGGATGGAGCATTTCTGCAACTGCCTTGCATACAGTTTTTCCGAGAAGGACAAAAGAAGAATCAAAATGGACTATCTCAAAAAAATCGGCCTGAAGCCCGGCCCTTTGGTAGGCCAGCTCCAGAAAGGGAAAACAATAGAATTCAACGGCAAGAAAGTCTCTCCCCAGCAGGCGACTTCAATCCAGAAAGGCAGGAAAGTCGCATTCATTCTCGACACTGCGCCGAACAAGAACTGCATTGCCGCTGCAAAAGATGCAGATTTGCTTGTTGCAGAGGCGACATTCCTGGAATCAGAGCATGCCGACAAGGCAGAGGAGCGCGGCCATCTCACTGCAAAGCAGGCGGGGACAATCGCGAAGCAGGCAAAAGCCCTCAGGCTTTTGCTCACACACATCTCGCAGCGCTACGCAAGGGACGAATCGGGGATACTTGCCGAGGCGAAAAAGGTCTTCAAGAATTGCGAGCTTGCAAAGGATTTCATGAAAATTGTTCTATAAATTATAAGTAAAAAATCTAAGCTTGGTGCGCTGACGTCAGCACACCCCCATAAAATCAAATTTTAACGATATAAAAAATCCTTACTTCTTGTTTTTCTTGTCTTTCTTCGCTTTCTCGGCCTTGTCTTTCTCAGCGCGGGCCTCGGCTTCCTTGATTTTCAATTTTTCTTCCATGCCGAGCTTGTCTAGAAGCTCCTTGTACCTGTTTCTTATCGTGACTTCTGTGATTCCCGCGACATCCGCAACTTCCCTCTGCGTTTTTTTCTCGTCGTTCAGGAGAGCAGCGACATAAAGCGCGGCTGCCGCGATTCCCGACGGGCCTCGGCCCGAGGTAAGCTCGCATGTCTCTGCCTTTTTCAGTATCCTGTACGCATCGCTCTGCGTTTTCGGCGATAAGTGGAGCGTTGTGGCGAATCTCGAGATATAATCCTTCGGCGAGCTTGGCGCTATTTTCAAAATAAGTTTTCTTGTGATGAACCTGTATGTCCTTCCTATCTCCTTTCTGTCTACATCGCTTGCGGCCGCAATCTCGTCGAGCGTTCTCGGCAGGTTGTATGATCTGCATGCCGCATATATGCAGGCCGAGACATTTGATTCCATGCTTCTCCCTCGGACAAGGCCTTTCTGAAGCACAAGATTGTAAATACGCGATGCTTCCTCTTTCACGAAGTTCGGCAGGTTAAGGACAGCTGCGACCCTTCTTAATTCAGCCATCGCAAGGCGCAGGTTTCTCTCGATGCTTGTCGAGACCCGCTCCTGCCATTTTTTCAATCTGAAGAATTTCCTGATTCTTTTTTCCGATCCCAATTGATAGATATCAAAGACCTCTCCGACATTTGTCGTCAGCCCCTGGTCGAATTTCTGCATGCTCAAAGGCGCTCCTGTCCTTCCTTTTTTCTCGCCGTCCTCGAACTGGCGCCATTCCTGGCCCATGTCAATCATCTTTTCCTCGACAACAAGGCCGCATTCAGAGCATATTATCTCCCCTTTCTGCTCGTCGTAAATAAGCTTAGAAGACTTGCATTCAGGGCATTTTTTGATAAAAGTTGAGGCCATTTGGGGGTTTTTAAGTTAAAATATTTAAAGTTCCATAAACTTTATAAACCTTTCTCTGGGCCTTTTTAAACATTTCCCTATTCCAGAATATAAATTCCTACGCACCGACGTCAGCGCGCAGATAAGATTATCTCATTATTTATAAAAAAATATCTAGGATTCACTCGATCAAAACCGCGTTGACAGATCCCTCTTGGCCCGGCCTGTTTGTAACTCGGGCCTTGCCTGCATCTGTCTGGATTATGGCGCCCTTGACAATCATGTTCTGCCTTGCAAGGAATCTGTTGCTCGGGACTTCCAGGACGTTTTTTATCGCGACGACTTTCGCCTTGTGCGTCTTGGTGTCGATAAGATTCGCCTTGTCGATGCTTAAAAGGACAGTCTTAAGTTTTCCGCCCCTCACTTTCATTGTTTTTCTCTTCTCTTTTCCCAGCCTGACATGCCTTGCCTGCCCTGCTTTTTCAGAAAGGAGCTTTTTCCTCTGGCTGTGGTATTTTCCGCCAGTTGTTTTTCTTCCCTTGTTTGTAACCATTTGAAAAACAGATAAAGTTTGTTTAAATAGCTTTCGAACCCAAAAGCTATTCACCTTTCCATAAGCCTAAGCAACACGTATGCGCTTTGACGTCAGGCGCCCAGATAAAATTTGCAAAATATAAAAAAATCTAAAACCTATTTTTCTAAAAGCTCCTTATTCCACTTCGCTTTCAGCTTGTTGAGTTCTTCGGGAGTCAGGCCTGCAAGAGTTATCGCAGCATCCCGCCAGAAGCAGTTTTTTCCCGCGCAGCTCAATCCGCTGTTTTTGTCCGCAGGTGTTGCGCAGCAGAAAACCAGGCTGCCGAAGCAAGTCAGCGACATTGCATCCTTGATATTTGTTTTTTTCTGTTTTGCAAGCGCGAGCGCCCTGTCGATTTTTTTTGCAGTTCCCTCGTCATTAACCCCGTTTCTTGCCTGCTCCAGAATTTTTGCGAGCTCTTCCTTGTTCATGTTTGGATTTATTTTTTCAAGTTTATAATCTTATATCTCTTCGATATTCGGGCGGCTGACGTCGTCCCGCCGCAAAATGCGAAGCACAACACGATATAGACAAAACAGCACGAAAAGGTTTAAAAACTCGCTGTTTGTTGTCTTGGAATGGCTAACAACATTGAAAGACCATTGGATTTGTTGAATCAGTCTAAGGGAAAGGAGATTATAGTGTACCTGAAGAACAATAAGCAGCTCGTCGGAAAGCTGTTCGCGTTCGACATACACATAAACATCGTTCTCGGAGACACAAAAGAGCTGGAAGACGGAGAGATAAAAAGAAGCATCGGCCTCGCGTTCATACGCGGAGACACGATAATCTACATCTCCCCTAACCTGCAGCTGTAAGAAATTCTTTGAACTTGTAAAAAATTTTTTAGTGCTGTAGAAAGTTCTATATCATTCAATAATTATTAAGCGCGATGACGTCAGGCGCGCACGATAAGAAGCAAAACACTATCAAATTAAACTCATACAAATCATCGTTTTCTGTGGAGTCAAATTTTCTTGGATAGTTTTAAAAGTATTTCAAACATCATTCAATTAGGCAGGGGTGCCGAAGTGGTCTAACGGGCTGGGCTTAGGACCCAGTGGCTTAGTGCCTTCGCAGGTCCGAATCCTGTCCCCTGCATTTTTCTTTTTCCTATTTATGTAACCACTATTTAATGAACACAAACCGAAAGATTTATAAATATCGTTTCCATGGGATATTCAAGGTAAATCAAATGGTAAAAATGAAACTTGAGGAAACAAAAGGATCGAAAATAGTAGATACTTCTGGAAAAAGCGCAATATCCCCATCATACACTTTTCGCATCGATGACGATGCCATCGTAGACCTTTCAGGAAGGGTTCTAAGTCCCATAAGAAAAGGCATAGACAACATGGCTAAAAGCATTGGTACTCTTGGAGATGCAGTTTACAGGGGGCTCAATGATAACCGCAAAAAAAGGAGCTATGGGCTTTATGCCATAGCTGCTGCAATTCTGCTCGGATGCGGATGGCTTGGATTTACAAATCTGAAAAAGCCGTCAAACATCGAAAAAACAGTGGAGACAGAGCAGACATACTACAATTGCAACAATCCTACAATGATTGTAGGCCCTTCCAACAGCTACAACAGTGTTACAAACACGAAAGAAGCCGAGAAATACAACGAAGAGCTGAAAGGCGCAAAAAACGGCGTTGATTTTTAATTTCTTTTTTATTTTTTATAATTTATCTATTCTGACAAGGCTAAACTGCAATCCCTCAGATGCAGGTCTGCTCAACAATCTGTCTATTGATGTTTGGCATATCTCCCCGCCATACCCTTGAGTTTCGCTGCTTGCAACATTAGGATCTTCAGGGCAGATTGAATTTGAATAAATCAGCATGTCGTTCTTGTCCAGCCGGCCAAGCGCTTCTTTGTCTTTGTATATCACGTAAGTATGCGTGTATTTTCCGTCTTTCCATAAAAACAGAATATCTCCCAGCTCGACTTGCCCTCCATTCTTAAACTCTGCATTCATGTAGTTATTTAATGGTGTGTGGGTCATGGCAGTCAACGGCTCCCTATAGAATTTGGAGCTAGTGTAGCTGCTTATGAAATCATTATAGCTGGTGAATGTATACTGTCCTTGCCCTTTGGTGGCTTTTTCAAGTGCGACCATCATCGTGCTGAAGCAGTCAGTTGCTATGAAGTTTTCAGCCATATTTTTATATTGGACAGAGCATGTTCCGCTGGCTATTCCGCTTGCCTGCGATTCGCACGGATAGAAGCCGCAGCCGTATGCGAAAGGCACATTTTTGAAGGCGTTCATCACGGACAAAAATCTGCATCTTTCTGAATCCTGCCCGTACCCGCTTTTGCAGGATGACTCGTCGGAAGCCCTGCTTATCCTCAAAACTTTCGTGCTTATCCCGACATTTTCATATGCGTCCGGCTCGAGAAGCGTGCCGAGATAATTTTCATATTTTGAATAATCAACGCCTGTTTCTTCAACTTTTTTAGCCAGCAATGTTTTATCTACATCTGGAGATGCCGCATCTTTGCCCAGCGAATAATATGTCTTGTCGCCGATTTTTATCTCAACCCTGTACCAATAGGTTCCGACATCGCTATTTGCGTTAATGCACCAGTCATTCCCGCTTATCTCTGTCTGATCGTACTGCAGGATATCGCTGTTCTCCCCGCCATAGAGAGGAAGCTGGTAAATGTCTGTTCCTGTTTTTCCATCGTAATAAGGATAAGAACGCGGCTCGATGTTGTGCCAAGTGACTACCGGAATTCCAGGATATATTCCGATATTTCCAACGCCTCCAAGGTCTCCTCCAGAATAATTCACCCCATCTATGGTGGCTATCGCGCAAATCTTGACTACATCGTTATAATTCACAAGTTTATTTTCTCCGCCATACTTTCCTTGCGGCGAGATGACTTTCGATAAAAGATAAATATTGCTGACTTGCCCTGTAACGCTTGGCTGCACAGGGGTGATTGGTTGTACAGGCGTTTCCATTCCGCTTGCCTCTAAGGAAATCTTGTATTTGGTTACATTCCCTACATATTTTATAACTTCATCACATTTCGTAGGAGTGAGGATATTTTCCAGATAAGGTTTTAGCTCGTCAAATCCTGGACTAGAAGCTGATGGAGAAGTTGCCTTTATATATGCGCTGATTGCGCTGTCGATATTTCCTGAACCCGCATTATATGAAGCGATTGCAAGCTCTTCATAATGAGGATTTTTTGATTTAAAATGATCGATTAAGGTCTTCAGCTCAATTGCCGAGGCGCTTATGCTTTTCGCAGAATCCATGCGGTCATCGTTGTTTTGATTGCATGACGCAATGCTTGAAGTGCATTGCCATGAATTGCTCACTTCAGAACTGCAGCAAGGGGTTAATTTTGTAAAGATTTGCTTTTGTGCTTCAGAATATTTTGAGCCGCTGCAGCCTCTTTCATTAGGCACTGCTGAAGTGGAATAGGCCCAAGCAGTGCAATAGCAAAACTGCGCGATTCCTGCGCATCCTGTAGGGGATATCGCATTTGGATCTCCTCCCGATTCCCGATATAATACTGCTGCGAGCAGCTGCCATTCAATATCATTTGCGCTCGCTGCGTTTTGTATTTCTTTCAAATAAGGGGACAATGCGGTCAGAATCTTGTTGGCAGTCGCATATGCTGAAAGCACAGACACCACATATCCCTTGCCTTTCATCAGGGCTGAAAATTCCAGCATTTGTTCTGTGGTTGGCTTGCAATCGTAGGGAAGCGCGCTTGAGAGCGCGCCGTTCAAGGCAGTTTCGTCGAAGATAAGCGCGGGATTTATGTATTTGCTCAATTCATTTGGCTTGTCCATGGAATAATATGAATAAACCGAAAATATGAGCTGATTGTCGTTGGATTTTCCTATGTCTCCTCCTTTTTCAACGATATTCCCTTTTGCTAACGAGGAGCGGATTCCTGAATGGCTCGCATATTCTGTCCAGATCCCGTATTCTTTGTGAAACAAGATGATTTCAACAGGGGTTACTGAAACGACTTCCCCTGAAAAAGGCGCTTTGATAGCTCCGTCTTTTATGCCCATAACCCATGTGTTGCCCTTGCAGCTCGTTATTGTGGCTTTCTCTTTCCAAGGAACCGCAGAATCCTTGGGATTGAATGCCTTGCCCGCCGTCCCTGGCGTTGTCTCTTCTTTTACTTTCTCGATCTTGATTATATCCCCGAGCGCGAGCAGCTTCGCCTTGAGCTCAGTCAGTCTTCCGATAAGCCACTCTGCGCGCGATTTCTCGTCAGGATGCGCGCAGTCGTTGCGGACATCGGTTATTCCCGCGATGTAAAGCCCGACTTCATCCCACAAACTCTCAGTAACACCGTCCTTTGTAAATGTGTGGTCTTTTTTTACCCCGACATAGCTTTTTCCGTTGTAAAGATTGTCAAGATATATTTTTTTCTTCGCATCAATTTCATCGGATTTTAAATCCCTGAATTCATTTCTTGTATTATCCATTATGTCTTCAGCCCAGCTGATGAGCTCATCAACAGATGGGCCTTCTGCAGTATGGTGCTCCCATTCATCCAGGTATTTCTTGCTGTCGTCCCTCGTGTCAAGGCCGAGCGCCTTGATCGCTTTTGCGATGTCCTCTTCTTCTGCATATTTCATGAGATTTGCCCTGATTCCCAGGTCAGAGATGCTGTCATTGAGGCTTGAAAGGCTCAGCCAGCAGAATATCTGCTTGCTGTCGCAGTATCCTACGCGCTTCCAATTGCCTGTGTTAACACCTCCGCCGGGATCCTGGCTCGCGCATACGCGCACAACCCCTCTCTTGTAAAGCTCGGGATTGAGCGCATTCTCTACAGCGCTCTGGATGTTTCCTGTTAGCGCGGCGGGCGTAAGGAAAATGCTCGCTTTTCCCTCTGTGCACTCTTTTGATGTCGCTATGTCTTGCTTTATCTCGCTTTGGACATAGTAATTCTCGAGCTGCGTGAATGCAAAATCAGTGGATGCGCAGTCGCCGAAGCCTGAGATTTCCTTGCCGTTCAGGATAATGACTATCTCCTTGTATCCGCTCGGCGCGGTGAAATCAGGAGTTGCATCCACATATCCTCCTGCCTGGACATATCCGAATGCATCCTTTACAAGATACTGCGTGGCAGGCGGATTGAAGCCCGCCTCAGGCGGCCTTCTCAGCCAGATCTGGTAATATGCTCCGAAGTCATCGCTTGCCTTGATGTGGAAATAGACCTTGTACTGGCTGTCTGTCGACGGCCCTCCCAACGGGATTTCCTGGAAGCACGCTGTTGCCTGGTCATAGCTTTCCGGCTTTGAAAGCTCGTCCCAGAACTTTGCCTGGTTGGGATATGCTATCCCGACAAATTTCTTGCAGATCTCGCTTCCTGCCTGTGAAACGCTTCTCGCTTTGAATGCGCTGAATGTCTGCACGCCATACTGCTCTGTGAAATATCTTGCAGATTCAACGCTCTGTTTCCAGGATTCGCTGAACGTGACATATTCGCCGCCTCCTTTTCCGAACAGGGATGAAGTGAGGTCGGGGATTCCTGTCTTGAGGAACGGGTCAAGCTCGCGCCAGAAAAGGTCGCACATGTAGATTGACTGCATCTCGTCGCATATGCCCACTGTTTTCCCTGTCTTAAGCTGCTCATTCAGGCAATCGCGCGTTGCATTGAGGACAGTTATGAAATTCGATATTCCGTCGTGGATTCCGTCAAGGCAGACAGGCACTAAAACTCCTTTGCCTCCCTCGAAATTGGGCAGGCAGAGCATTACGCTTCCGATTATGCCGCTCTGCTTCACATTATCAACCTGTCTTCTTCCTGCAAAATTGCACCGCGAGGCGGGGCACATCACAGGATCGCACACATTATAGATTATATGGCAGTCGCCCGGGCTCATGAAATTCTCGCACTGCACGCTCGGCACCGCGACAGGCTTCTTCCCGAGGGTGTATCTCTGACCGCAGGCGCTTATCGTGTTGCTCCCTGCCTTGAAATTATTCATCGCTTCCTGCATGCATTTTTTTGCCTTGTTCCACTGCGCATCGACAGAAGGGTATATTCCTGTTTTCAGGTCGACTTCCTTGCAGCCGCAGTCATCGCCTGTTCCAGCCCCTGTCCCGAAATTGAATTCAGGAATCCCGTTCTTGCCTGCATTGCAGATTGTCGCTTTCTGTATGTCTCCGTTGTCGCTCCATCCGCCCGATGTTGTCGCGACATACCATCCTCTGCTCACATCCAAAGGCATGTAGGCGACTCCCTTGCTCGCAGAATCTTCCCAGAACTTGATGACGTTCTTCGGCTCTCCTGCCTCGATGCCCTGGATTATTGAATTGCTGTTGCATTCTTCTGCCTCCTTAAGGTCTATGCTTAAAGTTTTCATAAGTTTAACTGCATCGGTTGATATTTTTTTTGCATCCATCTTGACATATTTCTGGTCTGCATCGTCTGTTTTTATTGGAATGATGGAATCCCTGTCGACTATCCTGTAATAGTTATCCCCTATGGACTCGACAATCGCCAAAAAGCTTGTGTGGTATGTTCCGAACAATGCTGCCTGCTTCCCTGCATTTTTATTAAGAATATCATCCTGGATGCTCTTGTCGAATTTTTGGAACATTTCCGACTTGCTGTCAATCACGAATATATTTGCTTCAGCTGTTTTAGTAGCTTTTTCCAGGTCTGTGTACGGGAATATGCTGCCCAATACTTTCGACAATTTGTCGTTGTTTTCGTAATCTGTAAGCGCACCCTCATAGTTCTTGTATTCTGTGTATGCCGAGTTCAGGACATCCTCGCACATCGGGGCTTTTGGCGTTTTCACGCATTGCTGATACAGCGCAAGATCAAGGTAAATCCCCTTGACATCGTCCTTGAAAATCAAGTTGTTCTTGTTGAGCTCGGAAATCTTGCCAAGTATTGTTGAGGAGCTTATGCTGGACGGGACCCAGTTGCAATTTTTTTTGTCCGCATTGCAGCCATCTTTGTCTTTGCTCGCGCAATCTACTTTGCTGTCTTTGATTGTATTCGTGCAAGCTCCCACCTCTACCCCATTTTTGTATTCTATTATCTGTTTTGATACGCATTTGTTTTCTGCGTTCAGCATGCAGTTGAATGTCGTGCAGGCCTCTTTTGTTTTTAATGTGCAGTCAAGCTCTGTCTGCGCAGTGGCAAAGAATTTCTCGTCATCGACGCATTTCATGAGGCCGAACAGGCCGCAGCTCGTGACAACGCCCTCTTTTTTCTTTATTCCGTCGATAAAAGTATTCGAATCCTTGATTGCTTTTTCCATGGTATCTATGTCTGCATTTATGTCTTTTTCATTGAGCCTGTAGCACAGATCTATCGAGATTTCAGTCCTTCCCAAATCAGGCTGCACCTCGTACGTGTCCTGGGTTGTTTTTCTGAACGCGGTGTCCGCGCATTTCTTGCCCCAGCTCTCCATAACCATCTTGCGCGCAAGCGCCTCGCCGCTCAGGCCCGTTATGGCGTTCTTCACAAACAAAGTTATGGTTGTTGCGTAGCATGCTTTTTTCCACCAAGAAATAGTTGTCCCGAGCTTGCCATTTATGCTCTGGAGCGTGCTGATTGTATTGTTTAACTTGGCGATGGAATCCTTTGTCTGCGCAGGGCTCAGTTTTATCGCCCGTTTCTCGATTCCTATCTGGACTGTGAAATTCGCTTCTGTTTTCCTTTCTGTTTCCAGAGGAAGAACAGTGACTTTTGCCTCGACAGTCCTTACAATGTCGACAACCCTCACTCTCGCATCTTCAATTCTCATCCAGTTGCCCTTGTCTATATTCTGTGTGAGCGTTGTATTTGAGATTGTTACGAAATTGTCATCTATACCCACTATCTCCCAGTTCCCTACTTCAATGCCATCACCGTCAGAATACTGGCCTGTTGATTTCTGGCTGTTTCTTTCGATTTCAAGGATTGTGTATTCCATCGAGCTTGCTTTCTCTATTCCAAGAAGCTCGATTGAATATGTTCCAGAGGATGTTTCGAAAGTCGCGTACTTGTTTCCCGATCCTCCTGAGACAACCCTTGCAAGCTCCTGGCGCGCCCATTCGACTTCCTTGGCTATTTCGGGCTCGTCGCTTCCAGAGTACTTGTCGATAAGATTTTTCAGGATCTCCGCTTCGTCGATCCCTTTGTGGAAATAATTTGCAAGATCGCGGGCCCGCTTCAGCGCCGAAACCCCGTACCACATTCCATCAGGCCCCGGCTTGTCCGAATACTCGTGCGCAATAGATTCCCATTCGTCAATAGCATCCTTGTATTCTTTCTCGATTTCAGGGCTGTATGTCGCCTGCTCAGGCCCCTCGACATCTGTGACGTCGACTCTGCATTTATCGCTTCCGCTTTCTCCGCCGAATGAATCGCCAAATCCCTTTTTCCAGATATTAATCTGGTAATTTTTTGCATCAATCTTTCTCGTATCCAGATATGCCCCGAGTTTCTCGTTAAGCAATGTTCCAGGCATTGCATAAACATCATCTTTCTGCGTCTTCATGTAGTCATGAATTGCGGAAATTATTTTTTTGACCTTGTCTTTGCTTATATCTGTCCCGTCAGTTTTGCCGAATGTTATTACGAATCCGATAAGCCCTTCTTTGGCATCAAGCATTTTTCCGACAAAACCTGTGTAAAGGTGATATGTGCCTTGCTTGCTGCCTTTGATTGTGTTGAGCAGGATCTCATTATTTGCAGAATCTGCGGTTACTGTTATATCCCTTTGCGATTGTTTTGCTGCATCATTCGTATAATCGTTTATTGTCAGAGTTGCGCCGAAATCTTCTATTGACAGTGTTTTGAATCCGTTTTGGCTGGGGCATCTTATCGAGACAGTGCCTCCGTATCCCGGGCTTGGCGTAACGGTTTCAACTTTGCATTTCGTGTCTCCTATGTACTCTGTATCCCCGACAAGCTCCTCGTTTCCATTGACCAAAAGGCGCGCCCTGTCTTTCGGCTTGTCTATGCCGTCGAGCCTTATCTTGACGCCGGCGCCGCAGTAAAAGCCTGGCAAAAGGATTTCCTGCGAAGTGTCGCCGGTATGAATATCTACAGTTTGCGGCATTCCCCTAGGGTCTGTGTAAATCCCTATTTTTGCATTGTTTGTACTTGTTATATTCATCAAACGGACATATCCCTTGCCGTGCCAGAAGCTGAATTGCTTGTAGTTGGTAAACCAGTCTTCCTGGCTCATCACAGGCATTGTGAACTGGTTCTCGTTTATCCCGTATGTCTGCGCGACATCGTAAGTTATCACGGCATTTGCGCTTACCTTTACAGTCGATGGCATTTTCGACTCGACAGGCTGTTTTGATAATTGGATCCATAAATATCCGAGGTTGTTCATGGTCGGGACGCCTTCGAATCCCTGGGATGGCTGCGAAGAATAGTAAGAGCTTGTAAGCGCGGTTCGCGCAGGATAGAACGAGACGTATGAAATGCCGTTGCTTTTGTTTTCAGTTGCAACTGTTATGCTTTTTATGTACGGGACCTGTATCAGAGGATTTATTTTTATGCCTGTCAGCCTGCACATCACAGGAACATCCTGCTCCTCAAGCAGGTCGCTTCGCACAACGGACGGCGAGCACGCAGTCGGGTCGAGAGTTACAAGAAAATCCATGGTTGTTTTGTTGCAGAAGCTGTCGCTCCATGAGGTTGTGCTCCAAGGATTCGATCCCAGTGCATAGTAAGGGCTTGAAGGGATGGTGGTCGCAGCAGTCATATCTGCCGCATTTGCAAAGCTTATGCAGATGAACAATGCCAAAATCAATAAAAATATTTTTTTCATATAAGTTCAACTCCTATCTTGCTTGTTTCAAGCTTTCCGTAAAGCCCTGCAAGGTCATCTATGTTTGCAGGAATGCTGAATTCAGGGATGGCAAATATTATCCTCGAAGAGCCGCTAAGTTCATCTTCTGTGGCATAAAATTCCGTGTTTCCTCCCCCGAAAAGAACGCTTGTCAAAGCTTCTTCAGGTGTGTTGACTTCAAAGCATTCCTCCTTCTCTCCTCCAAAGATTCCTGCGATTCCTATTGCGGGGACTTTTATGCACTGCTCTCCGGATTGCGCAGGAAGAGTCATTTCAGAATCCTTGAACAGCTGTGCTGTGACGTTGTAATCGCCCTCGGCAAGCATGATTTCTTTCTGCTCGGGCCAGTAAACAGATGCGCTGTAATCGCTGCTTGAAAAGCTTATTATCGCTTTTTTGTCAGATGATATCCCCTCTATCTTGAGTGTGTGCTGCGGCTTCAGGAACATGTTGATGGAGGATGGCGGGATATTCGTGCTTATCTGCTGGTTTGAATCAGAGTGATTGTCTGCTCTTGCGATGAAAACGCCGTTGTAGCATTTCGGGACAAGCGCATTCAGGCTTGCTTTCCCGCCGGAAATTTTTGTGCTTCCAAGAGAGCATGCCTGGCTGAAGCATTTGTAATAAATTTCCGCTTCAAGCGGTTTTGCACTCTCATCGTATGTTGAAATCTCTATTTCCTGCGTCTTGAACTTGCAGACATCAAACGTGACTTCCTCCCCCTCTATTGCAGTCGAATTCCTTGCCTGGCTCTTATCTATCACAATCAGCATCGGGAACTGGAAAATCTCGTCCTCTGAGCTTATCTGCACGAGGACAGGGAAAGATATGTCGTAGACAAAATGATAGGGCACGTAACAGAAGCCTATGGCGCTGAGCATCCCGAGGCCTTCCTGGGTTCCAACGGGATCGAACCTCATCATCCCGTTTTCAGTTGGCCAGACCTCGAATTTCGCAGGCATGTTTTGGCTGTAAAGGAAATGCACGTTTTCCGACACGCTTTTACCAACATCGAATTCAAAATATTTGTTCTCCTCGCTTACGCTATAATAGCTTCCTTTTGCTTTTATCATACCTATGTTCGCCTCAAGAGCCTGCAGCAGATCCTGCTTCACAGATGCTTGGTTCCAGATCTTCGGAGCGCAGCTTATCTCTATCCCATCGACAGGAGCATACAGGCGCATAACGTCTATGCTGTAATTCTCGAGGAAAAGGCCCCTCTGCTCTGCCTCGAAAATCTTTTCTGCATCGTCATAAAGCGCGCCGAACATTGTTTTTGCGCTTGCCGCATGCTCTGTTATGACTGTGCTCTTGTTTTCAAAACTCACAGTCATGGGCCAGGTCACCTGTGCGTCTATGCTGGATGATTTTATAGAAACCGAGGCTGTCGGATCGCCCGCTGTTTCAACTACATATCCTTTCTCGGTAAAAGAGTCGAACTTGCAGCTTTTCATATTGCTCTCAAGATAGTTTTCCATCTGCTTTTCGATTTCAGCCAGCGAGGGCTTCTGCTCTTTTGCAAGGTTGTTTCCGGAGACATAAAACCAGTACGGAATATCCAATCCTAAAAAATTAAGCTGGCTCGAGAACGGCATGTATGACGATCCCTCTTCGCGCGCAGGCGGCTCAATCCAGCCGCCCTGCATCTCCGCTATCTTCGCAGCATCCTTTATCTGCACCGAGATGCAGTCCTTAAAATAGTCCTCGACAACATTCACCTGCACCGATGCAGGCCTTATTTTTTTGAAGTAAATTGTGCCAAAAACTGCAGCGGCTACAATGAAGATTGCAATTATTATGAAAAGCGTCACCTGCCCTCTTTTTGCGCGCATTCTGTCCTTGAAAAAACCAGCCAAATAACGTATATAAAGTTTATCAAAAAATGGGCCCAGCAGGGATCGAACCTGCGATCTTCTCCACGTCAAAGAGACGTCGTACCACTAGACCATGGGCCCATGGTTTAGCCAGGAAAATGCGATTTAAAAAGATTAAGTTTCAGCCAAAAAGCGCGCCGATTGATGCCGCAGCCGCTTCCTCGCCTGCCGCGATTTTTGCCTTGACATCCTCGAGCTCTTTTCCGCTGAGCGCTTTTGCGCCGGCATCCAGCAGCGCTTTCTCGTTGCGCTTGAAAAAACCTTCGTCCGCGTCTATCTGAAGATACGTGCATGCCTTCTCCAGTCCGAGCGCTTTCGAATCCCTCAAAAGATAGCCCTGCTTCTTGAATTCATTGGCTTTCCAGGTTTTTGCAGCCTCTGCCTTCGCGCCTTTCTTGCCTGCCTCGCTTTCAATTGTGACGCCTGCAATCTCGCCGACAGGAACATCCGGCGCCTCGAGGACATTTTTCACAGAGGAAATCTTATTCCCGGGGATCTCGTATATTCTTATCATAAAAAATCCAACAGGCCGAGATTATTTAAATTTTTGCAAAAGGTGCTTTGACGTCAGGCACCTATACCTAAAAGAAAAACATTATTTCTAAAAAAGTTCAAATCCCAAAAGCCTCCAGGGGGATTTGAACCCCCGACCCCTAGTTTACAAAACTAATGCTCTACCACTGAGCTATGGAGGCGTGGATTAAAGAAAAATTCTGCCTTAAAAAACTTAACTAAACCTGCTTAATCAAGCTTTGATTGTCTCGCCCGGCTTGACTACTTCGAGAACCCTTATCTCGCAGACAGCGAGAGGATATATCTTCTTGAGCTTGATGCTCATCATCCTCTGCATTATCCCCGCAAGGATTGACTGGAACGCCTTGTCCCTCGGCTTGGTTGTCATGTTTTTTTCAAGAAAATCCTTTGCAGCCTCGCGCAGCGCATTCCTGACGGCGCGGTGGACTCTTTTTCTTGTTATCAAAAACGGCTTTACCCTGATGTCGCAATCCTTCGCCTTGACAACAAAAGAGTCCTCGACAATGCTTATGTTGTGGCTTATCATCCTTCTGACATAGGATGGATAGAGCATGAACTTGTAGATTTTGCCCTCAAGCTTCTCGTTTTTCCTTATGATGAATTTCGCCTCTGCGCTTGTCCCCTTCAGGAATTTCGTCATGTCAAGCGTTATGACTTTTCCGCTGAGCGCTTCCTCGCTGAAAGCCATTAGCTCGGCATCTGTATTCAGCAATTCCAATTTCACGTCAAACGGGTGTTTTTTTAATGTTGCCATTTATATTTATTTCTCCTTGAATGTTATTTTGCTTGACCTGATCCCTTTTTTCTGGCCCTTGCCTTTTCCGCAGACCTTGCACGTGTAAAGGAAGTTTGACTTTTTTGTCGCCTTCGTCTTCCTCTTCCATTTTCCTATCGCCGGTTTCGAGTATTTTCCGTGGCTCCCCATTCCTCTCCAGTATCCTCTTTTCATGATTCTGGATTTTCCCCCTCTCTTCAATGCCCCTCTTTTTCCTCCAGAGCTGACCATTGTAATCTTGTGCTCTGTGTGCTTCTTGCAGTAAGGGCAGTATCTCTTGACAAGCTTTGGAACTTTCATTTGAAAAAGACATAATTTTTGCTTTTAAATCTTTCTCAAATCAATCCATATCCTTGATATTTGTTTATCGGCGCCCAAATCATCTGCGCCGGGCGCGAATGACGTCACCGTGCTAAATGATTTTAAAAAGATATAGATTGCTAAATCAGTTTTCTTCGACTCTTGCGGCTTTTCCGTCTGCAATGAGAATTGCCGCAATCTGCGCAGACAGGTTTGCTATTTCATCCTGCTTGAATGGCCCGAGCTCCTGGCCCTCCCCGTCAAGGAATGCGGGAACATCATCCTTGAACCTGATCAGCATGTTCCTGGCCTCTTTCTCCTCCTCTCTGCCCTCGAGTTTTTTCGTGATCTCTTTCTGGCACTGCTCGAGCTGTTTAACGACAATATCGAAAAGATCTATTTCATGGCCAAGCAGGTTCTCAGTGTCCCTTTTGCCTATTCCAGTCATCGAGGCAGTAAGCGATAAAGTAAGGATTTTTTTCTCCCTTATCGTGATTAGTTCTTTTATTATCGCGATGGAATTGTCCATCTGCTTTCTCGTCATCCTGATAGTATCTGAAAACAAGCCCGTCCCGGAATCCTCTTTCCCAAGCGTTTTTTTCTTGTCTTCCAGGTATTCCCCGACTTCCTTCAGGAAATTCTTAGGCAGCGGCTGGAGCCCCTCGTTGTATTTTTCCTTCCTCAGTATGTCGTAAATCTCCTGGTATGTTATCATCAGTTTCAGAAAGAGTGTTCGCTTTAAAAACTTTGTATGCTTAAAACATCTATATTTGCATTATCTCAATTTATGCGCGAATGGAAAGCTAAGGCTTTCCGCGCCGCGAAAACCCGAGGGTTTTCGCGGCATGATGTCAGCGCGCAATTATTTGTTTTCAAGATATAAGTTAAATCCTTACAGAATACTCGAAATAATTGTCATATGGCATTTCCCAAGACATCATCTCTCTTATGCTCGCTTTCTCGAAATATCTTCTGAACGGCCTCATAGAGTTTCCGCTTGCCGAGATTGCGACGTTGACCTTGTTTTTCCTGATAAAAACAAACAGGTCTTTTATGAAAGAAAGAACTCTTTTTTCAACATCCTTGACGCTCTCCCCGTTTGGCGATTTCGATGAATAATCCCTATGAATGAACATGTATTTCTTGAACCCGTATTTCTTTACAAAATCGTAGTGTTTCATTCCCTGAAATTTGCCATAGCTCCTTTCAATCAGCCTGTCATCTTCTGTAATTTTCTTGCATTCTGGATGAAACTTCAAAACTTCTTTTAATGTGCCCTTTGACCTTGAAAGGTGAGAATGAAAAGCCGCTTCTATTTTTTTATCCTTAAGCCCAAGAGCCACTATCCTTGCATGCTCCACGCCTGTCTTTGTCAAGGGGCTGTCGAGCCAGCCTGAAAAAACAGCATCCCTGTTATGCGTTGATTGCCCGTGCCTGAACAGATATATCTTATACGCCCCTTTTTCCATGCTACAAAAAACCTCCGGTTTTTTGAGCGGGAAAAAAATCCATGATTTTTTCCATAGCATTTAAAGCAAAATAGGATTTATTAATATTTTCGTGCGCTCATAAAATATTTATATGCCCTTTTCCATGTTTTATCATAAAAGAGGCAAATGAAATATATCGATTATGTCCGGCTGAATTACAAGCCGTCAAAGCAGGATTTGATCTGCGAGTTCTACATCGAGCCAAACAGGTGCAGCATGAAAGAAGCAGCAGGCGCAGTTGCAAGCGAGTCGAGCATCGGAACATGGACTGAAATCACGACTGCGCCTCCAAGAATTGAAAAGCTGGCTGCAAAGGTTTTTTCCATAAAAGGCAATTATGCCAAGATTGCATATCCTCTCGAGCTTTTTGAAAAAGGGAACATGCCGCAGATTCTTAGCAGTGTTGCAGGAAACATCTTCGGCATGAAAGCTGTAAAAAATCTCAAATTGATTGACATTCATTTCCCGGAGCAGATTGTAAAATCATTTTCAGGCCCGCTTTACGGGATTAATGGCATTCGTGCGCTTCTGAAAGTGAAAAACAGGCCGCTTGTCGGGACAATCATCAAGCCGAAGCTCGGCTTGAATGAAAAAGAGCATGCAAAAGTCGCCTACAATGCCTGGCTCGGCGGCTGCGACATTGTCAAGGACGATGAAAATCTGAGCTCGATGCCCTTCAACAACTTCGAGGACAGGGTTCTTGAAACGCTGAAGATGCGTGACCTTGCAGAGGAAAAAACAGGTGAAAAGAAAATCTACATGCCGAACATAACAGCCGAGACTCAGGAAATGATTAGGCGCGCGAGATTTGTCAAAAGCATGGGCGGCGAATATGTCATGGTCGATATTGTCTCGTGTGGCTGGAGCGCGCTCCAGACGCTTCGCGAAGAAAACCAGAAACTGAAACTTGTGATTCACGCTCACCGTGCAGGCTACGCCGCGCTCTCGAGAAACCCGAAGCACGGAATCAGCATGCTTGTCATCGCAAAAATCGCGCGATTGATCGGAGTAGATCAGCTGCATATCGGAACAATAATCGGAAAAATGGACACTCCAGAAAGGGAAGTTCTTGCGATAAACAAAGCGATAACAGAAAAACAGTTTGGAAAAAATCCTGTTTTTGCAGTCTGCTCGGGAGGCCTGCAGCCAGGCCACATCCCTTATCTTGTAAAAGCGCTCGGCAAAAACATCATACTGCAGTTCGGCGGAGGCATCCACGGCCATCCGCTCGGAACGCGCGCCGGCTCGAAAGCCGCGCGCGATGCTGTCGATGCCACCGTCCAAGGCGTCTCGCTTGAGAAAGCCGCCAAGAAAAGCCCTGAGCTCGCGATGGCGCTGAAGCACTGGAAATAAGATATAAAAAGCCACCATCATTTTCTTGGATATGTTTGATTTCCTGAAGAAAAAGCTCAAAGAAGTTTTCAGAAAGACAGAGCGCGATCTCGAGAAAGAGACGAAGGAAGAGGAGAAAGAGCTGAAGCAGGAAACCAGGGAAATTGAAAAAGAGGAAGCTGAGATAAAGAAGGAGATTAAAGAGGTCAAAAAAGAGGTTGAAGAGATAAAAGAAGAGGCTGGGAAAAAAGAAACACAGGAAGTGGAAGAAGAGATTGAGGAAATTGAAAAAGCCGAGGAAGTTCAGGAACTCGAGGAAAAAAAGGAAGGTATATTCTCAAGGCTGAAAAAAGCGTTCACGACAACAAAACTCGATGAGGATGGTTTTGAAAAATTCTTTGCGGAGCTTGAGATGGCGCTGATTGAAAACAATGTAGCCATGGAGGCGATTGATGCATTAAAGAAAAATCTGCAGGAGCAGCTTGTCAACAAGGAAATAAAGAGGGGCCAGATAGAGGCGGAAATACATGATGCTTTGGAAAAATCACTTGCAGCGCTGCTTCTCGAGCCGTTTGACTTGATCGAGAAAATAAAAAGCAGCATAAAGGAGAAAAAGCCGTATGTCATCGCGTTCTTCGGGATAAACGGCGTAGGGAAAACGCTCACAATCGCAAAGGTTGCGCATCTTCTGAAGCAGAACAAATTATCCTGCGTCCTTGCGGCAAGCGACACGTTCAGGGCAGCTGCAATCGAGCAGCTTGGAAAGCATGCTGAAAAATTAGGGGTTGAGATGACAAAGCACAAATACGGGGCAGACCCTGCAGCAGTTGCCTTTGATGCGATTAGTCATGCAAAATCCAAAGGAATGGATGTAGTTCTGATAGACACTGCAGGAAGGATAAACTCCAAGGCAAACCTTATGCGGGAAATGGAAAAGATAATCAGGGTCTCGAAGCCTGACCTGAGGATTTTTGTCGGGGAAAGCATAGCAGGAAATGATGTGATTGAGCAGGTCAAGGCGTTTGACGAAACAGCTGGAATCGATGCGATTATCCTGACAAAGGCAGATGTTGACGAGCGCGGAGGAGCGTGCATATCAGTCAGCCACGTTACAGGCAAGCCGATCCTGTTCTTAGGAACAGGCCAGGAATACGGCGGCCTGAAAAAGTTCGACAAGAAAGAGCTGATCAAGGCGATTTTCGGATAAAAACAAAATATAAATATTCTGGATTTTTCCATAGCGAATGGAAATCGAAAAAGGGTACTCGCTCAAGGGAAGTTACATCGGGCCAAGAAACGGAAAAAACCATTTTCTTATATTTGTTAGCAAAATCGATAATGAGAAAATATCTGGGATGATGGAAGACATCAGAGGCGAGAAGTCGCTTTTAAACGGAGAAATCACGGACACCTCTATCAGATTCGAAAAGCATATTTTAGACAAAGATGGAAAACCAACTGATAAGACCTACATCTATAAAGGCACAAAAAACATCGTTGGTGGCTTTTATGAGGGGGAATATGCTGAAATAAATGCGGAAAATCCAAAAAATCCCGGTTGCGGACAGAGCGGGTGGTTTTTCGTAGAAAAACGCAATAAGGAAAGCCCAGCAGAATCCATTCTAGAACAGCGCATACTTGCTCAGAAAGCAGCAGATGCTGGCAATAAACTTTTATAAACTGAAAAGCTTCTTTTAAAACATGCTTAACAAGCTCGGAGATGCGCTGAAAAAAACGCTCAATAGGATAGCCGGCGCCATCTTTCTTGACAAGAAAATCATTGAGGATATAATCTACGAGCTGAAGCGCTCGCTCCTTGAGGCAGACGTTGACACAAAAATCATCCTTGAGCTTTGCGACAAGATAAGGGCAAAGGCGAACGAGAAAATCGAGGGCCTTGAGAAAAAGGAGCAGCTCATCAAGCTTATTCATGATGAGCTGGCCGCAATCCTCGGCAAAGAGGAACATGAACTCAAAATTGATAGGAAAAAAAGGCCTTTCAAAATCATGCTTCTGGGCTTGTACGGCTCGGGAAAGACAACCCAGGCAGTGAAGCTCGCGCTGTATTATGGCAAGCGCGGATTCAAATGCTGCGTGATTGGGTTGGATGTCCACAGGCCTGCTGCCCCCGAGCAGCTGGAGCAGCTTGCAAAATCAATCGACGTTGCGTGCTTCATCGACAAGCAGGAGAAAAATCCTGGCGCGATATGGAAAAAATTCTCTGAAAAAACAAAGAAATACGATGTTGTGATTGTTGACACAGCCGGCCGCGATGTTCTGAGCGGCGAGCTGATAACCGAGCTCAAATCATTGCGCAAGGAGATAGCTCCTGAAAAAACCCTTCTCGTCATGCCTGCCGATATAGGCAAGGCAGCATCCTCGCAGGCAAAAGGGTTCGCGGAAGCGTGCACTGTCGATGGCGTTATAATAACAAGAATGGACGGGACAGCGAAAGGAGGCGGCGCGCTCGCGAGCTGCTCCGAGACAAAATCCCCTGTTGTTTTCATAGGAACAGGCGAAAGGCTGCAGGACATCGAGACATTCGAGCCTAGCGCATTCGTCTCGCGCCTTCTTGGAATGGGCGACCTGAAAGGCCTGCTTGAAAAGGCGAATCTTGCAATGGATGAAGGCGAGCAGGAAAAAATGAAAGAGAGAATGGAAGAGGGAAAATTCACGCTTGACGATTTATATTCGCAGATAAAGGCGATGCAGAAAATGGGGCCGCTAAGCAAGATGGCTGAGATGATCCCAGGAATGGGGAATATCGGGGGAAGCATGAAGGAAAAGCTTCCGCAAATTTTTGATGTTCAGGAGGCAAAACTCAAGAGGTGGAAATTCGCGATAGATTCAATGACTCCGGAAGAGCGCGAAAATCCGGAAACGCTCAACAGCTCAAGGGTTACTAGGATTGCAAAAGGAAGCAACACCCCGACAAACGAGATTAGGGAAATGATAAAGCAGCACAAGCTCATGAAGGAGATGATGACAGGCTCGGCCGCGAGCGGCCTCGCCTCGGGCCAGCTTGACCAGAGGACGATGCAGAAGCTTGCAAAGAAGTTCGGAAAACGGAAGATGATCAGGTTTTAATGCTTTCCATATTTGGATTATAATTTGTGAGCGCCCCGACGTCATCCCGAAAACACATAGCGTTTTCGGGGCGCCGGAAATTGTCAAATTTCCGAGCAAGGCGCAGAATAATATTAGAAAACCATATAAAGCGCGGCATCGGGCGACGAGACCGGACCGAGCCGCATCAGCGGCGAGGCATCGGCCGCGCATCTACATTAAAAGATATTCAAAAACCTTTTTCTAATTGGTGTAACTATCAGATGATAACAAACAGTAAGATTTAAAAATTAGATTTATATTAAGATATCATGAGAATAATAGCTGCGGGAGACACTTACCGGGAATTTGAAAGAACAAAAAAGTATCTGTCTGAATTGGGCGAGGGGATAGTCCTGTTCGCCGAGAGTTCTTTTGATACGGAGAAAGGCTTGGACTGGTCTGTGGAGGATCTGGCGCAGTATGCAAGGGATTTTCCAATGACTATTGTTGGCGAAAAAGACGAGAGGATTCACACTCTCAAGAAGGGTATAATAGCGCCTGCCCAGATAACGCTTACCCAATTATGCTTTCCAAATCCAGACCAAGAGGCCCAATGCAGACGAGCAGACATGCTGAATAATGTATCCTACGACCCAAATAAAAAAGTAATGGCGTTATCAAGAATCTGCGCCAGTGCAGACATACCATACAAAGGATCTGGAAAAGCGGATCTTTTATTGATAGCATCGGGAGGCATTGACTGGAAAGAAAGAATTGAAGAACTGATATACGCGCATAAAAGAACCTTAAAGCCGAATGCATTGATAGTCCAGTGCGACCAGCATGAAGGTGACAAATTCATTTATTCTTTGTCTGATGGGAAGATGGTGGGTACAAAAATGACTGGCCAGCAGGGCGATGAATACATAGTGCATAACTTAAAGCAAGAATCTAATTTCTGGCGTATTCGAAATGTTTCTTGATTGTGTTGTACTCTTTTCGGGAAAACTCTGAGCCATTGCCTGCCGATTTATTGACCAGCTTAAGTCCTCCTGAAAATGTTATTGCAGCAAGCGTGTCTTTATTGATTTTCTTCAGTTTGATTCCGAGGTCTGCGTTCTTCAGGTCTTCCAGGAGAATTATATAGGGGTGGATGCGAACCCCGTTTTTCAGGATTTTTTTGGCGCGATTGAGATTTCCCGATTTCAATCCGCTTACAATACTCATAAGATTTTCTCTATATTCATCATCAACAGGAACTTTTTCAATGCCGTAGTGTATCTTGGGCAGTTTGGACTCCCCGCCATTATTGTTTATCTCTTCTGCGTCAGGGATATGCAACGCTCCTTCCTTAAAACAAAGAAGTATTGTTTCTGCAGGAATCTTTTTTTCCAGGCACATAAAAAAATACGAAGAATTATGGTATAAAAGCTTTATGGTGAATTGAATTTTTTTCAAAAAATCCTATTTCTTGCCGCCGCCCATCGTGAGCAGCCAGGATGCAAGGATCGCGACGGCCGCGAGGATTGCCCCGCCTACGACCTGCGGCTGTTTTGTCCAGGAAGGCATGCCGTATATCTTGCTGAAAACCATGATGCTTGAAATCACGAAAAAGCCGATTACAAACAGCAGGATGAACCAGCCGACTGCGGGGGAGAAAGCCTTCTCGAGGGCCTCGCCTTTCAGGACAACACCCACAAGGATAACCGCGAAAACAAGCATCACCGCAAATACCGCGACCCACGGCGTTATACTTTTCACGACCTCTATTGCCGTGCTCGATATAAGGAATATTATCGCGACGCAAAAGCTTACAAGAAGCGAGACGAATTTGTTTTCCCCGAGCGTTTTTGTCTTTGCGAGAAGCGCATAGACAATGGAGAACACAAGCAGAAAGCCGAGGACTGGCATGAAAGTTGAAATCCCGCTCAAGTCTATAGCCACCATGCTACAAAAAACCTCCTGTTTTCAAGCCGACAAAAACTTTTAGTTTTTGTCATGCTAAAAAAATCCTCCGATTTTTTTAGCGCGGTAAAAATTTATAATTTTTACCATTTTAAGAATGAGGTGCTAGCTGAAATTTTGGGTTTCCGTCTTTCTTTTTTCCGACCATCACGACAGCAAGCACTGCAAGGATCATGAATATGCCCAGCACGACCATTCCGCTGTTTGCCTGTATCCAGTACCATAAACTGTCCCCGACTATGAACTGCAGGCCGCTTGCTCCGTTAGCCATCGGCTTTGCGAGCATTGCAAGGAAGATTACTCCTCCCAGGATTCCGAATATCCATTTCCATGTGTCCTCGTCAGGCTTCAATGACAGGCCGAGAAGTATCACTACCGCAATCAGTATCGCTATTCCCCATGCCAGGTTTCCGAATATGTATCTGAAGAAATAAGAGACGTAAGGGTTGCTTATTGTGAAAAACCCTATAACGAGCGCGATAAGCATGTTGACTCCGCGATTGTCCTTGAACAGCTCAATCCTTTCGAGAATCGCGAAGACGACCGCGAACACAAGGATAAAAGGGAGAAGTATTGTGAAAACTCCGAGGTTTTCCCACTGAGAGATTACCTGCGTCCAGGCATTATATCCAAATCCGGTGCTCGGAACATACATATCCATCTTTTTTTCCTCTTTTTTACAGATAAATTTGTTTTATATATTTTTCTAACCGCTGTGCTTCGGGGCGGTGGTTATGACGAGCGCAATCGCGCCTCCAAGAACTGCAACCAGCGTGATTATTGCGATGCTATTCGATTTTACCGCGCTTCCGAACATTTTTTGAAGGCATGTCTGCTGCCCGCACATCGCAGCCCACAATATCACTGTTATGAATGCTATGCCGAAAATTACCCCCAGCGTTATCTTCATGCCTTTTGCCTCGTGAATCCCGACAAACCCGAAAACCAGGTAAAAGCAGAGCAGTATCATTATAAGCACTGCAATCAGAGGTATTATGGCTATTGTAAAGCCTACCGCTTTCTGCACCCCGACAAACAGGAGCGCGACCACGAGCGCGACAATGATGTTCGTGCTTTTTTTATCCTTCCCCAAAACCTCTATTTTTTCAAGAACCGCGAAAAGAACGACAAAAACCAGGAGAAACGGAAGGATTACATTAGTAAGAAAAGGATTCGTAATTATGCTTAAGCTTTCTGTTGCCACCATCTTTTGTTAATAAGGTTTACTCCGCTGTCTCGCTGAGTTCGCTCTCTGGTATCGCCGCTTTTGAAATAAGCAGCACTTCGCCAAAGGCTTTCACATACTGGTGCGGTATAATCAGGCCTCTTGCTCCCGATAGCATCGCTGATACTCCGCTGTCTCTTGCAATCCTGACCCTCCAGCTGTCGAGTTTGTTGTCAACCAGGTTGGCTTCCTCGACAGTTCCTATAAAATCGCCGCCATCTGTGAATATTTTCATCCCTATTACGTCAGATATGCGTAAAATCTTTAGTACCATTTTTTATGTAGTTCCAGAGATACGGCTCTTTATATATTTTTTGGAAATCTTTTTATAGCTTCGATAACATATATGTTAAAAGAGATGGATAAGGAGAACGTAAAAGACATTCTGAAGCGCTACGAAGCCAAGATAGAGAGTGAGATCCGTGAGGAAGAGCCCTCGGACTATTCTCAGGAATACTCTAGATTCCGCGAGGAAACCCTCGCGCCGCTGAGCGGATACGAAAGGGCGTGCAAAAGCATCGGCCGCGTCATAAAACTAAAGCTCTCGCAGAAAGACGAGGAAAAGCTTGGAAAATCGATCGAGAACGCCCACCTTGACATCGAGCCGGGAGAGGCGGCCGGATTCTCCATGTTCGCCCTTCTTGCAGGAATCCTTGTCGGCGCGCTTGGCTGCATTGCAGTCCTTTTCATAACACACAAATTTCCGGTGCTTATTTTTGTCCTGCTTTTTTTTGTGTCCCTGTTCCTCTACTATTATATAAATTCAATCCCGAAAAGGCTTGAGCAGAGATGGCGTCTGAAGGCATCGAGCCAAATGGTTCCCTGCATACTTTATCTTGTGATTTACATGAAGCACACGAGCAATTTCGAGCGCGCGATTCATTTTGCGGCGCAGCATCTGCAGCCCCCTCTTTCGCTTGACCTGAAAAAAATATTCTGGAATGTACAGACAGGAAAATACGCGACATTGAAGGATGCGCTTGACGCGTATCTCGAGCACTGGCGAGGATATTCCCTTGAATTCGTGGAGGCGATACACTTGATAGAGTCGTCGCTTTACGAGCCGAGCGAGGCGCGAAGGACCAAGATCCTTGAAAAAAGCCTGGAGGTCATGCTCGACGGCGTTTACGAGAAAATGCTGGAGTACACCCATGATGTTAAAAGCCCGATCACCAACATCTACATGCTCGGAATTGTTTTGCCTACGCTTGGCCTTGCCTTGCTTCCTCTCGCATCAACGCTTTTGCAGGGCGCGGTAAAATGGTACCACGTCATGATTCTGTTTGACATCATCGTCCCTTTCATGGTTTTTTACATGACAAACAGCCTTCTTGAAAAAAGGCCGGGCGGCTTCGGCGAGACCGAGCTTCTGGAAAGAAACCCGAACTATCATTATTACAAATCAAAAAAGCACTATGCAACCGCTTTCTTTGTGGCTCTTCCTTTTTTCATAATAGGGATTCTCCCGTTCATCGCGTATTTCGGATTTCATTACGATCCCAGCTTCCAGAACATGAATGTCCCGTTCAAGGAGCAGCTAGGGGACATGAAGCTGTTTGACTTCAGGCCTGCAGGGGTGGACTGCAAAGGCAATCCAATGCCTGCGTCAGGCCCATTCAGCCCTGTTGCGCTCTTGCTCAGCGTTTTCGTCCCGTTTTCTATAGCTTTGTTTTTCATTGTGGCATATCGCCTGAAAACACGGATGCTTATCTCTACAAGAAAGAATACGAAACAGCTCGAGTCGGAATTTGCATCAAGCGTGTTCCAGCTCGGGAACAGGCTTGCCGACGGGATTCCCGCCGAGATGGCATTCGGCCGCGTTGCAAGCTCGCTGAAAGGAACGCCAACAGCGGGATTTTTCAGCATGGTGAACATGAATATACAGCAAGCCGGCATGGGTGTCGAGGAGGCTATTTTCAGCAAGTCCCGCGGCGCTATAAACTACTATCCTTCCGAGCTTATCAAGACAAGCATGAAAATTCTTATAGAGTCCGCGAAAAAAGGCCTCGATGTCGCTGCGCGGGCACTGATGGCGATATCTGATTATGTCAAGAACATCCACAAAGTCAATGAGAGGCTGAAAGACCTGCTTGCCGATGTTACATCTGGAATGAAAAGCAACATGACATTCCTTGCGCCTCTGCTCGCCGCAATTGTCGTGGGCCTGGCTTCGATGATCACGATGATACTTACAAAGCTGGGCACAATGATTACAGCGGGAAGCCTGCCTGAAGGGGCATTTGGCATGAATGCAGACACAATAACTTGCATGTTCAACGTGTCTGCAATGATACCGCCGTACTGGCTGCAGGTTGTCGTGGGGGTTTACATCATCGAGATAATCTTCATACTGACAAGCACGCTTGTCTCGATAGAATCGGGCGAGGACAGGCTAGGTGAGAAAGCGGAAACGAGCAAGACGCTCAAACAAGGAATGTCATTATACCTGATCACGGCCATCATCGCAATCATCGCGCTCGCTGCGCTCGCGATGGTTGCTGTCTCAGGGCTGGCATAATGTTAATAAAGTTCATATATCGCAATACAAGATGGAGCGCGCTGACGTCACCGCGCGCAAAATAAATTAAACAATATAAAAACATGAAAAGCAAAAAAGCCATGGTTTGGAACGAGATTGGCTGGTGGGTGATAGGTCTTGCTGTTCTTGCGATGATAATCGTCGCAATCCTGATTGCGAAACAGAGGGGCATAAGCCTTATAGATGAGATAAAAAATCTTTTCAGGTTCGGAAAATGACAGAGGAAGGATATACTCTCACCAAGGTGCTGCTGATGGTGGTGATTATTTTCGTAGTTATCGCAGGAGCATTCCTTGTTTTCAGGCTTGTCTGGCCGCTAATCCGCGGGGAGCAGCTAAGCCCTCAAGGCGAGCAGGATGCAAAAGACAACTTAGACGGCCTTGTAGCAAACATGACAGCATGCCAGAAAACATCATTATCGGACTGCATCTGCGACGGATTTCCTGCATATCCCGCCACTTTCCCTGGAAATCCGGTGCTTGTAATAAAGCACGAAGGGGACAAAGTCATCCTTAATCTGACATATAAGAAAAAAATTCTGAAAAGCGCCGAAATAAGCGGCCTGAAAATCAGCGCAGTCACGGCAGATAAATCTCCTATTCCTTTCAATACCGCAAAATCCCTTGACTTCAGCTACGAGCCCGCAAGATTCGTGCAGGAAGGATACAAAAACAATGCAAGGCAGATAGGGAGCATGGCAGTCATAAGCAGGTATCTTTACAAAACAGGGACTGGAGAACTATTCTTTGTGATAGGTAAGGAAACCGAGAAAGCGGGCGCAATCGAGAAATTGGCGAGATGCGCCTGAAGCTATAGAAACTTTTAAAAACATCATAGTGCTAAAAATAAGATGAAGAACAAAAAGGGTGTGGAGATGAATGTCACGACAATCATCGTTGTCATACTTGCAATCCTCGTTCTTGTGGTTATCTCGCTATTTTTCACAACAGGGATGAAGGATCTCTGGGGAAAGATAACCAAGACAGGTGCTGCCTGGGACACAACCAGCATTGAGCAGGCGCAATCAGCATGCACGATATACTGCGCCACAGGAAGCGCGGATTCTTTCTGCAACCACGAATTCGACATAGGAAAGAACAGGAAAGACGGAACATCTGTATTCGAAACATGTGTTGGCGATCAAATCAAGGCATACGATACAGATGACTGCAAGAATGCGGGATTCACAAAAGACAGCTGTTCTAGCTCAGAATAAAATGGCCAAAAAAGGCTGGGACAAGAAAGGGGCAGAGCTTTCGATAAACACAATCGTAGTAATTATTCTTGCGTTGCTTGCTCTTGTCGTAACAATTTTTATCTTCAGCAGCGCCGCGAGGCAGTTCGCGGCAAGCATCTTCGCAAAGCTGAAAACAGCCCTTGGGGTGTGGAATGCGACCCAGCCGAAGCCATAACATAATTTTAAATATTCTTTTTTCCTGCCCCTCTCATGATTATGAATAAAGAGGGATGCTGGAAATCTAAGAAACCCGCAGGAGGTTTATTAATGGATAAAAGAGGCGAGGAAAACCTGATGCTGAAGAACATTATCGAGATTCTTCTTGCGATAATTGTCATTGTCATGATCATATCTGCGGGCGTTGTCCTGTTCAACACATATTTCGGAAAGCAGAAAGACATGCAGGCAAAAGGCACAGCCAATGAAATCGTGCAGAATCTTGCAAAGGCGAATGAAACGGGCAAAAGCAGCAAGATGTTTCTTGAGAACCCTTCTGGCTGGTACATCGTCTCTTTTGATGCCTCGCACGACAAAAACAATGATTTTGAAAAGCCGTCGGATTTCTTCGGAAAAAACACTCTGTGCATCTGCGAGAAAGGTAGGATAAAGAAAAGCTGCTACCCTGAAATATGCAGGCAGATTTCAATGCCTCTGATGAAAGAGGGAAACCCAGCATTTATCAAAATCGGGTTTAAAGACCTCTATTTCACAAACATGAAGGACTATTTCGAAGTCAGCGACAAAGTTATTGAAATCACCGAGCCGACTGATGAGGAAAAAATAGAATTTGCATCTACAACAGCAGATATTGAGGAAAAATACAGCTCAATAAATGAAATTGCCGCAAAACACTATCCTGATGTCAAGGGCTATTTTAATGACGCAGATGATCTCAAGAAATTCATCGAGGCAATCATAGATGTCGAGTCAGGAGGCGATCCAGATATAAAAAGCGAATGCGGCGCAGCCGGCATGATGCAGCTGATGCCCGACACTGCGAAAAAGGACTTGAGCATGAATGTCCCCGACTACGCGTTAGTGTGCTCAGGAAACTGCGAAGGAAATTATAAAGGATGCTCGCACGCATTTGAGTGCAACAGAGTAACCCCTGAGAAATGCAGGGAAACGGAAGATGAAAGATTTGACGCGTTGAAAAACATCGATGCAGGAACAAGATACATCATCGGCCTGATAAATAAATTCAAAGACATCCAGCTTGCGCTCGCGGCCTACAATGCTGGGCAGGGCAATGTCCAGGAAGATTGCGGGTCCCTCGCAGACATAACATCCTGCCCTGTGAATTATCCCGGCAGGATATATGCGGGTAAAGTCATGGGGAGATACAATTCATAAAATGGCAACCGGAACGCTTGTCAAGATAATCATATATATCGTGCTGTTCGCGACAATCGCAGCGGCTATAGGATTTGCCCTGAAAAGAATGGGTATTCTGTAAGCATTAAATTTATTAACATATTTTTCTTTTCAGAATAATGAGCATGGAAAAAAAGGGGCAGATGAGCCAGACAGTCATAATCTCAATCATAATCTTGCTTCTCACAGCGGGGATTCTTTTCTATTTCATCAAAGTTATGCCTTACGAAAATATAGTTGACAAGACAGCCTGCCATGACAGCGTTGTTCTCAGAAGCGAGAGCATAGCCGGGATAAATCCCGCGCAAAAGCTCCAGTATCACCTGAACTGCGCAACAGAAGAGATTGAAATAAGCTCTGTGAACAAGGAGCAGATAGAGCGCGAGATTGCAAACGCGATGTATGACTGCTGGTGGATGCTCGGCGAGGGCGAGAAGAACTTTTTCAGCGAAACGCTGATAGGAAACACATACTGCGTCATATGCTCTAGGATAAAATTCAGCGAGAGCGCCCAGAAAAAAATAAAGGAGATAAAGGACTTTGACCTGTATCTGCAGGAAACGAAAATTCCTACGAAAAACATAACATACATGGATTATTTCACAGGAGGCAACGAATTCGAGAAAATAGCCGAAAAGCCGCTCATGATTGACACGTCGAAAGAGTATGCCATAACCTACTCGCTTTCTGAAAAGAGCTCTGCGCCTGAATTTATCGCAGGGCAAGCGACGGGGGCTGCTGTCGGATTCTTTTTCATAAGCAGAGGGGATGTTCTTAATGCAGTGAGAGTCGGGGCTGCTGTCGGAGTTGCCACAGACCTGGCTGCCGGAAAACTGCACGATTGGATACTCAACAAGGTTCAGGGAAGCACATACATTGTTACCTTCAATCTCATTCCATTAGATGCCGAATCCATGAAAGGATTCGGCTGCAGCAGCATAGAGAGCATTCCTTAAAATGATAAAAAAATACGATTTTTTTATCGCGCTTGAAAAACAGGAGGTTTTTCAAGCATGTTAAACGACAAAAAAGGAGATTTTGAGCTTGGCTGGGAAAAGCTTTTTGAGATTATTTTTGTGGTCATGCTGTTCGGCGCATTATTCTGGTTCGTTGGAAGCCAGGGAAAAGGCGACCTGGCCCAGGAACAGGTCATTGCAAAAGAAACCTGCCTTCTTGCAGCATCATCTCCCTCGGGAAGCGCGCTCGAAATCGGGCACGCAAAAAACATCGTGATTGAAAGCAAGGGCTCCGGAATTGTTGTGAAAAATTCGAAAAGCTCCCTGGGATATCTTTACCCATGTTATCTGAAAGATGCTGAATTCATGAATAAAGACGACAAAACATACATAGGGATAAAATGATGAACAGAACGAACAAAAAAGCGCAGATGGGATACGGCATGGAATGGCTGTATAAGATGGTCATCATAGTGGTAATAGCCGGAGGCATTGTATTTGTTGTCTTGAGCCACTATTCGAAACAGGTCGACGTCAGAGACTTGGAGGCATCGATAATTTCGCGGAAACTTGCAGAATGCATCGCCCCTAACGGGATATTCAAGGAATTCAGCAACTCGTCCGTAATAGAATGCATCCCTGTTGACGAGCGGAATATCTACATCAATATCACTCTTGGAAATGACTGCCTGCCGATTGGCGACGATTTCCTGCTCAAGCTCTGCCAGACGATGGAGCAGAAAATGAAAGTCGCAAAATATCCCTCCTGCAATTATGCAAACTATATGATTATCAAGGACGGCAAAGCCGAAAAGCTCGGGATTTTTATCGCAATAAACAAGATAGAATCGAATTTGTAAAATGATAAAAGATAAAAAAGCGCAGATTGCAGGTTTCCTGTCAGACACGGTTCTGCTGATTTTCATGATTTTTCTTTTGGTTGTTTTTTTCATTGCATCTTCGGTTTATTTCGGATTCTCAAAAAACGAGATAGAAAAATCGGCGCTGCAATACAATCTGGAATCGTCCGGGCATATTTCCCTTAACGCATTCCTTCAGAAGCCGGTTGAAGTAGAGATAAACGGGCAGAAGCAGAAAATGACTGGCGCAGACCTGATAAGGCTGAGCAAGATCGATGCAAAATATGATTCGGTTCTAAAGCCTGAAATAAAAAGCTTTGATTCATATTATGATTGCGCCTTCAGGACAGAGGCAGATGCGGAAACCATCAATGCAAGCATAAGGGAATTTAATGAAAAAAGGACGGCGCATTTCTACATCCCGTCCGAGAATCCTGTGCTTGTTGCGTTGCAGATCAGCGGGATGAAAAAATGAACAGGCAGGGAAGCTTCTTCGCGGGATTTTCAGCGATTCTTCTTATGGTGCTGGTCGGATTCTCATTTTACTGTTTCTCGGAGGCCAATAAAAAAATAGGGGGAGGAATAAGCGCAATGGACAACCTGACCTGCGTTCATGATTCAAGCGACAGGCTGTCATTCTATCTGCGCGAGTCCGCAAAACTTTCGGCGCAGCAGGCATTCCACGACATCGCAAACGCCTCTGCAATAGACAAAAACACCCAAACATGCTTCACCAAACAGCACAACGGTGAGAATGTAATTCAGTTCTCCAGCTCATGCATGCCCGGCACAGAGATCATCGAAAAAATGTTCCTGTCAGAATACGAGAAAAACATGGAAGATTTCATCGGCAAATATCCTGAAAAAATGCCTGTTGAAATCAGCAGTTCTTTTGAGAACAACATCGTTTCATCATCTGCAAAAGCGGATTTCGTAGCGGCGCAGAACACCTCCTATGCAGAATACAACCTGAGCTACGGCCTCTCGGAAAAAATAAACGTGACTCTCACCTCTGAGCAGATAGCCCTTGAGGATTTCAGCGAAATTTACCTGAAAAGCGCCGGAGCCGCAAATGAGTGCAAAAACAGCAACGATGTGAAATCATGCATCGAAGGGAAGATTGCGATAGACGGGTGGAGCGTTGCTGCAACTCCTGAAAACGGATGGGTTTTGTTCGAATTTGCCACAAAAAAATACTTCTTCTTTGAAGATGAAGGGGAAAAATTCAGGAATATCGCCATGAAATTCGGGATTTAATCCCGATTCTCCAGTTCATAAAAATTTAAAAAACATCCTTTCTTTTTTCTGTGATGATTCAGGCGACATATGACCAGCTCATTGAAAGAATCTCCCACATCTCAGGGATGCCAGCCGAGGAGATAAAGCGCAAGGTTGAGGCAAAAAGAGCCCGCCTAAGCGGCCTGATATCTCTTGAAGGCGCTGCCCAGATAGTCGCTTCTGAGCTTGGGATTTCATTTGAAAAGCAGCAATTCAAGATAATAGACCTGCTTATGGGTATGAAAAAAGTTCAAGTGATAGGAAAAGTCCTTGAAATTTATCCTATAAGGAAATACACCAGAGGCGGGCACGAAGGAGAAATCGCATCCATAATGCTCGCAGACAACAGCTCGAGCATACGCTCTGTTTTCTGGGATGTGAAGCACATCGACATGGTAAGAAACGGCGACATAAAAAGGGACGATGTCATAGACATAAAAGGCGCTGATGTAAGGGGGACGACTGCGAAAGAGCTCCATCTCAGCTCAGGCGCGTCAATCGAGCCGAGCGACAAGAAGATAGATGCAGTTGTCGCAAAGGAAATCCTTCCCCTGAAAAAAATCTCGAATCTCAAGGTCGGCGAGCGCGCGTCGATACGCGCGCATATCGTGCAGGCGTTCCAGCCGAAATTCTTCGCAGTATGCCCTGAGTGCCTGATGAAGATAAGCTACGAGAATGAGAAAGCATTCTGCGCGAAGCACGGCGTGATTATCCCTAAACAGAGGGTTTTGGGAAGCTTCATAGTCGATGACGGGACAGACAGCATGAATGCGATACTTTTCAACGAGAATCTCACAAGCCTGCTGAAAATCCCTGAAAACGAAATCGCGCAGATGCAGGGCCCTGAATTCTGGCCTAAAAAGAAGCGCGAGCTTCTCGGCTCTGAAATGGAAATCTCTGGCCGCGTGAGGAACAATGCTGCTTTCGAGCGCGACGAGTTCATCGCAGAGTCGATCCACGAGCTCGACCCCGAGCAGGTCATCCAGGAACTGAGCTGATTCCTTGATTCTTATAGCGTTTGAACGTTATTATTGAGTTAAATAATCTTTATAAGAGAATTTCTCCTTGAAAAGGCATGGCAAAAAAGAAATGTCTTGAGGATAGGGTGAAAAATGCAGGGGGTGCATTCATTGATCTGGCTAGAGTTATCAGCCACCCCTATAGCGATGACAAGGAGAATATCAAACTTCTTTGCCAAAAAAAGAATGAAAAGGCGATAAACCTGTTGCATGAAGCGTATCTGTTCATAAAAAAAATGCCTCTTATTGAATTAGAAAAATATTGGAATGCAGGATTAAGGCTGCCAAGCCACAAAAAAATGAATCTGTTGAAAGATGATGTTCAAGCAATAGGAGATTTAATCCTTGCCTATAAAATCAGGGATAATGAAAACATCGACGGGGATAAATTAAATATCAAATATGGCGTAGCGATATCGATTGATTTTTTAAAGGATTATCGCTCTATTTTGACTTATTTAAAAGATTCGAAGGAGGCTAATAAAAATTAAAATGACAAAAGAAAAAAAGACAGAGATAAAGCTGACTGACCTTCCTGGAATAGGCCCCACGACAGCTGCAAAGCTTGAGAGCTCGGGCTATGGCGACTTAATGGCTATTGCAGTCATGACTACATCCGCTCTCTCAACAATTGCAGATCTAAGCGATGCTGCTGCAAGAAAGGCGATTGGGGCTGCGCGAAAGATGCTTAATCTCGGCTTTGAGGATGCATCAGAGTACATGAAAGAGCGCGAATCAATCTTCAAGATAACAACAGGAAGCAAAAACCTGAATGCGCTTCTCGGCGGAGGCGTCGAGACAGGCGCGATAACAGAGGCAGCGGGGGCATTCGGCTCAGGAAAAACGCAGCTTGCGCACTGCCTGGCTATAAATGTCCAGCTGTCCAGAGAAGAGGGCGGAGCAGAAGGAAAAGCTGTCTGGATTGATACAGAATCGACATTCAGGCCCGAAAGGATAAAGCAGATTGCAGAAGCCAGGGGCCTTGACCCTGCAAAGATAATGAAAGGGATTTTCGTTGCCCGCGCATTCAACGCAGACCATCAGATGCTTCTTGTAGAAAAAATAAACGAGATGATACAGAACGGCGAGCCGATAAAGCTGATAATCGTCGACTCGATAATCGCACACTTCCGGGCAGAGTATGCTGGCCGGGGAATGCTCGCAGACAGGCAGCAGAAAATCAACAGGCACATGCATGAGCTCATGAAAATCGCGCAGGCAAGGAACATCGCAATCTACATCACGAACCAGGTCATGGCGAATCCCGCAATCCTGTTCGGCGATCCCACAACGCCTATCGGCGGCCATATAATCTCGCACGGCTCGACTTACCGTTTGTATTTCAGGAAAGGCAAGAAAGGCAGCAGGGTCGCGAAAATGATTGACTCGCCGAATCTGCCAGAGGCAGAATGCATTTTTTTCCTGACAGCCGGCGGGCTGGACGACGAGGAGAAGGAATAAATTTTTAGTTTTCACGCGGCTTGAACATCCGCGCCTTTTAAGATTAAATTGGCATAGAAACGCTTCGCGCGCCCGCGGGCGCGCTCGCCGCGAGCCGCTGAGGCGGCTCGCTGTTTATATCAAAAATAAACTAATCTGCCTCGTGTCAACTCGGCAAAAAATCACTTCTTCTTGCTTTTCTTTTCCGAAAAAATATCCTCGATGCTCTGCTTGTTCAGCCTTGGCAGTTTTTCAGGGGCTTTTTCTTTCTCAGGCTTCTCTTTTTCTTTTTGCTTCGGCTTTTTTGATTCAGCAGCTTCCCTGAACTCCTTTGCCGAGCTTACAAGCGGCTGGATCACTCTGCTCAGAGTTCCTTCCAGGGCCTCGACCTCAGAACTCAATGCCTTAACAGAACGGCCCTGCTCGTCGACTCTCGAGAGAGTCGCGACATGCAACCTATCCATTGCAGCCTCTATTCTTTTGACGCGCTCGCTTAATTCATTCAATCTTGCCTCGAAATTCGCCTTCATTTCCGCGATGTCCCCGAATTTTGCTTTGAATTCCTCCCATTTCTCGGAAATTATCCCCTCTGCGATTTCCTCCACTGCCTCTGTCGAGGTTGTTTCCTGCTGATACGAATACTGCTGCGGATAATATCCTCCTGCCGGCGCAGGGGCAGGCACTGGAACAGCACGCTGTTTTGGCGACGGCGCGGGCGCCGGAGCTTCAGGAACTTCCTCCTCTGGATATTCCGGCTGGTATTCCTCGCCAGCTGTTTCCGCGAGCTCGATTTTTATCCTCGCCTGATTGACTGCATCATTTATGTCTTTTGGGGAGTATCCTGACTCTTCAAGATATTTGATGATGTCCGCATCAGCATATCCCTGCTTCATCAAATCAGCAACTTCGTCAACATTCACCTTTTTTACCATTTTTAGTTAAGCAAAAACCAGTTTTTATATTTTATTCCCTCTCTTCTCTTACGATTCTCCGCACGTCATCCTCTGTGATCTGCTGCAGGGGCTCGAATGTCTTCAGTAATCTCTCTATCGACTTCAGCTCCTCGCGCCGAACGAATTCGGCGCTTTCCTGCAGGATGTGCTCGAACCTGTCGCTCTGCCTTGCAAGAGTGTCCCTTATTTCCGCTATTTCCTCCTTCAGCGCGCCGATTTCCTTGTTAACTCGGTCGTTCTGCATCAGCAAAGTCCTGCTTATTGTGGCTGTCTTGTCCCTCAGCAGATTGATGTTCTCCTCAAGATCAGTCATCCTTCTGTTGAAATCAGCAAAAATAGATGAGATTTCAGCCTCTTCGCCAGCCATTTTTCATTCCTCTTTTTACCTCATCAAAAACGCATCCTGGTTTAAATATTTAATGATGCCTGAACTGAAAAATATTTAAGTGCAGTATTCTCAACAATAATGTAAAAGAGGAAAATGGAAAAGACCATGGGTTGCTGGAAATCTAAGAAACACGCAGGAGGTTTCTTATGATATTTCCGGAAAATTCTCCGCTGTATGCGCACGAGGTTGAAAGGGAGGCTGGCCAGGATGTCCTGTACATAAATTATCTTGGGGCTGCTTTTGTCCCGAGCATTGCAGATTCGCCTGCTGTGATGGCGCAGGTGATTGATTTCCTTGTCGAATCTCCGAATGTCTCAAGGGTTGTTTTTGTCCAGCAGAGAAACTACTGTTATGATTTCAAGCAGATTGCTATGTTGAATGAGATTGCGCAGATATATGTCCATCTCATAAAACAGGAAAAAGTCCTTGAAACAAGGACCTTGGTCTCGCCGCGGTGCGAGAAATACCTCCCGCAGAGAATGGACACTATGAGTTATCTGGTTCTGACTCTCCTGCGGCAGGATCCTATCTCATGCTATGTCGAGGCAAAAAGATTATTGCGCGAGGAAAGGATTTCTTCGAAAAAACTGCCCGCATCTGAATTGAAATGCGAGACGCCCTATTTCAGGCTTCTTGAAAAAATAATCTCTGTTCTTGAAGAGGCCTCTCTGATAAAAAACACAAAGGACAGCCTTGGCGCTTATAGGGTCGGAAACCGTGAGAAATATAATGATATTTTCAGGCCTGAGATAGTTCCTAATTTCACTTTCACAAGGCTGATGGCTTCCTATCCCAAGGACTCGGAAATAGTGGCCCAGTATGAGATAGGGCTAGAGGAGGACAAGAGCACAGTTACTATTCTGAAGATGCCAAACAGCGTGAAATATCTTTACCATCTCATGGCCCCTGAGTTCTCGCTTAACGAAGAGCTGCAGGAGCTCGTGAATGTCGCGAGAAATGTTTTGCTCGAGCACAAGCCGAAGGCGGAAGAGTTTGTCGACACTGAAAGGATAAGGATGGTTTTCTTCAACATCGCAAGGGACCTGCTCCGCGAGCTGAGCGAAACCCGCGGGATAAAAGCAAGCTATGAGAAAATAAACAGCCTGGCGACAATGCTTGTCAGGCATACAATCGGCTTCGGCCTGATTGAAATCCTTCTGCAGGACGAGAAGCTGCAGGATATCGTTGTGAATGCCCCTATAGGGATTGTCCCGATTTTCATAAGGCACAATGATTACGATGAGTGCGACACAAACATAGTTCCGAGCCACGAGGATGCCGACAGCTGGGCAGCCAAATTCAGGATGATGAGCGGCAGGCCTCTTGACGAGGCAAACCCTGTCCTTGACACCGAGCTTATCGTCGGGAATTCAAGGGCAAGAGTCGCAATAATCCAGCAGCCGCTGAGCCCGTATGGCTTGGCATATGCGCTTAGAAGGCACAGGGAAAAGCCCTGGACTCTTCCATTGTATATCCAGAATAGAATGATTACACCTATTGCTGCAGGCCTGCTCTCGTTCTTGATAGATGGCGGAAGGACATTGCTGATAGCAGGAACGAGGAGCTCGGGTAAAACATCTCTTCTCGGAGCGTGCATGATGGAGATAATGTCAAGGTACAGGGTCATCGTATGTGAAGGCACGATGGAATTGCCTGTTGATGCGATGCGCGATCTCGATTACAATATCCTCAGGATGAAAGTCCGCGAGGCGCTGACAAGGGAAAGCACAGAGCTCAGCGCAGCAGAGGGCATAAGAACCTCGTTGCGTCTCGGCGATTCTGCGCTGATTGTCGGCGAGGTCAGAAGCGAGGAAGCTCTCGCGATGTATGAAGCAATGCGTGTAGGTGCGCTGGCGAATGTTGTTGCAGGAACAATCCACGGTGCAAATCCTTACGGTGTCTTTGACAGGGTTGTGAACGATCTGAAAGTCCCTCCGACTTCATTCAAAGCAACAGATATCATTGTTGTCGTTAATCCTATCAAGAGCGCGGATGGCCTGCACAGGTGGAGGCGCGTTCTCCAAATTACAGAGGTCAGAAAGCACTGGCTCACTGACCCGAGCACAGAGCACGGCTTTGTCGACTTGATGCGCTATGATGTTAAGAAAGACGAGCTCGTTCCGACAGAAGACCTGATCAACGGCGAATCAGAGGTTTTGAAGGACATCGCGGGAAATGTCAAGGGCTGGGCAGGAAACTGGGATGCTGTCTGGGACAACATCCTGCTGCGCGCGAAAATAAAAGAGGCGATTGTCGACGTTTCAAACAAGCTCAAGATGCCCGAGCTTCTCGAGGCGAATTGGGAGACGAAATGCAACAACGCATTCCACAACATAAGCGACAAGATTCAGATGGAGACAGGAATGCCTTCAAGCAAGCATGTTTTCCCGAAATGGCAGGAATGGCTGAAGGGTGAGCTCAAGAAAATCGCAAAATGAGACAGCGCGCCCTATAATGCCTGATAAATTCAGGAGATGCGGAATTTCAGCCGCATGGTGCTCTATGACTGGCGCCAATAAATAAATGCAAAAAACATATAGAAAAAAATGAAAGAAAGAAACAAAAAATTGCTGAACGAAATCACAGTTATTGCAGTTGCATCGCTGTTTCTAGGATTTATCCTTGCGCTCAATCTGAAATGGCCAATTCTCAGCATCGAGCCGACCTTGTTTTTAATCATGTCTGGATTAGCTCTGCTGGTTGTTCTCGTTTTTGTGGGTGCGCAGAAGCTCGCCGCGCACGCTCTTGAATGCGAGACAAAAATAAATTTGCTTGGATTCAAAAGATTCTGGTTCAAGGAGAAACACAAGCTTCCATTTGAGTTTCCTTCATGGTTTGTTTTTCCCCTGCTTGTTTTCTTCGCAACGCTCGGAAATCTGAAATGGCTTGCAATCCTTGATGTCGATATTTCCCCGAAATCGACAAAAGTCAGGAAAAAGATTTTTTTCCTCGAGGAATCTGATGTCACAAAAATAACTTCTGCCGGAATTCTCGCAGTTATTTTCCTTGGAATCATCTCCAAAATGATAGGGCTCGCGACAGGGATTTCTAACTTCACGTCATTCGCGGTAATCTGCATGTTGTTCGCATTCCTCTCGCTGATTCCTATTGGAATGGGATTCAAACTGCTCGTTTCCTCCAGATTTTTCTGGCTTTTCCTGATTGTATTCTCATTCATCCTTCTCGCGATGATGGCTGTAGAAAGCCTTTTTGCGATAATCGCAGCGGCGCTTATTTTCGCCACCATGGCAGTAATAGGATACTACATGCTTGAGAACAAATAGCAAGCATGTAATGCAATATAGAAATCTTTTTAACATCTCCTGCCGCCATGATTTGAAGCAAAATGCCAGAAAAAGATACACAGAAAACAAATAAGGATGCAAATGCCGATCCAAATGATGAATGGACGCACGAGCACGACCACATGGATGATATTCCTTATGCAGCGTTTCCATATATAGGTGATTGTTTTGTCGCTACAACAGTGTACGGCGATCCAAATGCTCCCGAGGTTCAAAAATTCAGGAAAATCAGAGATAATGTTTTGATGCAGAATCCTGTTGGAAGGATATTTGTCAGGGCTTACTACGGAGGTCTCGGCAAAGGAGCTGCAAATGTTCTTAGCGCAATACCATTTGCGATTCCTGTAATCAAGAGAGGACTGGATAAAATAGCAGATAGCTATTAGAGAAGCAAATAATATAACGCTCGCCGCCGATGCGGCTCGCTTGTTTATATGCCTAAAACATTATTGCGTGGCCTGAAAATCCGCGCTAAATAAAATTCTACAATATAAAAACTAAAAAATTACCTTTCCCTTTCCTCTTCTTCCTCGGGCTCGTCAGTCGACCTTCTTATGACTTTGACGTTGTCTATCTTGACTGTTATCGGGATAGGCACGACTGCCTCGAGAAGCTCGACAGTGACTTCCTCGCGGGCCTTGTCGATTTTGACGACTTTTGCCTTCTCGCGCTTGAACGGCTCTGCAAGCATCTCCACGACATCGCCTTTCTCTATCGAAATCGCGGCAACAACCGGCTTTATCATGCCGTCTATTTCCTCGTAATTGAGGGGCTTTTTTATCAGGCCTTTCACGTACGGAAGGTTCGCGACAGCCTGCTCTGCTGTCTCTGCAGTGTCCGCCTCTAGGAATATATATCCTCTCAAGCCGTGCGGCCTAACTACGCAGAAAACACCTGAGTTTTTTTTCTCAGCCCTGTCTGCGATAAGCTCGCTTGCCTGCTCTTCCTTGTTTGTTATTACCCTTACCACGAATATCATTTTAAAAATATGAAAATCAGGGATATGACGAATCCTATGAGCCCTATGATTAAAAGCCCCAGCGCAGAGACTTTTGATATCTGCTTGATCTCGCTTCCCGTCGGCTTTCTTGCAACCCTGAGGACTCTGGCGCATTTGCTGCCAAAACTCTTTATTGCTCCAAAAAAGCCTCTCCTCTGCTCTTCCATTCAAATTTTAGAAGAAAGGTGCTTAAAAAGCTTTTTATTTGCGCCTTTCTAGCATGGCAAAAAATATGATTTTTTGCCGGCTCAAAAAACCGGAGGTTTTTTGTAGCATCATGGAAATTTCATTCCTTAGCTTAAAGCTGTCGGCCCATTTTGCATAAGCATTCCATCCCTGGAAGGATTCAAGCAGTTTGTCTGCGGTTAGCTCGTTTTTCTTGAACAGCCTGATTTTCATCAGCATCTTTTTTGCATTTCTTTTCCTTAGCAACCTGTGATGATAGAAATTCCTGAATCCGACAAAATCAACGCCTCTCGAAAGCGCCCTTATTCCTGACTTTTCAGGATGCAATTCAATCTTGAGATTTTCTCTTAAAAACCCGTCAATTTGTCTTTTCCATGATTCAAGCTGTTCTTTGGATTCATGCAAAATCACAAAATCGTCGACATATCTTGCGTAATATTTTGTTTTCAGCTTGTGTTTGGCAAAATAATCCAGCTCATTGAGATAGACATTCGCGAAGAACTGCGAGGTTAAGTTTCCTAAAGGCATTCCTTTTTCTTTGTCCCAATAATTTTTAAGAATTTTATTAATTAAATTGATTGTCTTGTCATCCCTAATCTTTCTCTTTAAAATATTGATTAAAATTTCTTGATTAACCTCAAAGAAATAGTGCCTTATGTCTGCCTTCAGGCAGAAGGCAGCCCGTGTATTGTTTCTTGAAACTTTTCTCTTATATCTGTCAAACAGGCTTAAAGCATATAAATTGCCTTTTCCGATTCTGTTCGCGCAGCATCCGTCGATGAATGTTCTGTCAAAAATCGGCTCGATAATCCTGACAAGCGCGTGATGGACAATCCTGTCGCGGAAAGCGGATTTTGAGATTTTTCTTGTTTTCGGGTCGCGCAGGATGAATGTCTTTAACGGCTCAGGTTGGTAGGTTTCATCCCTGAGTTCTTCATGCAACAGCAAAATATTTTCCCTCAAATCTTTCTCAAATTCAACAACATAATCTCTTTTTGTCTTGTGCTTTCTTGCCTTTCTCCAGGCAAGAACAAGGTTCCTGATGGAATAAATCTTGGGATAGAGATATTTATGGCTTTTCATGATTGAAAATATCCCAGCCAATGTTTGGGCTATTCGACCGTCCGAAGACTCGTCCATAAATTTATTTATAGATTTCGAGTTCGCCAAGTTGTCGTTGTTGGAGTTCAGATTCAAGTTCCTGTTCAAGTACAACCTGGAGAGGCCGCACAGTGTTAGCTTATTAACCTCGATATCACCATCGCTTCAATTTTCACATCTTGATTACTGGTTGTCGCGATTGAATTTCATGGCTTAAAATAAACCTGAATGACGCGCTGATTAACAAGCTTGTAGTCCAACCAGCTTTTTACAGCGATGGCTGGGAATAAAAATATAGAAATTCCGTTTTTAATTATTTGCTTGTTAAAATTCGCAAGGCGCTATCGTACTTGCCTTCAATCTCTGCAATTTGTCTTGCTTTTTCCTGATTGAGTTTTTTAACATACTTTTCCAAATTTTGCGAAGCGCCTTCGGCGCTTACGGCAACTACCCGACCGCCCGAATCCGAGCTCGCCAAGTCGCCGCCGTTGGAGCCCAGATTCAAGTCCCTGAGCAAGCACAACCCGGAGAGGCCGTCTTTTCTTGTATAAAGTATTCTGTTTCCGCCTTTTGTCTGTTTAGGCAATCCTGTTTTCTCGTCAATATCCTCTGAATTGAAATTTCCTGGCTTGTTCAGTATTGGAGCATAAATCGGGTTTGCGCGTTCAGTTAATTTGAATGCCAAGCCATAATTAGAATCTTTGTCATTCACAAGCTCCAAGTCGGCTAAGTTAATCGCAACAGGGAATCTTGTTTTTTTGTTTCTTGCCCTTAACTGCTTTGCAAGGTTCTGCGCAAGATACTTGTTTGCGCCATCTTCGCTTCTCAGGACAAGGCCTGAATCCTTGTAAGTTCCTCTTAAATCCAAAGCGTTGATTTTCAGTATTTTCTCTAAATCTGCCTGAGTTGCTGTCCTTAATCCCTCTTGCCTTAAGATTTGATTGGCAAGAACAACTGCAAAATCATTTGAGCCCTTGACGATTTTATCATCATAATTTAAAACTTGAAGATTAGAATTATTGCTGTAATCTGCCTTCGCTTTTCCGTTGTATTCCTTCAGGAATTCCTTGCCGAAATCCCCCACTAAAAAACCTGCTGAAGGGATTTCCTTCGGAAGCTCTATCAATGGCTTTCCTTGAAATTTGTTTTCCATGCTTTTCATAATAAACCCCGCTTTTTAAATCTTTCTATTGTTGTTCTTTTAAAGAGGTAACAAAATAAAGAATATTCACTCTTCCACAAACTCGATTCCGAGCTCGCTTTCTATCTGCCTCTGGCCTTTGTCCTTTGTCCTCTCGCCTGGCCCGAGGATCTGCGGGCTTTTCACTCCCGTGACTATAAGCAAAACGCGGAGCGTTTTGCCCATGTCCTCGCTGAGCTGCGCACCCCATATCATCTTGGAATCAGGGCTTATTTTCTTGCCGACTGTCTCTATGACTTTTCTTGCCTCGTCGAGCGTCAGGTCAAGCCCGCCGATTATGTTTACCAGCGCGCCTGTTGCGCCTGTGATATTAACGTCGAGCAGAGGATTATCAATCGCCTTCTCGACTGCCTCGACAGCGCGTTCGGCGCTGTCGCTCTCTCCCATGCCAATCATCGCGACCCCGCCATTTTTCATGACTGCCTTGATGTCCGCAAAATCAAGATTCACGAGGCCTGCCTTTGTGACAAGCTCAGCAATCCCTTTCACTGAATTTGTAAGAATCTCGTCTGCAACCTTGAACGCGGTGTGCAATGGGAGCTCGGGCGCAAGCTCGAGCAATTTGTCATTCGGGATTACAATCAAAGTATCAACGCTCTCTTCCATTCTCTCGAGGCCGAGCATCGCGTTCTCGTATCTTTTCTGGCCCTCGATTGTGAATGGCAAAGTTACTATTCCTATGACAAGCGCTCCTGCTTTTTTCGCGATTTCCGCGATTACAGGGGCTGCACCTGTTCCTGTCCCTCCGCCAAGGCCGCATGTTATGAAGCACATGTCTGCGCCCTGCAACTTCTGCTTTATCTCATGCTCATTCTCGCGCGCGGCCTCCTCGCCGACAGACGGATTGCTTCCCGCGCCGATGCCGTGCGTAAGCTCGCGGCCGATCAGAATTTTATCGTCAGCGTAAGTGTAAAGCAAGTCCTGCGCATCTGTGTTAACTGCAACCATAGAAGCATCTTTGATTCCTATCTCTTTCATCCTGGTAAGAGTGTTGTTTCCCCCGCCTCCGACTCCAAAAACCCTTATCGCCGCTTTCTGCCTGGCGACAATCTCCTCGAGCTCGCGGTCGATGTCTTTCCTGTAATCCTCTTTTATCTCAAACCTCTCAGCCATCCTTTAAAAGAACCAGATGAATTTATAAATTTTAGCGTGATTTAATTGCTACTTTGTTTTTACTCTGCCTGGAGCTCAAATCCAAGAATTTCATTCAGCTTGGCCTTAAATTCGCTGATTGCCTCTTTGCCTGATTTCTTGCTGAACTTGATTTTTGCGGTTTTTCCCTCTACAACCGCGCTTTCCGCATCAAGCCCTAGCATTTTTGCGAGGGCCTGGATTTTTTCAACGTCTTTTTCAACTATGCCATTTATCCTGAATTTGTAAACTATGTTTTTTCCTGCGAGCGGCGAGTTGAAGTCAAGCATCGCCCTGCCTCCTGCAACACTCATGACTTTTGCGATAACACCATCGACATTCACCAGCATCCCTGCCATCGGCCTTTCCCTGAAAACATCCAGGGGAAACGCCCTCATCATTTTCGGATCTCTTTTCCCGAATGCGTTTTCAGGGGCAAGCTCGACCTCGTAGTCTTTTCCCGTCTCTTTGTCCTCGAGCGCATCATCAAGCCCTTTGACAATCATCCTCTTTCCTATGCGCAAAACCATCGGCCTGAGCTCCCGTTTGTCGTCTTTTGATATCAGCCCGTCTTTCAGCGCCTCTTCTTTGCTTGTCGTGTCAAAGACATTTCCGTCCTTGATGCGCGCCGTGAAGTCCAGCTCGATAAAATCATTCTTCTTTGTTTTCATGAAAATCAAATATATTGTGGTTTTTTAAATATTGGCACGCAAAAGCTTTTGTCTTTCCCTAGTTAATACAAAAAGAAAAGTTTAAATATGTCGGATTTTATCCTAAAACATGAGCTGGAGAAAAGGGATAAGCAGGAATTTGAAGCCGTATCTTGAAAATATTATAAGAGAGAGCTATCTTTACAGATACCAGTACAACAAGGCGAAGAATGCAGGCAATGCGCAGCTTTGGGTTGTTGCAGCGATCCTTGCAAAAAGGATTGCCGAGATGGAATCCAAGCTGAAGCTTTACGAGGCTGTCCTGAAGGACATTTCCCCGAAAAAGGCTATGAAGCTGAAGGAAATCGAGAAATCAAAGGAGCTCAAGAATGAGGTCGAGCAGATTTTCAAGAGCATCGTGCAGGGCAAGCCGATAAAGCCGGCTGCTGTCGAGCGCGCTGTCAAAAAGAGAAAGAATTCTAAGAAATAAAATGGAAAAATTAGAGAAGTTAACGCAAGGTGAATTTGGTCTTATCCGTCCTCCTTATTATGGATCAGCACCTGTAGATAATGCGTATGTTGTTGACAAGATCAAGACAATTACAGTTCAACATCCGTCCGACATATCCTCTGCGATTGACGAGATGGCTGAAAGAGATTCTGTGCTCATTCCAAAAGATGCAAATGCATACGTGGCTTCTGATTTCAATCCAGAAACGCAACACATAAGAAAAACCGAAAATGGTGAGGTATTTTGCTCTGTCTACGCCATTCAATTCTACAACATATATAAGAAATAATCAAATGCGTCAATAAAAAAGCAAACAAAATCTTTATAAGTTTGCTTTTTCTCTTCTTGGCATGTTAAAGAGCGCGCACGATACGAAGGTTGGAAACATAATACTCATTGACGGGTTTCCGTGCGCCGTGAGGAGCGTTGACATAAGCAAGACAGGAAAGCACGGCGCATCGAAATGCAGGCTAGAGGCGGTCGGCATCCTTGACGAAAAGAAAAGGATAGTCGCTGTCCCGGGCTCAGAGAGATTCGAGGTCCCTAACATCGAAAAGAGAAGGGCGCAGGTGCTCAGCATCAATTCTGAGGCAAAGAGGGCAAGCGTCATGGACCTTGAGAGTTTCGAGACATTTGATGTCATGATAGACCCCGAGGTTATCGACGGCGTTAAGGAAGGCGTCCAAGTCGAATATTGGACTGTCACAGAACAAAAAATGATCAAGAGGATAATATAATGGAAAAAATAATAAATTTTTTCCGCGCTCAAAAAACAGGAGGTTTTTTGTAGCATGGGAAAAATAGAGGCTGTTCAGGCCAGATTGTTCAAGAGAATTTTTGTCTGCAAGAACTGCAGCTCAAAGATGCGTGCAGATCCCAGAAAAATAGCAGAGGGAAAAATAAGATGCAGGAAATGCAAGGGCTCGGTTTTCAGGACCAAGAGCAAGAAGAGAGCCAAATAAAATGTCCTTCATCTTCTACGATATTCTGATATTCATCGCTTTCTGCATATTCATAGTCTTTTTTCTTTATGCGAGAAGAAAAAATGTTGACAGGGAAGGGATTTTGTTCCTCTACAGGACAAAAGCAGGGCTGAATGCAATAGATGTTTTGAACAGAAAACTCGGCAAGCTCTGGAAAAAGCTCGGCCCTGTGATCATATTCGCAGGATTTGTGTTCATGATATCGATATTCGTGCTTCTGATACAGAGCATAATATTCACATACATGGTTCCTACAAAAGTCCCTCCGATAATCCCCCTCGTGCCCTATCTTCCCCAGGCATTTGATATTCCGATGCCTCCGTTTTATTTCACATACTGGATTCTGATAATCGCGATTATCGCAGTAACGCATGAGTTTGCCCACGGAATATATGCAAGACACCACGGGATAAAAGTCAAGTCGACAGGATTCGGATTTCTTGGGCCTTTCCTGCTTGCATTTGTGGAGCCTGACGAGAAGCAGATGGCAAAAAAGCCGAAAAAATCCCAGCTCGAGATACTCGCTGCAGGAAGCTTCTCGAATTTCGTTTTCGCCATAATCTTCGTCCTGCTCATGCAGCTGTTTTTTGTGTGCGCGTACCAGCCTGCAGGAATCGCATATTCGCAGGCATACACGGGGATAAACACAAGCGGCATATCGTCAATAGGCAATCTAAGCACAGATGCTTTCTTCAACATGTCAGACAGCGAACTGAAAGCGATAAACGAAACTCTCGAGGTTAAAACAGAGAATGGAAGCTATTGGCTCACTCCTGAAATAATTAAGGAAATCCCGTTCATGAGAAAAGCCATAATCAAAAACAGCATAATCACTGCATATGAAGACAGCCCCGCGTTCAGGGCGAATCTTTCCGGCGGGCTTCTCGAGATTGACGGCAAAAAAATAAAAAATCCGGAGGATGTAGGGAAAATCCTTTCTGAAAGCGCTCCAGGCCAGGAAATGAATGTAAAAACCTCTTCGGGGAATTACAAAATAACTCTTGCCGAGAATGCGCTCAACTCAAGCAAAGGATATCTCGGGATCGGTTTCGCTTCATCTGGCGGAGGAATCCGAGGATTCCTTTCAAAATGCACTTCCCCGTTTTTTTCAGACAATGTATCTGTAAAGCCGAAAATCAACGAAAGCGTGGCTACATTTTTCTCAGACCTGTTTATCTGGCTGATACTAATATGCTTCTTTGTCGCGCTTTTCAATATGCTTCCTGTTGGCTTTCTCGACGGGGGAAAATTTATGTATTTAAGCGCACTGATAGTCACGAAATCAAAAAAGAAAGCAGGTGTTGTCTTCAGAGTAATGTCCTACATTGTCGCGATAGTGTTTGTGTTCCTGATTCTTGCCTGGCTTTTCGCTTAGGCAAAGCTTTTAATTGCAAAAATTTTCAATAAAACGGGCCTGTAGTCCAATGGTAAGATATCTCCTTCGCAGGGTGAAGATCCGGGTTCAACTCCCGGCGGGTCCATGAAAAATTTCAATCGGTTTTTTAATTATTTTTTATCGTCGGCAAAAAAACTTCCTGGAAAAATAAAATCTGAAAAAAGAGAAAACTATTTAAACTAAAATGCGCTTTGTATTTCATAAAATTTAAACTAAAAGAGGTAAAACAAATGGCAAAGAAAGCAAAAAAGAAGAAAAAGAGGTAATTGTATTTTGATTTTTTTTCTTTTTATTTTTTTATTTTTTTGATTTGTCTTTTTCTCGTTATTTTTTCCGAAGAGCTTTAGCTCTAAGCGTCTAGAATTCTTGTATCCCGTCTTGGGTCAGCGCCACAAACCTTATGCCTACGGGAAGCTGCAGTAGCGCCGAAATGATGGCCATGTGCTCTTTTCCCTCGCCGCTTGCAATGCTCAGCGCGACCTCGCATCCCTGGATTTTTCCTTTCATTTTGGTTTTTATCTCGGAGATCGCCTCTTTTATTCCGGCATCAAAATCAACTGAGATGACCTCGGCGTCCCTTGAAAAATCAAACTCGCCGACTTTTGACTTGAAAAACAAAGGTGTAATGAAAATTATCTTCTCCCATTCCCCTCTTTTGACAAGCCCTGCGACCTGCCCCCATGTTCCTTTTCCGGCGGAAAGCAATGCTACAAGTTCCATGCCTGTTTTATTGAATCTTCATTTAAATCTTTTATTGTGCTTTATGCATCATAAAAATATCATAAAATTTATAACCTTCTGAGCATTTGATTTCAAATGAAAGAGGAATCGCTTAGCGAAATAACCCTGAGAAAATACGAGAAGCCCTATCAGCTTCCAAGGCGCGAGCTTTCGAAAAAAGTCTGCCTGAGCCTTGGCCTTCTTCAACCAGGTGATTCGAGGGACATTGTCGTCGACATTCTTCTCGCGCTTATTGATGCAAAAAACAAAAAGCAGGAGCTTAACACAGATCAGATAAGGGAAAAGGCGATTGAGATAAGGAAAGAGGCGAATCTCGAGCTGAAAGGGATCGCCGAATCGAACATCAGGCGGCAACTTAAGCGCCTTCGCGATATCTTCCTGGTTGAGAAAAACAACAACATGTACAGGATTGCCGAGTTCGAGAGCATCAAATTCCTGTTCGAAAACAAGCTCGAGAAGTTCTACATCGCCTCGATAATAGAGCGAATACACGAGTATCTCGGCGAGCTTGACAAGATATAGAAATTATAGATTTTTAACCAAGGTATTGCAAACTATTGCATCATTCTCGCCAGAACAAAAGCCGTATTTGATTAAGTCTGTTTTATTCACAAAACAATAAGGCAAATCACTTTCTTGGACGATTCCTGAAATTTCTTTTCCTTCGGTAGCATTAAAATAATCAACAATGGTTGTATTTCCAGTCATATCGTCAGGAGGATGTCTTGTAGTTATCTGTGTCTCTGTGTGCAAAAGATAAAACGCACCGCTGGGATTTTTCCAAATTTCATAATATTCGCTGCGACTTCCGAAATTTCCTGCCTCAGGATTGCATGCAAAACTGCTGATTTTTTGATCAAGAACAATTGAGATGTTTTGACCTGCTTGAATTTCATTGCTTTTTGGCTTAACAAACAAAAAAAGAAATATTGAGGCAATCACAACAATTAAAACGATTAACCAGATGATTGTTTTATTCTTCATATTTTTTATAAGAGATTTGGTTTTTTAAACATTGTTAAAAAAATAAGGTTAAGAAAAGCTTTAAAAACCCGTTCTCTCTATAAAAAACATCCGCTAAACTACATTTCCTGATAAAAGGAAAGGTATCGGAAAACCTTGGTTTTCTGATGTAGGAGGAGAAAAAATGAAATTCTCTGAAGCAATAACCGAACTAAGAGCAAAGACTGAAAAAAGGAATTTTGAACAAACTCTAGACCTTATTATAAATCTTAAGGACTTTGACCTGAAAAGAGACCATCTGAATGCAGTAATCATTCTCCCGTTCTCATACAAGAAGAAAAAAGTTGCTGCTTTTCTCGAGGAATTATCTACAGCGGGAGATGTCGACAAGGTCATTTTAAAGGGCGAGATAGAAAATATAACAGAGACGGATGCGAGAAAGCTCGCAAGGGAATTCGACTTCTTCGTCGCAAATGCAAAGCTTATGCCATTGATTGCCAAAACCCTTGGAAAATCCCTAGGAAGCGCTGGAAAAATGCCTGATCCTGCTCTTGGCGCGGTATTTCCCCAGGAAAGCAAGGAGGCGATTTCAGCAATAGTCCAGAGGCTTGAAAAAACAGTCAGAGTCCGCGCCAAAGAAGCCAGCTTGAAAATCGCGATAGGAAAGGAAACAATGCCGGACGAGCAGATAGAGAAAAATGCGGCAGCTGTCCTAAGTTCAGTCATCAAGGGCCTTCCGAAGGCAGAGCAGAACATAAGAAGCGTCATGCTGAAATTCACGATGAGCCATCCTGTAAAAGTAAAGATGGAGGACAAAAAGTAAAATAAAAATGGCGAAAAAAGAAATCAAGAAAGTGAATGAGGCAAAGAAGGCGGCAGTTGCCAGGTTTGTCGGCTTGGCAGATAAAAGAAACACTTTCATGATAATATCTGTGGAGGGGGTTTCTTCGCTGAACTTCCAGCAGATAAAGAAAGCGCTGAAGCCGGAATCGGAAATTGCAGTCACTAAAAAAAGCATAATGTTCAGGACAATCGAGCAGCTCAAAAAAACAAAGCCTGAAGCTGCTTCTCTCGAAAAATGGGTTGAAAAGCCATCATTCGCGGCTGTTTTCTCAAGTCTCGATCCTTTTGAGCTTGCGCTGTTGCTTGAAAACTACAAATTCCCTGCAAAAATAAAAGCAGGGCAGACAGCACCTGAAGACATTGTTATTGAAGCAGGCCCAACAGACATTCCAGCAGGCCCGATGATATCTGAAATAGCTGCTGTCGGGATAAAGGCCGGGCTCGAGGGAGGAAAAATAACAGTTAAGGAAAGAAAAGTTCTTGTCCGCAAGGGTGAGAAAATACCTGCAAACATAGCAGCAATCCTGCCAAAGCTTGAAATATGCCCTTTTACAGTAGGGCCGATACCTTTTGCGGCATACGACAGGAAAAACGGGAAAGTCTACGAGGAAATAAAAATAGACAAGGAAGCCACGCTAAGCCGGCTGAAAGGGCTTGCATCAAACGCATTTGCATTTTCAATAAGCGTAGCGTATCCTGCGGCAGAAACAATCTCCATGCTGCTTGGAAAAGCGAACAGCGAATTAAATTCATTGTCAAATTTAATTAAATAGGAGGAAAAAATGGAATACATATATGCGGTCCTGTTACTGCATAAGCTTGGAAAAGAATTGACCGAGGAAAACGTGAAGAAGGTCATAGAATCTGCAGGAGGAACTGCAGACGACGCGAAGATCAAGACAGTTCTTGCTTCGCTGAAGGGCGTTGACATAGAGAAAGCGCTGAAAGAATCAGTCGCAATGCCTGTCCAAGCAGCAGCAGGAGCAGCTCCAGCAGCCAAGCCTGAAGAGAAAAAGGAAGAGAAGAAAGAAGAATCAGTTGAAGGGCTTGCAGCTCTGTTCGGTTAATTATGAATCCACTCGTAGTGGGCATGCTGCTAAGCTTGGCTCCAATATCTGAGCTTCGCGGCGGCATACCTTATGCAATCGCCAAGGGAGTAAATCCGTGGCTCGCTTTCACATGCTGTGTAATCGCAAACATAATAGCAATAGTTGTTGCATTCCTGTTTCTGGAATTTGCCCACAAAGGGCTTCTGAAAATATCCTGCTACAGGAGAACATTCAGCAGGTTCCTTGGAAAAACGCGGAGAAAAATCGAGAAAATCAAAAAAGCCCATCAGTCGTTTGGATTTTTCGCGCTTACAATCTTCACCGCAATTCCCCTTCCCATAACTGGTGCCTGGACTGCCACATTAATCGCATGGCTCCTAGGACTTAACAAAACAAAAAGCTTTTTCGCAATCGCTCTCGGAGTTATAATCGCGGGCCTGATAACAACCCTCGCGACAATCGGGATAATAAAATTGTTTTTTTAAAATGAAAATAAAAAAAATAATATTGCCCTTGATTCTGGCCCTTGTTTTCGTAGTCAGCCTGATTTTCGATAAGCGCATTGTTTCGGCAATCCAGGCGGCAAGAATTCCCGGGTCAGGGATTGACTCTTTTTTCACGGCAATCCTGTTTTTCGAGAAAGACATCATATTCTACTCCATGATGATCATTCTTGCAGTTGTTCTTCTTGCATGCAGAAACAAAAAATCGATTTTCCCTTTCCTGATGGGCACAGGCCTCGCGCTTCTTGTCTCATTCATCCTGAAAAAAACAATTTCAAGGGAAAGGCCATTTTCCGGAATCCAGGATTCTTTCCCATCAGGCCACGCAACAGCAGCATTTGCACCTCTCAGTTTTTTCAGCAGGGGCTTGAAGATTTTCTGGCTTGTTTTTGCCTGCCTTCTAGCATTCACGAGATTGTGGTTCGGCCTGCATTATCTGAGCGACCTGATTGCAGGCGCGGTTATCGGATACTACATCCCTATTTTAATTAATTTTTTATGGAAAAAGCGCGCCTAGAGCTGAAAAGGCAGATTTTTCACATAGTCATTGGAATCTTGATGCTGCTGTTTATGGTTTTTTTCCAGCGTAGAATTGTTCTGATAACTCTGCTTTCAATTTTGATTGTCGGCATCCTGTTTTCCCTGACATCTATCAGAAAAAGAGTTCCGATTGTAAGCTTTCTTCTTGACAAAATGGGAAGATGCGCTGACGAAAAATTTCCTGGCAAGGGCTTCCTATTTTTTATTGCAGGCTGCCTTTTGACATTCAAGATATTTTCGCACGACATTGCGCTTGCATCAATCGCGGTCCTGACATTCGGCGATTCTGTCTCAACCTTGGTCGGCTCATTCAAAAACGGTCTCGGGAAAAAATACAGAGCTGAGCCATTCAACAAGTACAAGGCAGTCTACGGGACAATCATAGGAATAATTGTCTCATTCCCGATTGCCTGCATCTTCATCAGCCCGCTTTATGCCGCCGCCGCTGCGGCGGCAGGTATGCTCGCGGAAGCGATATCCCTGAAACTCGGCGAGCAGGAGGCAGATGACAACCTGATAATTCCACTCGCAGCAGGAACTGCATGTTATATTTTGAGAATGTTTTTAAAAGCGTAGTGTGTTAGAATATGTGGTTGCGCGGCTAAGACGTTATCCCAAAAACGCATGTGTGTGTTTTTGGGGCGCTGAAAATCTGAGGATTTTCATGCATCTGCGCCATAGAATAAAAAGGAGATATAGAAAAAAACAGAAGAATGGAAAAAAGCAAGCTTGATGATGTGATGAACCTGGCGATGAAGCGCGGCTTCTTCTTCCAGAGCTGCGAGATTTATGCTGACGCTCCTTCTGGCTTTTTTGATTATGGCCCGAACGGCACTGCCTTGAAAAACAGGATAATCGCAAACTGGAGAAAAATGCTGAAAAGCATGAATGGCATGGAGATAGACGGGAGCCAGATAATGTCGAAAAGCGTTTTTCTTGCATCAGGCCACCTGACTTCATTTACAGATCCTTTGGTAAAATGCGGGAAGTGCGGCTCGATTTACAGGGCAGACAAGCTGATTGAAGAGAAAACAGGAAAAGCTACTCCAGAGAAACTTGATTCTGAAAAATACGATGAACTTATTGAAAAAAACAAAATTGCATGCAGCAAATGCAAGGGAAAGCTTGGCAAGACAGGAAGATGGAACATGATGTTCAAGACAGGAATCGGCCCTGAGGAAAAAGAGGCATACCTGAGGCCCGAGACGTGCCAGAGCATTTTCATTGATTTCCCCAGGATGTTCCAGACAATGCGGATGAAATTCCCCCAGGCAGTCGGCCAGCTGGGAAAAAGCTTCAGGAATGAGATATCCCCGAGGCAGGGCTTGCTGAGGATGCGCGAATTCACGCAGGCAGAGATAGAAGTTTTTTTCAATCCCAAGAAAACAGATGTTGAGAATTTACAGCAGGTAAAAAAGAAAGAGCTTATGCTGATGATAGACGGCAAAATCAAGAAAATCTCCGCAGAAGAGGCGCTGAAGAAAAAAATAATCTCATCCGAGCTGATCGCATTTTATCTTGCAAATATCCAGAATTTCTTTGAAGCGCTGGGCATTCCGAAAGAAAAAATCCGCCTGAGAAAGCTGGGCGATGATGAAAAGGCATTCTATGCAAAAGAGGCCTGGGATCTTGAAATAGAGACAAGCATCGGCTGGATAGAGCTGGTTGCCTGCAACAACAGAGGCGATTATGACCTGTCAAACCATGCAAAACAGAGCAGAAAAAACATGGAAGTCATGGACGAGAATGAAAAATTTCTGCCGAACATATTCGAGCTGTCAATGGGGATAGACCGCGCAGTTTATGTCCTGCTTGACCTCGCCCTGGAAAAGGAAAAAGTCAAGGATGAGGAAAGGATTGTCCTGAAATTGAAGCAGGATATCGCCCCGACACAGGTCGCAGTATTCCCTCTAGTAAACAAAGATGGTCTGCCTGAAATTGCAAAAAAGGTTTACACCCAGCTCAGCGAAAATTTTGACACATCATATGATTGCTCTGGAAGCATCGGAAAGATGTACAGAAGGCATGACGAGATTGGAACCCCGTTCTGCATAACAATCGACCATCAGACAAAAGAGGACAAGACAGTCACTGTCCGCGACCGCGACACGATGAAGCAGAAGCGCGTCAAGATCGACAAATTAAACGAGGAGCTGAAAAAAGGGCTAAAATGATATCAATACGAAAAATCGGATTGCTTGACATAAACGAATCAATGGAATTCCTGAAGCTGAAAGATGAATTCACGAAATTCATGGAAAAAATCGTGAAGAGCGGGGGGGAGCAGAGTTTGTACAACACTGCAAAAAGCAAGCCGTTCTCGGTGGCAATCTACCTCAATGAGACTGAAAAACTGATGAAGAGAATAGACGAAGCCCTGGACAGCTATGCAAAAAGGGACATGTATGTTTCAAAGGAGCTCGGCCAGATGAAGGCGAAGCTCGTGAATCTCAAGGAAAATCTGAAAACGCATTAAACTTAGGCGCGCCCACGGGCGCGCATCTATAAGGCCACAAATAATTGCGTGCGCCTTTGACGTCAGGGCGCTTTCAAAGAAATAAAACAATATAGAAAACAAAAAATAAAATGATGTTCAGGACGCACATCCTGTTTGCGCTTTTCTTTTATCTTCTGTTCATAAAAATATTTTCGTTAAATCTCTCGCTGGTTTTTGCGGCAATCCTGGCATTCGGCTCGATTCTGCCTGACATCGACTCGCCGTCAAGCTACGTTAATGCAAAATATCTTTTTGGAATCGGGAAAACAGTCTCCGCATTCTCAAAGCATCGCGGCTTCTGGCACAGCGTTTTCGGAATGCTTGTGTTTTCCACGATTTCTTTTGCCGCAGTTTATTTTCTCAAAGCGCCTTTCATCCTTGCGCTTGCGCTTCCGATAGGATACGCGCTTCATCTCGCGGCAGACTCATTCAATGTCTCGGGCGTGAAATGGCTCTGGAAAGGGGGCCATATTCGCGGACCGATAAGGACAGGAAGCGTGTTCGAGCAGCTATTCTTTGTTGTGCTGCTGATTGGAACTGTCTACGTTGTCTTGGGAAACGGCGGTTTGAAGGAAGCCACGGCTTTCATCTCAAAAATCAAACCTTAAGATTTATAAGATTTCTTGGCCTCAAATTTTGGAGGGCCTGTAGTACAACGGTAGTGCGTGCGGCTGGCAGTCGTGAGATTCGGGTTCGATTCCCGACAGGTCCATGAAAATTGCCTTTTGCAGCATCTTAAAAGGAAAGTATTATAAACATAAAAACCCTTGAATATCGAATGGTAAAGCGGAAAAAAGAGGGTGCTGATACAGCCCAGAAAGCAGTTGTGAGCAACGGATTGTTTGAGGAAAAAGAAGAAGCCAATGGTGATGAATTAAGGGCAATTAGAAGATATATCGGCTAAAATGCCATCTGACTGTGTTTTTTGCAAGATAGTTGAAGGGAAGTTGCCGTGCTACAAGGTTTATGAAAATAGGGAGTTCATGGCTTTTTTGGACAGAACCCCTGTGAACAAAGGCCATACTCTGCTGGTTCCAAAGGCGCACTACGAATCTCTTGAAAAGCTTCCGGACACTCTTTCCGAAAAGCTGATTCTTACGCTGAAAAAACTGGTTGTGCCTGTTGCAAGCGCTGTGGGCTCGCCAGGCGTCAACATAGGGCTTAACAACGCGCCTGTCGCAGGCAGGCTCATTCCACACGTTCATTTCCACATAATGCCAAGGTTCGAGAACGACGGCTATCGCCTGTGGGAAGGAAAAAAGCTTTCTGAAGATGAAATGAAAAAGATAGCGCAAAAGATAAAGAATTCTTTATAAACTTCTAGCTGTTTTTTATTTTATGGAAACACCGCGCACATACCAGTCCGCAATTCTTGAAACGTGCAAGAAGCACAACACACTTGTTGTGCTTCCGACTGGCCTGGGCAAGACGCTTGTCGCGCTCATGCTTGCGCAGGAACGCCTGAGGGTGTTCCCTGACTCGAAGATAGTTTTTCTCGCGCCGACCAGGCCGCTTGTCGAGCAGCATTACCACTATTTCAAAAAACATCTTGAAGGGGAAGGGGATTATGAGATGCACATATTTACAGGCAAGATAAATCCCGCGAAGCGAGCCGAGATCTGGAAAACAGCGCAGATTATATTTTCAACTCCCCAGTGCATCCACTTTGATTTGAAAAATGGCCTCATTGATCTGAAAGACGTTTCTCTTTTGATTGAAGACGAGTGCCACCGCTGCCTGAAAAATTATTCATACACTTTTGTTGCAAAAAACTATTCCGAGCATGCAGGGAATGCGCGCATTCTAGGCCTGACTGCATCGCCATCATCCGATGCTTCTGTGATAAAAGATATCTGCGAGAACCTGAACATAAGCGCGCTTGAAATAAGGACAAGAGATAGCGAGGATGTCAGGGACCATCTGCAAAAGCTTAGCAGCGAAGTCATAAAACTCACGCTTCCAGATGAATTCAAGAAAATAAAAGTAGATTTGGAAAACATTTACAAAAAAAAGACAGAGGAATTGAAAAATCGCAAGCTGCTTTTCGGGCCAGCTACAAAAAGAAACATCCTTGATCTCCAGCTCAGGCTCAGAAAAATGATTACCGGCGGAAACAGCCATTTCAATGTTCTTCGGGGCATTTCAATCTGCGCGCAGGCAATAAAGATTGGCTATATCTTAGAGCTTTTCGAGACGCAGAGTGTAGGAAGCTGCATGGATTATGTCAATGACCTATTCGAGCAGGCAAGGCAAAACAAGAGCAAGGCAGTTGTCCAGATTGCAAAAGAAATAAACGGGATTTATCTTGATTTGATAAATCTCCAGAAAGAGGGCAAAGAGCATCCTAAGTTCGAGAAGCTGAAGGAAATAATGCTCAAAGAATTAGAAACAAAGCCTGATTTCCACGCGATAGTATTCTCGCAGTATAGGAACACCATCCACCAGATAAACGGGATGCTGCAGAAGCAAGGCATAAAATCAAACCAATTCATAGGCCAGGCAAAAAGAAAGCTTGACGGCATGACGCAGAAAGAGCAGCAGCTTATTTTGCATAATTTCAAGGAAGGAAAAATAAACTGCCTTGTCGCTTCGTCAATCGGCGAGGAAGGCCTGGACATTCCTGAGGTTGATCTTGTCGTGTTTTACGAGCCGATTCCATCTGCCATCAGGCAGATCCAGCGCAGGGGAAGGACCGCGCGCCTGAAGCCCGGCAGGCTGATAATCCTGCTTACCGAGAAAACAAGGGACGAGACAAACTACTGGGCGGCGCACCGCAAGGAAAAAAAGATGTACACATCTTTGGAAAGCGTGAAGAACGGTTTCCAGAAAAAACAGCAGAAAGAAATAGGGGAGTTCTAATTTATCTTATATTGTTAAAAGTGAAATGTTAGTTGCGCGAATTGACGTCAGCACGCATAAAAAACAGGAAATATAAAAAAATAACTTCACTCAATATCTTTGAACTCTCTTGTCGGGTTTCTTATCGATTCCTTTATCCAGTTCTTGATAAGATAATGCTTCGCGGCTCCCTGCCACGGCACGACAACCTCTGTGATTCCTGAATTTATGATGAGGTTTCTGCACACCTTGCATGGCTTTGCATCGGCAAGGCTGCCATCAGGATTCTCTCCGAACAGATACATTGTGGATCCGACCACTGCAGCTCCAGCCCTTGAGGCGTTTACTATCGCATTAACTGCGGAATGGACTCCTCTGCAAAGCTCAAAATTGCGCCCCTTAGGGACATCGAGCATCTGCCTGAGGCATTTTCTCAAATCGTTGCAGTTGGGCGTTCCTCTCGGAGCACCCCTGTACCCTGAAGAAAGTATGACATCGTCCTTGACGATTATCGCGCCGAATCTTTTCCTGAGGCAGGTGCTTCTCTTGCCAATCTGCCTTGCAATCCCGAGATAATAAACGTCTTTTTCAGGTCTGCCTGAAAAGTCCTGTACCATGCAAGAATAAACTCTTCAGAATATATAAGGATAGTGGTACGCAAAAATCTATATTATATTTTATTGTTTCATTCATGTTTGCGCCATGACGTCGGCGCGCAAATGGCTGGATAAAAGATATAAAAAATTAAATCCTGTATGTCTTCCTCTGCGCGAACTCTTCCTGCTTTCCGATGTTCCAGTTCTGGACAGGTGTGAGGAAGCCCACAACTCTTGAGTAGACTTCCGCGTGCTTCCCGCATTTCGGGCACTTGAAATGCTCCCCGATGAGATAGCCGTGCTCGTGGCAGACGCTGAACGTCGGTGTGAGTGTTATGTATGGCAGATCGTAATTTTCAAGGATTTTTTTAACAAGGATCTTTGCCTCTTTTCCTGTTATTCTCTCTCCAAGGAAAGTGTGGAAAATTGTCCCGCCTGTGTATAGCGGCTGCAGCTTGTTCTGGTGGTCAAGCGCCTGGAAAACCTTGTCGGTGTAATAGACGGGCAGCCATGTCGAGTTTGTGTAATACGGGGTTTTCGTTCCTGCTGTTTTTGCCTTAGGATATTTCTCTTTGTCTAATTTTGCCAGGCGGTATGCTGTTGATTCAGCAGGAGTGGCCTCGAGATTGTATATGTTTCCTGTTTTTTTCTGGTATTTCAGCAGTTTTTCCCTTATGAAATTCAAAACTTTCAGCGAAAGCTCCTTGCCCTCTTTTGATGCGATGTCTTTTCCCAGGAAATTCAGGCACGCCTCATTCATTCCGATTATCCCTATTGTAGAGAAATGCGTGTTCAGGTTTCCAAGATATTTTTTCGTGAATGGCAGAAGGCCAATGCATATGTTGTTCAGTATGACTTTTCTTTTTATCTCCAGGCTTTGTTCTGCAAGGTCAAGCACTTTTTCCAGCCTCGCGAAAAAATCTTTTTCGTTTTTTGCAAGATAACCTATTCTCGGCATGTTTATTGTGACAACGCCGATGCTGCCGCACTTATCTGCAAATCCGAAGAATCCTCCCACTCTGCGATACTTGAGCTTCGTCAAATCAAGCCGCAGATGGCAGCACATCGAACGCACAGCATGGGAATCGAGATTTGAGTTGATGAAATTCTGGAAATAAGGGATCCCGTATTTTGCAGTCATCTCGAATATCGAATCGACGACCTTTGTATTCCAGTCAAAATTCTTTGTCACATTGTATGTCGGGATAGGGAAAGTGAAAGCGCGCCCCTGGCTGTCGCCTTTGGTCATTATTTCCGTGAATGCCAGGTTTATCATGTCTGCCTCTTTCTGGAAATCCTTGTATTTTTCCTTCTGCAGTTTTCCTCCGATAATGGCTTGCCTGTCTGCAAGATCGTCCGGGACTTTCAAGTCAAATGTTATGTTTGTAAAAGGCGTCTGCCCACCATATCGTGAAGGTAGGTTCAAAGTGTAAATGAATCCCTGGAGAAGCTGTTTTACTTCCTCATAAGAAAGTTTGTCTTTCTTTACAAACGGCGCGAGAAAAATGTCGAGCGAGTTCAGCGCCTGCGCACCCGCCCACTCATTCGAGACAACCCCGAAAAAGTTTGCAATCTGGTTCAGCGCAGATCCGAAATGTTTTGGCGGTGAGCACGTCACCTGCCATGGGACCCCGACACCCTTCATCAAGATGTCCTGGATGGACCACCCGCAGCAGTATCCTACAACACCCATGTAAAGATTGTGAATGTGGATATCCCCGTTCAAATGCGCATCAGATATTTTCTTGGGATAAACATTTGAAAGAACATATTTTATCATCACTTCCCCTGCAAGCCTCCATGAAACAGATGAGTAAGAATATTTCTGATTTGAGTTTTCCCTGCTTTTCCAGCTCTTCCTGCACAAGAAGTTCTCCACAAGCTCCTTGACATCAACGTTGTTAAGGTCCTCTTTTTTTGCCATGCTTCTCTTTTATTCAAGCAAACGCACATTTAAATATTTTAACCAGTCTATATGTTGCGTAGATTATGTGCGCGGGTGACGTCAGCGCACCAAATAAGATATAAGAGATACAGATTAAGAAAAAATGATAATTATAGACAAAAGAGAGAAGAATTCCATGATTCTTGCAGAGCTCATTGAAAGAAAGCAAGAAATCCAGCTGCAGCAGCTCGCTGTTGCAGATTATGTTGTGGGTGACATTGCAATCGAGCGCAAAACGATTTCAGATTTTGTATCGAGCATGCTGAGCAAGCGCCTTTTGCGCCAGCTTGAGGAGATGAAGCAGTATCCAAAACAGCTGCTTGTCATAGAGGGGATTGATGCGCATCCGATGCAGGAATTCGGGAAAATAAACCCGAATGCGATCCGAGGTATGATTCTCTCAGTTCTCCTGGATTTCAAAATCCCTATAATTTTCACAAAAGACTGCGCGGAAACAGCGGAGTTCCTCGTTCTTCTGGAAAAAAAGCAGAGCCGCGCTCCGAAAGAATTCAGCATGATGGCAAAAAAGCGCTCGTCAAACATCTACGAGCAGCAGCAGTTCATTCTCGAGGCATTCCCAGGAATCGGGCCTGCGACCGCAAAAATGCTGCTGAAAAAATTCGGCTCAGTAAGGAGCGTGATAAACGCGGACGAGTCCGCGCTCACTGATGCCAAGCTGCACAAAAACAAGATAAGCGCGATGAAAAAAATAATAGATGCAAAATACTATTCACAGCTTTAAGATATCCTCGTAGATCGGCCCCTGCGGTGTGAGCGTGCTTTTCCTGAGGGAAAAGCCCGAAACCGCGAACTCGACTGGCTTGATTTTCGTTTCTCTCAGCGCTCTGATGAGCGCTTCCCCGTCTCTGACTGATTTGACCCTTGCAAGTGTTATGTGCGTCTCGAATCCCTTGTCTTTCTTGATGCCTTCTTCATGCAGGAGCGAATCAATCTGCTGATGCAATTCTAGTAGTCTCCCCTTAGGCTCCAGATCAATCCAGATGATTTTTATGAAAGAAGGTGTGAAAACTCCAAGGCTGTTCAGCCTTGCCTTGAATTTCTCAAATTTGACTTTTTTAAGCGCTTTCTTGACCTTGCCGACCTGCTCGTCCGAGATTTCTCCGAGAAATTTCAGCGTCAAGTGCATGTTTTCCGGACCGACAAATCTTGCTTTAAGGTCTGGAAAGCTTTTCTGGATTTCCTTTTCTATTCTTGCAATCTCTTTCTTGGCTTCTTCAGAAACGTCAAGGGAAATGAAGCATCTCATATTAATTATGGTTGGTCAGCTTGAATTTTGCTTCGACTGTCCTTATGTGATTTTTTAGTTCTTTTCTAAACAGCCCGAGCAGGATGAAGCACCCTACAATCGCAAAAATCCCGACTGTTATGAAAATCGGCGTGAATCCGAAACGCATTGCAAGCTGCGAGCCCGCGAGTGCTGCTGCAGCTGTCCCGAAGCCTACCGAGCTGCTGTATATCGACCACTCCCAGCCGCTCTGTTTCTTGTCAAGGTTTGCGGCAAAAATGGAGAACCATGCAGGGTTGCACAGGCCCGCGCCTAATCCGTTGACAGCGGCGGCAATGTAAATCGTGCCGATAGTATGTGCCAAAATATAGATGAACGGGACAGACGCTATCAGGATTGTTCCTGCGATTATCATGGCGTACCTGTGGCTTGGCTTGGCGACATACGCGAATATCAGCTGCATCGTGCATCTGATTAAAATCGTTATCATTGATGCGATTCCAACGGCGGCAATCGTGCCGCCGATAATGTTTTTATTTATGAAAATAGCCATAATCGGTGAGATGAGGCCGAAGCCTGTCAGCACGAATATGTCTGAAAAAATCAAAAGCTTGAGCGTCCTGTTCATTTTCCCTTGATTATTTTATTGTTTTTTGTTATTTAAATATTTATTTCGGCACAAGGACTGCGAGAGAGTATTGTTTTATTTTTGCAAGGGCCCTGACATCTTCCAGTTTGACCTGCGAGATTTTCTCTGGATAATTGTAAAAATCCTCTGCTTTTGTTGTCATTTCCTGGATTGCCAGGCTTACCGCAGTCCTGTCGCAGGACTCAAGCTCAAGCTCCCAATTGCCTATTTTCTGCTCTTTTGCATCATCCAGCTCCCTCGCCGTTGTCTTTCCGACGGATTTTATCTCTTTCAGGACAATATCCTTGACTTTTTTCACGTTCTTTTTCTCGATTCCCGCATAAACTATTGTGTGGCCGTAGCTCCTCTCCTGCTCGAGAAAGCTTTTGACAGCGTATGCCAGGCCCCTTTTCTCCCTTACCTCGCGGAATAATTTTGATGACATCCCCTCTCCGAGAATTGCATTGAAAATTTCGGAAGAATATCTTTTTTCATCTCGCAGAGTTGGCATATGCATTCCTAAGGTGAAATGGCTCTGGTCAAGGCCGTGCCTTTTTTCCATGAAATTTCCTGATTTCCTTGAAATTACCGGTTTTGGAAGCTCAAGATGCGCCTTGGTTTTGTCAAAGCATTTTGCCGCATTTTTAACGTCGTCAAAGCTCACAGAGCCTACGACTGAGATGCTCAGGTTTGACGGGCAGTAAAATCCGTGCCATTTCAGGAAATCCCCGCGTTTTATCCCGGAGACTGTTTTTTTGGAGCCAAGTACAGGCATTCCGAACGGCGCGCCGTACAAAAGCTCTTTTGTCTTGTCAAACAGATAATGCGGCGAATCATCATGGCATCTTGAAATCTCGCTGAGAATCACATTCTTCTCTTTCTCTATGTCTTTTCCGTCGAACTTCGGGTTTTGCACAAGATCTGAGATGATTTCAAACCCCTCTGAAAAATGCTTTGAGGGAATCTTGCACCAGAAAGCGGTTATCTCGTCTGAAGTGAATGCATTCAGAATCCCTCCGACTTTCTCTATTGCAGAGCTTAATTCCTGAGTGTTCCTCGTGTGCGTTGCCTTGAAAGGCATGTGCTCTGCAAAGTGCGCAATCCCTTTTTTGTCGGCAGTTTCGTGCGCGGCGCCCGCTTTTGTCGCGATTAAAACAGATGTGATTGGTAAATTCCTCCTCTCGAAAAGAACATTCACCCCGTTTTTCAGCCTCTCTTTGCGGAATTCTGCCATGGCATTCTAAAAAAACATGTCTTTAAATTGTTTTTGCTGGAAAACCAGGTTTCAACAGCTTGTGTTCCTGGTTTTTTCAGGCACAAAAAGTTGTAGATTTCCGTCGGTAAAACTCCCATTCTTCAGGGATTCGCCATAAAAAGCTTTAAAAATAAAAGAAGGCTATATGCTTTGAGGTGATTAAACTAGAAGATGACATACACATCAGGCGGTTGCAGGGACTTGAGGCAGTATATGAACGACCCGAAGACATTGCAGGTATTTGGAAAGCTTATCAGCGGGCGCGCAGGATACACACCTGTAGAAGAGAGAAGGCAGGAGCAGTTGTTCTGCTCAGGATGCCATATCCCCTTGACCGGTGACGAGAAGTTCTGCCAGGAGTGCGGGACAAAAGTCGAGAAAAAAGAAAAGAAAGAATAGGCAAAAACCCCTTTTTTCTGTACATAACTAAAGATTATTCTATAATTGGTTAAAATGCCAGCACAGGTGCGATGACGTCATGCACCTTTATTTTTATTTGATATAAAACAACGTTAAAAAATCACCTTTTCAGCAGTTCCTTTATCTCGTCCAGGTGCTTTTTGGTCTCTTTTTCCCCTACCTCTATGGCTTCCTTTGACCTTGAAAAATCAAGAATGGGGATGTCGATTTGCAGGTTAAGGACAACGAGATTTTCCTTGTATTTTTTCAGCTCTTCTGCGATTATTTCTGACTCTACAATTGACAGCGCCCTCTGGAGAATGTCCACAAAATTATATTTATCTTTCTTAGGCATGCCTGCAGAAGGCATTATGTTGACTGCAATGACTTTTTTTGCTTGCTGGAAGCCCACGTCAATTGCCAAGGGGTCTTCAAGCCCGCCATCCACGAGAAGCATTTCTTCCTTATGCACTGGGGGGAACATCAGGGGAATTGCAGTGCTTGCAAGAATCGCCTCGCATAAATCCCCTTTGTCAAAAATTATTTTTTTGCCGCTTACCAAGTCAACAGTAACTGCCATGAATCTCTTGTCCAGTGTTTCTATTTTCTTATCGTGAATAAACTGCCTGAATTCTTTCTCGATTCTTTTTGTTCTCATCATCCCCTCTCTTGAGGGCCAGATCTGAAGAAGCTTGCTCAGCTGCTTTTTTGTCCTGCTTAAAAGCATTTTCTCGAATGCTTCAAGCGAGCCAGCCGCATACATTCCGCCGACAATGGCGCCCGATGACGTTCCGACAACCACGTTAGGCGATATGTTGTTTTTCTCCAGGACCTTTATCACGCCTATGTGCGCCATCGCTCTGGCGCTCCCACCGCTCATAACAAGTGCAAGCTCTTTTCTCTCGTCTTTTTCTTCTGGCATTTTTGTTTTTTCTGATTATTTGAAATTTTTTCTGATTGGCGCGATTATTTTTTCAATGCTGTCCGCAACAGCGTTTTTCAGGTCAAGAGGGTGTATTTTCCCTTCAGAATACGCTTTTTCCAGCAACATATATTTTGAAAGCTCAAGGTCTCCACCGAATTTTGCAGGCCTCTTTATTTTTATTTTGTCAAGTTTTGGGAAAATTATCAATTTTAAAATCTGCAGGATGGGATTGTCTTCTACGATTTTCTCAGGGCAGTATGCGCCTTGTATTGTCTTTTTGATTTCTTCGTACGAATCTGTGACCGAGATCCACGAGCCAGGGACTGACTTGGACATTTTTTCCCCTGGCCCTTTCAAAGAGGTTATCAGCGGAGTGTGCATTGCGATAAAACTGTGATTTATGATTTTGGATGTTTCCCTACCTATCATGTGAACTTTTCTCTGCTCCATCCCGCCAAGAGCAACATCTATGCCAAGGTGCTTGATGTCTGCAACCTGCATCAGAGGATACCACAGCTGCGAAATCGTCGCGTGCTCTACATCACGCGCAATTTCCTGCATGCTTCTCAGTCCGCGGTTTATGGTTGTATTTTGCGCAAGATTCAGCACATCTCTCTGATATTCCTTTCCTAACTGGTAATCGCTTCCGACAATAACTTCCGCATTCAGGCCGATGGCTTTTATCGTCTTTTTCCACGCGAGAACCTCTTTCTCTGTCTCTTTCTCGCTTCCCTTTCTGTTCAGCATCGCATGGATATCTGCAAGAAGAATTTTTATCTTGAAGCCCGCCTCTTCCAGATCCATCAATTTGAGTATTGTGACGAAATGCCCCAGATGCAGCGGTCCGCTAGGCTCATAGCCGCAGTAAGCGACAGGATTCTTCTTTTCTTTCAGCAGTTTCCTGAGCTCGTCTTCTGTGACTATCTCAGAAACATTCCTTTTTATCAGCTCCAGCCTCTTTTCAAAATCCATATATCTTTAAAAAACAAGGATTATTTAAAACTTTTGAGATGGCCGAGAACCTGTTGAAAATTTCTTTTGCTGTGGCAATCCTGGGAACTCTGGCAATTGTCTTTCTTTCAAACAATCTTGAGCCGAAAGCAGTCCCGATTTCAGGCATAAATGAAAGAATGATTGACGAGTGGGTTAATATCAGAGGCAAGGTCATTCAGGAAACTGATCTGGAGAGCATGAAAATCCTGACGATTGACGACGGCACAGCTTCAATCAATGCAGTCTTGATGGGAAAAACAAACTCCAGTTTCAGGGGCGTGAATGTGGAAATCCTGGGAAAAGTAACAGAATACAGGAATGAGCTTGAAATAGAGATTTCAAGGATAAAAAATGCTGCTTGAAATCTTTCTCGCCCTGCTCGCCGGCCTGATGGCCGGCGCGTTCACAGGCCTTGTTCCCGGGATACACATAAACCTTGTGGCGATGCTGCTTTTCGCGTCATCTGCGTTTTTTCTGCAGATTACAAGCCCGATTGTCCTTGCGGCGTTCATTGTCTCGATGGCGATAACTCATACTTTCCTTGATTTCGTTCCAAGCATTTTTCTCGGCGCGCCTGATGAGGATACTGCGCTGAGCGTCCTGCCTGGCCACCGCATGCTTCTGAAAGGCCAGGGCTATGCTGCAGTCAGGCTGACAATCATCGGATGCTTCTTCGGATTGCTGATTGCGGTTGCGCTGGCTTCTTTTTTCATCGTGACCTCGCCGCTGTTCTATCCTTTTCTTGTAAAGGCAATGGCATTCATCCTGATAGGGATATCTGCATTTCTGATACTGGGTGAAAACAAGAAATTCTGGGCGTTTTTCGTTTTTATCCTCTCCGGGATTCTCGGCTATGCTGTCCTTAATTTTCCTGTCCTGAAGCAGCCTCTGTTTCCCCTGTTTTCAGGTCTTTTCGGTGCCTCTCTCCTGAGCGCAAGTTTTCTGCAGAATGTAAAAATTCCCGAGCAAAAAATCCAGAATGTGGTGGTTGGAAAAAGCGAGATGAAAAAAACTCTTGGCCTTAGCATCATTGCATCCAGCATGGTCTCGTTTCTGCCTGGTGTCGGGAGTAGCCAGGCCGCAGTCATCGCCTCCTCTTTCAGGAAGAGGATGAAGGAAAAATCCTTTCTTGTTCTGCTTGGCGCAGTAAATTCAATAACAATGCTGCTAAGCTTTGTCGCGCTCTATTCAATACAGAAGCCGCGGAGCGGTGTCGCTGTTTTTGTCGGGAAATTCCTTCCTGCGTTCAGCCAGCAGCAGCTCTGGCTGCTGCTTATCGTCGGCCTGATTGCAGGATGCGTTTCTGTTTTCCTCGCGCTGTTTTTCGCGAAAACATTTTCAAGAACCCTGATGAAGATAAACTACAGATGGCTTTGCTTCGGAATCCTGGTTTTCATAACGGCGATTTCTCTTTTTCTTTCAGGTCCTCTTTCATTGCTTGTTCTCGTGACAGGCGCCGCAATAGGCATGCTCACGACATATTTGGGAATCAAGAAAATCCACATGATGGGCTCGCTGCTGCTTCCTGTTATTTTGTTTTATCTTGCTGCTTTGTAGAAAGCGAGCCGCGCCGAGGCGCGCGGATCAAGCGCGCCCCGCAGGGCGCGCGATCATATACACTAAAACAGAATAATGCTTATAAAATCAAAAGCCCATAAAACCACATGGCAGATAAAACACTGGAAGTGCTGGCTACAGAGATAGATTCTCCTGATTTTGCAACAAGATTCAATGCATGCTCTGCCCTTTCCCTTGAATTGTTCAAGAAATATTCTGATGAAATGAATTATGGAAGCTCAAAATCAAAAATGGTTGAGAAACTGAATGAAAAAACAAAATCTGAGATGGCTGAAAATTGGAGAGGGGCTTACCAAAAAATCAGTGGTCTCGAGCCTGTGCAAAAAATACACTTTTTGGATATGGCGTGGCTCTATATCGAACAAAAAAAACAGGAAAGAAAAGAAGTTTTACAGGAATTATGCAAATATTTTCCGCAACTTGAAATAATAGAGCCTGTCGATTTAAGACTAGATTCTTATAACAACATAGGATTATACGGGCCTGAAAAAGAAGCCCTGCAATCAGTGGACTCTTTGGCGGGATTTGGTATAGACGGAAAAGAAAAATTCTCTTCAATCAACTATCCTAGCAGAAGGACAATCCCAAAAGCGCTGGAAGAAATTGCACACATTACTTCACACGACAGTGTAAAACTCGCGGCAATAAAACACATAGATTGTATGAGCAAAGGGGATGAAGAAGCTAGGGAAAGCAGAAAGAAATTTTTGATTAGTTTTTTAGAAACAAAATATGTAGAAAGATACTCAGATGTTGTTAAAGATGCTGTTTTTGAATGCCTGAAGAAAGATATTTCATTCCATGATGTGCTCCATTTAGACCTGGACAGAAAGTATGATAAAAAATTTCTTAATAATATTATCTCTTTAGAAGAGACTATTGAAAAGAAATGTAGTTTTATAAGAAGATATGACGACGCTTCTATCGTCCGCGACTACGCTGCAGAAAATTTAACAGAATTGATTAAAAATGAAGATACAAAACCAGACATTTTGTTCATCGCAGCAAGATCTTACGGGAATGGTGCTTGTGGGGCAATAAGACACCTGATAGGATTAGAGCCGACACTGAAATCAGTTACACTTCTTGGAAATCTTCTAACTGACCACAACTATGTGACTGATTTAAGGGAAAATATAGGATATGCCCTTACAAAAAATGTGGAATTTGTAAAAAAAATAGCTGATGAAAAATTGAGAGACAATCTGTTAGAGATGATTGCTGATGATCGTTCTTTCCTTTTTTCTTTTGATAATTCTGAACTTAAAAAAGAGAGAAGCGTGGCAAAAGCATATGTCAATTCAAAAAATGAAATCAAGCGAAAAGAAGAAGAGAATTTTGGAAAAAATATTGTTGAATTAATACAAAAATAATCTATAAAAATTTCCCGAGCATCTGCTGCTTGTCTTTCTCCCTTCCAAAGACGCTCTCTATCGCGACCTTCAGGAGCGCGATGTTCTGCTTTGTGTATTCCGGGACATTGAATTTCTCGGCGAGCTTTCTCGCCGCCTCGAGGTATTTCACAATCGAGCCCTCTGCGATTGTGAAGATTATCCTGCCGCCGCACCTTGGGCATTTGCCTTTCAGAGGCGGCCTTCTGAATTTATCGTTGCAGCCGACGCACCTGAACTGCTGCTTCGTGAACTTATGGAAATTTCCCTTGATGTCCCTGATGAAATGCCTGTCTATCACGAGGCGCGCGACATCCGACTCATCGACTGCCCTGAGTTTTTCTGCAAGGGCCATCTGGTGGTCGAGCTTCTCCTGCATCGTTGCAAGTGTCTTGTAAACCGAGCACGGAGCGCCCGCATTTATGTCTGCGATTTCGTGGGTGTAATAAAGGTTTTTCAGCGCGGCGAATTCGCCGCCGCTTTTTATCCTGTCTGATATCTGCTCTATCTTGACTGTATTCGGAGGCATGTTGCTCTCTGCAGCCATGTACAATTCAAGAGGATATTCTTTGACCACATCGACATCAAAAATCATATCATCAACCTCTGCAGGCCTTATTCTTGTGTTCAAAGTCAGGGGAGCGTCTTGTGTTGAGCCCCTGTGCGCCGGAAGATATTCCCTTGAAAAATTAAGGAGCGCATCAAGAAGAAGCATCATCGCGCCTTCATCCCCGTCGCAATCCCGCCTCATTGCTGCATGCATGTAAGGAGAAGCCAAAAGCGCCTGCATGGGGGCAAACCCCACTATCCTGGCTGCGACGCCTGCGCAGTTATGCGGCGCAATGCACAATAAGAGATGCCCTATCAGATCCTCTTTTTTCTGCAGGTTATAAAACGGCTTCATCTTGTAGAATTTTTCAAGAAGCGCGTCTATGAACTTCGCTGTCCTGAAAAAAGTGTCTGTCGCAGGCTCGTCATTCCCGCCGTATGATGGAAGGATAATGTCGTGCGGCTTGAGCTCGACCAACTGCTCTTCGCTTTTCAGCTCTTTGTCAAAAACATCTTTTGTGTATCCCAATTCCTTGAGTTTTTCAATAGATGCGTTTATCTCTTTCGGCCTGAATTGCGTTATCGGGACCTCGCTTGCATCATATCTTATTGTCCCGTCCTTATTGACATGCAGGTTGAATGACGAGCGCAAAATCCCTTTTGCAAGATTTTCAGGAATGTGCTTTGTGGAGCTCGTTCCCCTGACTCCCTTGACAAGCGCTGGCTTCTCATTCAGGCCAAGCTGTTTTATCGCGCAGTCATAGTATTCCTTTATGGGGATTTTCTGCTCGCTGAACAGCCTCATAGATTCCTGTCCGTGAAGAGAGCAACTTTCTACAGCCATTTTCTTGAAGCACTTCGTGCAGTAATGCATCTGCTGCGCCTTGTTTCCGCATTTATGGCAGACAAAATAAACTGTCTCACTGTTGCATTTGTCGCACCAATAAATCGGCCAGTCTGCCTCGACATACCCTTTCTCGTTTGCCGCCTGCAAACTTCTCAGTCTTCCTCCCTCCTCTCCGACAGGAAACAAGACATTCGGCGAGCCAGTAAGCTCTCTCGGCTTTGCTTTCTCAGGCCTTCCCATCCTTGCGCCGATGAAGGTTCCTGCCTTGTCTTTTATCTTGAATTTGGAAATTTTGTTTATGAAACCAAGGACATTTTTTTCTTCATCTTCTTTTGCGCTCTTCAGGACTTCTTTTATCCCTTCATCAATCTTATCCAAACTTATTCCCAGATTCACAGCCAGCGCATCGGCGTCTTTTTTATCGATGATTACGTTTGCGGTTCCGACCTTATGCTCCATCCCGATGAGCTCCAGCGCCCTTTTTGCAACTGAATATTTTTCCTGCTCGTGGCTTCCGTAAGGCAGGTTCAGGTTTCCTTCTGCGATCTCCGCTTTTTTCAGCCAATTTAGCAATTCGATAAATTGGTCGAATGTGATCTGCGACCAGAAATATATGAATTCAGGATGCAGCGGGATGTTGAAAACAACGCTGACTTTTATCGCCTCTTCCAGTGAAGGCGCTTTCTTGTCCAGGGATTTCAGAACCTTTTGCATATCCTCGAGCTGCGCCTCTGTTTTTATTATGAGTGTTTCAGGGTCTGAATATTTCACTGCGACTTCCTTCAACTCGGCAAGCCACCATTCGTGGTTGTATCCGCATGGGTTGAGCAAATGGTTCCTGTTGCAGAAATCCCCGTAAGAAACCAAAATGTCCCCTGAATAGATTATCTCCTTTATTTTGTCCTTGAGCTCTTTTGCCTGCTCCACGCTTCTGAATTGAACAACTGAATTGTCTTTCAGCCTTACAATCGGCCCTTCTATGCTGTCGCATGATGTGATTGCAGCCGCCTTGCTCGGCTTCTCGAGCTTTATCTGCGTCCCGAATGCTATGAAGCTGTCGAATGCAATCATTGTTGCGGGATTTATCGCCATCGCAGAATATCCGCTCAGCCTGCACCTTCCATATCTCAGCCTGAATGCGCCGGACTTTGAAGGATGCCCGAAGATCGGCCTGCCCGCGACAATATCCTGCATGTATGTGGCTGTTGCAACCTTTTTTTTCTCCTCTATCTTGCTTTTCTGGAACTCGACGAATTTTTCCAGCCAGTCCCAGTCGCCTAATTTGAAATTGTTTTTTCTCAGTTTGTTCAAGGCCCTTAGCAGTTTCGGCGCTTTCTGCGCGATTCCCTCTCCGAGAATAAGGCACGCTCCGCTTCTTATCCTGTTTGTCCCTATCCTGTCCAGGTCCTTGTAATTTGAAACCTCCCTTTCTTCTGTAGGGTCGCCGTCTATCTGTATCGGCAGGTTTCTCACCAGAAACTCTATTTCTTTTTCGCTTGGAAGATACTGCAGGTTGTTTATCCTCTCATGCCTGTCATAAATTTCTGTTATCATTCTTTTTATCTCTGTTTCAGTCGGGTCGTATTTTGCATAGCCGAAGGTCTCCCTGACATGATCGAAAATCAGGAGAAAAATGCTTGCAGCGGTCCTTCCAGCCCCGCCGATAGGCCCTGAGAAAAAAGGCGAGAGATAATCCTTGCCGTCTCTTGTTTTCTTTACAGTGAAATGAGTGTATCCCTCGAGCGGCGCGGCCACAACCCCGCAAGTCAGATATCCGAATGCCACCCTCACTCCTGCATCTATGGATTCCTCTATGTTTTTGAATTTGCAGAATTTTTCCTTTGCAATCTCCTCCGCGATTTTCAGGCAGACGGCAGGGTCAAGAAAGCCGTATTCTTTTTCCAGCTCCCTTATCCTTTTTTCTATTTTCTCGTCGTCAAGCTGCGGATAGACTGTCGCGCACAGCTTCAGAACCCTCTGGGCCATGCTTTTTGCCAGAGGGATTTCAATTACAGAGAGAGGATCCATGCCTTTGCTTCTGGCCTCTCTTGCAATCTCATATATCTTTTCCACATTGTTTTCCAGATCTTTGAAGTATTGCTGCATTTTACACAAACTCCTTCAGCACCATTAGCGCTTCATTTAAATTTTCAAAAGAATACGTTGCAGAGCTTATTTTCTTCATAGAATTGACTGCTATCGAAAGATTTACTTTTCTAAATAAGGGGGAGTCATACTCGCTATCTCCTATATAGCAACTTCTTAGATTGTTGTGTTTTTTCAAGAACTCTCCGAACCTCTCTTCTTTCTCCCAAGGGCTCATTATCCTGCCTTTGCCAGTGAACACTTTGTTTTTAACATAAAGCTTGCTCGCCACAACGAAATCTAGCCTTTTTTCCTCCTTTATTCTTTCAGCCACCATGTACAAGCCGGAAGAGAAAATTCCAACCAGTGCTTTGTCATTTATACTTTGTAAAAATTTGAAAAATTCTTCAGAATCTTCCGCATAAGGTATTGGAAACAGTTTTTTCTCGGCAAGTTCGACAGGATGATTCTTGATTAAATCTAGATGTGTTCTGACTAATTTTTCATAAGTCTCTTTCTTCAAGTATTTCTCTCGCGCTTCATTCCATTTTTTTCTCTTTTCTTTTGTCAGAGATTCCCCCAATGCATCGGACGTGCAATGCCACGGCTCGTTTGGATAATTAACAAGAGTTCCATCCATGTCTAAAACAATTAGGCTTTCCATTTTAGCTGAAGTCGATTATGTTCGCCCTCCCTGTCTTTAAATTTAGTAATGGGACTTTGCACGGGTCCGGCTCGTGCCCGAATTTTTCCTGGTATGGTGTTTTTGACTGCCAGCATGAGCACGCTATGGTCATTATCCCTTTGTATTTCGAGACCGCGCTCTTATGCATGTGCCCTGAGACCAGGATGTCAGGCACGCTCTTGATGAGCAGAGGATCGTTTTTCATCGGGATGAACGGCGTTGATGCGTATGTCGGAGCAAGATGCCTTTTCCTGAGAAGGAACTGGATTGTCATCTCTGTTTTCAGCTTGGCGTTGTTCTGCCTGAGATAATCGACAACCTCTGCATAATAGTCGAAGGAATCCCCGTGGTACATCAGCACGTCTATCCCCTCGAAATCCTTTGTCTGCTCGATTTTCACCCTTGCAGGGTTTGTCACAAGAACAACATTCGCCATTTCGCAAAGTTCTGGCGCTATTTCTTTAGGGATTGCGGGCTGCGGCTCGAGAAGCCTAACTGCGTCGTGGCCTCCTCCCGGGCAGATGATTATCGTGATGCTTTTTCTTATTTTTTTCAGGAGTTTTGCAAGCAGGCTGTACTGCTCATAGATGTCTTTTACAGTTATCCAGTTCTCGTGCCCGGGGAACGCGCCTATCCCGTCTACAACATCACCCACTATGAAAAGATACTTCACTTTTTTCGCGAGCTCTTTCTGTTTTTCCGAGCCTGTCTCTCCGTTAAGCCAGCTTATGAATTTCAGAAAATTTTCTTCCATGAATCTTATTGAGCAGAAGTGCATGTCTGAAATGAACGCCGCGTAATTCTCGTTCGGCGATTTTTTCTCGTTCAGCAGAGCGATTTCAGGGAAAGCGACATCATTCACAAAGATAAAATCCCTGCTTCCGTTGCCTGTGATGCCTATCATCTCGTCCAGGACTATTTCCCTCGCCTTCTTGAAAAGATCTTCTTTGTCTTTGTTTATCAAAACAGATATTTTTCCTGTCAAATCCTCGATTTCCAGCAGCATGTTTTTGTTTTTTGTTATTCTTATTGAAGACACCAGGCCGATGATGGAAATCGTGTGCCTTACCCTGATGTCAGGCACCTTGTTTATCGAAGTCAATCCTTCAAGATTTTTCTCAAGCATGAACGGCTTCAGCGCCAGAAACCTGCTCCTGAAATGCTCTGTAAAATCGTCGACAGAGACTTTTTTGGCAGTTATGTGGTAATCAAGGACAGAAACGTTCTTTTTTCTTATAATCTCTGGCTCCTGTCCCTCCTGATCCTCTTTTTCGCCGAGGGCATCGGCCCGAGACGCATTTTCAGCAGATGCAGGATCCTGCGCGCCTGAAATTCTCATGAGCCTGCTTCTGTTTTCCAGGAAAAACTTCTGCGTCAGGAACTTTGGTGCATTCATCTGCCTTAAAAAACCCACAAGAGGGATATTGGAATAATTTTTGTCTATTATTTCGACCAGCGCGGGCTCTAGCAGATATCCTTCTTTCAGTAGCTCTTTTATTATTGAGTTCATTTTTATAAGGTTAGGTGTTATAAATTCAATGAGTTCAATAAAATGGAGTTTGTTTTCTCCATCAACCCTTCATGCAGGTCGACTCTTATCTCCCTTGTTCTCCCGTATCTCCCTTTTGATACGACTTTTGCATTGATCAGGCCGAGCATGTCTAGCTCGGCGATTATGTCGCTTATTCTTCTCTGGGTAAGCACCTCTATCTTGAGTTTGAAGCACATGTTCTTGTAATGGTTGTAAACATCTCCTGTGAATATCTTTTCCTCTCCCTTGTCTTTTGCTTTTTTGAAAAGCTCGATTATGGAAAACAAAGTGATCTGGAACTGCTTTGGCTGAGTCTCGATTGCAACGAGTATTTTATCTGATTCCATCTTGTTTTTCGCCTTGTCTATGTAATCCAAAGATATCTGCTCCTTGTTGTCCCTCTCGACAAGCTCGCCCGCGATTCTCAGCAGGTCGATGGCACGGCGCGCATCGCCGTGCTCGCGCGCCGCATAAGCTGCGCATTTTTCTATGACTCCTTCCACCATGATTCCGTCTTTGAACGCCTCGCTGGACCTGTTCCTTAGAATGTCCTGAAGCTGCAGCGCGTTGTACGGCGGGAACAAAATTTCCTCTTCACTCAGCGAGCTCCTCACTCTAGGGTCTATCATGTCCAGAAACTTAAGATTGTTTGAAATCCCCACGATGCTTATCTGCGCCTTGTTTAATTCCGAGTTCATTCTAGTAAGATTGTATAAAAACTCATCTCCTATCTGGCTGACCGCCTTGTCTATCTCATCCAACACTATAACTAAGATCTGCTTCTTGGAATCTATAAGCTCTACAAATCTGTGGTAAAGCTGGTCTGTCGGGAGCCCTGTCGCAGGAACCTTGCTTCCGAGCTTTTTGATAAGCTCCGCCATAATCCTGTATTCTGTATCCGCCACTTTTTTCAGCTTGCAGTTGATATAAGGCATCAATAGGGAGATTTCTTGGTCAGAAGCTTTCTTCAGCAGCTGTTTTTTGACAAATTGCACAGATAAGGTTTTGCCTGTGCCTGTAAGCCCGTAAATAAAAACATTGCTTGGCCTCTCCAGCCTCAAGCATGGCCCGAGCATCCTTGCAATCTGTGTAACCTGCTCCTGCCTGTGAGGTATTGTTTCAGGAGTATAGTTTGTCTGCAAACTCATTTTGTTCTTGAAAATGGTCTTGTTGATGAATGTATTAAAAATATTATTAAGATTTTCCTCTTCTTTTTCCATGCTATAAAAAACCTCCAGTTTTTTTGGCGCGGAAAAAATCTATGATTTTTTCCATGCTTCTTTCATTGTTTTCTTTCTTTTAAATATTTTTGTCCTTAAACATCTAGGTAGAGACCCCTATTTCCTATGGAAATAGTTGGCTTTGTTTTTTGTTGTAACGCAATGAAAAAACAACCTTCATTTCCATTGGAGGTGTGTTGTATTATATATTATATATATTATATAATATAAATATTTATAAATATAAAATAAAAAAGAATAAGCCGGTTTCCTTTTTAAATACTTTTGATTTTCTATCTGCAATGAGGGGGTGTGGGTGTTAGTATAGATTAAAACGAACTTTTAGATAAAAAAAGACATATGTGAAAAACAACCATAAACAACTAATTTTAAAATAATTTTAAAAATAAAATGCAAAATCCAAACTATGTTGGAAAGCAAAAATAGTTTTTGTTGGATTAAAACACAAATTTATAATAAAACTTCAATCAATTAACTGTGGGTTTTGATGAAAAAAGAATCTTAAAAATATTTTTATCAAAAAATCGATATAAAATCAAAATATCGACTTTAGAAGAGAAAAGTTTATAAAGAACTGTGCCGAAGAATTCTCATAAATACAATGGCACTCGAAAAAAGACCTGCTAGAGAGCTTATAGGGAAATTGGTTGTGACAAAAGAAGGGAAAAAAATAGGGATGATCAAGGACGTCACTTTTGAGACAAGAAGCGGCGAACTTATACAGATAGTGATTTCAAACACAACACCATACGCCAACTCATTGAATCTCGAGGCCGGAAAGGCCGGGGAGATGATGGTGTCATACTCATCCATCATGGCTGTTGGTGATTTCGTTGTTATTAATGAAGAAGACACGCACTAGATCACTTTTCTAAACTCACCTTAACAACCCAACCACTCTGTATAAAAGAAAAACTAAACAATAAAAAACACAAAAATGCCAGTTGTCGGATTCAATCTTAAGAAAATTCTTGTTGAAAGAAAAACCCTTGTCAGGGGAGACGTGAAGGTCAGCACAAAAACAAAAATAACGGGCGTCAAAGAGGAGAAAAACAAGATAGTTTCCGGGAAGGATGCTCTTTCTTTCGATTTTGAGCTATCGATAAATTATTTTGGCGCAGGAGACCATAAAGGGGACCTTGCAAATCTGTTGTTTGAGGGAAGTGTTCTGTCTCTTGTCGATCCCAAGGAAACGAAGAAAATACTGGAAGGATGGAAAAAGCAGGAAATCCCTATAGGTTTGAAGCTGAATATTCTCAACACGATTCTTTCAAAATGCACTGTGAGGGCTCTTGATTTGGAAGACGAGCTTGGCTTGCCGCCGCACATCCAGCTGCCTAAATTCAAGGAAAACAAGAAATAATCAGGAAAGGCTCTGATTCAGGACTTCTGTTGTTTTATTTTCGAACAAACGCAGTATTGAAGACAGATCAGTGAGCTGCGAAAGGGCGCTTAATATCAAGCCTACGGCGCCTATAAGTAGCGCAAGGTATGAGATGAGCCTGTATTTTCCTTTTTTCGAGCTGTTTGCGAAAACTATCGAAATCAGGAAAAGAATATCGCTGATGATTTGGTTATAAAGAAAGAAGAAGATCCCTGCAATGCTCAGCGCCAGCGCAATTACAGGAGACACAAAGCTGTCGTTTTTTTTGACCATGGTTGTTACGCCAGGGACAGGATTCGAACCTGCGAGGGCGTGAGCCCATTGGTTTTCGAGACCAACCTATTACCGTTCTAGCACCCTGGCTTGATAGAAAGAACAAGATTTTGTTTAAATATCTTTCAACTTGCCGAACCCGTATACCTTGTCCCCTAAAACAAAAACCCTGAAATTCCTGATTGTTTTTTCATTCAAGAAAGGGCTCAGCAGTTTTTCCTTCGTTATGTCGCTTCCCTCGAAAATTGTGAAGAAAGAGGGCATGACGACAAGCTTCTTGCCGTGCCATTTTCCTAATAGGAAACACTTGTATTTTTCGACTTTTGAATTTTCTTTCAGCGAAACAGCAGGGTGCTCATGCCCGATGATGATTGTTTTGATTTTTTTATCATAAATCTTTTTATCAAGCAATATTTTGTGCCCGTGCAGGATGCAAATATCTCCAACAGCATAAAAATCTTTTATTTCAATCCCTTTTCTTCTTGCAATCGGCCCGAGAATAGTGTCGTGATTTCCTTTGATTAAAATCACTTTTGATCTGCTTGAAAGCAAATCAAGAAGTTCGAGTGTGTCGTGCCACTCCTGCCTTGAGATCTCTCCGAACTCGTGCTTCAGGTCGCCGTTGATGATTATAATTTTCGGCTTCAGCTTCAGAAGCTCCTGGATTTCCTTTTTCATCTCCTGAAGCATCGTGTGCGGGGCGAGCACGCCCCGCTTCACAAGGGCATCCTCATAGCCGAGGTGCAGGTCCGCGATTATCAGAATTTTCCGTTTTGGAAGCCACAAGGCATTATTCTTTATCTCGATTCCTGGAAGGATTTCCATATATCTTTCAATACAATTATCTTTTTAAAGTTTGAATACCTTAAATTTCAATGGCTGTCAATCTGGAAAAAAGAACAAAGATAACGGAAAAATTATTGATGTCTCTTCCTTGTGAAATAAAACTCTTTACAGAAAAGAATATTATTGAAGGTCTCAAACATCTAAACGTTTCTGTTCTTCAATCGCTTCCAGAAAATATATATCCAATTTCTGAGGGTTCTGGCAAAACAAGAATCTATGCAAAAATGGCCCGCATGACTTATAATCTTCTTCATGAAGGATATAATTCTCCTTGGGATCAGTATTGGGAGATTAAAGGTGAAGATAAAGTTGATTGTTTGTATATGATGCTTTGCGAAGCAACACAGATAAAAGAAGTAGAACGCCGAGAAGCCTTAGATAACTGATTATTTCTTTATCTCGATTCCTTTTAGGATTTCCATAATAAATTGTATAGAAAAACAAATAAAAACCTTCTTATTTTTATTTAAACATCTCACTCAATGGGAGACCCTTGGCATTTCTGTATATCGCCTCTCCAACCAAATTGGTAAGAGAGATTACTTCTAGTTTTTCATAAGGCGGTTCAACATATATTGTGTCGCTTACCATCACCTTATCAAAAACAGCCGTTAATTTTCCAACACCTTCAGTAAACAGTCCGTGTGTTGCATAAGCCCAGATTTTTTTTGCCCCCCTTTTCCTTAATTCTTCTGCTGCCTTTATCAAAGTTCCCCCAGAATCGATGATATCATCAACAATCAAGACATCCTTGTCCTTGACATCTCCGAGAACCACATACCTTTCTCCAATTTCCCCTGGCTTCGGCCTTTCTTTATAGCCCATCGCAAGCTCTGCAATAATCTTTTTGTTTTCAAGCTTTTTTTTGAATGATTTTGCCCTTGGAGCGCCTCCGGTATCTGGAGACATTATAACGAGATTTTCTAAGTCGTTTCTGTGCCTGTCGCACAAATAATCAACAACACTTGGAAAGGAATAAAGGGGGTCAAAAGGGATGTCATAAAAGCCCTGTATCTGCAATGCGTGGACATCAACAGTCATCACCCTGTCGGCATACAAAGAAATGCATTTGGCAACAACCTTGGCGTTCAGGGCAACTCTTGCCTCATCTTTTCTGTCTTGCCTTGAAAATTTCAAATAAGGAAAAACATCAACAATCTCTTTTGCGCTGGCATTTTTTAATGCTTCATTTACAAAGACAAGCTCAGTAAACCATGCGTTTGGCTCTTTGCTGGAATCATGTATGAAAAAGCAAGTTTTCTTTCTCACAGTGTCTGAAATTTTTATTTTTTCTTCCTTGTCCCTGAACTGTTGAATGTCTAAATTAATAAAATTAATGGGAAAATCTTTTTCCGGCCTGTTGATGCACTTATAGACGCTTTTTGCAAAATCATAGCATTTTCCTTTTGGATCAGCCAAAACAACAACCTCATCCATTTCCATAAGCAAAAACAAGCAATGAAATTTAAATAGCTTGCTGCATTGCATCATATATCTTGTTTAATCTACTTCCCGATTTTTTCCATCGCCGCCTTGTTTTTGATCTCGATTCCTGGAACTATTTTCATATTGATTTAAAACAACTATCTTTTTAAATATTGGATCTTTATTATCAAGATGGCAAAAACCATCGACAATAAAATAAATGTGATGAAAGAAATGCTTTTGGCATTGAAGAGCTGCCCGAACTGCCACCAAATTCTAAAAAAAGAGATTCTTTCTTTAAGAAACATTCCCGCAAAAGAAATAGTGTACGAAGAAAAACCTCTTCTTCATCCTGAACAGCCTTCAACATACCCTATCCGCTATGTGAAAGAAACATCAAGATGGACTTGCGCCTGCGGCTCCGTCATAGAAGTTTATGAAATACCTAATAAAGAAGATATGAGAACTCTCATCAGTTTTACGGCGCAAGCTCAGATAGAAAGGCAGAGATATGGGAATATAAATAACAGGAAATTTCCTGGATGAATTTATTTTGCTTTTTATCCAAGCAGTTCGGTATTGAGCGCCTCGCTGATTAAATCATCTATGGATTTCTTGGTTTTTTTGGCGTGTTTTATGCTTTCAATCAGGCAATCGACTGGAATTCCTTCTGCAGAAAGACCATTTATCTCATCAGTGTATGTTTCCTCTTTGATTTTCTGCCCGTATTCTTTGCCTTGCTTTGCTTGGGAATAGCAGTTGTATGCTCTTACCCTGCCCGCTGCCAATTTTATCTCTTTTATTGTTTCCTCAGGAAGATAGCCGTTCAAAGTCCCTATCTTTTCTTTAATTGTGTTGACTGCGCCAACCTCGATATCTTGAATCAATCCTTGATTGATATTTTTAGACTCAAACTCTGTTCTCAGTTTCTCAACTAGCTTTTCATTCTCATTGAAATATTTATCGCATTCTATTTCATACTGGTTTGGGTTTTCCATCCTATTTGCAAGGCAGCATTCTTTATAAATCTTGCTATTTGTAACTCTTGAGAAGTAGTTACTTTATCCTGTCCATCACTTTCTGGTGCATCCTCTTCAGGAAATCAATCCTGTTCTCCATCTTCATTAGGTCGGCATGGCCCTGCGTTATGAGGCCGAGCGAGAAGGGGCTAGGGATGTCGGTCGCGATTGTCTCGACCTTGACCTTGCCGTCTTTTATCCATTCGAGGATTTTTGTCGCATTGCCTATGTCCATCAGGTCTTCCATGACCTCGCGCTTCGCCTCTTTCAGGACCGGAAAATCCTTCGAGATTTTCTGGACAGCGCTCAGGAGGAAATGGGATTTCATCTGCTGCTTGCCGACTGTCTTGCTTTTTCCCTTGTAGGAGCGGAGTATCATAAGCGAGCGCGCGGCGCAGTGGCGGAAGCGCCGCTTGAAAACCTCTGTGTTCTCTATCGCTTCCTCCAGAATCTGCCTCAGGGCAGCCGGCTTTTCCACAAGAAGCGACAGGGCCCGTTCTGCCTGTATCGGGAAATTGCCGGCAAGGAAAAATCCGTTGTCATTTATCCCTATCTCGACGTCGCGGCGGCCGTGGCCTCCTGCGAGATACGCGACCGCCTTGCTTAAGGCATCATTGACATGCCTGCCGTAAAGCGTCTGGAAGATGCAGTATTTTTTCCCGTACTCGTCATTCCACATCTCAATGATTATTTTGTTCTCGCAGGGAACTTTTTTTGCATAGCGGAGCTGTGCGTAAAAGTAATTGTAGATCGCGTCAACCGCATTCTCGTCGACATACAGGTATTTTTTTATCCAGGATTTTACTTCTGTTTCACTTTTGCTTTTCAGCATCTCAAACATCAGTTTTCTGAAGCGCTGGATTGCGAGCGCGAGGTCAAAGCTCAAAGGAAGCATCTCGCTCGACCATGAAGGGATTGTCGGCGACTTTCTTACAGATGCATTTACATAAATGTTCATTCCCTTCACATACATGAACTGGTATTTGTTCCCGCCAAGCACAAAAACATCGCCTTTTTTCATTTTCTCGAGGAAAGGCTCGTCGATTTTTCCGACAACCTCGTTCCTTCTCTCATACGGGGATGCTACGACAACATTCACGAAGCTTTCGTCTGGAATCGTCCCTATGTTTGTCATGTAAATCACACGCGCCATTTTCCCCCTCTTGCCTATCTCTTTCGTGACAGGATCATACCATATTTTCCCGTAAACCCTCTGCGTTTCAAGCCCGGGATATTCGTTGCTCAGATAGGAGACGACTGAAAAGAAATCCTCCCTGGGAAGAGTGTGATAGCAGTAGCTTTTCTTTATTGTGCTGAAAAGCTCGTCTGCACTCCATCTTCTCTCTATCGCCATGCCGTAAATCTGCTGGCTCAGGACATCAAGGCAGTTTTTCGGGATCTGTATCCTGTCAATCTTTTTCTCTACAGCCTCTTTCAGCATGACCGCGCACTCGACAAGGTCATCTCTGTCAAGCACGACAATCCTTCCCTTGCTTATGTCGTGCAGCTTATGGCCTGCTCTTCCTATTCTCTGAAGGCAGCGCGCAACGGATTTTGGGCTTCCTAGCAGCACGACCAGATCAACATAACCTATATCTATTCCAAGTTCAAGGCTCGTGCTTGTCACAACACACTTAAGCTTTCCTTCTCTGAGCCTCTGCTCAATGCTCAGCCTGGAATCTTTGCTCAAACTTGAGTGGTGCGCGCCGATTGTCTCCTCGACATCCTCATAATTTTTCGGGAACATGTCTTTCAGATGATTTATCACGCGTTCTGTGGCGCTCCTTGTGTTTGTGAAAATCAAAGTCGTCTTATGCGCCTGTATCAGCTCATCAAGCAGGGAGTAAAGCCCTTTCTGCATAGCATCTGCGCTCGTGCTGACAAGGTCGGGGACAGGGCTGAGGACTTTTATGTCTGCGTTTTTTGCAAAAGAGACATCCGCAACAATGCAATCGTTCTCTGTCCACTCCTCTTTTCCGAACCTTGTTTCTTTTGAATACCCTACAAGATATTTTGCAATTTCCTCCAGAGGGGAGATTGTGGCGCTGAGGCCGATTCTCGCAAAAGGGATTTTGCTTATTGATTCAAGATGCTCCACGCTTATGTTTAAATGAACTCCTCGCTTGTTGCAGGCGAGTGCGTGGATTTCATCTATGACGAAAAACTCGACTGCCCTAAGGTTATCAACGAATTTTTTTGTTGAAAGCAAGATTGCCAGAGATTCAGGTGTTGTCACAAGGATGTGCGGGATTTTTTTTGCCTGCTTCACTCTTTCTGCAGGTGTCGTGTCGCCTGTCCTGACTGCAACCCTTATTTCCTGGAGTTTTATTCCTTTTTTCTCGGCAATGGCTTTTATTTCCTCCAGGGGCCGGACAAGATTGTGCCAGACATCATTGTTCAACGCCTTGAGAGGCGATACATAGACTGCATAAATCTTGTTTTCAAGCTCGTTTTTCTGCGCAAAGCTTACAAGATAGTTCAATATCGAAAGAAAAGCAGTCAGTGTTTTTGTCCCGCCAGTCGGCGCGCTTATCAGGATATTCCTGCGCTCGTGAATCGGCATGACGCCGTAAAGCTGTGTCAAACTGAAATCCTCGAACTTCGAGAAGAACCACTCCCTGACCAAAGGGTCTAGCGTCTCGGCAATTTCTTCCCTGCTCCGCTGTTTTGCGCGCAAAATCATCAAAAGAACAGCACGCAAAAACTTTTAAGCCTTTACTCTGTCGCGTTTTCTAGGGTGTCTGGCCAGGTTATTCTCCCTTTTGAAACAGATGGAAGCACATGGCATACTGATTTTTCTGGATTTTTGTAGTTTTTTTCGCCGAACTTATTTTCAGTGCACCTTCGCAGGATATATCTTAGTTTGAAAGCCAAGAGGCTCTCCTCTCCCTCATCAACTTCCCCTTCAACCAGCTTTGTCGCGTTCATAGTGCACCCGTTTTCAAGAAATCCGTAGCCACCGTAGTCAAATTCTGATTTGTAAGCGTGGTCTTTTAGCATCTTGTTCGCATCAGCTATTGCCTTTTGGCCCTCTTCATTGTCTTTTATTGTCTTGAGGACATTCCATGAAAACTTCAGATTGTCGACTTCTTCTTTGTTCAAGCCGAACAACTTAAGGGCCTTGCGCATGCCCTCTCCGGCCTTGTCCATAACTACATCTGTTTCATAAACCTTGTAATCGAGGGGAGAATAGACCACCAAGGACAGATATTTGATAAGATCTATTTCATAGATTTTTGTCGACAGCCTTGTCGCATTAAGGCTGAAAAAATAAAAATGCAGATTTTCTATTCCCATGTCATTATACCAGAACTCCTCAGGGAGATATGCTAAGAATCTTGTCTTTCCAGAGCCTCCCCTTGGCCCATGGATGTATTCGAATCTGATGTTCAGATAGACTTCTTTGCCATCCACTTCTGTGGTGCACTGCTCGAAATAGAGAAAGTCGCCTTTCCATCTCAGCGCGCTGGTCATGTCCCTGTTGAGGTCTTTGTACATCTTTTTTTCATCCTCGCTTATTACGGGGTTGCTGAGGACATTGTCCAAAAGAGACCTATGCATCGAGCTCTTTATGTCTTTTTCAGCTTGCCATTTAAGGAAGTTTTGTGGGGCGGGCTTTTGTATTGCGTATTCCAGAAGAGAGAATTTGTTTTTGGAGCTTTGGCCAGCGGTTGTGTCTGCGCTCTTTGAGGCAATCAGCGGAGACGCAGCCAGGTTTAATAACAGTACAGGAACTGCAGCTTGAGCAAGAATTTTTTCCAGACCCATTTCCCCTTTTCGACTTTCAGCACAAATATCTTTATAAACGTTTTTTATCTACTGCTTTCATGAGGATATCTGCTTCAAAAGAGGAGAAGATCAAAGAGAGCGCACTGCACCTGCTCTTTGAAAGCTCGCCGCGCGCAATGTTCACGGCGGCAATAGCGCAGACCCTTGCAAGGGATGAGGAGTACATGAAAAAACTGCTTCTTGACCTTGAGGCAAGGAAACTAGTGGTCTCTGTGAAGAAGAACTCGGACGGGAAAGGATACAGGCGCAGGATGCGCTGGCTCCTTGATCCAAAGACGTACGAGACATACAAAGGGCTTTCTGCGCAACGCTTGTAGTAAAAGACAAAAATCTATTTAAAGAAACAGCAACCATTTCTATGATGTTTGATGGAAAAAAATTCAAAGAGGCTTTTGCAAAAATAAGAGAGGACATGCTTTTTCTTTCCCAGGAATTGGTTGCAGTTAAAGAGGAAATTCAGGAATTAAGGCAGATTTTGGACTCCAACACATATCCAACACATCCTCAAAATCCAACACATAATCCAACACATGATTTGCCGAATTACGAGCTAATTCAGCAAAATTTCCATAGTTCCATTGGAAATGAGGGGGTTCCAACCAACAGACAACAGACAGACAACAGACACTCCAACACACTAAAACGAACCTCTGAAATAACTTCGTTTCTCAGCAGCCTTAAGCAGGATCTGAAGGAAAAATTCAGGAAACTCACGAGGCAGGAATTCCTGATTTTCTCTGTCCTCTATACTCTTGAGGAAGAGCTCAGGAACGTGACTTACAAAGACATTGCCCAAAGGGCAGGGCTCGCCGAGAGTTCTGTCAGGGATTACATCTTGAAGATAGAGCATAAAGGAATACCTATAATCAGGGAGCGCATCAATAACAAGATGGTTTTGCTGAAGATCCCTCGGGAATTCAGGGAAATCGCCACCCTAGACAGCATGCGTGATCTGAATAATTCCAGAATTTAGCTGATTTATTCATAGTTTGTTCAATCAGATTCCGTTGCACCGAATAATAAAAACCATCCTTAGAGAGCTTCGGCTTTTCTTATTTTTTCAAGATTTAAGCCCCAATTGCTTGATTTTTTGAATATTTTTTCTTTCTCTCACATTCAAACACAATTTTTTAACCTCTCTTTTACCTCTTTTTGTTTTCTTTTCTTTCTTATTTTACTCTATTCCCCTCTTTTCCTATGTTTTTTTGCGTTTTCTTGATCTTTTCAGCTGCTTCCCTTCTTTTTCCCTGAAATGTTCGTTTTAAGCATCAATTTAACTCTCACTTTTCCATTATCTAGAGGGGTTTTTGGCCTATTTTCACGTCTTTTTCAGCATTTTCCCTATTCCTCACCCTCACTTTTGCCGATTTCAGCAGCATTTCCTTCATTTTCTCATCCATATAATATCTCTTCTTTCCGCTCTTTTCCAGGGTCTCGCTCACTATCCCGTTTGTCTTAAGTTTGATGTTGTTGATCTGTCCGCGAACAGTCGCGCTCTCTTTTCCCAGCAAAACTGCGATATCTTCGCAGCTCAGTTTCATGCTTTCGTTTGTGCTGTTTGCAAGAGTCCATACAATAAGCCTTTCGTTTGATGTAAGTGCTCGTAAAAGTGCTGTTTGAACAGCTGTTTGAACACCTGTTTGCACACCCCAAACAGCTGTTTGTTTGCCAAACACCTGCCTTGGCTGTTTGAACACCCTGCCTGAAACGCGTGTGTCGAAGAAAGTCACGAAGCATTTTATACCGTCGATATCCTGCCTGATTTGCGAAATTTGGTCATAAATCGCCTCTATTTTCTCGTCATGATCCTCATCTTTGCTGTTTAAATGCCTGATCCAGGATGAAATTTTAGCCATATCTTTCTTTACAGACTCAAAAGAACCCTTGACTTTTTCACCATCATCTATTTTTTTCTTTTTTCCGAACCAGAGAAAACCCATAGAAATTTGTGCTTTTTTATGCTTAAAAATCTTTTCCAAATTTCATTGTAATTTTCAAGTTACAATCCCAAACAGACAAAACTTTTAAGCCCCGCTCGCATTCTTTTGCATGAAAAGAAATGGCGAAAATCGCGGAAAAAGGGAAAATTTTGAAGTCAGTCGGAGGCCTTAAATCTGAGTTCAAGAAGCACATAGTCACCGCAATAACTGCAGCTTTCGCCCTGATCATAGCCCTGGCCTGGAATGATGCGATCAAAGAGTCAGTTACTGCTTTTGTCGCAAGGCTTGGAATCCAGGCCCAGAACATCTATCTTTACAAGATCTATACAGCCATTGCAATAACCATCATCTGCGTCCTTGCTATCATCTTGTTCTCCAGATGGGGCGCAAAAGAGAATAAGTGAATAAAAAAGCAGAACCTTTAGGCAAAAACAACAGGTTTTTGCATGAATAAAACAGCAAAAATCAGTGCAATTGGTTCTCTAGTTTCTTGAAAACCTTCCCGCTTTTCTCTTCATTTTCGGAAAAAACAGTTATTTCAATAGGAGATATTTTTGACTTGTCTGCAGATATCATCAGATCGACAGTCGATTCATCGAAATGATATATCTCTTGCTTGCCTGTCTTGAGCTCGCCGGTTTCAGCGACAAGCTGGCCGTGCTGATACAGAAAACTCCTTAAAATTTCATAATATTTCAAAGAATATGATTTCGATTCTTTCATCGAAATATTAAGCCCTCTGCTATTTTTATGTTTTATGTTCGTAAAAAGCAGCGCTGAAACCTCTGCGCGCCGCTCAAAACTTCCAGCATGAATAAAAAAGTTTAAAAATAAGGCGCACATTATTAAAACATGCCAGAAAAGAAGTGGAGTAAATTAGCAGTATGGGGATTTATACTTTCAATAATTTCTCTTTTAGCCACGCCTTTTTTCTGGGTGAGACCCAGCACTATTTTAGATACACAATGGCTTTCTATGGTGTGCTATTTGGCTATGGCTTGTTGGGTGCTGTCTCTTATTTTTTGTTTGATTGTAATCAAAAAAGAAAAATTCCATAAATTAGCAACTATAGGTCTTGTGATCGATTTAATTGCTATAGCTGTTGTAATATCTTATTTTATCAAAAGCATGTTTCAAGCAAAATATAGGGGATAAAACCTCTGCGCGCCGCTCAAAACTTCCAGCATGAAGCATTTCTCGTCGGAAAAGAGGCAAAAACAGGCCAAACAGTCGTTTAATAGGGATTATACGACAGGCAAAATTTATAAGTTGCGTTCGCTTTAATCCAGATGTAAAAAATGTATAGACAGGAAGACGGAGATCCTGAAAATTTTAAAGGAAAGGCATTAATTTATGCGCAAGTTAACCTTGAAATCAGCCATCCCTGGATGAGTCTGTACATAACAGGTTCTATCAGCGATTTAGTAAGCAAAGTGAAAGAGTATCTGCCAGAAGACATCAAAAGTCTCAAATTGTCATTTGATAAGATCAGACATAAAGGACAGGCCCCCTACACCATGTGGGTAAGCAGTTTCGAGTCCAGAGAGGCGCTTCTTGAAAGCACTCTGGCTCAAGAGGATATATTCAATGTTGGATCGCATCCAACGCAAGCAATAGCCCTTACAGTTTTAAAGACCTATGCCAAAGATTACTATTTTGCGACTTATCTAGGGCAACGGAGCAGGGGAAGAGTGGCAAGGAGCCTTCCGCCAAGAATGCTCTCTGAGGCAGAGCTCATTAAAAATTACATCTCGCCATTGGTTGAGGCAGTCAGAATCAGCAAAAACAAACGAGATGTAACTAAACTGCAAAATGACCTTCTTAATCTGAAGACCTTGAACAGCGGCGTTTCAAAGGATATAGATGAACTCGCGACAATAATTTTTGATAAGAACAACCCATATAAATCCAAGCTGATTGATCTTCATGTCAAGAGAATGTGTGCCATCAATTCAGAGCGGTTCGAACAAGCAATCGAAATCACAAATAAAATAAACAATCTTTCAAACAATAAGCAAAAGAGGTAAAAATGGACAAAAAAGAGGCGCTGGAGAAGCTGGAGACAGAGCTTAGGCTGAAAGGCCTGTCGAACAAAACCCTGAAAACATACTATTTTTTCAATGAAAAATTCTTCACCTTTATCCAGAAGCCAGTGGAACAGGCGACAGAGGACGATGTCAAGAGGTTCCTGATGCAGTATATCGAGAAATCCCCTAGAACTCGTGCGCTGATAACAAGCTCAATGAAATTCTTTTACGGCCTGATAAACAATGATGTTCTGAAGAACATCCAGCTTCCGAAAAAAGAGGAGAAGCTTCCGACAGTGCTTACGAAAGAGGAAGTCATACAGCTGATCAATTCAGCTGAGACAGGCAAGTCCAAACTGATGTTGCAAACTCTTTATTCAGCAGGCCTCCGCGTCTCAGAACTCGTGAATGTGAAAGTCAACGACCTTGATTTTGAGAAATCAAGGGGAAAGACAAAGGGAAAGGGCAGCAAAGAGCGCATTTTCTTCATCTCCAAAGATCTAGCGCAAAAGCTGAAGCTGCATGCAGAGGAAAAACAGCTTGCAAACTATCTTTTTCCAAGCACGATTGACGGCAGCAAACCCCTCACGCCCAGAAACATCCAGAGAATCATCAAGCGCGCCGCGCTCAAAGCGAATATTCACAAGAAAGTCACTCCTCATACTTTAAGGCATTCTTTCGCTACGCATCTTCTCGAGGCAGGCACAGACATCCGCATCATCCAGAAGCTCCTGGGCCACAGCCGAATCGACACGACGACGATTTACACTCATGTCTCGGACAAAACCCTCGAGGATGTCAAGAATCCGCTGGACGGGTTGTAACTCATTTTATCACAACAAAATTTAAAAACCGCTTGTTCTAGGCTTTAGGATGGAAATCACAACTATTGCGCCGAATCAGAACACATCTGCAATGCCGAAAATATCTAAAAAAAGTGAGATATTTGAAAAACTGCATTATCTGATCATCCCGAAAGAGAAAGAGAAAACAATTGACGGAAAATTGACAGACATAGTCATGATTTTTTCAGACAATATAAGCTCTCTTTGCGAAAACAATCCCAGTCTGACAAAAAAAGTGTATACAGCGCTCTCTACATGTTATAACGGGGGCAAACCATTGAACAACGGTAATGGGGGCAGGCCCTTGAACAGAGCCATTGCCCAAAAAGAGCCTTCTGCCGATAATTTCGAGCATTTCTGCAAGCAAATTTATCCTTCAATAACTTCAGGAAGCATTTCAGCAGAAATTTTGAAAAAAGAGTACAGTCTCTGCTGTCATCAGATTTAATTTTTTAGGGCACGCCCCAAAAATATTATTTATATTGATTATTTTTTATAAGTGTGGCTGACGTCATTCCACGCCAAGAAATAAATTATTTATATTAAAACATTATTGAAATAAGCTTTTTGGCGTAGATGTTCATGCTGTGAGCCGCCGCCCGCAGGCGGCGCGATGGTGAGAAGCGCGCAAAAGATTTAAAAGAATACTCTTCTCTTGGGATTCATGGCATCGAAAAGATTGAAACAAAAAAGCACAGATGTGGATTTAGATATGAAATATGTAAATGATAAAAAAAGATGGTTCGATGCAGCCCTTACATGCGCTTCATGTTATAGATTGCAGGAGGGAAAATCAGAGGATGCAAAAGCAATAGTAAAGGCGCAGAAGCAAGCCACACTGATATCGCTTTTGTCCGAAGACATCGAACGCTCGCTGATTCCGGCGGAGGTTGGAGATGTTATGTCTGCAAAACTTTTGCGGAGATGCATAAATGGCAGATGCAATGAGGCAAAGCAGTTAAGAAGAGACTTGGCAGAGCAGTACATCAGAATAGCAGGTGTGCTCTCCAGAGCCTATGCCATGAAATCAGATGCTTCAATGGAAAAGATCTATAAAGATGCAGATTCCAAGGGAGGCATATCACAGGGATATCTGCCTAAAAACAGAAAACTGCTCGATGTATATGATGAAAATATGAAGACTATATCTAGGTGGTTAAAGATTCTTTAAGCGAGCCGCCGCCCGCAGGCGGCGCGATGGGCACGTGTAGCGAACGAAGTGAGCCGAGACGGAGCGCGCCCGAGGGCGGGGCGAGCGGAGAAAGGAGTGACGAACTATGAGTCTATATCGCAAATCTCAATTATCCGGCGCCAGTCATCGAGCGCCGGGCGCGGATTGACGTCAGCCCGCGCAAACATTTCTTTAAGCATATAGAAGGTTGTTCCAGGGATGCAAGTTGGGTTCGTGAAGTGAGGCGCCATCAGGCGCCGAACTGAGCCCGCCTGTTGAGAGTGAAGCGAGTGAGCATCGGCGAACGAGCGAACGCCCGCCCGAGGCGGGCGAGAAGAGCGCCGCGCCGAAGCGCGGCGAGGGTGTTTTTTTGAAGATGTGCTTTAAACTATTCCCTTATCTATTTACTTGGCTAAATATGTTGTATAATACAATTAAGTTTAAATAGTCTAAAAATCTATAATGGTCTATGGTACATGCAGAAATAGTGTTAAAGGATGGAACTAAAATGATTTTAGATGGTTCTCCCGAAGAGATAATAAAAATAAAAGAAGATATGGAGAAGAAATTTAAAAAAGAGAATTTAGCCAAAGATACAAAAAAAAGAATATCTAGCAAAGATGGACCTATCGCAAGAGTTGCGGAACTGGTGGAGACAGATTTTTTCAATGAAAAGAGAACATTAGGAGATATAAAGAAAAAACTTGAAGAGAAGGCCATATTTTATGACGTAACATCTTTATCCCCCTCTTTACTAAGACTAGTTAAAAAGGGATACGTAAGAAGAATTAAAGAAAATGGCGGCTGGAGGTATGTAAACCCTTAAAATGAATGAGCAAGAAACAATTTCTCGATTTGAAGCAATCGAAAAAAGGCTTGATGTTTTAGAGGGAAAAAAAGATATTCAAAAGGTTTCTATTTTAAATAAACATTTTATATTTAAAGATAAGAGCAAAGAACATAGTAAATTGCTTGAAGAGCTATTAAAATCTGATTTTTGCCATTCAAAAAACGGACTAACTCAAGAAGAAATCTTACAAATATTCAAAGATAATGGAAGACCTGTCGTTCCTAAAAAAATTATAGATTTACTACACGTATGGAAAAAAAGAAAGCGAATAGAAGCGATTAAAATAAAAGGGGAAAAACAGAAAAGATATTTCTGGGTAAAAAGTGAATAACATGATAGAAGATGATAAAATATTTCAAGCAATTAATAATGCAGGCATAACTGCCCCTTCAGATATTGTTGATTGGTCTTCTCTTAAAAAGATACTTTGGATATTGAAAGTAGCAAAAGATAATTTGCCTGCAAGCCCATTAAGTACAAAAACCATCTCATATTTAGCCCGTAAATTATTAGAAGAAAATTTACCAGAAAAATCTGTTCTCAATACAATTGCGCGAGCAGGAAAGACTATAATGAAAAGAGATAATAAATTCTATGAAATTACTCGTCAAGGTAGAGAAAAATTAGAGGAAACTAATTTATTTAAGAAACAAGATATTCTCTGCATTACTGGAGAACATCCATGGACGGACAGAAATAAAAAGTTTTTAGAATTTCTTAAAAAATTAAAAGGAGAGATTATTATTTTGGAGAAGCATTATGGTTTGGGAACTTTTCATGTTTTAGATAATTTAAACGAAGGACAAAAAGTTAGATTTTTAACAGCTGAACTAGGAAGTAATGAAAATCAAGATAAAATTGATAGAGAATTGGTTCGTTTTAAAAAGGAATTTCCAAATATCAAATTAAAAAAATATCCTAGGTCTTGGGAATTACATGATAGGTATATTATTTCAGATAATCTTTTTGTTTGGATAGGACATGGCATTAAAGATTTTGGAGATAAAGAGAGTTTTCTTATCGGAATTCCAGTAGAACAGGTGTCAGAAATAGTAACTAGTCTTAAAACTAAATTTGAAGAAAGATGGATAAAATCAAATAATTTGAATTAATCTATGCAACCCTCCTCAATCTCAAGAGGCCTGCCGACTTTCAATCAATTTTTTATAAACATTAGCATGAATTTTATTTTTTAGGTTCTAAAATTTTCATCATTTTTGTTTTGATTGAAGGTTCAATTGAAGAGTCATACTCTTCGATGAGTTTTTTAAGGTATAATCTCGCATCTCCTGCATCATATATTTGGTTATTTTTAGAGCTCTCATCAATAATTTTGTTGATTTCTTCTTTATTGAATGGCTCCATTCTCTTAAGAAGATTTATTTTAATTTTACCAATTGCCCAACAGTAGGTTTTATCAAGCGATGAAAGAATAATTCTTCTTAAATCCTCTTTAAAATCAATCATAATCGCTTCAATTATTTTTGTTTCTTCTATTTTTTGGCTATCTAATTTACTCAGATCAAATCTTAAGGCCTGAAATTTAGCTAAGAACCCATAAGGAAGTTTGCTTATATACAAAGGAAGAATTGTCTTTTTTTCATTATAAGCTATTCCCGCTTCTTGATCTGTCCAATTTGAATTTTTATATTCTTCTGTTAAAATTGGAATGAATATTGTACACTCTCTTAAATTTTTATAAACCTCATCTTCCCATTCTTTTGTTGGTTCAATTGAAGCCTGTGCCAGAAAAACTTCCAAACCGAGATCTTCTAAAAATGTTTTTATATTTTTCGCGATTTCATAATTTAAAGAAGAATAGCTCAAAAATATCTTGATATTTTTTCCTTCACCATTTTCTTGCTGTTCAGAATCTTCATTCTCAGTCATCTGTTCTATCATATCTATACCTCTGCTATTCATTTTAATTAAATAACCACCTCCTAAAAAACGCTGGACATTAATCAATCCTCTTTCTTCCAAATAAATGACGTTTCTTTCTATTTCAACTTCGGATAAATCTAGTGCGGAAAACAAATGGTTTTTCTCAACCATGTGTTGTGGCTTTTCATCATATATTTTCTTTAAATAATTCAAAATTTTTAATCTTATTTCTTTATCATTCATTTTTTCAAGCTCTCCTCAATAATTTTCTTTTCTTCTTCAGTAATGCTATATAACCTATAGACAAGCTCGTCAATTTTAGTATCAGTTTCTTTGATTTCTTCTTCAATTCTTGCTCTTTCATCAGTTTTCTTATCGCCGAATTCATTAAGGCGTTTGTTAAGGGAAAGCATTTTGTCTACGAGTTTAATGAGGGGTTGCTGTTGAGGATGTGAAACGAGTTTAATTGGAAGATTCTCTATATATTGCTTATTAGCAGCAAAATAACCGCCATGAAAATTCGTAGAAATTTGTTTAAAGTAGAAATCCAACAATTTTGAATTAAGTATCCCACAAAGATAAGTATAGTTGATCTTATGCTCATTTGCTACGATGCCATAACCACCTGTAGTAACATTTATGAAATAAAAATGTTCATCTAAATCCAAATACGCGCTCAGTTTAGTAACCATGTATGGAAGCATAAGTTTTTTTTGTTCCCATAATCCCAAATTTTGTGTTCTTCCAAAGCGATACCATCGTTCATCTTTGAAACTTCCTTGCTCTCTACTTTCTAATGTCTTCTTATGAAAATTAAGATAGTTCCACGCTAAAGGATAATTGTTCTTCAACTCATTGGGTGTCAGTAAGCGAGCAGTATTTTTTATAATTTCATATGGGAATAGAACAACCGCGGTGGGTTTTGCATTATACCTTCCAATGTCTCCACTTCTAACCACATGTTTTAGTATTTGAGATTCAATTTTAACCCATTCATTTTGTTCTTTAGAGAAAACCTCAACAATCCCCTTGTTATTCTGGTTCTTAAAATTTTTGAATAAGTAAATGGTATCTGCGCTAGTAATGGGTCCTTGATAAATTTTTTCAGTCACATCTTTCAATTTAGTATTAATAATATTCAACTTCTCGAAAATATTTGCTTTCTTTCCTACCGTAAAATTCCACTCTGCAGAAGTGGCATTTATTGCATCAAATACCCTTTGTTCAGATTTTTTTCCAATTTTCCATGCGTCTAAATCGTCAACTTTGAATAAATTAAATTTACAGTTCGTTTGCTTCCTCAAAAATAACAAACAAGTGTATGTTGTGGCGTTTTCGAAAACTTGCTGGTCGCCAAAATTAACAATCTTATAAAGATATCGTCCTTCGGAAATTAGTTTTCTTAAAGGTTCTCCATATTTTGATGTGAAAAATTTATTTGGAAGTATCAATCCGACATAACCACCTTTCTTAAGTAAATTCAAGGCTCTCTCTACAAAAAGGACATAAATGTCATAATTGCCTTTCTCAGCACTTCTATATTTTGTATTAAAGAATTTGATATCTTTTTTATTTAAAGTTTGAATTCTAACATAAGGCGGATTCCCAATAACAACATCAAAACCACCCTCATCCATTATCTGCTTAAATCTCTCATTCCAATTAAATGCTTTATCTCCCGCAATGCTCTCATCATCAATCAAGGAGTTTCCATTTTGGATATTTTTTCTTAAAATTGGCAGTTTATGGCCTTTTTCTGCAATTTTGAGCAAGAGATTAAGTTGCGCGATTTCTACTGCCTGTTTGTCTAAATCAACACCAAAGATGTTGTTTTTTAGTATTTTTTCTTTTGTGGAATACCACTCTCCCCCCTCAAATTTGCTTTGGTCTGAAACTTTTTCACCACCCTTGGAATAGTCATACAAAGCATCAAAAGCCTTAATCAAAAATGAGCCTGAACCACAGGCAGGATCTAAAACTCTGATTTTTTCCGCATTTACTTTTTTGTCTTTAAGAAGTTCGCCTAAAGTATTTCTTACAATATAGTCAACAATATAAGTTGGTGTATAATAGATCCCTTGCTCTTTTCTTTTTGCTTTATTTTTTTCTTCTGATTTTTTTGAAATATATGTGAGATATTGTTCGTATAAATTGCCCAAAATATCTGCATCAATTAAAGAGAAATCATACGCAATATTTTGGTCTTGAGTTTTATAGATTCTATCAAGAATGTTTCTTAATAAATGATCTGAAAAATCAACCTTATCCACTTCTCTCAATTCAAAAATCTTGCTATCGTAATTTACATCATAATATCTGAAGATCTCTTTTAGAGAATTATTTAGGTTTTTCTTTTTGAATACGAACTCCCTTAAGGCAGCATCAAGTTTCTTTTCCTCAAATCCTCTATCCTCACAATTTCTTATAAAAATCAATCTATCTAAAAAAGTTTGAACAATCTCGTCTCTTTCTTCTTCAGAATATTTTTGATATTCTTTCTTTAAGCCACCCAAAAGCTTAGTTCTCCAGTCAATAAACTCCGATAAAAGATAGTCACTTATTTTTTTTCTAGGAATCCTTTTTGTCGTTTTATCTGCATACTTTCCAATATCATCATTTTGAAAACTTTCTTTACTTAGCAACCATATTTGGTCAAATTCTTCTAAAAATTGTCTATAGTTTAAATCAATAAGAACATTTCTCCAGAAGTCTTTCTCATTCCATTCACAATTGAAAACCTTCAATCCTTCAAAATCAGTTAAAACAGCCCAAGTTATCCCTTTATTCCAACCATATTCTATTGTTTGTTTGGCAAATTTTGATTCATTAAGGTCTTCTTTTAGTTTCTTAGCTTCTAAAAAAAATCTTATTACTCCATTCAATCTGAAAGCATAATCTGCCCTTCCCTTGGAGACTCTCTCTTCTTTAGTTACTTCTTGGCTATGAACATCCCATCCTAACGCATTAAATAATGGTTCAATAAACCAACTTTTAGTATTTTCTTCGTTTAGATTGTTGAGTTTGCCTTCAGAATTTAACTTCTCAAATTTTTCAATAATCTTCTTGATTTGTTCTTTCGCTTCCTCTTTCGTTACCATCTTTTTTCAAAGTCCCCCTATTATAAAAACCTAACTGCTCGGCTGATGCCTCGCTATGCCTCGCCCCCGTGTTTGCACTGACGAAGCAAACAGATAAAATTAGATTTGATATAGAATTTTGCTGGCTACACCTCGCCATGCCTCAGCCATTCGCACATCTCGCAGTCCTTGTGCGACTTCGGGGGATTCGGCTTTCTGACAAGCTCGACAGCATCCCTGAATATCTTCAGGATCCTGCCTGGATGCATTTCCAGCCGTTTTGCTGTCGCATTGAATATGATCCCCTTGTCGGGAGTCCCGCTTTCAGGGACATAATATATCAGGTAGCCGTGGTCTGCTGTCTTGTATCCGTTCTTCTGAAGGATGAATGTGTATGCATCAAGCTGAAGCTTATAGATGTTCAAAAGCTCCTCGTTTGACGGGCTCGCTGTCTTGTTGTCCAGAGGGACAAGATCGCCTTTCTGGTCTATCAGGCAGTCATCCATCTTTCCTGAAAGGACTGCATTCAGTTTTTCATCAGTGTATCTTATCCCTTTTCTCAGGATTTCCGCTGTTTTGGCATCCACTAATTTCTCCTTTACCTGCCCCTGTATAGATGGAGGTATTTTGTTCCTGTAGCTGTCATAATAGACCTTGGTGAGGGCATCCATCCTGTTGAGTATGCCTGGAAGGGGGAAAGTCGGAGGGAGTTTTTTGTGATACCCGCGCCAGAAGCACGCAGGGCACTCGAGAAACGAGCCGAGTTTGCTCGGCGATAATTTAACTAATTCTTTTTCCATTTTGAGTTTTATCTGATTATAACTTTGAACCTTAAAACACTTTCTACTTAAAATTTAAACCCAAGAACCCTGAAGATAAATGCATCTATCTCTTTTAGCTTTTCTTTATTCAGATAGACTTGAAGGCCATAGGGCGCAGGCTTCGTTAAGATGAAGCCTCCTCTGATAAGCTCTTTTGCAATCTTTTTTATGTCTTTTCCAATATGTGAGGGAAATCCTCTCGTCAATGTGTCAAAAGAGGTATGAACCCCGCCAATCACCTTTTTTCTTCTTAGATGATATAATATTGTGGCCTTTATCTTATCTTCATCGCCAAACTCCATTTCTTTAAAATGCAATAATGATATTTAAATGTTGTAAGAAAAAAGATAATGTTTTAAAAATTGTTATACAAAAACATAAATAGAAACATTTAAATAGATGTTTTTCCTGAAAAATACATGGAAAAAAATCTACGATTTTTTACCGCGCTAAAAAGCGGGAGGCTTTTGTAGCATGGAAAATGAAACAGTATTTGCAGAGGTTTTTGGGACAAATCCTGTCTTAAAGGTCTTGGATTTTCTTATTACTTTCCAGTTGTTTGACTATCCCTTGACAGAGATAGCAAAAAATTCAGGGGTTAGTTATTCAACATTGCAGACTTTTTGGAACAGGCTTATAGAAAACGGAGTTGTAATGAAAACAAGGCGCGTTGGAAAGTCAGATCTTTATAAGCTTAACATAAAAAATCCTGCAGTTCAGCAGCTCATAAAACTTGATTGGAATCTTATAGTTGGTGTAGAAAGAGAAAAGGAAATCTTGGTGTAGGATTTAAATAAAAACTGACAGAGCATGAAGTTCAAAAAGAAAAACAATAGATGCTGCTGCGATGTTGATGGTTGTAATAATTATGCGTATGCAGAGATGTTCAGAGTTCATAAATGCTGGATGTATGTCTGCAGAAAGCATTACAAACTCAAGCTGGACAAAAAAGGTAGGCCAAAGGAAAAAGACATTGGGTTTTATATCTTAAGAAAAGACGAAATATAACATCTCATTAAGTGTCATCTCTACAGTTGATAAAAATACTAAAATTCCTAAATATGGGATGTTAATTAGATCTAAATTTGATTATATGCGGAATGACGTTATCCGCACCCCTTTGTATTTGATTATATTTTCAACCTCAAAAGCTCTCTTATATCATTTATCTCATAATCGGCCCCGCTTTTGCCCGATGGCAAAAGCTTCGCCGTGTATGCGCGCGCGCCGTATCTTGCGTAGCATGTCCTGATGCCGAGGGCTTTTGCAGGCGCGATGTCGCGCTCGATGCGGTCGCCGACCATCAGGGCTTCTTCGGGCTTT
>Ga0315291_10000063_pt1 | contig 113700 bp, 99 predicted proteins | sample YL17G12_20_MG_FD_203070 | JGI IMG/M metagenome (GOLD analysis project Ga0315291, IMG submission 203070) | Sediment microbial communities from Yellowstone Lake, YNP, Wyoming, USA - YL17G12_20 | ecosystem: Environmental > Aquatic > Freshwater > Lake > Sediment | place: USA: Wyoming | collected... | reverse complement strand
TCCGCGCTGGGCGTGGCTGGCGTTCGTAAAGCGGTCCCCGATTCCGTCCCTGGAAAAAGGCTCGCGTCTTGCATGTCTTAAGTATGCATCATATTCCAGCCAACGGGCGGAAAAGTTCACAAGCTCGGACGGGGCGGGTGAATGTAGCCCAGGGCGCGAGCCCTGGGGATGGGCGAGAACAAGACCAGCCTCCCGAAACCCATTCCTTCCCCGGCCGGCGGCCGGGGAAGGAATGGGTTTCGGGAGGGGGAGGCCTTGGGCGCCGGTTTCCCAGGGCTCGCGCCCTGGGCTACTCTCAAACACCCCTGCGGGGTTTAGAGTCGCCGCCGGCGCGATCATCGGGCGGTCGCCTCCTCCACGATCCTGCTCTCCTCGTCGGTCAGGCCGTAGACCTGGTAGACGAGCTGGTCGATCTGGCGGTCGGTGGCGTCGATCTGGCGCTGCAGGGCGGTCTGGGCGGCGGGGGTTTTCGCCGCGCCGACTTCGGGTGGAAGAACGCTCACGCAAGGCTCCCCCAGAATCAACGTCGCTGACCGGTCTTTGCGGGCTGCGGGAGAATTGTAACGCGGTGGGCGGAAACAGGCGAAGGGGGTAGCGCGAGGCCCAGTGCGCCGCGGGCGACGACGCCTGGAATCCACTCACCCACGACCCCGAACGCGTTCGTTCCGTCTGCTGCGCCGCTTGGACCGAAGCGGCACTCTCAAACCAGGCCTGGTATTACTTAGGTCTACCAGGGGTCCTCGGCGTCGTCCGAAGTCTTGGCGGCGGGGCGCGACTCGCCGGGTTTCTGGGCCGCTTTCCTCTCTGCGCAGAACGGGCAGCCGGTTGGACTGCCGGGCGCGACGGCGTACCAGTGCCGGCATTCCGCGCAGCGGGTGGCACGATAGACGGTGGCTTGGCCGCATCTCTCGCACTTCAGCGGCCAGGCATCGAAATCCATGAGCTGCTGAGTGTTGTAATGGGCCCGACAAGCCGGGTTGGTGCACGAGACGTAGAGAGTCGCCCAGCGGGTCCCCTCCTCTGGACGCCAAGCGCGTCCCCCCGGCACTAACCCCTGGGCAAGCCAATGAACCGCAAAAAGGCCCGCGACGACCAGTACGACGAGGGCGGCCGTACGCACGATCGGCGAGTACCAGATCCGGCCGGGCTCTTGCCGGAAACTCTCCCGCCATTGGTGCCATCGGCCGGGCAGCCCAGCCAGCCACGCGCGTAGCCGGTGGGGCAGCTCCGCCAGTGACGGCCGTTCATGTAGGAGCATGGTGGGCTCCGATTGCCAAGTGGGGGGAAGCCACGGGTCCATCATATTATTGCAGGGGACGGGTGGCAGGCCAGATTTTTCCTTTTGACAAGTGCTGGCAGGGGTTTAGAATGCCCTGTTCCGGCTTGCCGGTCCGGTCCGTGGGCGGGTTTGGACCCGCGGCAGACAGTGTCCGTCGCTGGGCAACGCTGCTGTAGCTCAGTGGTAGAGCGCCTCCTTGGTAAGGAGGAGGTCATGGGTTCAAGCCCCATCAGCAGCTTTTGCGGCGCCACGGGTCGGCCCCCAAGCCGGGCGCGGAATTGAGGACAGATGGTAATCAGGAAAGGTGGCCGCGAATGGGCCACACCGGGCGACTGACCCCCCGGGCGACGAGTGGAGAGCCTCCATGGCGAAAGGCGTATTTGCACGAACGAAACCGCACGTGAACGTCGGCACCATCGGGCACGTGGACCACGGCAAGACCACGCTGACGGCCGCCATGACGGCCGTGCAGGCGGCCCGCGGACTCGGCACGTACAAGTCGTACGACGAGATCGCCAAGGCGTCGGAGAAGGACGGCCGCCGGGACGCGACCAAGATCCTGACCATCGCCACGGCGCACGTCGAGTACGAGACCGACCGGCGGCACTATGCGCACATCGACTGCCCCGGGCACGCGGACTACATCAAGAATATGATCACCGGCGCCGCCCAGATGGACGGGGCCATCCTGGTGGTCAGCGCCGCGGACGGCCCGATGCCGCAGACCCGCGAGCACGTGCTGCTGGCCCGGCAAGTCAACGTGCCGGCCCTGGTCGTCTTCCTGAACAAGACCGACCTCGTGGACGACCCTGAGCTGCTCGAGCTCGTCGAGATGGAAGTCCGCGAGCTGCTCAGCAAGTACGAGTTCGACGGCGACAACATCCCCGTCATCCGCGGGGCTGCCACCGACTGCCTCAAGGCCGCTTTGGCCAAGAACGAGCCCGGCTATAAGCCTGTCCTCGACCTCATGACGGCCCTGGACGACACGATTCCGCAGCCGGCGCGCGAGCAGGACAAGCCCTTCCTGATGCCTGTGGAAGACGTGTTCAGCATCAAGGGCCGCGGCACGGTCGGCACGGGCCGCATCGAGCGCGGCACTGTCCACGTCGGCGAGGAGGTCGAGATCATCGGCCTGCATGCCGAGAAAGGCCGCAAGACGGTCGTCACCGGCGTCGAGATGTTCAACAAGACTCTCGACAAAGGCATCCCCGGCGACAACGTCGGCTTGCTGCTGCGCGGCGTCGAGAAGCAGGAGCTGGAGCGCGGCCAGGTGCTCGCCAAGCCGGGCAGCATTACGCCGCACACCAAGTTCCTCGGTGAGGTGTACGTGCTGACGAAGGAGGAAGGCGGCCGGCACACGCCGTTCTTCCCCAAGTACCGCCCGCAGTTCTACTTCCGCACGACCGACGTCACCGGCGAGATCCAGGAGCTGCACGCGCGGGACGGCGGCAAGGCGGAGATGTGCATGCCCGGCGACTACATCACGATGAAGGTCGAGATCATCAACCCGATCGCGATGGAAGACGGACTGCGTTTTGCCATCCGTGAAGGCGGGCGCACCGTTGGCTCGGGCGTTGTGACGAAGATTCTGGAATAGCCGTCAGCTATTAGCTATCAGCCTTCAGCCAGTGTGGCCCGGGCCCCTGGCCCGGCTGATGGCTGAAGGCTGAAAGCTGAGGGCTTTGTATGGCCAAAGCGCAAAAACGTGAGTGGGTCTGGCTGCAGTGCACGGAGACGGGCGACCTGAATTATCGGACGTCGGTCAATGTGCTCGGCGGCGTCCCTAAGCTGCAACTAAAGAAATACTGTCCGCGCCTGCGGAAACGCACGGTGCACAAGATCAAGCGGAAGTAGCTATCAGCGATCAGCTCTCAGCGTTTAGCGAGCTGAAAGCCGATGGCTGATGGCTGAAAGCTGCGGAGGAGCGTAGCTCAATTTGGCAGAGCAGCTGATTCCAAATCAGCAGGTTGGGGGTTCGAGTCCCTCCGCTCCTGGTAGCTTAGGTGAACACATGGCAGATCAAGCACACGAAGGTTTCGACGCCCGCGAAGAGCCACAGCCGGGTCGTCCGGCCACTCCGCCTTCGACGCCGCCGGCGCCGGCCCGCGAGCGCGGCGGCGGCGCTTCGTTGTTCCGCGTGCTGAAACAGGGGCAGGGGATCCACGTGCGCTGGGGGACGGCCATCGGCGCCGGGGCTCTCGCCGTCGCGCTGGCCAAGTTCGTCTGGGACCGCATGCAGATCTTCGCGTTCGCGGAGAGCAACTTCTTCATCCGCGCCGGGATTCCGGTGGTGGTGCTGGTGGCGGCGGCGTGGTTCGTTTTCTGGCTCGTCGGCCGCAGCGCCACCGTGGTGGATTTCATGATCGCCACGGAAGGCGAGATGAAGAAGGTCAACTGGTCCACGCGCAAAGAGGTTTGGGGCGCCACGAAGGTGGTCATCATCACCGTCCTGTCCCTCGCGATCATGCTCTTCGTGGTGGATATGTTCTTCATCTTCTTTTTCGCGGGAATCGGTGTGCTGAAGTTCGACGTGATGCGCCAGCTCTTTGGGGTTGGACAGGGACCGGTTTAATGTGCGCCACCGAGGGAGAACCGACTCCGACCCTCGTGCCGGACGACCAGCCCGCCGGCGCCCCACCTTCCCCGGTGTCCGTGGAAGCTGAGATGCCCCAAGCTGAGCCAGTGCAGACCGTTCCGCCGGAGGCCGCGCCCCCCAAGCCTCCGCCGGCCCCCGCCAAGCCGGCGCCCTCCGGTCCAGAGAAACCGGAGAAGATGGAGCTGGTGCGTCCCGGCATGGGTTGGTACGTGCTGCGGGTGGCCTCCAACAAAGAGGATCAGGTCCGCGAAGCGCTGGAGCGCAAGGTCAAGATCGAGCTCCTGGAAGACCGCGTCGGCCGCATCCTCGTGCCCACGCAGCGCGAGAAACGCGTCCGCGGCGGGTCGTCCCGCGTCTATCACCGCAAGCTCTACCCGGGCTACGTGTTCGTCGAGATGGCCACCGACAGCGATGGCCGCATCCCCGAGAACGTGTGGTTCGTGATCAAGGAAACGACCGGGGTGGGCGACTTCATCGGCTCCGGCGGCAAGCCCTCGCCGATGCCTTTGTCGGACGCGGAGAAGATGCTGGCGGCGACGATCCGGCCGGAGGAGACGCCCGGATTGGCGCTGGCCTTCAAGAAGGGCGACCGGGTGAAGGTGACGGAGGGCCCGTTCGAGAACTTTGAAGGCACGGTGGACGACATTAACACCCAGAAGGGCATCGTGCGCGTCATCGTGATGATCTTCGGTCGTCCGACGCCGATCGAGATCGAGTACTGGCTGGTGGAGCAGCTTTAGCCGCCCGTGGGGCCCTGGCACCCCGGGCCCGCGGACGCTATACTAATAGTTCTTTCCGCGCCCGGGCGTCCGGGTCGTGGGTCAGCGGCAGCGATGGGAACGGACTATGGCCAAGGCCGTCATTGCCAAGATCAAACTGCAAGCGCCGGGCGGCAAGGCGACGCCCGCGCCGCCGGTCGGCCCCGCGCTGGGGCAGCACGGTGCGAACATCGGGCAGTTCGTGCAGCAGTTCAACGAACGGACCAAACACCTGGACGGCATCACCTGTCCGGTGGAGATCACGGTCTACAAGGACAAGAGCTTTGAGTTCGTGGTCAAGAGTCCGCCGGCGGCCGTGCTGCTCATGAAGGCGGCCAAACCCCTCGATCCCGCGCTGGCGATCGTGGAGAAGGGCTCGGGCGAGCCCAACCGCAACAAGGTCGGCCGCGTGACGCAGGACGACGTGCGCAAGATCGCGGAGGCCAAACGGAAGGACCTGAACGCGTTTGACGTCGACGCCGCGATGCGGATCGTGGCCGGCACGGCGCGGAGCATGGGCATAGAGATCGTCGATTGAGATGCGACGACAACGCGAGGACGTGATAAGGTGAAAACGTGAAAATGGTGGACCGGTGTTGTGTCCGTTATCACCTTTTCACGTTATCACGTTTTCACGACAACTTGGTTGGCCGTACCACGGGCCGTAATAGTGGGAGCTTTGCGATGCGATTCCGCAGCAAGCGTTACCGAAAGGACGCCGAGAAAGCCAGTTCCACCCCGGTGTCGATCGACGAGGGGATCAGGCGGCTGAAGAGCTTCTCCAAGACCAAGTTCGATCAGTCGGTCGACCTGGTCTGCCACCTGGGCATTGACGCCCGGCAGGCCGACCAGATGATCCGCGGATCGATCAGCCTGCCCAAAGGCATCGGCGCGAGCAAGCGGGTCATCGCGTTCTGCAACGAGGCGGACGCGGAGGCCGCGAAGGCGGCCGGGGCCATCGAGGCCGGCGCGGACGAGCTGGTGGACAAGGTCCAGAAGGGCTGGGGCGACTTCGACGTGGCCATCGCCCATCCGTCGCTGATGGGCAAGGTCGGCAAGCTCGGCCGCGTGCTGGGCCCCCAGGGCAAGATGCCCTCGCCCAAGAGCGGCACCGTCACGCCGGACATCCTCACCGCGGTCAAGGAGTACTCCGCCGGCAAGGTGGAGTACCGTAACGACGCCGGCGGCAACCTGCACGTGGTGGTCGGCAAGTTGAGCTTCGCCGACGAGGACCTGAAAACCAACGTGCTGGCCTTCATCGACCACGTCCGGCGTCTGCGGCCGGCGTCGGCCAAGGGCCAGTACATCAAGAAAGTCTGCCTCAGCGGAACGATGACGCCGGCGGTCCATCTGGACGTGTCGGCGGTCACGGCGGAGTAAACGGACATGAGCAAACCGGTCAAAGAGCTGCTGACCCGCGAACTGGCGTCGCGCTATGCGCAGGCCACCAACGCGATCTGGGTCGAGATCGTGGGCGTCGACGGCATCACCACCAACGAATTCCGCCGTGACCTGCGGACCCGCAACATGCGGCTAGAGGTGGTCCGGACCTCCCTGTTCCAGCGGGCCTGCCAGGACGGGCCGTTGGCCGAACTGGCGGCGGCGCTGCGTGGTCCCGCGGCCCTGGTCACCGGCGGCGAGTCCGCGATCGACCTGGCCAAGGTGCTGGAAACCTGGTTGCCGAAGCTCCAGGCGAAGCTGCGGCTCCGCGGGGCAGTCCTGGACGGCGAGTATCTCGACGAGTCGCGAGTCAAGGACTTGGCCAGGATGCCGACCAGGCACGACCTCCAGGCGCGGCTCGTGCTGATCATCCTGACGCCGGGCGGCCGCGTGGTGAGCGCCCTGCAGTCGCCCGCGAGCAACGTCGCCGGCTGCGTCAAAGCGCTAATCGAGAAGCTGGAGAAGGCCGAGCCGGCGCCGGCGAATTTGGAATGAATAAGGCAGGGCAGGTCAACGACCTGCCCTACATCTGGAATTGATGCGTCCGGACTGCTCCGCAGCGCGGATTAAATGAGACCAGCGGGGTCTCAGCTATCCGGACGATCGAGGACGTTTGTCACGGAGTACCTACCCATGGCAGAAGCACCGGCCGCAACCCGCGAGTTCAGCGGACCGATCCGCGAGATCGGCGACAAGATCGCCCGTCTGACCCTCATCCAGGCCAAGGAACTGGCCGACTACCTCAAGGCGACTTACGACATCGAGCCGGCCGCCGGCGGTGTCGTCATGGCCGCGATGCCGGGCGCGCCAGGGGCGGCGGGGCCGGGCGCCCCTGCCGTGGAAGAGAAAACCGAGTTCACGCTCGTTTTGAAGAGCGCCGGCGACAAGAAGCTGCCGGTCATCAAGGTGGTCCGCGCGGCCCGCAGCGATCTGGGCTTGAAGGAAGCCAAGGCCCTGGTCGACGAAGCCCCCAAGCCGCTGCTCGAAGGCGTCAGCAAGCAGGACGTCGAGAAGTGGAAGAAGGAGCTGGAAGCCGTCGGCGCGACCGTCGAGATCCAGTAGCCGCACCTGCTAGGCGCGAATTCGCGCGGCTATGAAATGTAGCGTCGGCCCCCCGTGGCCGACATAGCCGGCTCGGGTGCCCCGCCTGCTTCACCGAAAGAGGGCGGGGCATTTTCCCGTCCTGGATTTGACAGCCGCCCGTTCCTGTGCCATAATGTAAGTATATGCTTACCAACCGGCAAACGCCCTAGCCGAGGACGTCGCATGCCCCGCCCCAGCCGCATCCTGGAGAAACGTCGCGCGCTGCTGCCGATCGTCGCCCGCACGTTCGCTGAACTGGGTTTCCGGCGGACGACGACCGCGGAGCTGGCGCGGCGCTGCGGCGTCCAAGAAAACATCCTATACCGCCTTTGGCCGGACAAGAAGGCGATGTTCATCGCCGCGATCGGGTACGTGTACGACCAGTCGGTGGCGATCTGGAACCGGCTGCTGGCGCAAGGCGCAGGGCAGGACACGCCGGCCGAGCGGCTGCTGAGCTACGAGTCGCGCCACATGGGTGAGTTCGGTCACTATCGCATCGTGTTCGCCGGCCTGAGTGAGACCGATGACCCCGACGTGCGGGCCGCCCTGTCCGACATGTATCGGCGCTTCCAGGGTTTCGTGGAGGAGCAGATTGCGGCTCATCGGCGCCGAGGCCGGCGCCGGACCACGCCGGAGCCCGGTTTGGCCGCCTGGGCCGTAATCGGTCTGGGCACGGTCGCGAACATCGCCCGCGAGCTGGAGCTGCTGAGCGACGCCGAGCGCCGCCGGCTTTTTACCGCCGTCGGCCGGGTGCTGCTGGAGGGCGACTCGACCGGGAGCTAGATTGTTTTTTTGGGATAAGTGTAAGCATGTGCTTACATGCGGAATCAAGCAGAGACAGACGAGGAGCAGCCATGAAAACGCGCAGCAAAGCACTGTGGGTGTTGGTCGCCTTGGGCGCCACTGTAACCCTGTCCCTCGGTGGGTGCGGCAGCATCATCGACCCGGCCGATGAGCAGCAGTTCAAGCAGGATCTCGGCAGCACTTCGATGACCGTGTTTCCGGCGGCTGTGCGCCGCGAGACGATCACGTATGACGCCGCCGCGGCCCACCAGTTGGCCGACTTTTTCGAGGCTCGGAAGCTCGCGGACGCGACCGCGTCGGAGGCCGAAGTGCCCCTGACTGGGTCGTGGCACGCAAACCAAGCGACAATGTGGAAAGAGAGCGCGCAGGCCCTGGCTGCCTACGTGAAAGAACATCCGATCAAAACGCGCTATGCGCTGCTGCCCGAGTACCTGGGCGGCAAGGAGGCCGCCGTGGGCGTACACTTATACGTCGTCCGCGAGGACGGCAAGGTTGTCTTCGGCTTCCTCCTCAATTCACATTGGGAGGCGTTTAACGACGTGGCCCCCAAGACCGTCGCCGACTGCACGACAGTTCTGCTCAATCAACTGAACGCGGAGTTCGTGCCCGGCGGCGCGTCGGCCAAGCTCTCGGCCACGCCGGCGCTGGGGCCGGAAAGCTCGGTGACCGTCGTACCGGTCGTGTTGGTCGGCAGCCCCTCGAAAGACGTGGCGGACGTCGTGGGCCTGATGCTGGAGAAAGAGGGTATGCCGAACATTTGGACCGTCGACACGGCGTTCAATCCGCCCGCCGACCAGCCGCTCGACGAAGTGGCGACGGCCTTTGCGCAGTTCGTCCAGAAAAGTCCGCCCCAAACCGACTACGCGCTCTTCGCCGAGTTCCTCGGCACGCCGCAAACCGGCTTGACCGAGAGCCGTGCGGCCCTGGTGGACAAGGCCGGCCGCGTCGTCTGGAAAGATCGGCAGACGCCGCAGGACACCGACTTCCAGCGGATCAAGCCGCGTGAGCCGATGCAGTGTTGCGTGCTGCTTTGCGAGCGCCTGAAGCCGCTGTTCCACCTGCCCGCGGCGACGCGTGCGGGGGCCGGAGAGGGGCGCATGGCGCGGGTGTGGGCGGAGAAATCCGGCACGCCCACCGACGCTGAGCGGTTGGCCATGGACGGGCGGCTGGGCAAGTTCAAAGCGTCCATCGGCACCACGCGCCTCTTGGTGTACCCGGTTCTTCTGGGGGAGCCGGTCAACCGGCCGGACGCGGAACAGCTTACTAGCCTGATCGCAAAGGACTTCGGCGGGTCGGTGCAGACGGCGGAGGTGCCCGTGCACTTCCAGATTGCGCCGAGCTCAAACGAGCAGAAGCGGCTGTGGGACCTCGCGCGAGCGTTTCGCGCCCACGTACGAGACAATCCTCCAGACGCCGATTATGCGCTGTATGCGGAGTACACGATCCGTCCCAGCAACCAGGAGGTCTGGTCCGTGCACTTCGTGGTTTGCGATCGAAGCGCCGAATGGGTCGTCGTCGATTTCCAGAACAACCATCAGCCGGATTTCCAGCAGGTCGATCCGAAGACGCACGAGGACTGCGCCCGGCTGATCGTGCGGCGGCTGCACAGCTACCTGAAGTAGAGCGGCTCGGGGCACGCTACACTGTGTCGATTCGAGGCTTGGAGGAGTCATGACGATTCAGGCAGCGGTGCCGGATCGAAGGGTCGCGGACGCGTCGTCGCGTCTGCGTCTCAAGCGCGTCTTTCTGCTTACGCTCGTGCTCTCGCTCACGACCTGCGCGGTGGTCGCCGTGCTGGTGCTGCTGCTCGGGACGTTTACCGAGTTCACGGGCAAGGTGCTCACGACTCTCGGCGCACTCGCCGTGCATAGCGGCATCGCCATGATCTGTGCCGACTGCCGCGAACGCCGCCGCTGGCCGTTGCTCAACCTGGTCGCGCTGCTGGCGTTCGGCGTCAACTTCGTCGTGTTGCTCACGTGTATCTGGTGGCCCGGCTGGTTTGGCGAGACGACGGCCCGCGCGGCAGGGACGACCGGGGCGCTGCTCGGCTTCTACCTGCTCGCGATCCCGTGTGCCGACCTGTACGAGCGCAACGTGCGGAAACCTGTAGCCCTGCCGGGTCTGGCCGCCTGTGTGGTCGCGTTGGCGATGGTCCTGGTCTGCATCTGGGAGGAGCCGACCGACAGCGACGCGTTCCCCAAGGCCACGGCGGTCATGGCGATCGTGGCGTTCTCCTTTGCCCACACCGCCCTGCTCCTGCGTGTTCCCGGCGGCGGATCGGTGGACTGGCTGCTCCGCGGCGCGCTGCTGTGCGTATGGGCGATCGCGGCCATCGCCTCGGCCACGATCGTCTGGGAAATTGAGGACGAGTTCTGGTACCGCCTGTTCGGGGCGGTGGGGGTGCTCGATGCGAGCGGCTCGCTGGCCCTGCTGATCCTGGCCAAGCTGCGCAAGGTCGGGAAAGTGGAGAAGCTGCAAACGGCCGCTGCGCAGCTCGAGCTGTGCTGTCCGCGCTGCACGGCATCGCAACGAGTCGACATCGGTGCCGCGAAGTGCGGCGTGTGTGGCCTCAAGTTCAACATCGAGATCGAGGAACCGCGCTGCGCGAAGTGCGATTATCTGCTCTGGCAACTGCCGGAGCGCCGCTGCCCGGAGTGCGGCACGCCGTTTTGACCCGTGTGGCGCAGCGAGATAGGATTGAGCGGCGCCAACTCCGCTTTACGGAACCTCTGACTGGGAGGGCCGTCAGATGGACGAGTCCGAGATCGAGTCCGAGTTGCGTGAGCTCGCGGCCCGTCTGGGTCGCATCGAGCGGCACCTGGGTTTGGCGTCGCCGAGCAGTTCACCGCCGGTCGCGCCGGCCCGTGAAGAGGCCGCCGAGCACGAACCCCGTGTGCCGACGCCACGACCCGCGTCCCAAGCCCAGGCGCTAGCCAAAGCGGCGCCTCTTCAGTCCGGCACTGCGAAAGCCCGCGCGCGAGAACGCGCGCCGCTTGAGGTGCTGATCGGCGAGCGCTGGATGGCCTGGGTCGGTGCGATCGTCGTCGTCGTCGCCGTCGGGTTCTTTGTGAAGCTCGCCTACGACCTGGGCTGGTGGGGACGACTCTCGCCGTTGACGAAATGTCTCGTGTCGGGCGGGTTCGGCGCATTGCTCGTCGCGAGCGGTGAACTGGCGCTGCGCAGAATCGGCCGCGTGGCCGCCGTCAGCCTCTTCGGTGCTGGGTTGGGCACGCTCTATCTCACCGCGTACGCGACCTTCCGGTTCTTCGACCTTCTGCCGCGAAGCGGCGCGTTCTGGCTGATGCTCGTCGTGGCGGTGCTGGGCTTCGGCCTCACACTCCGCGGGCGAATGCTGGCCATCGGCGTGCTGTCGCTGCTGGGTGGATACCTGACGCCGCTGCTGCTGGCCGAGGCCCCGACCTTTGCCGCGGCCCTGCCGCTGTACGTGACCATGCTCCTGACGGTCGCGCTCGGCCTGTCCGCGGCCCTGCCCACTCCATTCCGGATTCTGCGGTACGTCGGAGTCGCGCTGCACGTCGTCGTCGCCACGATGTGGGCCTACCGCGAGGGCACGGAGCACTGGCTGATCGCGCTGACTTTCATGACCTTGTGGTGGGCCTTTGTCACAGCGGAGGCGCTCTTGGCGGCCTTCCGCGGTCAGTCGCCGCGCGGAAACCCCGTGGTGAGCCTGCTCTTCACGTTCTGGTACGTTTCGGTCGGCTGTGGCGTGCTCGCCGCCGCAAACCCGGGCCAGCGTAACTGGTTGGGGCTGTTCAGTGCGGCGGTCGCCGCGGCGTGCGCGTGGATCGCGTTGCCCTTCGGGCCGGGCCTTTCGGTGCTCAAGGCGTCGCCTCGCCGGGCGATGGAACGCATGGCCGTGGCCCTCTGGGCACAGGTCGGGATCCTGTGCGCGGCCGCCATCGCCGTCCAGTTCCGCGAACAGTCGCACTCGTTTGGGCAATCCATCGGCTGGCTGGTGATGGGCGTGGCCTGCGTTGAGGTTGGGCGACGCTTGCCCTCCCGCGCGGTGGATATCTTCGGCTTCGTCGTGGGGGCGCTGGGGCTCATCCGCGTGTGGGCCCTGGACCATGGGATCGGCGTGCTGCGGACGGTCGTCTGGTCGTATGGCGACGTGAGCATCAACTACTGGGCGCTGCTGGCCCTTGGGGCGGTCTTGGCGACTCACTTCGCGGCCCTTCGTGTGCGCGGCCGAAGCTCGCCGCAGGGCGGTGCCCTCGACGTCTGCCTGAACGTGCTGAGCGTGTTGCAGTGGCTGGCGCTGTGTGTCGCCCAGTGCCGCGCGCTCGCCCTGACAACGGGTTGGCTAGTTGCGGTGGTCGTGCTCCTGGCCGCCGCTCCACTGGTACGTCGCCGCGGTCATGTCCCAATTGCCGTGGCCGTCCTGCTCGCCACGGCAGCCAAATGGCTGCTGCTGGACGCTGTTCCGGCGCGACTATCTGCGAATTGGAGTACGGCGGCCATCGCGCCTGTGTTGAACTGGCAGATGGCAGTCGCCCTCGCCATCGCGGTCTGCGGGTACTGGGTTCACCGACAGGGGATACCCAACACCGCAACCGACGATGCCGACCTGTGGCCGGCACGCGAACCCCCGGTGCGGTCGCAAGCCGCGCTGTTCGGCGCGATCGTGTTCCTGCTTGTGGCGCTGAGCTTCGAGGTCGACCGGGTCCTGTGCCAGGGCCGTGCCGTAGCCGGCGCGCTCCGCTCGCTCTGGCCCGCGCAGCAGGAGGTTGCGTTGTGGTGGACACTGTTGTGGGCGGTCGGCGGCCTGGCCAGCCTGATCGCCGGACGCGTCGCCCGGCTGCGCGTCCTGTTTTCCGGCGGTGCAGCCCTGGTGCTGATGGCCACCACCGCCTGGCTGCTGCTCGACACCGTGTATTGGCGCATCGAGCGCGGCGTCGTGTTGAGTCCCATCGTGCTGAACCTGCAGTCCATTGTTGGCGTGCTCGTGGCCGCGATGGTCGTGGCAACCGCCTGGATCGCGCGGCGCGCCGACATACACATGCTGGGCGAGAACCTGCGCAGCACCGATGCAGCGGCGGTTGGAGCGGGCCTGGTGGTCGCCATCGGCCTGTGGCTTGGCAGCCTGGAGCTCGACCGCTTCTTTGCGCCCGAGGGCGGGCGGGTCAGCAACGCGGCCATGGCCCGCCAAACGGCCCTGAGCGTTTATTGGGGGATCTACGGCATCCTGCTCGTCGCGCTGGGCTTCTGGAGGCGCTCGCCGGCGCTGCGCTACGGCGGGCTGGCCCTGCTCGGCCTGACTCTGGGCAAAGTGATGCTCGTCGACCTCGCCAGGATTCGGTACGTCTATCGCGTGCTGTCGCTCCTGGCCGTGGGTCTGCTGTTCATCGCTACTTCGGTGGCCTACGCGCGGCTCGCCTCGCACTTGCGCGATCGCAGTGGCGCAAGGGGGTCTTCGTCCGCGGAGGATCCCCGAGCGTGAGCGCGGCCGTTGGCGGTCGGCCCAGTGTTCACCGCCACTTCAGTGGCCTTCGCGTGGCTCGCGGCGTGCTTGCGCGACCACAGCAGGACAATCGGACCCTAGCAGCACATCTGCCCCAGCGGCCCAAAGGCAGTTTTTGCGCCCAGGTGTGCCAGTCGCCGGGCGCAGTTCCGGCGCCGCCTGCTTGCGTAACAGCCCACGCTTGGCGCCGACCGAAAATAGAGGCGGTGCCCAATTCCAACCGGGACCCGCGCCTGGAGCCCGCCATGAAAGTCACGCAACGCCTATCCATCGTTCTTACGTTGGTTTGCTTCCTCTGGGCCTGCCCGCCTCCGCCGGTCACGACCGACCCGGGCGATACCGTCGAGCCCGGCCCAACGTCGGGCGACACCGCTGACGACAGCGACGACAACATCGATGAAGACGCCGACAACGGCACGCTGCCCGCATTCCCGGGTGCTGAAGGCTTTGGCGCCACCGCCACCGGCGGCCGCGGAGGGCAGGTCCTTTACGTCACGAATCTCAACCCGGATGGCGAGGGTTCGTTCCAGTGGGCCTGCGATCAACCCGGTCCACGATACATCCTGTTCCGCGTCAGCGGGGTCCTCGACGATTCGGTGCACCTGTCGCACGGTGACGTGACCATCGCGGCCCAGACCAGCCCCGGCGGAATCCTCGTCCGCGGCTTCGTCACCGACGAAACGCCGTTCATCGATAGCACCATCGCAACGAACGGCGGCGTCCAGCCGACCGCCACGGTCAGCAACTTCATCATCCGCTATCTGCACTCACGACCTGCGTTCGACGAACCGACCGCGAGCAACTTCCTCGAGGAAGACGCCTTGCGCATCCGCCGCTCGGCGCGCGGCATCGTCGACCACTGCTCGCTGGCCAACGCGTACGACGAGACGGTCGAGATCTCGATGTCACACGACATTACCGTGCAGAACTGTCTGCTCGCCGAGAACATCGGCGACAACGCGCTCTACGGCGGGCTGTTGATCCAATTCACCGATCCGGACGGCGGGTATGAACTCAATCGCCTGTCCATCCATCACAACACGTGGAACCGCATCATCTCGCGCACGCCGGCGGTGGGTGGGATCTACGCACGCGCCGCGTGGGCCATGCAGCTTGAAGTCGCCAACAACCTGCTGTGGGACACGGCTTTTCCGATGGAGCCCAACCCCATCGCGTTTCCCGATGGCCCGGCAATCTACTACCAGCTCAACTGGGTCGGCAACTACGGCTACCAGCGCGCCGCAGCGCCCGAACCCGGCGGCGGCTACACCTTCGGCGGAATTGACTCGCAGTTTCTCGACGCCGCGCCGACGCAGAACTCGACGTACTTCCACGATAACCGCATCAACCTGTATCCGGACCTCGCCGACTACCAACTCGTTTATTGCTGCAACGACTACCCGACGGTCGTAGCCAGCGGCGTTGCCAATCTGCCGTATCCCGACAATGCCGCCCCGGGGCCCTTCGCCCGGGGCACCCGCCACTCGTTCCCCGAAATCACGTACATCCCGAGTGCGGAGGTGCGGCAGTACATGCTGGACAATGTCGGGGCCTTCCCGCGCGATCCGATGGATCGACGGCTGCTGACACCGCTGGAGACCGGCACAATCGAGCCGGCGGCGCGCAACGTGAACCCCGCCCACGACATGTTCGACGTCGATTACTCCGCCGATGCCGCGCCCGCCCCGCCTCTCGACACGGACAAGGATGGCATGCCAGACGACTGGGAGGCAGCGCACGGCCTCGACCTTGGCACGCAGGATCACAACGGGACGGAGCTTTCGGTCACGCTCACGGGCGTGGCGGGATACACGAACCTGGAGTGCTACCTGAACGAGTTGGCGGAACAGCGGATCAGGGAGTGACTCGGGTCTTTTCCGGTCGGCCACTGCCAGTCCGCTCCCCCTGCGCGCTGCCTGTCCAAGCCAGCGGCGCAAGCTGACGGACCCCAGACGGCGCCGTGCGTGTACGACACTGTCCCGAGTGTGGCACGCGGTCTTGAGTGATGTGGCGCAGCATCCGCCCGCCTCCTCGAATCAGCGTGCAGGAGTTTGCGAACCCGTCGCGGCGGGCGGTGCCCACCCTACGGCTACCTGACCGGTTGAAAACCGGTCCCACACTCATCCCGCTGCGCTGCGGCCCAGGCGGCCGCGGAGGTTGTCCAGCACATTCATGAAGTTGATGAACGCGTCATACGGCGAGTCATATGGGTTGAAGTACTTGTGCACGTCGCCGTCGGCGAAGTGCTTCGTGCACATGTAGTAGAAATGGTCCGACGTCTGCAGCCGGCGCCAGTCATGCAGCAGCGCCTCGTCGCCGCGCTCCTTCACCCGCGGCTCCAGCCGATACAACTCGTGCAGCGCGTTGGATTGCATCGCATTGCCCAGCCACGCCGAGAGATCACGCTCTGTGTCCGCCCACGAGATCATGTGTGGCACGTCGTATTCGCCGCTGGTCTCGTACGCCGCCGCGCACTCGCCCGGCGTCTTGAAGTCGTTGTCCGGCAGCTTGAAGACCGCCTCTGGCAGGTGCCGCAGGAAGTCGAAAATCCCGGTCTCGACCCACTGGTGCTCGCCGAAGGTCTCGTAGTCAAGGAACAGGTTGACGACGTACCCGTTGCCGTTGACCTGCTGGACCCACCGCGCGAACTTCTCGGCGGTAAGCGGGTACTCGGGCCAGTTCCGGTTGCTGAAGCGGAACGCGATGTCGTCCGACAGCCGGTAGTTCTTCAACAGCAGCTTGAGCCGCGGCACGCCCGGCGGGGTGTACAGGAACGTCGGCGAGCGGAAGCCCAGCAGGTGGTCCGCGCCCTCGCACAGCACGGCCCGGTAGCCCAGCTCAGCCGCCACCTTGCCCAGCTCGTTGTTGTAGATCAGCTCCGTGTTCCGCAGGACGGCGGGCGTCTGGCCGAACAGCCGCTGGATGAGCTGCCGGTGCAGGCCGACTTGCGCGACGAATTCCTCGCGCGAATACAGGAAGGCGAGCGAGTGGTAGTAGGTCTCCGCCAGAAACTCGACCGCCCCCGTTTCCGCCAGCCGGCGAAACGAATCCAGCACCTCGGGCACGAAACGCTGGAATTGCTCGATGACCAGCCCGCTCAGACTGAACGCGACTTTGAACCGCCCCGCGTGACGCTCCACGAGCTCGAGGAGCACTGCGTTGGTCGGCAGGTAGCACTTTGCAGCCACCTTGCGCAGCAGCTCCTGGTTGACCGGATTATCGAAATAATCGGCCCCACGATCGAAAATACTGAAACGCCGCAGACGAAACGGCTGATGAACCTGGAAGTAAAAACAGACCGACGCCATTACGGTTTTGCTTAGCTGACCTGCGCACCCAGCGCGGCCTGGTACACCTTGAGGCAATTCGCGGCCGAATCCAGCCAGCTAAAGTGTTTGACCTCAAAACTCCCGTGATCGCGCAGCGTCGCTTGCAACGGCGGGTGCCGCAGCACGGCGATGATCTTGTTGGCCATCTCGTCCACGTCCCAGAAGTCGACCTTCAGGGCGTGCTTGAGCACCTCCGCCACGCCGCTCTGCTTCGAAATCAGCACCGGCACGTCGTTGGACAGGGCCTCGAGCGGCGTGAGCCCGAAGGGCTCGGACACGGAGGGCATCACATACAGGTCGGCCATGCGAAAGACCCGCCGCACGTCGTTGCCGCGCAGGAAGCCCGTGAAGAGCACCTTATGACCGATACCCATTTCGGCGGCCAGCTCGATCATGCGGCGAATCATGTCGCCGCTGCCGGCCATCACGAAACGCACGTTGTCCATGACTTCGAGGACGCGTTTGGCCGCGGCGAGGAAGTACTCGGGGCCTTTCTGCATGGTGATGCGGCCGAGGAAGAGCACGATCTTCTCGTCGCGCGTGATCGGCGCCATGGGCGGCTTGCTTTCGTCCCCATTGTCGTCGATCGCGTTGTAGACCACCTCGACCTTGCGTGGATCGACGCCGTAGTGCCGCAGGATGATGCTGCGGGTCAGGTGACTGACGGCGATGATCTTGCTGGCGGCGTGCATGCCGGCCCGCTCGATGTCGTAGATGCGCTGGTTGATGTTCAGGCCCGAGCGGTCGAACTCGGTGGAGTGTACGTGAATGACCAACGGCTTGCCGGCTTGGGCCGCGGCCGCGATGCCGGCCGGAAAGGTCATCCAGTCGTGGGCGTGGACGAGATCGAAGTCCTCTTCGGCGGCGATCGCGCAGCCCAGGGCCGCGTAGCGCTCGATTTCCGTGAACAGGTCGCCGGAGTAGTTGCCGCCGGGGTCGGCCGCCGGCCCACGGATCGTGGCGGGGCGACCGGCGGCGTGTGGGCCGCGGCGCGCCCCCGGGCCGCCGGGGGCCAATCGGCCACCGGGTAGCGCCGCGACATCGTCGGCGGTCAGTCCGCTATCTTCCGGCCGTGCATACGGCCGCAGCACAGCGGGGACCGCTCGAAACTGCGTGTGGCGGAACATACCCGCGAGCGTCCAGGCTTTGCCTTGGGCCGCCGCGGTGGCGGGCGAGAGGATCTCCACATGCGAATCCTCGGGACTCGCCACCGCCCTGGGGAGCACGAACATGACTTCTGTGCCGAGCCGGTCGAGGGCGCGCGTCAGTCCAAAGCAGGCCGTCCCGAGACCGCCGCTAATGAAGGGTGGGAACTCCCAACCCAGCATTAAGACTCTCATGATGACCCTGTCCTTGTCAAAGAGAGCGACGCGCCGCTGCCGGGTATGGCTCCGGGGTGTGCCTGCGCCCCAGGCCCGCGGACAATCCGGTCGATTGTACCCTACCCATACGTATCGGCCTTCGAACCCAAGCAGCGGAGCGTACCTCCGCGGGTAAACGCTGTCAATGACCGGCTCACCGCTTCTGGCGGGGGCGATGGGAGCCCGCGCAGGCAAGGCATTTCCTGGGTGACCGGCGTACGCCCGGCACAGGATGGACCCCTTGCCCGGCTGAGTTGGCCGGTGCGCGGCGCAAGGGCTGCGACCCGCGCTTGGCCCTTCTGCAATTCTGCCGGGAATGTGCGCTGCCCTGTAGCGTAACTTGCCGATTCAGGATATGTTATGAGTTGAAAAACAGATCGCAGGGGTCCGCCGGGCCGGCGTTGTGGCCCGGGCCCCGCGTCGGAATCCTTGGAAATCCGACCGACGCGCCAGTGGGGCCGCGCGCCTGCGGTCCAGTCGGCGGCTCGGGTGAGCCGCCCAACCGCTGTTGCTGTTGACACGTTGACGCAGCACGCGAAGCCAGCGGCGGTCTGGTATCTGCGGTTTGATGGAGCGTTGCGTGGCCGTGACGTTGAGAGTCCACACACTTGCCAAAGAGCTGGGTGTCCCCAGCAAAGCGATCATCGATAAGTGCCGCGCCGAGGGCATCGACCTGAAAAACCACATGGCGGCGCTCTCGATCGGCCTGGCGGAGTCGATTCGCGAGTGGTTTAGCACCGGGGACGATATCACGTCGGTCGAGGTGGCCGAGCACGTCGATGTCGAGGTGGTACGCAAGGCGCGCCGCAAAATGCGCCCGCAGGAGGCCGACACCGGCGAAGTCGCGGTCGAGGTGGCGCCCGAACCGACGGGGGTTGCCGAGGCTGTTCCCGAAGCCGGCGAGAAGCCCGGCCTGGGTCCGCCGGAGGCCGCGCCACGCGTAGCCGCAGAGGCGCCGGGGGCGGCGGCCGAGGTAGCGGCGCCCGCTCTGGTCGAAGCAGCCGCGCCCGCTGTACGGGTGACGGGAGAACTGCTGGAAACGCCAGCTCGTGGCGGTGCCGAGACTCTGGCAGCTCGGGCGCCGGCTATCGCGGAGTGGGCGGCGACCGGCTTGCTGCAAGCAGCGCCCGCACCGGCGGAATCTGCGGCGGCGGCAGCAGTCGCACCAGAGACACTGGAATCTGCACCAGGGCTGATCGAGCCACCGCCCGCGGCACCCCCGGCGGAACTGATCAAGCCGGCAGGACCGCAGGTCGTACCGGCGCCGGCCGAACTGAAAGGACCAACGCTCGTGCGGATCGAAGCCCCGGAGCCCCACATCGCTCCGCGGGCGCGAACCGGCCTGGGCCGCGGGGTCGGCGAGCGAGCGCCGGCCGCAACCACAGGAACTGCGACCGCAGCCCCGCGGCGCGGTCGCGCGAAGGGGCGCAAAACCGAGGAAGAGGAAGCGGCGGCGTTCCGTTCGCGCAGCCCGCGACGACACGGGGCAACTTCCGACGTGGACCAGCGGTTGCGCGAGTGGCGTGATCAGGACCTGCTGGAACGGAAAGAGCGGCTGGCGAGCGTGACCGGTCACGGACTGCGGGATCGGCGCGCCGCGGAACGCCGCCGTCAGGCCACTGCACAAGCCGGTGGGCTGCAGCTCGCGCGGAAGGAACCCATTCCAATTACCACACCGGTCTCGATCAAGGATTTCTCCGCCGCGGTCGGCGTGCCGTTTAGCGCGATCTCGAAAACACTGTTTGAGCACACCGGGCGACTGTGGACCATCAACCAGACGCTGGACGCTGAGCACACCGAGCTCTTGGCGTTGGACTTCGGCATTCCCATCCAGGTGCAGAAGGCCAAGACCGCCTACGAAGCCCTGGAGGAAGAATTCATGCAGCGGGAACGGACGCACTTGCAGACGCGTCCGCCGGTCGTGGCCATGCTGGGCCACGTCGATCATGGCAAGACGTCGCTTTTGGATGCGATCCGCAAGACACGCGTGGCGGCCGGGGAGGCCGGCGGCATCACGCAGCACATCGGCGCCTATCGGCTCGACCGCGGGGACTGGCACGTGACGTTCGTGGACACGCCGGGCCACGAGGCGTTCACGGCGATGCGTGCCCGGGGCGCGAATCTCACCGACGTCGTGGTCCTGGTGGTGGCGGCCGACGACGGCGTCATGCCGCAGACCGTCGAAGCGATTGCCCACGCGAGGGCCGCGGGGGTACCCATCGTCGTCGCCCTCAACAAGATCGACTTGCCCGGTATCGACTTGAACCGCGTGTTCGCCGGGCTGGCCGAGCAGGGCTTGGCCCCCGCGGAGTGGGGTGGCGAGACCGACCTGATCAAAACTAGCGCCGTCAGCGGGCAGGGGATTGACGAGCTGGTCGCCCATCTGAGCACGCTCAGCGAGTTGCTCGAGCTGAAAGCGGATCTGACGGTGCCGGCCCAGGCGATGGTGATTGAGGCCCAGATGCAGGAGGGGCGCGGCGTGGTCGCCCAGGTGCTGGTGCGCGAGGGGACCTTGCGCTCCGGGCAATGCGTCGTGTGTGGTCCAGGGGCCGGGCGCATCCGCGCCCTGCGCGATGACCAGGGCCGGCAGGTGAAGGAGGCCAGCCCCGGGACGCCGGTCGAAGTCTCGGGCCTGGATGAGCTGCCGGCGGCCGGTGATCGGCTCTACCAGGTGGAGAGTCTGTCGCAGGCCAAGGAGATCGCGGAAGAGGTGCAGCAGCGCCGGCGGGAAGACTCGCTGGTCGCCGCTCCGAAGGGGCGAACGCTTGAAGCGCTGCTGCTCGGCCAGGCCGAGGCGCTGGTGCCCGAGTTGAACGTGATCCTGAAAGCCGACGTGCAGGGCTCGGTCGAGGTCCTGAAGAAGTCGCTGGGCGAGTTCCCGGCGGAGAAAGCCCGGCTGAACATCCTGCACGCCGGCGTCGGGGCCGTGAGCGAGGCAGACGTGCACCTGGCGAAAGCCTCGGGCGCGATCATCATCGGCTTCCACGTGGTCGCCGAGGAGCGGGCCCGGCAGCTTGCGGACCAGCTCGGGGTCGAAGTCCGTCAGTATCGCGTGATCTACGAGCTGCTCGACGATCTGCACAAGGCGCTGGCCGGCCTGCTGGCCCCGCTGGAGCACGAAGAGCTCCGCGGATCGGCCGAAGTGCGGCAGATCTTCAACGTCTCGCGGGTGGGCGTCATCGCCGGCTGCTACGTGACGGACGGCGCGATCGCGCGTACGCACAAGGTGCGTCTGGTCCGCGACGGGCGGGTCGTGCTTGAAGGCAAGCCGATCGCCTCGCTCAAGCGGTTCAAGGACGATGCCCGCGAGGTGCGCGCCGGGCTGGAGTGCGGCATCAAAATCCAGGACTTTGACGACGTCAAGCCGAGCGATGTGATTCAGACTTACGAGCTCGTGGAGGTGATGCAGGATCTCTGAGTGTGCGGCGCGTGGTGAGTTTCGAGCATCGAAAGCGATAAGCCGATGCGTGCCCAGCCAGGAGCCGGTGGCCGGCCGCCGCGCGTGGCGGGCATCGGCGACGGGACACGAGATGATCGTCGGAGTCTTGCGGATCAGGCTGGGCGTGTTTGAGGCCCGGTCGCTGAAGGACAAACGCCGGGTGACCAAGAGCCTGAAGGACCGGCTCAGCGCGCGGCACAACGTCTCGATCGCCGAGGTGGACGATTTGGAGCATTGCCAGGCGGCGACCCTGGGCCTGGCGATGGTGGCGAACGAGGCGCGTTTTGTGGAGAGCGCGCTGGCTAAAATCGTGGATGAGATTCGCGCTAACCCGCATGCCTCGCTGCTGGAGTACAAGATCGAGCTGCTGTAAAGCTGCGGGATTCAACGAGGCTTACGTGTCGAGACGAACTGAGAGAGTGGGGAACCTGATCCGGTCGATCGTCGCCCAGACCATTCAAAACCGGCTGGCCGACCCGCGCATCCCCACGATCACCTCGGTCACGCGGGTCGCGGTGAGCGACGACTTCGCGGTCGCCCGCGTCTTCGTCAGCGTGATGGCCCCCGAGCCGCAACGCCAGCTTTGCCTGACGGCGCTGCGCCATGCCAGCGGCCTGTTCCGCCGGGTGCTCGCCCCGGAGCTGAGCCTGCGGAAGATTCCGGCGTTGGATTTCCGGCTGGATGATTCGCTGCGGCAGAGCTTCGAGACAATGGAGGTAATCGACCGGGCGATGCGCGAGTTGGGGGAGGTGCCGGAATGGGAGCGCGAAGAAGAGGAGGCGGCCACGCCCGACGGTGAGGAAGCCGGCGATATGGGGCCGGCCGCGCCGGGTGAGCCACGGTTGGGGTCGTCGCCCGACCCTGGGATCGAACACGAGGGCAGCCGACAGGAGGGAGCCTGAGCGATGCGGGGTGCGACGGAATGCGCCAAACGTATTAAGCCGTTCTTCAGCTCGCTGCGGTCCAAGGTGGGCAAGGTCAGCCAGCCGGTCGCCAGCGATCCGATCACGCAGTTGATTCTCGGCATCCTGTCCCGGGATACGCCGGAGGCGCGGGCGTCCGAGGGGCTCGAGCGCTTGCGGGGCGTGGTCGTGGACTATAACGAGCTGCGCGTCATTCCGCCGATCGAGTTGGCGGGGCTGCTCGGCGATGTTGCCGAGGCCCGGCTCAAGTGCGAAGATATTTCCCGGGCCCTGAACGCCGTTTTCGCCGACGAGCATACGGTATCGCTGGATCGCCTGGCCGGGCTGCCCAAGAAGGAGGTGCAGGCGGTCTTGGAGGGGATCGATGGGTCAGAGGCCTACACGCGGGCGCGCATCCGTCTGTTGGGATTGCGGCAGCCTGCCATCCCGCTCGATGAAGCGATGTGGGCCTTGGCCCGTCGGGAAAGACTCGTGGACCCCCGCTGCCCCCTGCAAGAGGCCCAGCAGTTCCTGGAGCGCCAAATCCCCGAGGAGGACGCGCTCGAGTTTGTCGCCCTGCTGAAAAAACACGCCTGGGCAGAGATGAGCTCAGCCGTACGCAAACGCGAAGTCGAACGCATTCACAGCGTTCCGCCCGACCGCACGTCGCGGAACATGCTTCAGTTGGTGGGCCGGCTGGCGGCCCCGGCGGCGGCGCTGAGTGCCGTCAACGTACCCGCCGCCGATCTGTCACAGACCGGCCGGGCGCCCGCTACGGACCGGTCCGCGGCAAAGCCGCCAACCGCGAAGCCTCGGCCCGCCCGCGCACGTCGGTCTCGCGCCCCGACGAAGGCCGCCCCGCGGACCCGGCGCGCTGCCCAGAGCAAGCCGGCTGCGGAGGACAAACCGCGCCCGACGCGCCGCGCGCTAGGCACGCGCGCCACACGACCGGCGGAGCGCGCCCCGGCGTCCCAATCCGGGCGTGGCGGCGGCGCCGCGCGCCTGCGGGCCAGCCGCTCGGCCGGGAAGGCGGCCCGCAAGGCCAAGTTGGCCTGAGCCGCCTTGGTCCCTGGAAGGCGCGCTCTGCTGAAGTGCCCACCCCGTAGCACCGTGACTGAAGATCGCTAAGATGACGGGGACTTGCGTGCGTGTGCGCGGGCCAGCGCGATGGCGCTGGGTCCACCCCCGCCTCGACTGCCGGATCTGGAACCTGTGATGTCAAAGAAACCAGACGCAACTCGTGACCTTCGCGCGGCGCTCCTGGCGTGGCTCGCGGCGTTGGCTTTAGTAGCTGTGGGGAATGCTGGCCAGTCCGCGCCGGCCCAGGAACCGGACACGCAGAAGGCCAACCAGCCCCTGGTGCAGGTTCCGGGAGCCGGAACTCCTGGACCGCAACTGGGCCGCCGACTGGAGGACAGCCCGGAGGTGCAGCGTCACTATGACGCCGCGCGCCAACTGATCGAAGAGCAGAAGCTTCCGCAAGCCGTCGCGGAGCTGGACGCGGCCCTCAACCTGGAGGGCGGCCCGTGTTACGAGGTCTTGTACTTGCTGGCGCAGGCCAAACGCGACCTCGGTCGCTTCGGAGAGGCCCGGCTCGCGGCCGGGTTGGCTTCCGTCTATCGCCCGGGCGCGGCGGACATCCACCTGTTTCTCGGCCGGCTGGACCGGGAGCAGCAGCGTCTGGACGCAGCGCTGGCCCACTTTCGCACCGCGACGCTCGCGGCCGACGCCGAGCCCGAGAACCCGCACGTGACCGTGGCCTGGTACGAGCTCGGCGAGTGTCTGGCCGAATCCGGGTATCTGACCGCGGCGACCGAGGCTTTCGAGCGTTTCGACCGCACGCTCTGGGAAGAGCGACCTGCGCAACAGGCGGCGGACGAGGTGGCCGCCTTCCTCAAACAGCAACCCTACGGAGCGGTCGAACGCCGGCTGGAACTGCTGCGTCGTCTCAACCGGCCCGCAGATTTGGCCCGCACCGCCGAGTGGGCCTATCAGACGCGCCCTGACGAGCCCTACCTGGAACGACTCTACGTCCGCACCCTCGTCGAAGCCGGCCAGGCCGGGCGGGCGTTCGACGTCTGCCGGGAGCGACTGGCGGCGAGTCCGACCGACGACTCCCGTGCGGCCATGCGGCTGACGCTGGCGATCGAGGCCGGCGGGGCCGCGGGTCGGCTGACCGAGTGGGTTTCGCAGCTCGCCGCTGACGTGCGGCGGGGCAACTCGGTTGAGTTGGGACAGCGCCTGGCCGAGCGGCTCGACGCCGCCAAGGACTACGCTTTATCCGCCACGCTGTGGCGCGCCCTGGCCGCCGCACGCCCGGACGATGCGGGCACGGCGTGGGCACTGGCCAGCGCTTGTAAGGAGTCGCGCGACCTCGCCGGCGCGCTCGCCTCGCTGATCGAATTCGTACGGCGGAATCCGGAGCGGGCGGACATTCCGCCGGAAAGGCTGACCGCGTGGATGCGTAGCTTCGCCGCGACGGAGGAATTGCTGCGCCTGGTCAATGAGTTGACGGCCCGCGACGACTGCGATTTTGCCACGTACACGGTCCTCGGGACGGCGGCCGCCGCGGCCGGCCAGCCGGAGCTAGCCGAACGGTTGTTCACTTCGGCACTCGAAAGCCGCGCCGACTTTGTGCTGGCGCGTCTGGCGTGGGGGCGGATGCTCTTAGCCTCCTATCGCTGGGACGAAGCCCTGGACCAAGCCCAGCAGGCCCTGGCGACCGCGCCGAACCTGCCGGCCGCCCACTTCCTGCAAGGGGAGGCCTATGCCGGGCTGGACCAGTACGCTAAGGCGGAGCAGGCCTACAAGGCGGCGCTGGGGGCGCGCCCCCAGGAGGCTACGTATGTGCTGGTGCTCGCGCGCCATTATCGCAGCACGGGAAACCTGCTCGCGGCGCAGCGCTACTTCCAACAGGCCTGGTCGACGGACCACAGCCTGGGCGAGGCGGCGGAAGAACTGATCGATTGCTACCTCGAGGCCGGCAAAGTCGAGATTGCCCGCACCTGCCTGAAGGAGGCCGAGGCTTCCGATGTGCGGGATGACGTTCTGCGGCGGATGCGTACCGCGCTGCGCTTCGCGGTGGCTTCCATGCAGGCGGAACACCTCGCGGAGCTGGCCCGGCAGTTTGCGCAATGGCCGGACGATGTCCGCACCGGGCTCAAGCTGGCCGCCGGGCTGTATCTCGATCAGCGGGCGGACGAAGCGCTGCCGGTCCTGCAGCAGGTGCAAGCCCGCGCGCCGGACGACGAGCGGCTGGTCCATCTTCTCGCCCGCGTGTACCTGCGCCGGCTGGAGAATGACCGCGCGATCACCGTGTTGGAGGAAGCCGCGCACCGTTATCCATGTCGCTCGAACGTGTTGCGCTTGTTGGCCGACGCCTACCTGGCCGATTTCCGCGTCGACGAAGCGCGGCAGACCTTGCAGCGCTTGCTGGCGCTGGACGTCTCGGCCGAACAGCGCGGGCTGCTGCGCGAACACTTGCTGAGCATCTACCGGGAGTTTTCCGAGTTTGGCGCGGCCCTTGAGCTGGTCGCGCAGTGGCAGGCCGCCGAGCCGGCCGAAGACGCCTGGGCGCGCGCCCGGTTGCGGGTGCTGTTGGATGCCGACCGGGGGAGCGAAGCGGTGACCTTGACGACCGAGCGGCTGACCGCCGCCACTGAGCGTTCTCGTGAGTTGGAGCAACGCAGCGGCACTCTGACCAGCAAGCTGCGCGAGAACCCGAAGGACGCCGCTGGACAGGCCCAACTCCAGAGCGTGGAACGGGACTTGGAGACCCAGACGGCCGAGCTGCAGGACCGGCGCTCGGAATACGTGCAGGTTTGTCTGGAGGCGAAGTGCTACGAGCCCGTTGAGCAGCAGGTGCGCGCCTGGCTCGCCGACCGGCCCGGGCAGGCCCCGTTGCAGGAATGGCTGATCGAGATCCTGCTGGCGGCCGAGCGCGGCGAGCAGGCCCTGCAGGTGGTCGGCGAGCTGGCGCCCAAGACGCCGGCCGACGTGGTCAAGGCGTTCCTCTGGCGGGCCCGCGGCCGCGCGCTCGCCGGCAATCGGGACCAGGGGCTTAACGAGCTGGCGTCGCTGCTGGAGGAGGGGTTCGTGCAGGCCGACGCGAATGCGCGTGACCAGGTGCGGCGGGAGATGCTGGCGCTGCTCGTCGAGGCCAAGGAGTACGATCGGGCCCTGGCCCTGTGCGACCGCTGGTACAACGCTGCGCGGGCGGATGATCGCGAAGCGCGGCTGGGCATCCTGGTGCTGAAAAACCGTGTGCTGGCCGCCGCGGATCGCATGGACGAGCAGATCAAGGTCATGGAAGAGCTGCTCGCGGCGCAGCCGAACGACCCCGGTTTGAACAACGACCTGGGGTACACGTGGATCGATGGGGGCGAGCACCTGGAGCGCGGCCTGGCCATGATCAAGCTGGCCGTGGCGGCCCAACCGCTGAACGCCGCCTTTCTGGACAGCCTGGGGTGGGCGTATTACAAGAGCGGTGATTTCGCCGCGGCCCGCCTCCACTTGGCGCACGCCGTGCGCTTGCGGACCGGGCAGGACCCAGTGATGTACGATCACCTGGGGGACGCCGAGTACCGGTCAGGAGATCGCAACGCGGCGCGCGCCGCCTGGCAGAAGGCCGTGACGCTGCTGACCGCGCGCGAGAGCTCAGAAAGCGGCCCCCGGAACGCGCAGCTCATCGCGGCCGCGCGGGCGAAGTTGTCGGCCTTGGCGGAGAAGGGATCGCCCACGGCGGCCCCGACGGCCGCCGAGCATGCGGAGAAAACGCACCCGTGAGCAGTGCCCTGGAAATCGCCCGGCAGGTCGTGGCCGACGAAGCGGAGGCCCTGCGACAGATGCGGGGCAGCTTCGGCGAGGACTTCGAAGCGATCCTCGACACGGTTCTGCGGGCCACGCTGCCCATCGTCGTCAGCGGCCTGGGCAAGAGTGGCAATATCGCCCAGAAAATCGCCGCCTCGCTGACCAGCACTGGCACACCCGCGGTGTTCATGCACCCGGTGGAGGCCCTGCACGGCGACCTGGGGATCGTGACGGAGCACCACTGCCTGGTCGCGTTGACGCGCAGCGGGAACACCGACGAGGTGCTGCGGTTCGTCGCCCACTTCCGCCGTCTGGGCGGGCCGGTCATCGGGATTACGCAGAACCGCACGTCGCGCCTGGGCGAACTCTGCCGGCACCTGATCGTACTGCCCGATCTGCCCGAGGCGGGACCACTCAACCTGGCCCCGACAACGAGTTGCGTGATGATGCTGGCGGCGGGAGACGCCTTGGCCATGGCGCTGCTGCACAAACGCGGTTTCCAGGCCGAGGACTTCGCCCAGTATCACCCCGAGGGCGCGCTGGGCCGCCGCCTGCTGCTGCGAGCCGCCGATCTGATGCACGCTGGCGAGGCGCTGCCCGTGGTGGCGGCCAACGACTCGTTCAACAACCTGATGTTGGAGATGACCCGCAAGCGATTGGGCCTGGCCCTGATCGTCGAGCCCGATGGCCGCTTGCTGGGAACGTTCACGGACGGCGACCTGCGTCGCATTCTCGAGCGCGTCGCCGACCCACGCACACTCGATGCCCGCACCGCATATGCCAAGAGTCGGCGTCCCGCGGCGGCACCGCCGGTCCCCATTTCGGCCATCCGCGGCACGCACCTGGCCGTGGATTGCCTGCGCATCATGCGGGAAGCCCAGATCACGAGCCTAGTCGTCGCGGACGAGCGCAGCCAGCCGGTCGGGTTGCTGCGGCTGATGGACTTGCTCGACGCAGGGCTTGGCTGAACGGGGCGCGGTCGGGGGGTTATCGGAAGCGGCTGCTACCAAGGCTTGCCAGTCACTTGGTCGATACCTTTCTAGCGAGGTCGTCCGCCGCGGCGGACAGCGGCCTCGGATGGCCCTTATCTCGTCGCTACCGGGGTGCTGAAGTGGCTGAGCCTGCGGACGCAGCGAGTCGGCTCAAGGTCCTGGTGTCCGAGGACCGGCTGCAAGCCTGGATCGTGCGTGAAGGCCCAGCAGCCGCGGGCCTGGCCGCGCTCACGGTCGACGAGGTTTTGGCCGTCGCGAAGCGGGAACGCATCGCGATCACCGACGCCGTCCGCAGCCGCGCTGCGGAGCTGCTCGCCGCCATCGCGGGCGCCGCCGCGCCAGCGAACCTCCCCGAGCGATTCTTGCTGGCCGAAGGCTGCCGGCCGGTGGATGCCGAGGATGGGCGGCTGGAGCGGTCTCCCGAGCTGGCCCAGGAGATGGCCAAGCCGGACGCGGACGACCGGATCGACTACTACGCGCAGCGCGGCATCGTGACTGCGCCGGCGGGCGCGACGATCGGCCGGCTCATACCGCCCAAGGACGGCACGGACGGGATCGACGTGTATGGGAACCGGCGCGGTCCGCGAAAGCCGAAGGGCGTACCGTTCAAACTCGCCGGGGGCGTCATGCTCACGGGCCCCGGGGCGGATGCCGTCGTGGCCACGGTCGCCGGTCGTGTGCTCGTGGAGGCCGGCAAGGTCTGCGTCGTGGAGGTGCTCGACCTGCCCGGCGACGTGGATTTCAGCACCGGCAGCGTGCAGACCTGCGTCGACGTGCGCGTGGCCGGCACCGTGCGGTCGAAATTCAGCGTGCGTACCACCCAGTCGCTCTACGTGGACCGGGTCATCGAGGCGGCGGACGTGGAGGCGGGCCGGGACATCACCGTCCACGGCGGCATCTTCGGACAGGAGCGTACCGGCCGCGTGCGGGCCGGCGGCGACGTGAAGGCCAAGCTGTTCAACGAGGTGGACCTCGAAGCCCTGGGCAACGTGCAGTTCGAGAAAGAGATTCTCAACAGCCGCGTGCGCATCCAGGGGCGACTCGTTGGGCCGCGCGGGACGATCATCGGCGGCGAGACCTACGCCCGCGAAGGCATGGAAGTTTGCGTGCTGGGCAGCGAGGGTTGTGTCACCACCTGCGTCGCCAGCGGCACCGAGGTCGACACTCTTCGTCGCGTGCGCCGCGCTGAGCGTCAGGTCCGCGAGCTGGAGAAGTCCGCGAAGCTGATCCGTCAGACCGTCAAACCGTTGCTCGCGAATGCCAGGCGCCTGCTGCCGGCCCAGCGCGAGCGGGCAACGGAGTTGCTCTGCAAGGCCGATGAGATCGAGTTGCAGATTGCCGACCTGCGGCAGGAGGCCCAGCGGCGGCTGCAGGAGGGAGCCCCGCAGGGTGCCCCAGAGATTCTGGTCGGCGAGGCGATCTACCCCGGCGTGCGGGTCACGATCCACACGCGGGAATCGCGGGTGCAGAGCCTGATGCGCGGCCCCGTCAAGATCGCCTTGCGCAAAGTGGAGGACGTGACCGAAGTCGTTGCGGTCAACCAGCGCACGGGCTCGCTTACCGTGCTGCCGAGCATCGAGGTCGATCTGGACGTTCCGCCGACCGAGGAGCCGGCGCACCGAGGAAAGCAAGATGAAACCGATCAGCGCGTCGTCGGCCACCACTGGACCTGAGTTGACCCACGTGGTGCTGGAGGTGCTGGGCGACCTGGCCTTCATGCTCACGGATGACCAGCCGACGGACTGGCCCGCCGGGACCGCGTGGCTGCAGGGCGAGGTGAGCTACCGCGGCGCGGTCGCGGGTACGCTGCGCTGCTGGTGCACCCGCGACTTCGCGGCCCGGCTGGCCGCCAACCTGCTGGGCATCGAGGCGGAGCAAGGCGCAGCGCAGGTCGCCGCGGAGGACGCGGTCCGCGAGTTCCTCAACGTGCTGTGCGGGCAACTCATTACCGTCTGGCACGGCACGCGCAACGTCTTCGATCTCTCCATTCCCCGCGTGCACGAATGCGCAGCGGCACCCGCCCCGGACGGAATCCCAGCGCGGCACGTGTGCCGGCTGTCGGTCGAAGACGAGCCCTTGCTGTGCACGTTCCACGAGGACGCGTAGTCGCGCCCGCCGGGCCGGCCCGCAGAGATTCTCCCGTGTTAACCACGACCGAGCGAGATCTGACCCCGCGTGAGTACGAGCTCTTCCGGCAGCTCGTTCAGGAGCAGACCGGCATCAACCTGGGGGACCAGAAGCAACAGCTCGTGCGGGCGCGGCTCGGCAAGCGGCTGCGCGCCGGCCGCTTCGCCTCCTACCGGGCCTACTACGACTTCGTGCGCGACGACCCGACCGGCGCGGAGCTGAGCGGCCTGATCGACGCGATCTCGACCAATACGACGCACTTGTTCCGCGAACGGCAACACTTCGAGTTCCTGGCCCGCACCCTGCGCGGGCAACTGGGCGATCGCAAGTGGTGCGCCGCCAACCGCGGCCTGCGGATCTGGAGCGCGGGGTGCTCCGCGGGGGACGAGCCCTACTCGATCGCGATGACGGTGGACGATGTCGCCGGGGGGCGCCATGAGTGGAAGATCCTCGCCACCGATATCTCCACGAAAATGATCGCGCAGGCCCAAGCCGGTCGGTACGAGACCCAGCGTCTCGGCACGGTCCCGGCCCAGTTCCGGCAGCGCTACTTCGTCCGCTGCGAGAACCTGGACCGGACGCTCGTCCGGGTCAGCCCGGCGCTGCGCAGCCGGATCACCTTCGCCCACCTTAACTTGATGAGTGAACGCTTCCCGTTCCGCCACGGCTTCCATTACATCTTCTGCCGCAATGTCATGATCTACTTCGCTCGGCCCACGCAGCAGCAGTTGGTGACCAAGCTGGCGGCCCACCTGCGGCCGGGCGGGTACCTGCTCATCGGGCATTCCGAGAGCCTCAACGGGGTTCAGCATCCGCTGCGGTACGTGCAGCCGACCGTGTATCAGAAGGCTGGGCCGTGAGAGTGCCCGGACCCCTCCGCGTTCTGATCGTCGACGATGCGGCGCTGTTCGCGCGCACCCTGACTGCGGAACTGGACCGGTGCCACGGGATTCACGCCCTGTGCACGGGCAGCCAGTTGGACCTGCTCCGCCAGCAGCTCACCCGTTTCCATCCCGAGGTCATTGTTCTGGACCTCGGTTCGCCGGGGCGGGAAGCCGTGGAGCTTCTGCGCAGGCTGCACACCCACTATCCGGTGCCCGTGATCGTCTTGGTCGAGAATACCCGCGACAGCGCTGCCGGCGCGCTGCGGGCCGTACGCGCCGGCGCCTTGGAGGCGGTGTGCAAGCCGGAGCATGGCGGGGCCGATCAAGTGCGCGCTTTTGCCAAGGATTTGGCGGGGAAGATCCACGTGGCGGTGACGCTGGCCCGTCCCGTGCCGCTGCCGCCCGCGGTCGCCGGGTGCCCGACTTCTTTTCGCGCGGCCGGCGTGGACCCGGCGCGGCACCTGGTCGCGATCGGCGCCTCCACGGGCGGCACCACCGCCATCGAGACCTTGTTGAGCCGCGCGCCCCCTGATTTTCCGCCGACCGTGATTGTCCAGCATATACCGGCCGGTTTTTCGCACACGTTTGCCGCCCGGCTGAGCAGCCGAAGCTGCCTGTCCGTGGGCGAAGCCGTGGACGGCGAGCGCCTGAGCCCTGGGCGAGCAGTCGTGGCGCGGGGCGACACGCACGTGATCGTGCGCCCGGAGAGCGCCGGCTGGGCGGTGCGCTACACGGACCAGCGGCCCATGAACCGCCACTGCCCGAGCGTGGACGTGCTCTTCGACTCGGTCGCGGCCGTCGCCCGCGAGCGGGCGGTCGGCATCCTCCTCACCGGCATGGGTGCCGATGGGGCCCGCGGCTTGCTGGCGATACGCCGGGCCGGCGGCATAACCATCGCGCAGAACGAGCAGTCCAGCGTCGTCTTCGGCATGCCCAAAGCGGCCATCGATCTGGAAGCCGCGCTGTACACCGCCGCACCCGACGACATCCCCGCCCTGGTGCACCGTGTTCTCGTGGAGCGGCCCGCGGGCGGCGCCGCTACGGCGGCGTCCGTTTCACCGCCCACACCAGATGCCCGCTGCCGACCCGTAGGATCTCCGTCCGGCCGAACCCTACCCGGCTGAACAGGTCAACCAGCTCACTTCGACGATAGAAGTGCGTCGGGCAGCCGCGCAGCGCGTAGCGGATCTTGCGGAGCGGCGAGCGCACCAGCGTCCAGCCCGGAAAGCTGCCGTAAACGGCTCGCCGGGCGAATTTCGCCATGTGCGCCAGGAACTCGTCCGCGTGCTCGACGTAGTCGAACACGCCACAGGCGACCACGATGTCGAATTGCGGACCGGCCGGCATTTGCAGGAAGTCCAGGTGCCGGAATTCGCACTGCGCGGCCACGCCCGCTTCCTGGGCCAGGCGCTGCGCCAGCTTGACCATCTCGGCGGAAATATCCACCCCGAAGACGCGTTCGACACCGTGGCGGACGAAGTAGACCGAGTTCTGCCCGCTGCCGCAACCGACGTCCAGCATCGTCCGGCAGCCCTGCGCGCAGGCGACCGCCAGAGCCTGGTCGCGGCGCCGGTAGACGTCTTTGCGAAAATGGCGGTTGAACCAGCGCGCGAAGGCGGACGGCGGATCGTAGAATGCGTCGTAGTCCACCACGCGATCGTCGAAATAGTCCCGCACCTGGGCGGTGTGCTTAGAGTCCTGCGACACGGAGGTAGTCCTCGACGGCGCCAAATGGGTACGCCGACAGTATCGCGTCAACCTTCCCGTAGATCGACCCTCGCTTGAGATTCTGCTTGCAGCCGTGCTTCAGGCTGCGCCAGGAAGGCCCGGCCGCAGCCACCGCGGACAGCCGCTGCGCGTCGAATTCGTACGGATGGAGGTAGGTGACCATCGGTTGGCCGGCGCGGTTCAGGCGTGCGACTGCGGTCGCGATGAGGCCGGCCGGCATGATCCGCCAATAGCCGCCCCCCGCCACGGGCCACCGCCGTCCCAGCCACGGCAAGGTCGCGAGCGGGATTTCGATCAGCCGCCGCCCGCCGGCTTCGCGCACCACGTGCGGCTCCGGGCGTGCCGTGGGGATGCCGTACCGTCGGCCGCGGATGGGAAACACGCTGGAATCGTAGGCCAGCCCGGCCGCCAGGCAGATGTCATAAAACTCGTCAAGTTGCGCCGGCGCGACGCTGAACGCTGGCGCGCGGTAGCCCAGAACGGGCCGGCCCAGCAGTTCCTGCAGCCACGCGATCGACCGGTCCAGATCCGCCCGAAACGCCCCCAGGCCAATCTGCAGGATGGGCTGATGGCCCCAGCCGTGCGTGCCGATCTCATGGCCCGCATCGGCGATACGCCCCACGAGCTGGGGCACCTTGGCCAGCGAGCCGCCCAGGCAGAAAAAAGTGGCCCGACAACCGTGGCGTGCCAACAGCTCCAACACGCGGTCGATCTGCCGCGCCAGGATATCCGGCCGCAAAGTGCCTGCCCCGCGGAATTGCTCACCCGCCAGGTGGTACCAGTCCTCCACGTCGATCGTGAGCACGTTGAGCACGGAGCGCGGGGCAACGGCGGTCACGGCTGGCACCTCTGCGATTCTGCGATTACGTGACCGGGGCCTCGCCCAGTTGCTCGATCAAGGCCGCATAGCGGGGAAACAGCAGCGCCCGGTCATACGTCGTCTCGGCGAGCTTGCGGCTTGCCTGCCCCATCGCCGCGCGCGCCGGGCCGTCGCGGACAATCTGCTCGATCGCTGCCGCGCAACTGTCTGCGTCGCCCGCACGATAGTCCAGGCCGCAGCCGCCCTCGCGAACGACGCGGCTGCATTGCCCGGGAATCGTGTTCAACACCGCCACGCCCGCGGCCAGGTAGTAGAAGACTTTGTTCGGCAGGAAGATCATCGTCTCGGGGAAGCTGGCGTTGAACCCGGCGTCGCATTGCGTCAGCAGGTAGGCCCATTTCTCGAAGGGCAGGAAGCCCGTCAGGGAGACGCTGCGTAGATTCAGGTCGCGCACGATCTGCTCAGCCTGGGCCAGCAGCTCGCCGCGACTGGTCACAAAGAACCGCACGTGCTCTCCGAGCCGGTCGCCGACCTTCGCCGCCGCATAGAGGACCGTCAGGCAGTCGTAATTCCGGTTCAGGCTGCCGGTGTAGGCCAGCCAAACGTGACCCGCCGGCTTCGTGAACTCCGGGCAGCGCCCCGCGGTCACGGCGGCATCGAAGGCGGCCAGGTCGACGCCCAGCGGAATGGTCGCGGTCATCTTTGGCGTCGGCGCTTCCCTGCAAAAGTCCTCGACGTAGGCGTCGGCGACTCCGACGATGGCGTCGCAGCCGGCCGCCGCGCGGCGGATGTTGCGGCGCATGGCCCAGATCGCCGGGGCCAGCGCGGGCCGCAGGACCCGCGGGGCCAGGCACGTGAACGCGTCGGGCCACAAGTCCTGGACATCGATCACCACCTTCGCGCCAAGGGCCCGGCCGAGCCGGGTAGCGCTCCAGGCCAGCCCGGGCGGCGGACTGCTGGCCACGATGACGTCCGGCCGCTCCGCGCAGCGCGCCGCCGCGGCGCGGAAGTTCCGCGCCAGGATGGCGTGGTTCCACAGGCGCGCCAGGCTCACGTTGCGGGAATACGGCGGGCCGGGCACAAACAGTGGGTCGATGCCACAGGACTGGCACGCGGCCTGGATGGCCGCCTGATCGACCGGCCGCTTGAAGCGGTGACTGAAACTGCTCGTCCACCAGGTGACGCGGTGGCCGCGGGCCGTGAGCAGCCGGGCCAGCGTCGCGTACCGTCCCTCCTGCTCCGGATCGCCGGGCAACGGATCGAACGGGTTGACGATCCAGATCAGCACGGCGGCCGACGTTGGCGCGACTCTTCCACGAGGGCGCGCGCTTTCTGGGCCATGCGGGCCACGAACACGTCCAGCCCATGCTGGCGCGCGTAGGCGTACCCGTCGCGAATGCACTGACGGCGAAACTCCGCGTCGTCGATCAGGCGGGCGATGCCCGCGGCCAGCGCCGGCGGATCCTTCATCGGCACCAGCACACCCCGGCGGCCCTCGCCCAGCAATTCGGCAATGTTGCCCACCGGCGTCGCCACGATGGGCAGGCTGTGGCCGAGCGCTTCGGCAATGACGCGCGGCGAGCCCTCGCTGAGGGAGGGCAACGCGAAAATGTCGGCGGCGTTGTAGTGGGCGTTCAATTCCGGACCGTGCGTCGCGACGCCGCGGAAGTGGACATAATCGTGCACGCCGCGCTGGGCCGCCAGCTCGAGCAGCGGCCGGCGCAGCTCGCCATCGCCAACCGCCTCGAGTTCCACGTTGCGGCCCGCGCGGCGCAGGATGGACACCGCCTCGATCAGATCATTGACCCGTTTCCAGGCCCGCAGCGCCCCGACGAACAGTACCCGTACGACCGGGCCCGTACACGAATCCTCGCGCTGGTAATAGTCCTCCGGAGTCAAGGTCGAATGGACGACCGGCTCGACATTGGGCGAATAGCGCCGCAGCCGTGCGCTGATCGCGCTGCCGTCGGTGACGCTGTAGTTGCGACGCATGATGTACTTCTGAATGGCGAACTCGAAGCTGTAGGCCGCCCAGGCAAAATAGCCGTACAGCCCGCGGTACTTGGGCGTCCGCGCAATCGTCTCGAACGGGTCGGAGGCAAAGTGATAGATGAAAGGCACGCCGCGCCGCCGCGTCAGCCACCACAGGACGTACGCCAGCGGCGCCGTGCCGCGCACTTCGATCACGTCCAGTGCGGCGCAGTGCTGCCGGAACACGCGGATGATGGCGGGCGCCAGCCGGTAGGCCTGGCTGTGATGATCGAAATACGGCAGGGGCGCGACGGTAACGTTGGGCGCATCGAGCGGACAACCGCTGAAATAGGTGGGCTGACGGGTCGTCGGCGCGAAGACCGTCACGTGCTCGAAGTGCCGGGCGAACTCCAGCACGTACCGCGCATAACCGCCGTGGGTGTCGTAGGTGCGCCCGTCGGTGTGTACCGGTTCGTGGTAGAGACCGATTCGCATGCCGCTATCGTGGGCGACGGCGGTCATTCGTGCAATCAGCTCCCGCCCGCGAGCCAGCCGCAACGCCGCGGAGAATCCTGCCCTCGTGATGCCCCGCTGGCCGCCTCGCCGAAGGGCCGCGGGCCCGGCGGGGGCTGCGGGTGGGGGCACCAGCGCTTTGCAGCACAGCGCCCCGCTGTATACTTCCCACCGGCATGAATTCTGCATTGACCGTGCTCAAAACGTACCAATACTTCGGGTGGATCGCTTTCATCGTAGCCGCCTTTCTGACCCCCGTGGCCATGCGGGCCGCCCGCCGCCTCGGTGTGCTCGATGTCCCCGACCAGAAGCTCAAGCCACATGCCCGGCCTATTCCCTACCTCGGCGGGGCTGCGATCTGTGTGGCGTGGGCCGCCGCGCTCGTGGCAGCGATGCTCACCGGCGTGGTGCGCGACTGGCACGTTATGCTGCCGCTGCTCAGCGGGGGCGTCGCCATGTCCATCCTGGGACTCGTGGATGACGTGCGGGGCGTGCGGCCCAAAGTGCGGCTGGCGGTCGGCACAGTCGTGATCGCCGCCACCATCCTGTCCACCGGCATCGGCTTCCGGTTGGCCGACTCGCTGGTCGCGGCGGCGGACGCGCTGTCCGGCAGCAGGGGCCTGGTCTTAGCGCCAGTGATCGCGGTGCCCATCTCGGTGCTGCTCGGCGTGTTCATCGTGCTGGGCACCTGCAACTCGGCCAACCTGATCGACGGGCTGGACGGCCTGTGCTCGGGCGTGACCGGGATCATCTCGTTGGGCTTTTTCCTGCTGGCCGCGCACCTGGCGGCGTGGGATTTCAGCGCGACGGGCGATCCGGTCCGTCTCGTGCTGGCCATCGCCATGTTTGGGGCGGCGCTCGGCTTTCTGCCCTGGAACTTTAACCCGGCCAAAATCTTCATGGGCGACGCCGGCAGCGTGCTCCTGGGCTATAACTGCGGCATGCTCATCCTGCTGTTCGCCGAGCGGGGCGGCGTGCTGCGCTGGTTCATTGCCGCCCTGATGATCTTCGCCCTGCCCGTCTTTGATACGGCCCTGGCCATGGTTCGCCGCTGGCGGGCCGGGCGCTCCATCTTTGAAGGCGATCGCAGCCATTTCTACGACCAACTCGTGCAGCGCGGGCTGTCCGTCCGGCAGACGGTGCTGGTGTGCTATGGCCTGACCCTCGTCTACGCGGGGATCGGGCTGCTCATGACCTGGCTACGCGTGGGGCCCGAGGGCCTCGCCGTGCCGGTCATTCGCCTGCGCTACGCCGTACCGATCTATGTCGTCGTCTGTCTGGCCACGGCCGTCCTGGCGTGGTGCGCCGGGCTTACCCACCCCGAGGAGCCGCGCCAACCGCAGCCACCGCCGGCCGGGGATTGAGTTGCGCCGGCCCGGCTCGTACGATGCCGGCATGCCGAGCGAAATCCTCACCGAGAGCGACGGGCCGATCGGCATGGTCCGCATCAACCGGCCCGACGCGTCGAACGCGCTGAACCAGGGGCTGGTGCAGCGGCTGGCGGCCGCCTTGCAGCGGTTTGACCACGATGCGGATATCCGCTGTATGCTGCTCCTCGGCCACGAGCGGGCCTTCGCCACCGGCGCGGATGTGGCCGAGCTCATCGGCGCCTCGCTGATCGACATCCAGGAACGCGGCCCGCTGGCCCGTTGGGACGAGCTCGATCGGCTGCGCAAGCCGGTGGTGGCCGCCGTGTGCGGCTATGCGCTGGGCACGGGCTGCGAGTTGGTGCTGGCCTGTGACATCGTGGTGGCCGCCGAGACGGCCCGTTTCGGGCAGCCGGAGGTTACCCTCGGCATCATTCCGGGCGCGGGGGGAACGCAGCGCCTGACGCGCGTGCTCGGAAAGGCCCGCGCGATGGATTTGATCCTGACCGGGCGGATGATCACGGCCCGCGAAGCGCTGCAGATGGGCTTGGTCAGCCGCGTGGTCCCGCGCGAGAACTGTGAGGAAGAGGCGCGCGCCGTGTGCCGCGAGTTGTGCCGCCGGCCCCCGCTGGCGCTGCGCGCCGCCAAGGAGGCTGTCCGAAAGGCCTATGAAACCACGCTGAGCGAAGGACTGGCCTACGAGCGGCAGCTCTTGGCGATGCTCTTTGCGACGGACGACCAAAAGGAAGGCATGCGGGCCTTTCTGGAGAAACGCCCGCCCATCTTCGCGGGCCGCTGAGCGTCCCGTTCTCTGGGGCGTACTGGACAACGCCATGGCCAACGCACTCTCCACGGTCCAGGTCAACTCAGCCGACGGCATCCTGACCGTCACGCTCAATCGGCCCGAAGTATTGAACGCCTTCTGCGCCGACATGGGCGTCGAGCTGGGGGCCGCCTTTCGTCTGGCCCAACGCGACGAATCGGTGCGTTGCGTCGTGCTCACGGGGGCCGGGCGGGCCTTTTGTGCCGGCCAGGACGTACGTGAGCTGCGCGCCATGGAAGGCCAAGGCGGCGCACCACCCGACCTGGGGGCTTACCTGCGCGACAAGCTAAACCCGCTCATTCTGCGGATGCGGACGATGGAGAAGCCAGTGGTCGCTGCCGTCAACGGACCAGCCGCGGGCGCCGGAGCCAGCTTTGCTTTTGCCGCCGACCTGGTCATCTGCGCACGCAGTGCCTCCTTCAAGCTGGCCTTTGCCAGCCTCGGGCTGGTCCCGGACGCGGCGGCGACGTTCACGCTCGTGCAGCGCGTCGGCTACGGCCGGGCGGCCGAGCTGTGCCTCCTGGACGAGCCGCTCACGGCCGAGCGGGCCCTGGAGATCGGGCTGGTCAGCCGGGTGGTCGCGGACGAGGCCTTGCCAGCGACGGCCCGCCAGACCGCCCTGCGCCTGGCAGCCCTGCCGCCACGGGCCTTGGCGCTCACCAAGCGGGCCCTCAACCACGCCTGGACCACGACACTGGACGAGCACCTGGCATACGAGTCCCACTTGCAGGCAACCGCCGGGCGAACCGCGGACCACCGCGAAGGCATGGCGGCGTTCCTCGAAAAGCGCCCGCCGCGCTTCACCGGCCAGTAGCGGCCCGCGCCCGCGTGCGGCCGCAGTAGTGCAAAGCTCCAGCTTTGCCCGTAGCGGCCGGGCTCTGTCCCGGCCAAGGTGTTGATCTCAGAACGGATTGGCCATGTGGTCCACGCAAACCCGCCGACTGATCGAACTCGCCTGTGAGGAAGACCTCGGCGCCGGCGGCGACATTACGTCCGCGTTGCTGCCGCAGGCCACGACCGAAGTGTCGGCCCGGGTCATCCCGCGTCAACCGGGGACCATCTGCGGCCTGACCCTCGGCCCGACAGTCTGCGAGGTATTCTCACGCCGTCTAAATCAGCCGCTTCAATTCGTGACCACCGGCCCTGCGGACGGTGACGCCGTCACCGCGGGATGCTGCGTAGCGACGCTGCGCGGTCCCCGGGCCGCGGTCCTATCCGTCGAACGTACCCTGCTGAACTTCCTCGGCCGCATGAGCGGCGTGGCGACGCTCACGCGCCGCTTCGTCGACGCCGCCCGGACCGTCAACCCCCACGTGCAGATTCTCGACACGCGGAAGACAATCCCCGGCTGGCGCGAGCTGGACAAGTACGCGGTGCGGGCCGGCGGGGGGCAGAATCACCGCGCGGGCCTCTACGACGCGGTGCTCATCAAGGACAACCACTTGGCGGGGATTCCCGTCGAGCAGTTAGCGACGAGGCTGGCCGAGCTGCTCGGCCAGGTAGTCGGCCGGCCAGGTTTCTTCGAGGTCGAGGTCGATAGCCTTGCCCAGCTTGCCGAGGTCTGCAAAGTCCCCGGCGTGGACTTCGCGCTATTGGACAATTTCACGCCGGAGCAGATGCGGGCCGCGGTCGGGCTCCGCGACGCTCGCGGTCTGCGTGGGAAGCTGGCCCTCGAAGCCAGCGGCAGCGTGACGTTTGAATCAGTCGCGCGAATCGCCGCCACCGGCGTGGAGCGCATCTCGGTTGGTGTGCTGACACACTCCGCGGTCAGCCTCGATATCGGCCTGGATATCTGACGCTGCACGACGGCGCGTGATCCCGCAGCGCCGAAATCAGAACCCCGGCCGTCCGCCGCGGCGAACCGGGGCCGGGGAGCCCCGCACTTGCGTGCGGGGTTCTGATCGCCGGGACCCTACTTCGGCGGCACGATGCTCAGTAACTCGACGTCGAAGACCAGGGTTGCGTTCGCGGGGATCCCGCTGGTCGGCGGCGGGTTCGGGCCGTAGGCCAAATCCGGGGGAATGATCAGCTTGCGCTTCTCACCGACCTTCATGAGGGCAACGCCCTCCAGCCAGCCTTTGATCACGCCGCCACGCAAGGAAAAGCGAAACGGCTTATTCCGGTCGACCGAGCTGTCAAACTTCTTGCCATCGAGCAGCCAGCCGGTGTAGTGCACCTCCACCATGTCCGTCGGCTTCGGCGACTCCCCCTGGCCCTCTTTGAGGATGACGTACATCAGGCCGGACGGGGTCTTCTCGATCTTCTTGCCGGTCTCCTGCTCGATTTTCTTCATCACATCCTCCACCGGCGGCTGCGGGGCGGCCTGCGCCTGCGAGGCCGGCACGTCGGCCGGCTTGGCCGTCGGCTTGAGCTCCTCCACCGTCACGCGCTTGGCCGTCTTGATCACCACCGGCTCGACCGGGACCACTTTGCCCATCGGCAGCTTCGGATCATCCTTGACCGGCGTGTTCTTGATCTTGTCGACCGCGTCCATGCCGAACACGACCTTGCCAAACACGGCATACGCGGCACCGTCGCGCGGCATGTCCAGGCTCCCATTGTCGACGACATTGATGAAGAACTGGGCCGTGGCCGAATCCGCCACCTGCGTGCGGGCCATCGCGATCGTCCCGCGGGTGTTTTTCAGCCCGTTCTGCCACTCGTTCTTGATCGGCGGCAACAGCCCCTCCTTCTTCTCGACCAGGTCCGGCGTAAAGCCGCCGCCCTGGATCATGAAGTCGCTCTTGACGCGGTGAAAGATGGTCCCGTTGTAGAAGCCGGAATCCACGTAGCTGAGGAAATTCTTGACGCTGATCGGCGCCTTCGCGGCGTCGAGCTCCAGCACGATGTCGCCCAATGTCGTTTCCAGCTTGACGCGCGGGTTGGGCGCCGCCGGCTGCGACTGGGCCGGCTGAGTCGCCGCCGCCAGCGGCTGGGGTTTCGAACCTTCCTTCTTTTCTTCCTGTGCCAGCGACATGGGTATCACCACCAACAGGGCCACGAACATCATGTTGCGGATCATCGGCTTACCTTTCCTTGCTGAGCCAAGCCTGCCATCCAACTGGGAACCTTATCGAGGGGAAAGAGTAACCGGAGCCGGCCGGGAGCGGCAAGCACGGCCCCGCCGCGGTCCGGCATAGCAGCGAATTGCGGGCGGCAGGAGCCGCTCACTCGTCGGGGCGGCCGCCCAGAGCCGTTTCGGTTTGGGTGTAGCGGCCGAGCTCCGTCTCGGCCGTGGGCGCCCTGAGAATTCTACGGCCGGGACAGAGCCCGGCCGCTACAGGGAAACTGAATCCGGCCTAGCCGGCAGAGTTCTCCGGACTGCCATCAGCGCCATCCGGGTCCGGCCCAGACGCCGATGCGTTTCGTGATTCGCCCGACTCCTCTTCAGAGCGGGGCTCGGCGGGGACCGCCTCACCTTGGACGACACCGCCGGTCTCGCGCTCTTCCGGCTCGTTGGCCACCTTCGCGACCGCGACGACCTGGTCGTCCTCTTCCACCCGGATCAGGCGGACACCCTGCGTGGCCCGGCCGATCTCGCGCAGCTCATCGAGCGGCATGCGCATCAGGTTGCCCTTGGCGGTAATCAGGATCAGCGAATCCTCGTCCGTGACGGCCCGCAGCGCCACCACCGGCCCGTTCCGCTCCGTGGTCCGGATGTTGATGACCCCCTTGCCGCCGCGGCGCGTCAGCCGGTATTCGCCTACGTCGGTGCGCTTGCCGTGGCCGTTCTCGCACACGGTCAGCACGCTCATCCCCGGTTGAATGACGACCATGTCGATGACCGCATCGTCCCGGCCCAGCGTGATCCCGCGCACCCCATGGGCTGTCCGGCCCATGGCCCGCACGTCGCTTTCCACGAACCGGCACGCCATGCCCAGCCGCGTCCCCAGGATGATCTCGTCCTCCCCGCCGGTCAGCGACACCTTGATCAGCGTGTCGTCCGGGTCCAGTGTGATGGCCTGAATCCCGCTCGGCCGCGGCTTGGAGAACGCGGTCAGCGGGGTCTTCTTGACCACCCCCTTCTCGGTTGCGAAGAAGACGTACTTCTCCTCGAAGGCCGTGACCGCCAGCACCGCCATGTGCCGCTCGTTGGGCTGCATGGTCACAATGTTCGCCAGGGCCCGGCCGCGGCTGGTGCGCGACAGGCTGGGGATGTCGTAGACGCGCAGCCAGTACACGCGGCCACGGTTCGTGAAGATGAGCAGATAATCGTGCGTCGAGCAGACGCGGAGCAGCTCGATGAAATCGCCGTCCTTGGCTTCGGTGCTGCGCACGCCCTTTCCGCCCCGGCCCTGCTCGCGGTACGTGTCGACCGGTACCCGCTTGATGTACCCCTCGTGCGAGATCGTGACCACCACGTCCTCGCGCTCGACCAGTTGCTCGATCTCCAGCGCGCCGACCGGGCCGCTGATCTGCGTCCGCCGCGGCTCGCCGTACTTCTCCTTCAACTCCCGCAAATCCTCGGCGATGATGTCCAGCACGCGCCGCTCGTCGCTCAGAATCAGCCCGTAAGCGGCGATCTGTCCGACCAGCCCCGCATACTCCTTGGCGAGCTGCTCGATCTCCAGCCCGGTCAGCCGGCGAAGCTGCATCGCCAGAATCGCGTCCGCCTGGGTCCGCGTCAGGTGCTGGTCGGCAACCATCGCCCGCTGGACGAAGACCTCGGGCAGCAGCCGCCGGACCGTCGCCGCCTCGCGCAGCCGCAGCGGCTTGTCCATCAGCCGCTGGCGGGCGGCGTCGACGTCCGGCGATTCCCGGATGAGCTGGACGATGCTGTCGATGTCGGCGACGGCGAGGATCAGCCCTTCGAGCACGTGGGCCCGCTGCCGCGCCTTGCGCAGCAGGAACGTCGTGCGCCGCCGGACGACCTCCATCCGGTACCGCACAAAGTGGTCGATGAGCTGCCTGAGATTCAGCGTCCTGGGTACCCGGTTGACCAGGACAATGTTCAGGGCGTGGATGGCGCTTTGCAGCGGCGTGTACTGCCAGAGCTGGTTCATGACGACCTGGGCGTTGCCGTCCTTCTTCAGGATGATGACCAGGCGGACCATCCGCTCGCGGCCGGACTCGTCGCGCACGTCGTCCACGCCCTTGATCGTCCCGTTCTCGATCGCGTCGGAGATGCGCTCCTTGATCGTCGGCAGCAGCACGCCGTAGGGGATTTCGTCGACCACGATGTGGACGCGGCCCGACTTGGTGTCCTCCAGGTGCATCTTGCCGCGGACGACGAGCGAGCCGCGGCCGGTCGCGTGGGCCTCGCGCACGCCGTCCGTGCCGCAGATCACGCCGCCGGTCGGGAAATCCGGCCCGGGCACGATCTTCGCCAACTCATCCCCGGTGATCTTGGGATTGTCCATCGTCGCAATGAGGGCGTCGCAAATCTCCGCCAGGTTGTGCGGCAGCAGCCGGGTCGCCATCCCGACCGCGATGCCCTCCGAGCCGTTGACGAGCAGGTTGGGGAACTTGCTCGGCAGCACGACCGGCTCCTGGCGCGTGCCGTCGTAGTTGTCCTCGAAGTCCACCGTCTCCTTGTCGAGGTCGGTCAGCATCTCCTCGGCCGGGCCGGCCAGGCGGGCCTCGGTGTAGCGCATGGCCGCCGGCGGGTCGCCGTCGATGCTCCCGAAGTTGCCCTGCGGATCGACCAGCAGGTGCCGCATGCACCACTCCTGTCCCAGGCGTACCAGCGTGGGATAGATCACGCCTTCGCCGTGCGGGTGATAGTTCCCGCTCGTGTCGCCGCAGATTTTCGCGCACTTGCGGTGCTTGGCGCCCGGCCGCAGGTTGAGGTCGTGCATGGCGACGAGGATGCGGCGTTGGGAGGGTTTGAGCCCGTCGCGCACGTCGGGCAGGGCCCGCGCCATGATCACGCTCATCGCGTAGGTGAGGTAGGACTCCTGCATCTCTTGCGAGATGGGGGTCGGGATTAGCTGGGCGGTCGGCGTATCGCTCATGGCAGCCGGGATTGTACGCGATTTTGGGCGGTTCCGCAGTAGGCGCTACCCCTTGATTCGCATGACTTTCCGGCCCGCCAATAGTAGAATCCCGGTATGGTACGTCCTGACCGAACCGCTCCGCACGTGGCGGGCGGTTCTCGCTGCATCGACCCTGCGGGTGCAAGTCCCGCGGTGGCAAGCGCCGGAGCGCCGCGTGGCAGGCCCCGGGCGAGTGGGGAGATTCGCTCGTCTGAGTGGGGCGTCAAGAGCCCTCAGCGAGCTGTACGGCTCGTGGGAGGGGAGCAAGTCCGCAGGCCCAGCAGCTTGGCGAGAGCTACTGGCTCTACGTCGTGTGGAACCCGCTCGGCGGCGACGCGGAACTGGTCCGCATCCAGAACCCGGCGGCGAAGCTGGACCACGCCAAGCGGGAGATCATTGCGTCGAGGTATTATGAAATTTCGGCGGAACACGTTGTGGGTGATCGTTGAGAGGCAAAACAGGCGATGCACAAGGCAACCAACGTCGGCCGGTTATCGAGCGAGGAACGCAAGGAGTTAGTAACGCGACTTCTCAAGTCTCAGAATGGCCTATGTTATATCTGCAACAAGGCCATTGATCCAAAACATGATCGGATCGCCATCGACCGGATCCGTCCGCGTGCGCAAGGCGGTCCCAACGACCAGTCGAACTTGGGCGTCGTACATGACTCGTGCAACCGCTTGACGGGCAGCATGCCTACGCACGTCGATTTTCAATTGCTCGAAAATGCGCTTGACTTCGTGCTCAGCGCTGCCGAGCACGCCAAGAAGAATACCCCGCGCGATTTGAAATACGCGATTCTCCACATCGCTGCCGGGATTGAGCTGCTTCTCAAGGCGAGGTTGGAAAAAGAGCACTGGTCGCTCCTCTTCGCCAACGTAGATCAGGCCGATGAAGCCTCGCTCAGGAGCGGCGACTTTGTATCCGTGGACTTCAAAGCTGCGCCCAAAAGACTAAAAGGAATAGCGGGCATAGTCCTGCCCGAGACCACACTGAAGCAGCTCGCAGAGCTGTATGCAACGCGCAACAAAGTTCAGCACTTGGCGATCAGAATCCCGATGGCACAGGTTCGTGCGTTGGTTGGGCAGGGCCATAACTTCGTGCTTGACTTCGTGAAGGAGAACCTGGCAAAGGAGGCAAAGCCGTACGAGAAGGAAATGAAAGCGATACGGGAACAAGTGGCCGAGTTAGAGGGGTTTATTGCTGCTCGGTTGACTGCGATCAAGCCCCAGATAGATGCGGCCAACAGGTTGATAGAGTGCCCACGTTGCTTGCAGGAAACGCTCGAAGTCGGCAGTGATGAGCCACACTGCCTGTATTGCGAATACGAGTGCGATTGGGAAACGCTTGCTCGGGAGCGGAGCGAGACTGGCGAAATCCTGCGATGTCCGGGCTGCGGGGAGATGTCATGCACGTTTGTCGTGTTCAATAACGACGACGCGGGTTGGTATTGCCTCAACTGCGACGTGCGCTACGACTCGACCGGGGACGAATCTTACACGCCATGCCCGCGATGTGGCGAAGGCTTGGTGAAGGGCGATGGTGGTATGTGCTCTGACTGCTGGCACCAAGTGATGAGCAAGGACGATTAGCTCCCATGAGCAACGACGACCGCCGACTGATTGAGGACTACCTCCCCATCGTGGAGATCAGCAAGGAAGCGTCGCGGGAGAAGTCCGTCCGCAAGGGGCACATCTCCACGCTGCACCTGTGGTGGGCGCGGCGACCGTCTGTTGCGTCCTAAACCGTGCGCTGGAGAGTCTGGAGGTTATAGCGATGAAGGTGTTCCTAAGTTGGTCCAATGAGCTAACCGCACTTGTCGCGAGCAGGTTCGAGCAGCGACTACGCGGTGTTTCTGGCGGAACAGTTGAACCTTTCTTCAGCCGGAATATGAAGCCCGGCACGCGCCCAATCCATAAGATCCTCGCCGAACTACAAGGATCCAACCACTTGTTGGCATTCCTAACCCGCGATGATCTGAACCCTCCGTGGGTGATTTTCGAGGCCGGCTCTGTGAACAGGAGATCTGCACGTTCCGAAGTAACGCCCATCACAGTCGGCTTCTCGCCAGGCGAGGTCCAGCCTCCGCTGAAGATCATGCGACAAGGCGTTGCGATTGACGACAAAGCTGGCATCCGTAAGGTGTTTGAGTCGATTCGCGCAGCGGCCGGTGTCAAGCGCGGGCCGTTTGAACGAGGCTTCATTCGTTGGTTCAACGCGTTGCAGTCGGAGCTTGCTGAGCGCCTGCAAACGAGTCTGCTCGGTGGGGGGAAGGACTGGAGCATCGTTCAGCCTGCGAAACTCGCCGAAGCGACCGCCGGATCGCCGTTTGAAGCAGAGGACGCGCTCAGGATCGCGAAAAGGCATTTGGTATTCACTGGACAGAACTTGTTTGGGCTTGTCGGCAAGGACCGTCCCATTAATAGGAGCTGGTTTTTCAGAGGGGCGATGCGCTTCCTGAAGGGGACGAGAAACTACGAGGTGGGCGGGAAGGGGAAAGCGTGTAGCCGAAGGCTCGATTTCCTTGTCATGGACCCCAACGAGAACGTACTTGTTGAGGCGTGGGATCGCTCGATAGGTGCTCGGGGCGTGTTCACCTCGAATCTGGAGGACTGCGTGTCGGCGCTCGTGAAATTCAAGCACACTGCACGAGCGCAGGGCGTCGGCAACCGGGTGAGAATCAGGCTCGGAAAGTTCATTCCCCTCTCGACGACGTTTATCGACCCCGCCCCCAAGGCGGTCCGGGGGCTTTTGTTCTTAAGGCCGTTTACTCAGGGAGATACCTCCGGGGACCGCCCCATCCTGGCGATTTCGGCAAAGGAAAACCCGCAGGCATTCAGCTTCTATTGGACGCGTCACGAACAGAACTTCACAAATAACGCCTTCTCACGAGATCTATAGGCCATCAGCGATGATGGACAGCACCATCACCGTCGCGTCCAGTATGCTCTCACGAGGTGGACCTGTGTCAGAAGGAAACGGGCATGCCTGACGACCGCCGACTGATTGAGGATTACCCCCCCATCGAGGAGATCAGCAAGGAAGCTTCGCGGGAGAAGTCCGTCCGCAAGGGGCACATCTCCACGCTGCACCTGTGGTGGGCGCGGCGACCGCTCGTCGCGTGCCGGGCGGCGGTCTACGGGGCGCTCGTGCCGGCCGATCGGTGGGTCAAGGATGTCAACCTGCAGAACCCGCCCGGCGACGCCGCGAAGGCCGAGGCGATGGCCAACGGGGCGAAGCGCGGGCTCAATCGGCGGCCAGGACGCAAAATCTCCACGGAACGGCAGCTTCGACGGTCGCTGGGCGAGGATCTCGACCCCGGAGGTGTGCGTGGTGCGTGAAAAGGCCATCGGCAAGCCGTGTGCGGGAAATCCGCACGTACGGTTTGAACGGGGACCTCAGGAAACGGAGCCGGCGCGCCACCGCGCCTGAGGTTTACCAATGCCGAACCGCGCGAATGACTGGATGACCCAGGCCGAACGCAACCTGGAGATGGCGGCCACAAGCGCCAAGGCGGTGCTGCACGAGTGGGCCTGCTTCGGGGCGCAGCAGGCAGCCGAGGCCGCCGTGAAAGCCCTGCACCAGAGCCGTGGGCAGGAGGCCGGAAGCCAGCTAGTGAGGCAATTGCTGGAGAGCCTGCCCCCGGCGATCTCGGTGCCGGCGGGACTGCTCGATGACGCCCGTGCACTCGACCTTCACTATCTGTCGGCCCGCTACCCCAGTGGGCATGTGCGCGGTTCGGCAGGTGAGAACTATGGACCGCTGCAAAGTCGCGAGGCCATCGCCCATGCCCGTCAGATCGTTGAATTCTGCCGTCTTCAAATGGCCCAATCGTGAGACCGTGCTCGCGGCGGCGCGGGCCTGGGCCACGGCCCTCCGGCAGCGCGACCCGGCCGTCGAGCGGATTGCCTGCATCGGCTCCTATGCCCGCGGCGACTGGGGCGTCGGCAGCGATTTGGACGTCATCGTCTTCCTGTCCGAGAGCGGCCTTTCGGCCCTGGAACGCAGCCGGCGGTACTGCCCGGACGAGGTGCCCGTGCCCGCGGACTTATGGGTCTACACGCGCGCCGAATGGGAGCGACTGGCGTCCGATTCGCCCCAGCTCGTCCAGCGGCTGCAACGCGAGATGCTCGATTTGGCCTGAGTATGTATCAGAATAAGCGCCGCAGACCCGCGCATTCCCCGGTCGCGGTGCGTATGACCCGGTCGAGGACGCTTCGTCCAAAACCGGCGCACTCGAACGCAGCGCTACCTGCGCAGCCCGTACTCGGCCGCCTGGAGGGCCGCACGCGCGGGCTCGGAGCTCGGCTCCAGCGCGAGCACCTTCCGGAAGCACGCCGCCGCCTCGGCGAAGCGCTCTTGCTGGAGGTACACCGTCCCCAAGGCGTACGTCGCGCTGACGGTTTGCGGCTCAAGACGCGTGGCCACCTCCAGGTGCACGCAGGCCTCATCGAGTCGCCCCAACTTGTTGTACGCCAGGCCGAGAGCCAGGTGGGCCGAAAAACCATCTGGGCTCAGCCGCAACGCTTGGCCGGCCTGCACAATGGCCTGTTCCCACTGCTGGCGATCCATTAGCTTGAACGCGGATTCCGTCAACATGAAGGCGTATTCCGAGCGGGTGCGCGAATCCGCAGGCGTAAGCGCCAATGCCCGTTCGTACGTCCGCGACGCTTCGTCCAAGTGGCCCTGCCGGCTCAACGCGTACGCGAGATCGCACAGCGGCGCCGGTGCGTCCGGTAGTGCGGTCAGGATGCTGCGCAGCTCGCTCTCCGCTTGCGCAAAATGACCGTGCCCGTTTGCGTCCCGCGCGTGTTCGTACGCGCGGATGACCTCGGCGTATGCATGCGGGTCGCCCCCTCGCGGCTCGAACGTGTCCAGGCCGCTCGGATCGGGCGCGTTAGGCTCGTCTGGAACCATGCCCGTATAGCCCAACGATTCCAGCCGGGCGATCTCGTCGCGGGTGAGTGCTGCCGACGGCTCCTCGGGGATCCGCGGTGGCGCTTCTGCCAGCAGGGCGCGGAGTTGATTGTGAAGGGACGCCGCCATGTCTGGCTGTTCGGCGATCGCGTTGTGCAGCTCCCCCGGATCGGACGCGAGGTCGAAAAGCTGTGGGCTGGTCGACCAGATGTACTTCCAGTGGTCCGCCGTGAGCGTCCGGATGGTGGACAGGCGAAAGAGCGTGTACGCCTCCGGGGTCTCGGCGTAGGCGCGCAATTCCAGATCCGCGGATCGGTCGACCAGCAACGGCAGCAGGCTGACGCCCGAGACCGCTTGTAGCGGCGGCTGGCCGGCCAGCTCCAGAATCGTCGGCGCGATGTCGACCGTCCGCACGACCGCGTCGATCTGCAGGCCGGCGGGGACGACGCCAGGGCAACGCACCAGCAGCGGCACGCGCTGGCAGGTCTCGTAAGCGAAATACCCGTGCTGATTCTCCAGGTGGTCCTCCAAGCCCTCGCCGTGGTCGCCAACCAGAAGTATCAGCGTATTCTGCTCCAGCCCGAGCTTCCGCAACTCGTCCAGCAGTCGCCCAACCTGGACGTCCATGAAAGCGATTTCGTCCGCGTAAGCTTCGGCCGATTGGACGTCGGGGTGGCGCGGCGACTCGTAGGGGTAGTGCGGGTCGTAGAAGTGCACCCACAGGAAGAAGCGCTGCCGGGCCCGCTCGCGCAGCAATTCCAGGGCATCGTTACAGACGACGTCACCCTTGCGCTGCGCATCGGTGATTTCAACGGAGCCGGTCCGCGGTCGCGGCACCCCGCGATAGGCGTCAAAGCCCTGTGCAAGGCCAAAACGCGGATCCAGCACATACGAACCGACGGAGGCGCCCGTCGCGACCCCCACGGCCTTGAACAGCTCTGCCAGCGTGGTGGCGGCGGCCGGCAAGTGGTCTGTCCCATTCCGCCGGACGCCATGTACGAACGGATAGAGTCCCGTCATGATCGTGCAGTGCGACGGCAGGGTCATTACGGCGCCGGTAGAGCACCGTCGGAACAGCGCTCCCTCCTCGGCCAGGCGGTCCATGTTCGGTGTCTGCGCCGCCGGGCGGCCGTAACAGCCCAGGTGGTCGGCCCGCGTCGTGTCGACGGTGATTAGCAGCACGTTGAGCCGGCCCCCGGAACCGCCGAAGAGGCGCGATTGACCGCCCGTTCGGTAGACAATCCCCGCCGCGACGGCCACTACGAGGATGCCCGCCCCGACGGTCCACATCGCGAGGCGCGGTCTACGCTGTAGCCACTCGACGGCCCCTTTGCGCTGTCGGCGCTGACGCTTGGCCAAGGTGTCCTCTCGAGGCCGCCCTGCTACCCGCGTATTATAACCGCAGGCCTGAGCCTGCGTCAGAATAAACCCGGCCGGGCCGCGAATCCCCCGGTGACGGCAGGTGCGTTATGGCTCATTTCTCCATGTTCGGCAGCAACGACGGGCAGCTCGTGCCCGGGCGCGATTTCTACATCACCATCTTCGGCGGGTCCGACCTGAAGCGCCTTCCCGCCGCGAGCCAGATTGCCGAGCTGCGGCAACGGCCCGCGTTCGAGCGCGACCAGTCGCAGTACATCTTCTGCACGCTCTTCGGCGGCACGACCCTCACCTGGCCGACATTGGCCGAGGAATACTTGGCGCTGCGCGACGCCCTGCGGGCCGGGACCATCACGCTGGACGACTGGGACCGCTCCGTCGCCCGCCCCGGCGGCCCCGGACCACTGCGGACCCTCTCCCTGACCCTCTTCGGCAGCTTCGACGGCGACGTGCTGCCGCGCGAAGAGAAAGAGCTCGACGACCTCAGCCTGCAACGCCACCTCGGACAGATCCCCGAAGCCGCAGTCCAACTCCTCATGCTCGCCATCGGCCAGGCCGGCGGGCAACGCTTGGCGGCGGTCCGCCACGCCGTCCTGGCCGCGATTTCGCAAGGTGCCACTGCTTCTTGAGCAGTGGTCCCCCCGGAACGCTCCAGTTGCCCGGACCGCGCTGATCGCACACCATATCGCTGGTCATGACCGGCGTCCCGCAAGCTGTGGCCGAGACGTTCGTCCTCTTTGGCGTTGCCCACTGGTTCGTTTTCGCGGCGATCGGCGGCACAACGGCGTTCCTGTCGTGGCTGCTGCGCCGCGTGGCGTGGCGTGGCGACGACCGGCTATGGCGGCCAGCGATCTGCTGGTCGCTGGCGGCCATCCTGGTCGTCGGGGCGGCGGTGGCCGAGTTCCAGCGGGTGGCCGAGGGCACCTGGTCGATCCAGGAATCCTTGCCGCTGCACCTGTGCGACATCGCTATTCTCGTCACGGCCGCGGCCCTGATCGGAGCCGGACTGAACGCCGGGCCGCGCACGATCTGGCACCGCCTTTATGAGCTGTCATGGGTCTGGGCGCTCGGCGGCACGTCGCAGGCCGTGCTCACGCCCGATTTGTCCGTCAACTTCCCGAACGCCGAGTGCGTCCGCTACTTCTTGCTGCATGGCACCATCGTCGTGTCGGCGCTGGTCATGACATTCGGTTTGCGCATGCGTCCGCAGCCGGGCACGCCACTGCGCGTCTGGCTCGTGACGCTCGCGCTGGCGGTGGTGATCATGCTGGTCAACTGGGCCACGGGGGCAAACTACATGTACCTGCGCGGCCCGCCAGCCCATCCTTCGCTGTTCGACTACTTCGGCCCCTGGCCCTGGTCGCTGTTGTCGCTCGCGGTCGCCGGTACGGTGCTGATCCTGGCGTGCTACGCGCCCTTCTGGCTGCTCGACCGTTGGCGACAGCACAGCGCCTGGTGCCACGGCCGTGGCACCCAGGATCCTGCAAGACATGCTTGACAGAAGGCTAGGCTCACGCGCGGGCCAGCATCGCGGCGCCGATCGTGCCCGCATCCGTCCCCAGCGTGGCCAGGGCGATGCGTGGCGCGTCCGGCGCGATCTTCCAACTGCAGCGCTCGAAGTGGGCCTGCACGAGGCCCAGCAGCCGCGGGCCCGCGTTGATCAGCCCGCCGGCCAGCACCACCAGCTCCGGGTTGATGAGGTGCCGCAGATTCACGATGCCGAGCGCCAGGTAGTAGCACGTCTCATCCCAAATGCGGGCCGCCAGCGCATCGCCGCCATCGATGGCGGCCAGCACGTCCCGCGCGTCGAACGCCTCGCCCGCCAACACCTTGGGCTTCAGCAGCGAGCTCGCGCCGGCCTGCACCGCCTCGCTCAAGCGCTCGGCGACCGCGTTGGCCGACGCGTACCGCTCCAGGCATCCCTGCTGTCCGCATGGGCAGGGGCGGCCGTCCGGCGCGATCACCGTGTGCCCGACCTCGCCCGCGTTGTCGAAGCAGCCTCGCCACAGTTTCCCGTCCAGGACCACCCCGCCGCCGATGCCCGTGCCGAGCGTCAGCAGGACCAGCGTCCGCACGTCTTTGCCGGCGCCGGCGGTGAACTCGCCGAAGGCCGCGGCATTCGCGTCGTTCTCGAGCACAACCCGCAACCCGGTGAGGTCGGCAAATCGATCGCGCAGCGGCACATGGACGAAACCTGGCAGGTTGGGGGCGCTGTAGATGATTCCCTGCACGTGGGACATGGGCCCCGGCGCGCCGACGCCGACGCCGGCGATCTGGCCGCGGGTACACTTGGCCTGGCCGATCAGCTCGTCCACGAGCAGCGCCATGCGACCAATGACGTGCTCCGCGCCGCGCTCGGCCTGCGTATCGATGGCGTGCCGCGTCAGCAGGGTCCCGCGCTCATCACAGACGCCGCCTTTGATATTGGTGCCACCCAGGTCGATTCCGATGGTGAAGGCCGCAGTCATACGTGCTCACGCACGATCATAACCGCTTACGATTCAGACGCGAGGTGCAGTTGTCCGTCGACTACGCACCCGAGAATCCCAACGTCCAGTAGCGCGCCCGGCTCCACGCGGAATGGATCCTCCGCCCAGATCGTCAGGTCGGCCGGTGCACCGGGTGCCAACGTGCCCGCTGGGGGCGGCAGACCGACGGCGGCCGCCGCGCCGCGCGTGAACGCCCGCAGGGCTTCACGCGTGCGGACCCGCTGCCGCGGCAACCAGCCGCCGACCGGCCGACCCTGCTCATCCATACGCATCGTCGCCGCATATAAGCTCCGCCGTGGATCAAGGGCCTCAATAGGCACATCCGAGCCAGCGGCGAGCGTCACGCCGGCGTCGATCAGGCTGCGCAGCGGAAACGCATTCCGCCTGGCCCGTGGCCAATGTTGGTCTGCGACGGCGATGTCCACCAGCAAATGGCTCGGCTGGACCGACGCGATGATCTTCGCCCGCGCCATCCGCCGTACGTCGTCCGGCCGCACACACTGGGCATGCTCGATGCGATGGGGCAATAAGGTCCCCTTGGCACCCCCGGCGGCAATGATCGCATCGATCGCCTCGTGAACCGCACGATTCCCGATGGCGTGAATCCAGGCCGCCCAGCCGTGCTGCGCCAAGTTGCGCACCGTATCGCGCAGCTCGTCGCCGGCGACCACCGGGACGCCGCAGTAGTCACCACGCCCGGGATACGGTTCGAACATGTACGCCGTCTGTGAGCCGAGAGCGCCGTCGGCAAAGACCTTGATCCCGCCAATCCGGAGCCAGCCATCGCCGAACCCGCTGCGTAACCCAAGGTCACACGCCGCGCTCAGGCTCGCCAAGGGCACCGCGTGCGTCACGCGCACGCCGAGCCGGCGGTCAGCGTGCTGGCGCTGCAAGTGCGACAGCGAGACCCCGTCGTCCATCGAATGAACGGCGACAACGCCATGTGCCCATGCGACGCTGTAGGCCGCCGCGAGCGCGCGGTCGATGACACGCCGCGCCTCCGCGTCCGTGCGCCGCGCAAAATCGCGCAGCGGGTCCGGCAGAAGATCGATCGCCGCTTCTTGAACAACTCCTGTCGGACGACCGTGCCGGTCGCGAACGTAGCGTCCGCCCTTCGGATCGGATCTGCTGGCGGTCAAACCAATCCGCCGCAGCGCCGCGCTGTTGAGCCACGCCGTATGACCGTCGTGGCTGCGGACCAGCGCGGGGCAATCAGGCACAACCGCGTCCAGGTCCGCGGCGCGGGGCAGACCGCTTCCCCAGCGATTGTGATCGAACCCGCGCGCCAGCACCCAGTCGCCCACGCGCCGGCGGCGCGCGAGTCTGTGCATCTCATGCAACGCGGCGTTGAGCGAATGCAACGTGGACAGGTCGATGACCAAAGAGCGGCTCAGGGCCCAATAGAAAAAATGAGTATGGCAGTCCACGAGACCGGGTGTGATCACGGCGTGTCCCAAATCCAACACGCGCGTCGGCGGCCGACGCAGGTGCACCACGCTCCGCCGTGGACCGACCGCGATGACCCGGCCGCGCGCGATGGCGATCGCGGAGGCGTGGCGCGCAGCCCGTTCGGCTGTGTAACAGCGGCGCGCGAGCAAGATCAGTTCAGGGGTCAACTCAGGGACGAACACGGGGGCAGATTATCAGGCGTACGGCTTGAGGGCTGCAACCGGGCTTTGCGGACCGCGCCGGCCTGCCGTTTTGTGCGCATAAAAAAAGTTGGAGCAGGCTGCGACGACCGGGGTGTTCGGGCCGAAGGGAGGGGGGAGGCCGCCGCGTTATCGCCTGCTCCATTAGTCGTACTGTATTATAACGAGCAAACATCATTCCAGCCACAAGATTCCACCTGCGGCGAATTTTTTCCAGTGTTTTTTCGCCAGAAGCAGCGTCCGGGCCCGCGTCAACTCCCCCAACGCTGTGGGAATTCTCGCACGACCGGTAAGAGCCTCTGACCGGACCCGGCGGGTGAGCGCCGGGCCACGCAGGCCCTGCCCCCCGCGGGCGCAGATGCGGCGCACCTTCCGGGCACTCCGCGCGGCCGACCGCTTGATTCCGAATTGAAACATTCCTAAGCTTGTCAGCGCTTGGGTCGCCGCCGTCCGCGCCGATGTAGCTCAACGGCAGAGCACGGCTTTCGTAAAGCTGAGGTTGTGGGTTCAAGTCCCACCATCGGCTTAACCTCTCGAAGAACGACGGTGCTCCCGGTGCCAATGGCACGGTCGCCCGTGCCGTGTCGGTGCACGCGCCAGCGCGGCGCCCTTCAAGCCCGAGCTCGATGCGCCCGCGCCGCGCCGGCGCGAGACGCTTTGCGGTGCGCGACGATTCGCGGACCGCCGGCGCTCGTCGTGCCGCGCAGCCGCGCGCTGCGTTCACTGTGTGCGCGGCGTACGAAGCAGCACCAGTCCGGCAGCGGCGCGGGCCGCGCGAGCGGCCGTGTGACGACGCCGGAGAAAAAAAGATTTTTCAAAAATCCTCTTGCATGAGAGCGAGCACTTCGCGCAAGATTGTTATGCGCGATCGGTACACGACGCCTGTAACATGATCTCGAGGCGGTCCGTGCGGCGGACTGCCGCCAACGATGGAAGGTCGGAAGCGCGCCACGGCTAGACCTTCCATCTTTTTATCTAGCCGGTTTGAAGACCACGCCCGGGGCTGGCATGTCCGCATTGGCGTAGGAGGGCCGGGCCAGGCACTCGTTGTGGTATAATGCACACGGGGGCGAGTGTGCCGTCACGGGAGAGTGGGCCGTGGCACAGCGGATGGGCAGCGTCGTCCTCTTCGCGTTGCTGGCCGCGAGCTTGCCGGCGGTCCGCGCCGAGCGGACCATCACGGCCGACGCTTACTTCGACAAGCTGCACGGGATGTGGCTGGGGCAGCTCATCGGCAACATGACGGGCCGTCCGACCGAGGGGGTCTACGCGTGGTCACAGCCCAATCCGGCCGACAGCGTCCCGTGGGTGCTCCTGACCGAGTGGCCCGCCGATGACGACACCGACCTGGAGTACCTCGCCCAGCACATCCTGCTGACCCACGGCCTGGACCCGACCGGCGCGCAACTGCGGGAAGAGTGGATCGCCCACGTGCCGCTATGGACGGTCTACATCGCCAACCGGCAGGCCCGCTACCTGATGGATGCCGGGCTGGTCCCGCCGCAGACCGGCTCGTATCGGCACAACGTGTGCTGGAACACGATCGACGCGCAGATCACGACCGAGAGCCTCGGGGCCGTTTCGCCCGGCCGGCGGCAGTGGGCCATCACCCACGTCGGCTCCTTTGCCCGCATCAGCAACGACGGCTTTCCGGTTCACGCCGCCCAGTTCTATGCCGCCATGTACGCGGCGGCCACATTTGAGGGCGATGTCCCTACGTTGATCGAGCTGGGTCTGGCGGCGATTCCCGAGAGCTCGCGGACGGCGGCCGTGGTTCGCGACGTCCGCGCCTGGCACGCCCAGGACCTGCTGGACGGAGAGCCCGACTGGCGCGCCACGCGGCAGTTGCTCTACGATCATTACCAGGGGGCCGAAGCGTTCGACCGCTACATCTACTGGATCGAGTCCACCATCAACGTGGGGGCCACGACACTCGCACTGCTCTACGGCGACGGGGACTTCGAGCAGACCGTCCAGATCGCTGTCCTGGCCGGCTGGGACTCGGACTGCAATCCGGCGACCGCCGGCGGATTGCTCGGCCTGGTCTACGGATACAACGGCTTGCCGGGGGAGCTGACCTCACAATGCGGTGACGTGTACCGCAACGACCACCGGCCCGATCTGCCCGTTCCGGGCGTGCCGCTGCCACAATACGACTCCATCGTGGCCATCTGCACGCGCTGGCAGACGCTCGCGGAGCAGGTCCTCACAGCCGAGGGCGGCTGGATCAGCGACGAGGGCGGGCAGCGGGTTTACTACGTTCCCGATGATGATCCAGTCACGCCCGAGCCTGAGCTGCCGGACCCCGCCGCGGCTGCGGGGCTGGTGGGCGAGCTGCGGGTAGCCGGGGCCGAGGTCACGGTCTCGGCCAGCGTGGAGGCTGTGGACCCGACCAACGACCGCTACAACCTGGCCGCCGTCGCGGACGGTATCACCGACCCGCGTTACAACGGCCACTGCCCGTACTGGACTCGGGACGGCGATCCGAACCAGCCCGCGGGCGGGGATTTCTACCAACTGAGCTTTCCGTGCATGGTTCGTGTGGACCAGGTCGTGTTCTACGAAGGCGACCTGTGGCCGGCGCGCTACAACGACGATCCGTTTACCGCCCCGCGCGACGGTGGGTTTTTTCTGAGTCTGGCCGTCGAGGTGCAGCGCAGCGCACAGTGGCTGCCGGCGCCGATCCTCACCCAGAGCGAGCCGTTGGACCGGTACGTGCCTTGCCAGATCATCGCGTTCGATCTGCTGCCCCAATGGTGTGACGCCGTGCGAATCCGCGGCGATGCGGGCGGCGACCAGCAGTTCACTACGATTATGGAACTCGAGGCCTATGGGTTCGTCGGTCAGCCGGCGCTCAAAGGCGATCTCAACGGAGACGGCCGCGTCGATTTCGGCGACATCAACCCGTTTGTGCTGGTGCTCAGCGACCTCGACGCGTTTGTGGCTGCCTATCCCGAGGTGAACCCCTACGAGGCTGCCGACATCAACGACGACGGGTGCGTTGATTTCGGCGACATCAATCCGTTTGTCGCGCTACTCGCCAGGTAGGGTCTGGTACTACGCGGTCATCGCCAGAATCTTGTCGACGAGCTTGCGGATGCCCTCATATACGGCGGCCGGACCGGGGCCGAGCATGTAGGCCGGCGTCGTCACGATCCGATGATCCGCGTCGACCGTGATCTCCGTCACCGGCTGGTTCTCGTGGGCGCAGCCCAGCGCGACGATCGCCTTCGCCGTGCCTGGATCATTGCCGATCGTCAGTTTGGCCTTGAGGCCGCGCTTGCCAGCGATGCGCGCCAGCAGGGTCGGGGCAATGCAGATCGCGCCGACGGGCTTGTGCTGGGTCAGGCACTCGCCGACCAGGCGCTCGACCTCGGGGTGGACCGTACACGCGGGGCCCTGGTCGGCGAAGGTGCACAGGTTCTTGGCGGCCCCGAGGCCGCCGGGCAGGATGAGCGCGTCGAGTTCGGCGGCCTTGACGGTCGCCACGTCGCGGATCTCGCCGCGGGCAATGCGGGCGGACTCGCGGAGCACGTTGCGTTTGGCCCCGGTGGGTTTCTTCGTCAGATGGTCGACCTCGGCAAAGTCCATGTCGGGGGCACAGCAGATGATCGTGGCCTTCGCGCGGTCCAGCGCCAGCAGCGTGAGCACGGACTCGTGAATCTCGGCGCCGTCATAGACGCCGCAGCCGGAAAGCAGGACTCCAACCTTGGGCATGGGGGTCTCCTTCGAGTTCTCAGTTCTCAGTTTTCAGTTCTCAGGCAGAGTCTACTCGCGGAATTCGGGCGGCAGTTCGCTTTCGCGACCCAGCCGCGGGTACGCCAGCGCGTTGCGCCGCAAGCACAGGCTGCCTGGGCAGTCTCCCGGCCGGGCAGGTGTTCCAACGTGGCGGCGGTGCCCAGCCTTTCAGCGATTTTGAAACTTCAAGAAACAACAGCGGCACCCGGTGAGTGCCCGATCACGCCGGGATTATACTCCACCGCGGCCGAGGGGGAACAGCGCAGGGAGTGTGCTCACTGTGTTTCGACTCGGTGTGGTTTCGTTTCTGAACGCGCGGCCGCTGATCGAAGGTCTGGAGACCGACCCGGCGGTCCAGCTCGACTTCGCCGTCCCGGCGGCCCTGCCTGAGCGGCTTGCGCACGGCGACGTCGATGCGGCGCTCGTGCCGATCATTGACGTGCTCCGCAGCCACGGCCAGTACCGCGTCATCTCGGACGCCTGCATCGGGTGCGACGGTGAGACGATGACCGTGCGGGTGTTCTCGCAGGTTCCGCCGGACCGGGTGGACACGCTCTGGGTGGACGCCGACTCGCACACGTCGGTTGCCCTGGCGCGCGTGCTGTGGCGCGAGCTGTACGGCCGAGACCTGACGCCGCGGCCGTGCGATCCGCGCACGACCGATCTGTTGGACGTCGAAGCGGTGCTGCTCATCGGCGACAAAGTCATGGACCCGCGGCGGGCGGGGTTTGCCTACGAGATCGACCTCGGCGGGGCCTGGCGGCAACACACCGGGCTGCCGTTCGTGTTCGCGGTGTGGGCAATGCGAGAATCGGTCGACCTTCTACGGCCGGTACAGAGCCCGGCCGCTACATCTCCCATCGAGAAGCTTTCCGAACTACTGGAACTTGCCCGCGATCGCGGCGTCGCCCGCGCGGCGGAGATCGCCGCAACCTGGGGCCCGCGGCACGGCTGGCCCGTTGCGGCGGCCCGCCGTTACCTGACCCAGTGCATGCAGTATCGTCTGGAAGCGCGCAGCATCGAAGGCGTCGCGCGGTTCGCCCGCCTTTGTGCGAGTGCGGACCTGGTGCCCGCCGATGCGGAGGTCTCCTGGCCCCGTCCGCTACGGGTCCACGGAGCGGAGGCGCCGGCGTGACTCCCGCCTCCGGCCCATGCGCAGCTTCTACCCGTCTCACGGACGCCGACGCGCTGGAGATGTACGCGGAGCTCTCGATCCACGAGCTCGGCCGGCGGGCGCTGGCCCGCTGCCAGGGGTTACACCCGGAGCCGTACCGCACTTACGTCGTCGATCGCAACATCAACTACGCGAACGTCTGCACCGCGCGCTGCACGTTCTGCAACTTCTACCGTCCGCCGGACAGCGCCGCGGCATACGTCCTGACCTACGAGCAAATCGGCCGGAAAATCGAGGAGCTGCTCGCCATCGGCGGCACGCAAGTCCTCATGCAGGGCGGCCTGGTCCCGGACGAGAGCCACCCCAGCGGCCACGGCCGGCCCTTCTCCTGGTACCTCGACCTCCTGCGGTTCATCAAGAAGAACTACCCGCCGATCCACATCCATGCCTTCAGCCCGCCCGAGATCTGGGCCTTTCACCAGATCTTCCGGCTGCCGCTCCGCGACGTGCTTTTGCGGCTTCAGGAGGCCGGCCTCGACACGATCCCCGGCGGCGGCGGCGAAATCCTGGTCGACCGCGTCCGCCACAAGATCGGCCGGGGCAAGGCCTCAACCGACGAGTGGCTCGCGGTAATGCGCGCGGCGCACGCCATCGGCATGAAGACAAGCTGCACGATGATGTTCGGGCACATCGAGACGGTGCCCGAGCGCATCGAGCACCTGCGGCGATTGCGCGAGCTTCAGGATGAGACCGGCGGCTTCGTGGCGTTCATTCATTGGCCGTTTCAGCCGGAAGGCACGCCGCTGGGGCGCTGGAAGCGCCCAGCGGACGAGTACGATGGCCTTCCAGATGGCGAACACCTGTTCCTCGCCGAGGCACATGAGTATTTGAGGTTGTTGGCGCTCGCCCGGCTGTACCTGGACAACATCCCGAACCTCCAGTCGAGCTGGGTGACGATGGGGCCGAAGATCGGCCAGTTGGCGCTCTTCTTCGGGGCCAACGACATGGGCTCGGTGATGATGGAGGAAAATGTGGTCTCGGCCGCCGGGACGACGTTTCGGCTGACTGAGCAGGACATCCGCCGCTTGATCACCGACGCCGGCTGGCTGCCGCAACAGCGCGACCAGGGCTACCGGCCAATCACTCTTCGTAGTGCTGGTTGCTCAACAGCGCCACAAACGGGTTGATGTCACCGAAGTCGACCACCCCGTCACTGTTTATATCTGCATTCTCCGGCCAGCAGCCAGAGTATGTTTGCTGGTAGCCCTCCCCGTCAGTCAGTACTTGAACGAATGGATTGATATCGGCGAAATCCACCGTGCCATCACAGTTTACGTCACCAGGCTGCGGGGCCACCACAGCGCCAAACCGAAACCAATCCCAATGGTGCAGGCTGGCCGCACCCTGTACGCCATCTCCCCAGGCCACGTAGGCGTCGCAGACGCCTTGCCAGAACGTCCCGACGTGTACCAGGGCGCCGTCCATGTACAACTCGTAACTCAGCATGTCCCAGGAGATCACGCGGTAGTCATGATATCCGGGCGTGATTGGGACCAGGACGTCGGGCTCGAAGGTACTAAGCATCTCATCAGCAGTGTAGGCGAGACCCACGATCCGCGCCGTATCACTGGCGACAGCCAGCTCGGGGTCATGTCCACCGATCGTCTGGTCGACTTTTAGCCGCCACTCCATGAGGAATACGCTTCCGGGCCCCGGGTCGATCTCCCCGGGCCGATCCATCTCGTAGAAATCGCACACTCCAGGATCATAAAGCGAGTCGAATGTAAGGACGCCGTTTTCGAGTGTCGGGTTGGCGCCGGGGCCTTGGTACTGGCCGTTCCAATTCCCCCAGTTCCGCTCCCAGCCGCACTGGTCCGGCAAACCGGCGGTGTCCCCCTCGCCCTCCCAGGCAACCCAGTAGGTGTCAGCGCTCCCAACCGTGCAGACCGCAAACGCTGAAACGAACACGGCTAAGAGCGATCGCATGACAGTTCTCCTCAGAGCCGCTCTCCATGTGCTACTGCGCGGTCAACAACTCGACAAAGGGATTGATGTCTCCAAAGTCAACCGCACCATCGCCGTTTATGTCCGCGTTCTCCGGCCAGCAGCCAGAGTATGTTTGCTGGTAGCCTTCCCCATCCGTCAGGACTTGCACAAACGGATTAATATCCCCGAAATCCACCGTCCCGTCGCAGTTGACATCACCCGTCTGTGGCGCCACGAAAACTGCCAGTCGAAAGTAGTCCCACCGATGCCGGCTCGCAGCGCCTTGAATGAAATCGCCCCAGGCGACATAGGACGGAGGGAATGCCTCCCAGAACGACCCGATTCGGGCTAGCTCACCGTCTATGTGCAGCTCGTAGCTCATAACGTCTGATGAACGCAGCTCGTAGTCATGAAAAACGCCGGGCGCGGTCGGGATTATCACGTCGTCCTCGAATGCGCTCTCCACGTGATCGACGCCAAAGACGAAGCCGACGGCCCAGCCGCTGTCGCTTGTCAGATCGACACCAGGATCGCGATACCACCCCGTGACTGTGTCGACCTTCAACCGCCATGCCATGACCAGCATCTCGCCGGGGCCCGGATCAACCTGCCCTGGGTACATGTATGAGAAGTCGCACACCCCGGGGTCGTACAGGGAGTCGTACGTCAGGATGCCATCTTCGAGGGTGCGATATGCGCCGCCCTGGTATTGCCCGTCCCAGTTCCCCCAATTCCGCGACCAGGCGAACTGCTCCGGCAGCCCAGCGGTCTCGCCCTCACCCTCCCAGGCGATCCAATATGTGTCTCCGAGCACGGGTATCGCGCCCAGGCCCGCGAGCAGCACCCATGCAGCCAAACCTTTCATTGTCGACACTCCGCACTTACCCGCGATACACGTTCCCGTTCGGCTCTCACTACCCACGCCGACAAGCGCTGCAGAACCCGTTCGCTCGATTCTGCCAGACGGGCAGGTTGAAAACCAACATCCAGTATAACCGCGAAAAGAAACAAAACAACGGAAATCCAAATGAATTGCATGCCACCCCAGGGTACTTCACTGTAGCTGTGCTCGGCAGTTTATTATCGGCACTACACTACGAAAGTCGTATGAGCGGTTCAGGTGACGGCAAACCGCCAGCCCGTGAGCCGGTGGCGCGGAGTGATGGGATCTTCATTCTCCATGTTCAGTCGACAAGCTTCGACCCGGGCTTGTCCGCGGGCTCCTCCGGCAGACGGAACTGCTCCGGACGTTCCTGAAGCACCCGGCGCAACCAGGCTTCCGGATAACCCTGCTCCTGCGGATGGCCTTTCTCGTCCCGCACGTACCCGTCATTGTACTTGGCGATCAGATGCTCGCCGAGGGCCTTCCAGCGCTGCACCACCTGTTCCGCATGCGTCACGGAGTAATCGGTCAGGTAGCGCGTCGCCAGCTCCGGGTCGGACTTCGCCAGCTCGACCGCGGTCTTCTCGACCGCCGGCTGAAGCGCGAGGAACTCGCCCTCGAGCTCCTTTTGCACGGCCTGGATGTCCGGCCGCATGTCGGCGTAGCGCAGGTTCGCATAGTTCGCCACAAAGTTGAACACCCACCACGCCGAGTCCCACGAGAACTTGCTGAGCTGCCCGACCGTGTACGACTCCGGCAGCGCGTCGATCCCGCAATACAGCGGCGTGTAGCACGAAAAGTACGTGTCGTCGAGCCCGTACCACAGTACGCCGCCGACCGCGTCCGGCAGCCCCGCCCGCGACTGCGACACAAACGAGAATCCCGTCTGCTGCGTCGAGATCGGCCGCTCCCACGTGTACGTCGTGCCGTCGACCGGCCAGTCGATCGGCCGCCGGCGGTTCGGTGTGCCGTATGGCCCGGCGTCCACGCCCTGCGTCATGTCGAAATCAGTGCCCTCGTAGTGGTCGCGCATCAGCGCGAACACATCCGCAACCGTCAGCTTCTGGTCCGGCTTCACCCACAGCGGGTACGGTTGCGCTCCCGGCACGCCGCGGTGGTAGTCCGGGGAGAGATTCAGCGCGGGGGCCGCCCGCCGCAGCAGACTCCACACCCGCGTATCCGCGTAGCGCTGGTTCTTCGGCGTCGACGGACAATACGCCTCGCAAAAGCGGAACGGCTCCCCGGACTGCGGGTCGCAGTAGCCCTTCTCGATCGCAAACGAGACGACGTTCTCGGCATACCGGCAGTTTTCCGGATCATTCCGCGGGAACTCGCCGATGCGGGCTTTGTTCGCGTGGCACGAGACGGTGCCGTCGGGCAAGCGCACGGCGACCCACAGCGCGCCTTTGCCGCCCGGCCCGGGTCCGATCATTTCCAGAATCCACGCCTCCTGCGTGTCGCCGATCGAGAACGATTCCCCCGTGTCGCGATAGCCGTACTCGGCGACCAGGTCGGTCATGACCTGGATCGCCTCGCGGGCGGTGCGGGCCCGTTGCAGCGCGATCCGCATGAGGTCCCAGTAGCGCAGCAGCCCATCCGGGTTCTCAAGCTCCGCCCGGCCGTCGAACGTACTCTCGGCGATCACGAGTTGGTGCTCGTTCATCAAGCCGACGCAGGCATAGGTGTGCGGCACCTGCTTGATCCGGCCGCGCACGTTGCCGGACCAGTCTTTCAGCTCAAGCCACTCGTCGGTGGCATGGTCGGCTGCCGGCGTGTACTGCAAGCGCGGGTGAAACTCCCCGTCGCAGGTGTAGGTAATCATGACCGACCCGTCGGCCGAGGCACCCCGCGTGACCAGGAGGTTGGTGCAGGCCTGGCCGCGCGGGCCGGCATTCAGCACGCCAATGCACGGACATAGCCACCACACAAACCGCTTACTCATGTCGCACGTCCTCGCCAGGCTGCCTGCCCCGGACCACAGTCGTAGACGCGGTCATTATAGCGCACCGCGGGGCTTGCCGGGCGTGGCGCTTTGCCGATAGAGATTGGCGCTCATGAGCCCAACCGCCGGCGGCCTGCACGTCCGCGCCTGTAATCCGAGCCCCGAGCGGCAGCGAGGGGTCCCAAGATCGCGCGCCTGGACTGACCTGGCGCTCGCACTGGCTGTCTTAACTGGCCTGACGAGCGGCTGTTTCACGAACCCCTGCGATGACGCGACGGCCGAGGCTGCTCGGGCACAGCAAGCAGCGATCCGCGCGAGTGCGCCGCCGCTCAGCGACATGCCGGACGCCGGCCTGCGGACGCTAGGCGATTGGGCCGCGCTGCCCGGCTTGCGCGGTAACCGGTACGAACAGTTCTCCAGCTACAACCGTGCGGCCAGCACTCTTCCGCTCGAATCCGGCGGGAAGGACTTCAACAACTTCATCGCCCGCGCTGGAGCGGGGCTGCGGCTGCTCCTGGAGTACCTGGACGGCGCTGATCCGGATGGCCGCGAGCAGGGCGGATACCTGCTGGCCGCGGCCGACGATGGGCCCGGCTACGTGTCGCGGATGTTCTGCACACGCTTCAGCGTGGGGGACCTCTTCCGCGGACCCGATTTCTTCACCGCCGGAAACCTGGGCCGCTTCGACGGCGAGGTCCTGCGGGTCTTCGCCGACGATCTGGACCAGCCGGCCTTCGTGATTCCACTGGCGGACCTGGGCCAGACCGACCCGTTCGCGGCGCCACTGGCGGGGTACGGCGTTTCGGCGGTCACAAGCTACACGCCGATCAGCTTCGCGCAGAGTCTGCGCATCTGGTTGGATGGGGCGTGTCCGTTCAGCGGCTACTTCTACCACGTGGATGTCCAGCGCACCGCCGAGCCGACGCGGGCCTTCTCGGCCCGTCTGGCCGAGGACCCGGATTACGCGACGGCCGCGGGACTTTTGGAGTCTTTTGGCCAGAATCCGAACACGGGGGCTGCGCTCGTCATCGACGACCAGGTGTTTGAAACGCCGGCCGGGAAGACGTTGGACATCCTGGATGATCAGGGCGGCGGGACGATCGGGCTGCTGCAATTCGTCTTCGAGGCGCCGAGCCAGCCGGCGCTGCGCGACCTGCGTTTGCAGATCGTATTTGACCAGGCCGCCACACCCGCCGTCGATGTGCCTCTTGACGCCTTCTTTGGCTGCCGCGAGCAGCTTGCTCCCTTCCGTACGCTGCCCATGCGGGTTCAGTACGACGGGCTGGAGTTAGACGCAGCGTGCTACCTGCCGATGCCGTTTCGGCAGCGGGCCCGCATCACGCTCCGCAATGACGGACAAGACCCGCTGACGCTGCGCGCTAGCGTGGGCATCGACCGTGCGTTGCCAGCCGAGCCCTGGGGCTACCTGCACGCGCGGTCCTACGCGGCCGAAGGACCCCAGCCGCCGGGCTCTCAATTCGAGGTACTCAACGTCACCGGCCGCGGCCGCTACGTCGGCACGTTTCTATTCGCCGCCGGCAATGGCGATCCGTGTCCAGGTGAGCTGCGGGCCGCGTTGAACATCCTCGAAGGGAACGAGACCGGCATCATCGACGGCGAAGTGCGCATCCGCGGGACGGGCACGGAAGACTACTACAATGGCGGCTTCTACTTCGCCGACGGCCCGTTTGATCACCCGTTCGCCACAGTCAACTTCGTGCAAGGCGGTTTCGGCCCCGAGCCCGGCGTGGTGTCGTGTTGCCGCTGGCACGTGCTGAGCGACGCCATCGACTTCCAGACTTCGTTCGTCCTGCGTTTTCAGTACGCGTCGGACAACCCGGCGCTGGTTGTCCGGTACGCGACGACGGCCTATTACTATCTGGACCGCCCCGAGCCCGGCGCCGTCACCGGCGGCAACTGGCTCGAGACGGAATAGGATAGGTCGAGAGGGTGCCACGGTCCCGGCGCGCCGGGATCGGCCGTGAGGCACGGACCGCAGGCATGGACCGCTCAACCTGCAATCCGCACGAGCTTCTCGCCCCCGCCGGGGACTGGGAATCGCTCCGCGCCGCGGTCGCCAACGGCGCCGACGCGGTTTACTTCGGGCTGCCGGCCTTCAACGCGCGGCAGCGGGCGACGAACTTCGCGCTGGCCGAGCTGCCGGAAGTCCTCGCGTACCTGCATGACCACAACGTCAAGGGCTACGTCACGCTCAACACGCTGATCTTCTCGGACGAGCTGCCGCGCGCGGCCGAATACGCCGCGGCCATCGCCGGCGCCGGCGCCGACGCCGTCATCGTGCAGGACCTCGGGCTGCTCCGCCTGATCCGCCGCCTCGCTCCGACCTTGCCGATCCACGCCTCCACGCAAATGACCCAGACCGAAGCCGAGGGCCTCGAGCTGCTTCGCGCGCTGGGCGTCAGCCGGGTCATCCTGGCCCGCGAGCTAACCCTGCCGGAAATCGCTGTGATCCGGCGGCAGACCGCCATGCCGCTGGAGGTCTTCGTGCACGGCGCCCTCTGCATCTCCTATAGCGGTCAGTGCCTGGCCAGCGAGGCGTTTTGGGGGCGCAGCGCGAACCGCGGCGTGTGCGGCCAGGCGTGCCGATTGCCCTACGAGCTCGTCGTTGACGGCCAGCCTCTCCGCCAAGGCGACCGCCGATACGTCCTCAGCCCTCAGGATCTGGCCGCCTACGACCGCCTGCCTCAGCTCGTCGAGCTCGGCGTCGCGGGGTTCAAGATCGAAGGTCGGCTGAAGAGTGCCCACTACGTGGCGGCCGCCACCCGCGTCTACCGGGCTGCGCTCGATGCGGCCCTCGCGGGCAGGCCTTTCGTGCTGCCCCGCGACCAGGAAGCCGAGCTGGTGCAGAGCTTCTCGCGCGGCCTGGGCGACGGATTCCTTGACGGGGTCAACCACCAGCAACTCGTCGTCGGCCGCTTTTCCAAGAAGCGCGGCGTCCACATCGGCGACGTGGTCGCCACGACCGCCCGCGGCGTGGTCGTGCAACTGACGGGCCAGCCTGCGGAATCGCTGGTCAAGCCCGGCGACGGCGTCGTCTTTGATGATGGTCACCCGGAGCGCGACGAGCAGGGCGGACGCGTGTTCTCGGTTGAGGCCACGCCGACTGCCGGCAAGCCAGCTCCCCGCCGCGCGCGGCGTCCGGACCGCCCGGCGCGCGTGCTCCTGACGTTTGGCCGCAGCGACGTGAATCTCGCCGCGATCGCCGTCGGCAGCCAGGTCTGGAAGACGGACGACCCCGCGATTCGGCGCCGGCTGGAAACCAGCTACCGCCGCGACGTTGTAGCACGGCGCATCCCCCTGCATGTCTCTGCGGAGGCGCTGCTTGACCAACCACTGCGGATCGACGTGTGCGACGATGCCGGCCACGCAGCCCAGGTCGTCGCGGAGCAGCCGCTGCGCACCGCCGAAAAGCACCCGTTGACGGTGGCCTTGATCCGCCAGCAATGGGGGCGGCTCGGCCACACGCCCTTTGAGCTCGCCCGTGTCGAACTCCGCGGTGCACGCGGTCCGGCCGATAGCCTGCCGCTGATGGTGCCGAAAAGCGTGCTCAACGACCTGCGCCGGCGGGCCGTGCAGGCGCTGCGCGCCCAGCGCACGGCTGCCTGCCGGCACACCATCGCTGAGCCCGATGTCCTTAACACCCTGCGCGATGAGCTTCTTTTGCCCGGCGTCGGGACGCCTGACACCGAGCACCGCACCGCGGTGACTGAGCGAACGCCGCAGCTTCATGTCCTGGCACGAACCGCAGAGCAATTCAACGCCGCACTCGCGTGGGCACCCACCTCCCGGTCGGTGACGCGCGGAATCTTGTACTGCGACTTCCGGGACACGGGCGATTATGAGCAGGCCGTCGCCCGGGGGCGCTCGGCCGGCGCGCCCGTCGGACTGGCCACGCCGCGCGTCTTGATGCCGGGTGAACAAGACGATCTCCACCGGATGGCTGAGCTGGCACCGCACGCCGTGCTGGTCCGCAACCTCGGGGCCCTGCGTTTCCTACGCGAGCACTTCCCGCACCTGGACCTCGTGGGCGACGCGTCCTTGAACGTGGCCAACGAGCTTGCGGCCCGAGAGCTGATCGAGTGCGGCCTGCGGCGCTGGACGCCGGCCCATGAAGTGGATGGACCGCGACTGAGCGCCATCCTCAGGCGGATTCCAGCGGCCGCGGTCGAAGTCGTCGTGCACGAGCACGTGCCCCTTTTCCACATGCGCCACTGCCTGTTTGCGGCGTGTCTGTCGGACGGCCCGCGGTGCGGGGACTGCGGCTGGCGATGCCGCAGCCACGAGCTGCATTTGCGCGACCGAGCGGCGGTGCTTCACCTGGTCTGGCCCGAGAGCTCGGGCCGGAACACCGTCTTCGGCGCGGTGGTGCGATCCCTGGCGGAGTCGCCCAGCGGCCTGAAACAGCTTGGCGTGCGGCATTACCGCGTCGAGCTGTTGCGCGAAACACCGGCTGATCTCCCGGCGCTGCTCGATTCTTACGTCCGGATTCTGGCGGACGAATATCACGCCGGCGTCCACGTCGGATGCGCTGGGGCCAGGGGACCTGGGTCAGGCGCGCGGCACCCCTGACACGCCTGGCGGTCCTTTGTATGCGCGCACGCTGAAGCGATCACCCGCAATGTTCCGATAACTCTTGGTTCGCCATGGCGGGTCGCAGGCCTTTTTCCGGGCCGGCGGTATTGACTTACGGCACCGAGCACGGTAGAAAGCTATTAGCGGAGGCATGAAGAAGTGCGTGCTGGGACTTCCACAATCCGGTATGGACCGGTTCGGGGTCCTTGGTATCGTCCCCCATAGCCTCCAGAGCGTCGTTTTCTTGGCCAGTTCGTTGCGGTGCGCTGCGGAGTTGCCTCGCGCGTGTTGGGCATTATGTTGAACGGCGGACGCGAATCTCGGGCCGCCGGGGGTACGACCGGGCCGGCGCAATCCTGCGCCTTGACGCCGGCCAATGCTCAACTTCTGCGCGAAAATGCCCGAATAACCCCTTGCACCGACGGTGAAAATCTCGCGGATGCTGTATCCCGATAAAACGAGTCTCAGGATGACACTACCCGGTACACGTCAATGCTCGGTCCGTTCCGAGCGGGCCGGGGTAGCAAGTTATTGGAGCTGTGGCTGTCGGAAAGTCGGCTGCGAACTTGAAGGAGGACACGCGATTATGAGGAAACTATGTTTGTTGTGTGCCTTGTTGCTGGGTACCGGCCTGGTGCTGGCCCAAAGCAACGCTCAGGCCGTGAGCGCCATCCCAGGCATCACGGCGGCCCAGAACTCCCGCGTCGGCTTCATCGGCGACGACGACGCGTTGAGCGTTCCGGATTTCGGCCAGCCCGGGGGCTCCCGCGCGGGTGAGACTTGCCCGGCCGACTCGTTCTGCGGGCAAGGCCATAGCGCTTGCGGCAGCACGAACTGGTATTTCTACACGGACCTGCAGTTCTGCCTCACGCCGCCGACGACCTGCAAGCGCGTGCGGTGCGACAACTTCCCGTCGCCGACTTCTTGTACCATGAACAAGCCCATCGGGATCATCACCTGGTGGGGCTGCTACCTCGACGACAACAGCAACGGCTGCACCAAGACCGGCGGACACCAGTTCCGCGTCCGGTTCTGGAGCGAGATGAACGACCCGACCGACCCGCTCAACCCGGCCAAAATCGTCTACACCGAGAACGTGACGGCGATCGCGGTGGACACCGGCGAGGCGCTCACCTTCCCACCTGGGACCATTCCGGCGACCCTCTGGGAGTTCACGGCCGTGCTGACCACCCCGGTTAACATGACCACCGGTTGGTTCGCGGTTACCGGTGACGGGACGCCCGGCTGCTATCACTTGTGGCAAGGTTCGGCCTCCGGCGACAACAGCTTCTACCAGTGGGCCGAGACGGATGTGCCCAACACCTTCCTTAACGTCATCGACAAGTGCGACCTGAACTGGTGCTTCAGTGAAAAGAAGATCGGTGCGTGCTGCAACGACTGCGGCGGAGAGTGCATCGACAATTCCAACCCGTACTACTGTGACAGCATTGGCGGCCGGTTCGTTATTGGCACCTTGTGCGCCAACATCACCCCGCCGTGCGGCGACGGCACCGGCGCCTGCTGCCATGACGACGGGACTTCCACCTTGGGCATGAAGTGCTGTGACTGCGAGCCCACCCATGCGGGTTGCACCGAGCCCTGCTGCATCGGTGACATGAACTGCGACGGGTACATCAACTTCGCCGACATCAACCCGTTCGTCCTGTATTTGTCCAACCAGCCAGCCTGGCAGCAGATGTTCCCGGAGTGCAGCCCCTGCAATGGCGACATCAACTGCGACGGCACGTACGGGCAGCAATCCTTCGGCGACATCAACCCATTCGTGGCGCTGATTGTCCAGTGCGGCGGCGTCCAGCCCAACGGCTGTCCGTGCCCCGGGCCCAATATCTGCCAGCCCCCTTGGGATTGCAACCCGGTTACCGGTCCGAGCTGTCAGATGCAGCGGGAGCGCACCCAGGGTGATTACTGGGCCGGCCCCAACACGACGGGCGCCGACTGCTGCACGGTGGCCATCCCGAGCGGTGCCACCCTCGAGAATGAGACACCCAGTGACCCCGCGGCCGACTGCGCGACCGACATCTTCAACGGCGGGTGCAACATGACCTCGCCGCTGTTCTCAACGATTACGTGCGGCCAGACCATCTACGGCGAATCCGGCAACTTCGGGGAAGGCCAGCGCGACACGGATTGGTACCGCGTGCAGGTCACCGCGCCGCGGATCTTCACGGTCACGGTCACGGCCGAGTTTGACGTGCGGATTCGGGCGTACCGCGAGGGGCCCAACCACGCGCAGCCCTGTGTCGGCTACGAGGAAGTCGCCACGCCCGCCGAGCCGCCGCCCGGTGAGCACAACCAGTGCACGGACGTGGTGTTGGCGACGCGCTGCCTGCCCGCGGGTCTGAACCCCGGAGATAGCGCGTATTACTTCTTCGTCGTGGAGCCGGTGCTGTCCTACGGCGTACGCTGCCGAGCCGACTACAAGATCAAGCTGGATTGCACGCAGTGCGATCCGTGCCAGGTTTCCTGCCCGGATGGCTCCTACCTGGAAGGCACGTTCTATCCAACCGATCCTCCGCCGGGTTACTGCATGGCGAACCCCGCCGACCCGGCCTTCGATCCCGAGAACGGCGGCTGCAACGACGACCCGAACGAGACGTTCGAGCCGCTGCCCTATAGCCCCTTGGATCCCAATTGTGTGGGCTCGGCCTGCACGTTCACCTTCTGCGGCAAGCTCTGGTCGAACAATGGGCGCCGTGACCTGGATTGGTACAAGATCGATCTGCCGCCGTCGGTGGGAGTCGCGTGGACGGTGCTGACCGAAGTGCCGGTGCGGGCCACGTTGTTCTTCATGGATCTCGGCGGTGGCTCCTATGGCCCGCCGGTGAATTGCACCCAGTACTACTATTGGGTCCAGACGATGGTCCCGGCGTGCGTCGAGACGACCTGGGACCAGCCGACGATTATCTATGAAGCCGGCACGTACTGGTTCTTCCTTGCCCCGTCGGAAGGTGATCCGCTGAGTGAGGACCCCATCTGGTACGGCTACCCGTGCCCGATGGCCGGCGTAGATCTGGGCACCGATTACACGGTCACGATGACGGTTACGCCGAAGTCGTGCTCCAACGAGATCCTCGCCTTGCCGGTTGGGCATATCGAAGACCCGAACAATCCCAACACGAATCCGCCGTGTCCGACGCCGGCCGACTGGGTCGACACGTACAACAGCGGCTGCGACAAGACGCCGCCCGGTCCGATGCAGACCATCGCCCTCAACGCGACGGGTTCACCGATTGACCCGAACACGGCGTGGCGTGGCCGGACCGGCACGTGGTTCACGGACCCGAACGACCCGAACACGCTGAAGAAGGACTACGACTGGTACAAGTTCACCCTGACGCAGAACAAGCGGTTCCGGGTGCTACTGTACGCGGACTTCAGGGCGGGCTGGGAGGTCTGGGACCCCAACGACCCGAACGCCGCAGGTGTGGGCTGCGCCAAGGGACCGGCCGAAGGGCTGGACCTTGGAGAGCCATGCCACTCAGTTGGCGAGTGGACGCGGCGCTGCTATCTAGGCGGCACGGGTGGCCGGGAGTACTGGCTGCGGGTCTTCCCGATGAGTCGTACGGAATGCGGCAAGGTCTACTACCTGGCCCTGTCCGACGCGAGTAGCTGCACCCCGTGCGGCTGGTCGTGCACCAGCCCGTTCCCCAATATCGACGATAACTGCGACGACCTGACCGACTACGACACGAATGCGGGCTGCGACGATCCGAACGCGCCGCCGCCGCACTTCATGACGTTCAACTTCGGCACCACGTACTGCGGCCGGATTTACGCCGGTCTGCAGAACGGTGCGCCGTACTATGACCCGGAGTGGTTCCAGATCACGCAGACCAACGCGGTCGCCAAGAAGTTCAAGTTCACCCTGACCACGGAGTTCCTGGCGCACCTGGAGGTCTACGCGAGCTGCGCCGATTACAACAACGGGAACGTCCTGGAGGAGAGCGGCACCTCGCCTGGGATGGATGTTTACACCGCGCTCACCGGCACCACCGTGTGCCCGAACGTGGCTCTGACCAGCGTGAACAACTACGCGCAGAATTTCACGGTCTACGGCCGCATGACGTGCGTGGACCAGTTGCACAACCTGTTGACGAAGTACTATCCCTGCGCGAAGGGTTACAACCGCTGGAAGATGATCCCAACGGCGACGGCCTTCTAGTCCGCGGATAGCACTGCCCCCCAGCCTGGCGGCAACGCCGCCGTCCTGGGTCGCGGGTGCGACTGAAGAAATGTGAACCCACCGGCACGTGCGGAGTATGGCTCCGGACGTGCCGGTTCTTTTTGCGCGCCGGCTCCACGCGTGCTGGGCATGAGAGCGCGGACCCGTGGCCGCTCCTCCCCAGGGCGATGCTCCCGCTCGTCGGGCGTTACAGCGCCAATTTGCCGCGGAGGTAGTGGCCGGTGTGGCTGGCCGCGCACGCGGCGACCGCTTCGGGCGGACCTTCGGCCACGATGCAGCCACCGGCGTCGCCGCCCTCGGGCCCCAGGTCGATGATCCAGTCGGCGGACTTGACCACGTCCAGGTTGTGCTCGATCACCAGCACGGTATTGCCCATGTCGACCAGGCGGTCGAGGACCGCGAGCAGAGTTTGAATGTCCGCGAAGTGCAAGCCGGTGGTCGGCTCGTCCAACACGTAAAGGGTGTGGCTTTCGAGCTTGGCCCGCTCGGTCGCCGACGCACTCGGCGGCCCGTGCGGGGTCACCGGGTGAACCACCCCGTGGGCCAGCTCGGCCGCGAGCTTGACGCGCTGCGCCTCGCCGCCGGACAGCGTGTTGGACGGCTGCCCCAGGCGCACGTAGCCGAGGCCGACGTCGGAGAGCGCCTGGAGACCCTGCTTGATTTTCGGGAAGCTGTCGAAGAAGCGCAGGGCCTCCTCGACGCGCATCTCCAGCACGCCGGCGATCGACTTGCCGCGGTAGCGGATCTCCAGCGTCTCGCGGCTGTAGCGCGAGCCCTTGCACTCCTGGCATTCCACGAAGACATCCGGCAGGAAGTGCATCTCGATCCGCCGCGTGCCCTGACCCTGGCACGCTTCACACCGGCCGCCCTTGGCGTTGAAGCTGAAACGGCTGGCGCTGTACCCGCGGATGCGGGCCTCCTTAGTCTTGGCATACAGCCGGCGGATTTCGTCGAACACGCCGGTATAGGTCGCCGGGTTGCTGCGCGGCGTGCGGCCGATGGGGGTCTGGTCGATCTCAATCACCTTGTCGACCTTGTTGGCCCCGATGATCCGCTCGTGCCGGCCGGGGCGCTCGCGCGACTTGTACAGCCGGCGCCGCAAGGCCGGCAGCAGAATCTGCGAGACCAGCGTGCTCTTGCCGCTGCCGCTCACGCCGGTCACGGCGCACAGCACCCCGAGCGGGATGCTGATGTCGATATCCTTCAGGTTATTCTCGGCGGCCTGGAGCACCTGGATGAAATCGGAGCGGCGCGGCAGGCGGCGCTGCTCTGGTAACGGAATCCCGTATTCGCCGCGCAGGTACTTCCCGGTCAGCGAAGCCGGGCAGTTGAGCACGTCGGCCGCCGGTCCCTGGGCGACGATCTTTCCGCCGTGGAGTCCGGCCCCCGGACCCATGTCGATCAAGTAGTCGGCGGCGCGGATCACGTCCTCGTCATGCTCCACGACGATGACGGTGTTGCCGATATCGACCAGCCGGCGGATGGAAGCCAGCAGCCGGGCGTTGTCCCGCTGGTGCAGGCCGATGGTGGGCTCATCGAGGACGTAGCAGACGCCGACCAGCCCGCTGCCGAGCTGCGTGGCCAGGCGGATGCGCTGGGCTTCGCCGCCCGACAGGGTCGCGCTGGTCCGGTCCAGCGTCAGGTAGCCCAGGCCGACGTCATACATGAAGCGCAGCCGCTGGCGAATTTCGCGGAGGATCGGCTCGGCGATCTGGGCGGCCTCGCCTTCCAGGCGGAGCTCCTCGAACATGCCCGTCGCCGCGGCGATCGACAGGCGCGTGATCTCATGGATGTTGTGGCCGGCGACGCGCACCGCCAACGAGGTCGGACGCAGCCGGGCCCCGCGGCAATGTTCACACACGTACTCCGCTTGGTAGTTGCCGAGCCGGCTGCGGCCGCCCTCGCTGCCGGCGGCCCGATAGCGGCGCTGGAGATTCGGGATCACGCCCTCAAAGCTGACCCCGTGGCGCTGCGTGTCTTCCGCCGTGGTGCCCTCCAGGATGATGCGCCGCAGCTCTTCCGGGACGCTCTTGAACGGCGTTTCCGGCTTCACGCCGATGGCCTGGCATAGCGCCCGCAGTACCTTGAGGTGCGCGGCGGTGACGCGTTTCTTGCCGGCGGACCAGGGACCGATTGCGCCGCTCAGGGAGAGATTCTCGTCGGGCACCACGAGTTGGGGGTCAAAGCGGAGCGTGGTGCCGAGGCCGCCGCAATGTTCGCAGGCCCCGTACGGGGAGTTGAAGCTGAACGCGCGCGGGGCGAGCTCGGGCAGGCTGATCCCGCACGCGGTGCAGGTGTGCCGCTCGCTGAAGACTTCGTCGACCCAGGCGGCCTCCGCGCCCGCCGGCGCGGACCCCGGACCGTTGGTGCCCTCGGCACGACTGACGATCGTCGTCCCATCGCCGAGCGTGAGCGACAGCTCGACGGCGTCGGCCAGCCGCGAACGGACGTCGGGCCGGAGAACCAGCCGGTCCACCACCACGTCGATGTCGACCGCGCGCACCTGGGGCAGGTCGGTCAGCTCCTTGACGTCGCGCAGCCGGCCGTTCACGCGGGCCCGCACAAAGCCTTCGCGCTGAATCCGCCGCAGGATCGGCTGCAACTCGCCCGCTTGCCCGCGGGCCAGGGGGGCCAGCACCATCACGCGGATGGGCGGCGCAGCGGCGTCGCGCTGCTCGCGGGCGGCATACCCGAGCACGATATCCACAATCTGATCGACCGTACGCCGGTAGATGCGCTGGCCACACTTGGGGCAATGCGGTATGCCCACGCGGGCAAACAGGACGCGCAGGAAGTCGTAAATCTCCGTGGTAGTGGCCACGGTGGAACGGGGGTTGGCGGCGGCCGCCCGCTGCTCGATGGCCAGCGTCGGCGGCAGCCCCTCGATTCGCTCGACGTCCGGCTTGCCGATCTGCTCGAGGAAATGCCGGGCATGGACGCTCAGCGATTCAACGTACTTCCGCTGGCCCTCCGCGTAGATCGTGTCGAATGCCAGGCTGCTTTTGCCGGAGCCGCTCAGGCCGGTGATGACGACCAGCCGGTCGCGCGGAAGCTCGACATCGATGTCTTGCAGGTTATGTTGCCGGGCACCGGTAATTCGGATGTACTTCGGCTCCACGCTCCATCTCCCCGGGCGGCTCGACACGCAGCACCGGGCCTGCGGATGAAGCGGACCGCGACGCGGCGCCACCACCGCACCCGTCCGGCCTCATCCGCGCCGAACAGGTTACTATACCACGCCCGGCCAGGTTCGTGAACCCGTCGGGCAGCATGCGCAGCTTCCAGTCTGCCCGTGCGACGCTGACCATTGCACTGCGGCCCGGCTGGCGACACGATGTCGGCCGCGTGGAGGATACCAGCATGCAGCGCGAACCGATCCCGCCCGAAGAGCTGTACCTGCCCGCCTTTGGGGCATGGGAACCGGGGTGGTTCCTGCTCACCGCCGGCGAAAACCGGCCGGGCGGCTTCAACAGCATGACGGTGTCGTGGGGTGCGCTGGGCGTGATCTGGCATCGGCCGCTCGCGGTGGTCGTGGTCCGGCCGCAGCGCTACACCCGCGAGTTCATCGAGCGCTACGACACGTTCAGCTTGTGTGCCTTCGACGAGTCGCAACGCCCGACGCTCAACTTGCTGGGCACGCACTCCGGGCGCGACACGCGGAAGATGGCGGAGTGCGGGCTCACGCCGATCGCGCTGGACCACATTGCCTGCCCGGGCTACGCGGAGGCGAAGCTGATCCTGGAGTGCCGCAAGACCTATTTCGCCGACCTGGATCCGGCGCACTTCCTGGCCGACTTCATCGCCCCGCACTACCAGGGCGACTACCACCGCATCTACTTCGGCGAAGTCCTGGCAGCGGCGGGCACAGCTGAGTTTCGGCGACCGCCCTAATGAGGGAAACGCAACCGCCGAGGGAATCAGAGCCCGAAGCGCAGGCGAGGGAAGCCCTGGGGAACCGACCTCCGGTCCGTCCCCAGCCACGAGCGGCGCTGGCGCCAGCGGTGTGTGTGCCGGTCAAGCTCAGTTTTGCGCGCTGTCGCTTCAGCGCGGCGTGCGCGGCCGGTTAGACTACTCATCCGTCTTGGCGTGTTGGCCGCCCGATTGGAGCCCTGATGCCCGACACGGCGCTGCTCACGACCTTGCTCGACAGCCTGAAGGCCCCGTTCCTCTTCGCCGATACGGGCCACGTCATCCGCTACATGAACAAGGCCGCGGTCGCACACTACAAGGAAGGCCCCGCCCTGCTCGGGCGGTCGCTGCTCGACTGTCACAACGCCGACTCGCAACGCCAGATCGTCGAGATCCTCGCCGTGCTGCGGGCCGGGGAAGAGGAGCGGCTGATCACGGACAACGAGAAGCACCGCATCTTCATGCGGGCCGTGCGCGGCGCCGCGGGCCAGTTGCTCGGTTACTACGAACGCTACGAGCCGCCGTGCAGGCCGGGCGCTGTGGGTGCTATGGCACGTTCACAACCCCCTTGATCTCCGGCACGCGCTCGCGCACGTGACGCTCAATCCCCATCTGGAGCGTCATCGCCGCGTGCGGACAGCCGCAGCAGGCGCCGCGCAGGCGCACCTGGGCGACACCATCCACGACGCCGAGCAGCTCGACGTCGCCGCCGTCGGCTTGAATGAAAGGACGGAAGCTCTCGATCACGGCGCGTGTCCGCTCGAGTAGCGAATCCACGCGGGGAGCGGGGTCGGCCATGCTGCAATCTCCCGACACAAACGGCAGCGGCTCGCGGGCGGCGTCCGAAGAGGACCGCGCGGGGGCCACACTATTCACAATACTCGCTCGTGGTCGCTGATGACAAGGGCCGCAGCGGCCCCCGTCATCCACGGCCGGCGAGGCTTGTACCAGCGGTTCCGAGGTGGTAAATTTGTTTATGTAGCGGCGTTTCCCGCGGAACCGGGTGCCAGGCACCCGGGCGCGTCAGCTTCTGGCGGGGAACACCGAGCAAATCGTCTGTGGCTTGCCGGGGGCGGAAGGAGTCGGGCACATGAGAACCAACGTCAAGACCGTCATGAGCATGGTGGTAGTCGCCGCGCTGGCGCCGCTCTGCGCCGCCGCCACGATCTACGTCGATGGCACGAACGGCAACGACCTGTGGGACGGACTGTGCGCGGTTTGGGACGGCGGGACCTGCGGGCCGAAAGCGACGATCCAAGCGGGCATCCTGGCGGCGAGCGACGCAGACACGGTCCTCGTCGCGGACGGGACGTACGCGGGGCCGGGTAACCGGCTCATTGACTTCGGCGGCCGGGCTATCGCGGTCAAGGCCGTCAACGGCCCGCAAAACTGCACCATCGACTGCGAGGACAGCGGACGCGGGTTCACCTTCCATACGGGCGAAGGCCCGACGGCGCTGCTGGAGGGGTTTACGATCACGAATGGGAACGGCGAGGACCCCCAGGACCCGAATTACCCGTTCGTCAGCGGGGGCGCGATTCGCTGCTACAGCGGCAGCAGTCCGACCATCAGGAACTGCTCGATCGCCGCCAATAATGCGGGGGGCGGATTGATCTGCTCCGACAACAGCGACCCGACCGTCGTTTGTTGTTCCTTCCTCAATAACGTAGGAACTGCGATTCGCTGTTTTTCGACCAGCCCGATGATCAGCAATTGTCTGATTAAAGAGAACTCCGGCAAGGGGATCCACTGCGGCGGAGGCAGCCCCTCGATCAACAACTGCCTCATCGCGGGGAACTGGACCAGCGGGAGCGGCGGTGGCATAGAGTGTACCAGCGGCAGCACCGCGACTGTGAACAACTGCACGATAGTAGGCAATCATGCTTACGCCGGCGGAGGATTGGCTGCGGAATTCACCGATTACTCGCTGATGGTGCACAACTGCATTATCTGGGGCAACGTCGCCACGTACGGCCAGCAGATGTGCGTGTCCTATGGCGCCATGACTGTGGCGTACTCCGACGTGATGGCATACAGCTATGGTGGGGGCATATTCATTTGGAATGCCACCGTAGACTGGCAGCACGACATTGATGCTGATCCGAATTTTCTCGATTACTACAACGGTTATTACCGTCTCGGCCGCAACTCCCCGTGCATTGATGCCGGGGATAACACGGCAGTACCGGCGGATGCCCCCGACCTCGACGGCGACGGGGATGTGACGGAGCCCCTGCCGCTGGATCTGGCGAAAATGGCGCGCTTCATCGACATCCCCGCGGTGCCCGACACGGGGGTCGGTACGCCGCCCATCGTGGACATGGGCTGCTACGAGGCCTCACCCGCCGGTGACGTGAACTGCGACGGCGTGGGTGACTTCGGTGACATCAATCCTTTCGTGCTCTTGCTCACCGATCGGGCGGCCTGGCAGGCAATGTATCCCGAATGCCCTTTTCTGAACGGCGACATTAACGCGGACGGCTCCGTCAACTTCGGTGACATCAACCCGTTCGTGGCGCTATTGACCGGCCGGTAGCGTCAGGCCGCTGTGCCTGATGGTGTGGCGACCCGCGAACTTGTTCTGCGAAGATGCGCTCGAATGGGTCAGACGGGACTCGAACCCGTACTGGGAGGATTTTAAGTCCTCTGCCTCTGCCATTTGGGCTACTGACCCGTCTAGAGCACGTTCAGTTTTCCTGTAGCGGCCGAGCTCCCGCTCGGCCGTCCAGGCCTACGGCCGACGAGGACGTCGGCCGCTACGGGCAAGGCGAAACCGCTCCAGGCCTGCCAACGGAGACCATTCTAGGTCGAAGTAATCGTGACGGCCCGCGGCGGATGGCCGGCGGTGATCTCGGCATAGCCGGTCACGCTGGTCTTCAGGTACCCCAGCCCCGGCCAATACGGCTTGGTGGGGTGCGGCACCAGCGACGTGATCCGTCCGACCTCCAGGTCGTCGCGGACCAGCGGCGCGGGCAGCGTCAGCCCCTTGCCCTCCGCGGTCCGAAGCTGCACGAGCCGCCGGGCCAGAACTCCACGGGTCCGCATCCGCTCGATGATCTCCTGACCGAGGTAGCAGCCCTTGCGGTGGCTGACGGCGCGCTCCATCTGCCCGGTTTCCGGCGGCAGCACCTGGCCGTCCAGATCGCAGCCGAGCCAGGGGATGCCGGCCTCGATCCGCAGCAGGTCGAGCGTGCGATAGCCCGTGGGCCGGGCGCCGAGCTGCGCCAGACTGTCCCACCAGGCCGCGGCCTGCCCGCGCGGGACGATCAGCTCAAACCCCGGCACGCCGGTGAAGTCGTGGCGCACCAGCCGCGTGCCTTCCTGCAAAGGCACGTGCCCGAGGGCCGGCAAAGCGCTCAGATTGTTCACGCCCAGCCCGCGGGCCAGGTCCGCCGCCCCGCGTCCGCTGCAGCCCAGCCGGGCATACTGTCCGCTCGCGTTCTCGATCCGGACATCTTCGGTGAAAAGGTGGCGGTCGAAGTGTGCGGCAGCGACCGCCATGGCCAGTTGATCGAGATCGAGCCAGAGTGCCTCGGGCAGACAGAGGGTGTTGAGGTCGAACAGGATTCGCCCTTGGACATTAGCGGCAAAAGCGTAGTTGCCGGTGCCCTCCTCGAGCGTGGTGACCGAGTTGGTGAGCAGGTTGTGGAGCCAGGTGCGACGGTCGTCCCCCGTCAGGACCAACAGGCCGCGGTCGCTGCGGTCGAAGAGCGCGGCGGCGCTGCGGGCCGCCTCGTACTCCGCCGCGGGAGTGCTGAAGAGGGCGACCATTTGCACGCCGCGCAACTCCTGCGTCTCACGTGGCGTGTAGCTCTTCGCTTCGGAAAATGGAGAGATCGCTGTCATACACGCCCTCCGGGCCACCTTCCTCGGCACCCAACCGATTTCCCGGTGCCGCGCGGAGCGTCTACAATTAGCGTACGTGAATCGCACGGGGGCTGCAAACGCAGGCGGACATGAGACACGCGTGGGTGATCTCGACGGGGACGGAGCTGGCCCTCGGCCAGACCGTCGGCACGAACAGCGCCTGGCTGGCCGCCCAACTGGCCGCGCTGGGTATCCGCACCGAGCGCCACGTGACGGTCCCCGACGACGCAGCCGCCACACGCGAGGTCCTGCTCCAGGCGGCCGATGCCTGCGACCTGACTCTGCTCACCGGCGGCCTGGGTCCCACCGAGGATGATCTGACGCGGCAGGCGCTCGCCGACGCGGCTGGCGTGCCACTCGAGCTTCACTCGCCAAGCCTTGAGCACCTGCGGGCTTTCTTCGCCGCCCGCGGCCGGGAGATGCCGGAGCGCAACAAAGTGCAGGCTCTTGCCCCGCGGGGCGCCGCAATTCTGCCCAATCCCTGCGGCACCGCGCCGGGCCTGCGGATCGAGTTGCGGGGCAGGCCCTGCTACGCGCTGCCCGGCGTCCCGTTCGAGATGCGGGTCATGTTCGAGCGCGAGGTGGCGCCACAGCTTCGCGCTGGCGGCCAAGGTCCCGTCCTACTGAGCCGCCGCGTACACACGTGCGGCCTGGGCGAATCCGACCTTGGCCAGCGAATCGCCGACTTGATGCAACGGGGCCGCAACCCCGAGGTCGGCACGACCGCCGATCTGGGTGTCGTGTCGGTCCGCATCAACGTTGCCGCTCCGACCCGCGCCGCGGCCGAGACGGAGCTGGCGCGCACCGAGGCGGAACTGCGGCGCCGGCTGGGTGACGCCGTCTACGGACGCGATGACGATACGCTCGCCAGCGTGGTTGGGGCGCAGCTCGCGGCGGCGAATCGCACGCTGAGCACGGCGGAGTCCTGCACCGGCGGCCTGATCGGCGCGCTGCTGACGGACGTTCCGGGTAGCAGCGAGTACTACCGCGGCGGCGTCATTGCCTATGCGAACGATGCAAAGGCGAACTTGCTCGGGGTCGGCCGCGAAGAGATCGAGACTCACGGGGCCGTGAGCGCGCCGGTGGCCCGCGGGATGGCCCAGGGTGCCGCGCGGGCTCTCGGGACCGATTACGCCATCGCCGTAACCGGCATCGCGGGCCCTTCCGGCGGCACCGCGCAGAAACCGGTGGGCCTGGTCTTTATCGGCCTATGCACGCCGTCCGAAACTGAGGTTCATGAGTGTCGTTTCGGGAGCGATTCCCCGCGCGAGGCGATCCGCGTCCGGTCCGCGCGGATGGCCTTAAACCTGCTGCGGCTGAGCTTGCTCGGTTCCCGTGTACCGCACGATTCGCGCCCCAGTGGCCGATGAGAAAGGGCGAGGGTACGCTATGTCACTGCGGATGGCGGCGGGCGGCGCGCCTCGGCCGGCGCCCCACGCAGTCTTTGCTGAACAGGAGTCGCTTTGATGCTTCCCAGATTCGTTGCTGTCGGCCTGCTGGTCCTGACGCCGGCGCTGCCCGTCCTGGGCCAGGGGATCCCAAGCGGTGAAGCCCCGCCGCCCCCCGGGGTGGTCGGACTTAACCCTGATGAAGCGGTGGAACGGGCCCGCGGTTTGCACCAGACGGGGCGTACGGCTGAGGCCCTCGACCTGCTCAAGAGCACGCTCGGCGCCGCCCCCGGGCACGTCGAGGCCTCGCTGCTCGCCGCGGACATCCTGGTCGCCAGCAACGACTACGACCTGGCCCGCAACTACTACATGCAAGTGCTGGACAAGGAGCCCAGCAACTTCAAGGCCAACCTGGGGATTGGCAAGATCTGGCTGGCCAACAGGTACTGGCGGCAGGCGGTGTCCTTCCTCGAGAAAGCCAAGGACGTGGCGCCGCAGGAGAGCCGGTCCGAGGCGAAGCGCCTGCTGGCGGGCGCCTACGCGCAGGTGGGCCAATTCCAGAAGGCCATCGATTGGTCACTCAAGGCCGTCGAGGACGCGCCCGAGGATCTCGATTCGCTGCTCATCCTGGTTCAGATCCGCCAGGCCCTGCTCGCCCGCGACCCGAAGCAAATTGAGCTCGCCCTGACGGATGCCGAGAAGTACCTCGGGAAGGCGGCGCAGGCGGTGGCCCGCGCGCCGCTCGACCGCAAGGCGCTGGCCCGTCTGGATGGCGCGTACGAGATTCTCGTCGCCCCTCCGCCGGACGTGGGCATCTTGCAGACTTATCAACAGTCATTCTACCAAAAGGAGCCGGGGGGCAGGGCGATCGACAAGCTCCTGCCGGGCAAGGGTGCGGATTCCGCCGCCGTGCTCATGCGGATCGCCGACATCTACCGGCAAAGGGCCCTGGTCCGGTTGGTCAACGCAGAACAGGATGCCATTGTGCTGATCGAAACGGCCGTCAAGGACGAGTACGACGCGAAGAACGTCAAGTACTGGGAGCAACTGGCGCTGACCTATCAGCAGTTGCAGGACTTGACGGCGAAGCTCGTCGGACCCGAGGCGTACGCGGATCGGACGCTGCCCGAACGAGGCATTAGCGCGTGCCGCAAGATCCTCGAGCTTGACCCGGACAACGAAGCGGCCCGGCAGTACCTGCAAGCGGTCGGGGCCCCGCTCACATCGCAGCCGGCCGGCGACACGCCGTAGGCTGGGGGCAGGCCCGCCGGCGGCCCTTTCGGGTCGCAGCGCGGGCTACCGGATGTTGGCGCGCGAATCGAAGTCCTGGGCGCGCACCCCCGCGGAGTCGGTCACGCGCCAGAGCAACTGCGGGTACGGCGGGTTGGTGTCCTCACGGACGAAGACGTAGTCGATCCGTCCGCCCCGGAAAAACAGGTTGCAGGGCGGGTTGTTCTGCGAGCTCTGGCTGCCGGGCGCCAGCGACTGATAGGCGGTGGTGACGCCCAGGCACTCACACCCTGTGCCTTGAATATCGCTGGGGACCCGTCGCCCCGAGCCCACACCCAGAGCGGTCGAGCCGGCGATGAGATCCGTATCGTCCACGTAATAGAACGCGTCTTGCAGGCAGTTCGAATCGCCGGTTACGACGACCTGGGTCGCACACGGATCGGTCGTGTTGCGACTGATCTTCAGCGCCTGGCCGGAGCCCCCGCCCGGATTGTGGAAAAGAATGATGTCGGGCACTGGCACCGTGGCCCCGGCGCTGGTGAAGAACGTGTCGTACGTGGGCGTCGCCCCCTGGGCCGGGGCAATGGCCGAGCCCAGGTTCTGCCCCGTTACTCCCCCGGCGGCCTGGAATCGCCCGTTGCGGTGGAAGTAGTACAGGGCCGGGCCGGTGATGCAGTAATTCCCGAATGGCTGCGAGCTCCCCGCCGGGATCGAAACGTAGCCGAACGAGGTGTACAAGGCGGTGTCGTCGGCACACACCGCGCCGTCCGGGTACTCGGTACCGGCCACGTGGGCGATGAGCACCAGGAAGTAGTGAATGTAGTCGGACGACAGATTCCGCATCGAAATGTGCACGAACTTCCGGCTTTGCGGCTCACTGCAGGGGTCGGTGAAGCCGCCGGACGAAGTCCCCCCAGTGGTCCCCGGAGTTCGCCCGGTGCTGCCCGGTCCGGTCGCCGTGCCGGTGGATCCCACGAGTTCATAGGGGTTGCCGAGCAGATATTGAAAAGCGTTGGCGCCGCCACAGCCGGTCGCGGCCAGACCGACCACGAGCCCGAACGCCGCCGCGAGGATCGCCGGGACCTGCCACTTGCCATGAACCTGGTGCATGGGGCTTACTCCCTTCAGCCGCGGTGGGGGATACGCACACGCCATCACCGGCCCACGCGCCGCCAAAGCACAACCTGGGCGGGCCAGGCGGCTGCCTCGCCCACCCACAGGCAATATATGCGGGCCCTGAGTTTCCGACAAGCCGTGGTGGTCACCCCCGCAGTCGCCGAGCAGCTTTGCAGTGCACGGGTGGAACGCTAGGATGGCAGGCCGTGGCGGCAGCCCCGCCGCGGGCGGCTAGCTCAGTTGGCTAGAGCGTCTCGTTTACACCGAGAAGGTCACGGGTTCGAGTCCTGTGCCGCCCAGTCCTCCGTACCTCCGCCGGCTCCGCCACTGGACTCCACTCCGTCCATCAAAACCCCGCCCGTTCGGCGCGGTGCACGTGCCGGGCCCTGTTAGGCGCTTTCAGCCGAGAATGACGACGCCCTCGCGGGCCGACTTACGGCGCAGTTTTTCCAGGGCTTTCAACGACTCCCCACTGGGCCGTAGCGCGCCGCGCTCCCAGCGTGACACGGTCATCTTGTCGATGCCGAGCTTCTCGGCGAGCTGCTTTTGCGTGTAACCGAGCGCTTCGCGCAGCGTGGTGATGTAGCCTGGGCTCGGGGACTGATCCAGCACGGACAGGGCCAGCACACGGACCCGATCTAGGAACCTCACTCCCGCAGGGAGAAACGCGGCTGTCCCGTCGCGGTCTGCGCTCACCCAGCGCCCGGGCACCTCGACGAACAACGTCCGGCCGTCGGGGAGGCGCATCGTGTAGGGGTGATCCGGCCGGCTAAGCTGCGCCGCTGGCAAGCGCCCCCGCCGTCGGCGAATCCTGGTTTCAGGGGGCATCCGGGCACCTCAATAAATCGTGATAAACACCGTTACGCGTCCGTGCTCGTCGATGTCCAGCACGCATATCAACTCGATCGGCTCGCCATCGGCAGCCGTGCCCGCAATGGTCCATTTCGGCCGGTCGTGGCGGTCGCGTCCGGCGTCACGGACGCTGCGTGGGTCGTCCACGACCGCCAGCACGTCAGGCCAGACCAGTCCGCGTTGGTCCATGCGCCGCATGAAATGCGCCAGCACGCGGTAGCGCCCGGTCCCGAGGCAGGCGCGGATCGTGAGCAACGCTCTGCGGGCCTTCGCGTCCACGTTCATCTTAAATATACCTCATAATAGGCGCCCTGTCAACTGAACCGTCGCACTTGCCGGCGTCGCTCAGTCGATAAACGTGCCTTACTGAACAGCCCCCGAGCAGCGCGGCGACGGCTCGCACGTCCAGCAGCTCCGCATTGACGGCCGGTTGCGGGTCCGGCCCGACGGTGCGCCCGTCGGCAGCGGTGGTCGGCGTGAGCATCGCCGATACTCCGAAGAGGTGACACACAGCGGCAAGCACAGCGCTCGCACGTCACCCTAAAGTGAAACGCGCTCGAAAACGGTGGAGCGGCAATGCAGAAAAGGGCCTATTTTGCCGAGCGCAACGAGCGCGCTCGTACTCGAAAAAGGTGTGCCGCGGCGGGTAGTGGTGTACAGCGGTGTGCGACGGCGTCAGTTCTCGTCGTCTGCGTACTCTTTAATGAACTCGTGAGTCCGTGACCGTGCCTTGAACTCCCGTAGGAGTTCGGCGCGCTCGGCGTAGTTCCTCCCCGCAATCTTGAACACCCGTACGCCCCGGCGCTTGAGCCAGAGTGCTAGCTTCGATGCGTCCCCTCTGACCTTCTTGGCGGGTACTTGCCGACGCAGCCAAGTCAGCGGTATCGGGTCCCGCGGGTTATCCTCGGGTCCGTCCTCCTTTTCCTTACAAGCCCCGGCAAGACGCAGCTCCATTTCATGCGCCGCTTTCTCAACTTCTCGCCCACGACGGTCTACTTCCGAGAAGCGATACTCCTGCTTCGGCGTCAACTGCACAAACCTCTCACAATCCACCAGCCACGCAGAAAGCCGCGCGTCGAATGAGGAGACATCGACCAGCGTGAAAGACTGCCCAACCCGGTGCAGGTGTTTCTTCAACTCCGCCCAAGCGCGGCCGACGGCGCCGGATGCACCCGAGAGCGCTTTCCACGCGGCTTCGTCCCTGGCGTCGCCCTTGCCAGTAATTGAGGGGCCGTATCTCTCCGCGGATTCTCGCAGGGCTTGTATTGCGGCTGTGAGCGGCGGCGGGTTCATTATGAAATGAGCCGTAGCGCGGACGATTCGCCGCGGCGCGCGTTTGGACGTGCGCTTGCGCTGCGCGTGACGCAGCTTTCTCTTGGGCACGGCACTACCTCAATATCCCTGGCCGCTCAGGAGCGCGACAAACGGGTTGATGTCGCCGAAGTCCACGTATCCGTTGCCATCGATGTCGGCCAAGTAGACGCCGCAGTTGGGGTACTCTTGCAGGTACGCGCCCCAGTTTGTCAGCGCCAACACAAACGGATTGATGTCACCGAAGTTGATGCTTCCGTCGCAATTCAAGTCGCCGCGGTGGAAGTTGATCAGGCCCAGGCTGTAGCGCCCGCCCGCCCAGCACCACCGCGCCAGACGAACGCCCTCCGTCATCGCATGGATCGGGTAAGTGATAGTCAACTTTCCTCAGGCGCCTCAAAGGTCAACTGACACTCAACCCACTTTTTTATCTTGAAGTTAAACCACGCACTCCTACCTTCCACCGGGACTCGAAAACGAAGACATAGCGTTCGATGTGATACAAAAAAGCGGTAATCAATTTCAGCTTTTGTGTCTGGGAAAGGCAAGAACCTCATACTAGGAGCGGGACGCCCATCCGCCATAATAGGGTCAGACATCTCATCCCAGGACAAGTTGTTATCGTAAATCTCGACATCGAAACTGGGCTTCCCTAGTTTCTCAAACAAGTGAGCCAACGTAATCCATTCGCTCTGTGTCAAACTGAACGTGGGCGGAATCAGGGTCCCCGACCCTTTGCACATGGGACACTGGCGACCGGCGGGACTTATACCACGACCATCACACATCCAGCACGTCTGCGGCTCTTTCTTCGACATCTTGCCCTGCCTCAAGTTGCCCCTCAGTCCACTGGTCGGCATAGGATCGGACTCGCCACGCGGGCGAGGTCGGCCGCCGTCAGCCGGGCCCCGCTCGCCAGCTCGACGCAGCATTCGTGACACCACGCCGGCGGGTAACGGCCGCTTGTGTCCCGGCGGGTTTCCGACAGGGTCCCGACACTGCCCTTGTGCCAAGGAGCCGTACACCGGAACACGTTCGCTCTCCCTTGTGCGCAGCCCGCCACAATCGAGCCGTCGGCTTTCAGGCCGAGACTGTGGCCGCTCCCCGCTACGCCGACGAAGGCGCTGTTGGGCGCCGGGACGTTGCATTGGCCCTCTACGTTGCGTCCCCACGCCACGATCGAGCCGTGACCATCTTGAGCCCCGGCGATGCACGGCCCCAGCAGCGCGACCGCCGCCATCAGGCCGCTTCCCCTGCTCACGGTACTTGTTCGCATGTTCCCAACTCCTTCCCGGCCGCGGCAGGCCGCAGTCGATGTGCTCAGCGCTGCTCCCGATGCAACGCACGAACGCTCAGCGGCAAATAGCCCCGCACATTTGCAGTGTACCACTGTGCAGGTCCCGTCCACAAGCACATTTAATCTGGGGGTCGGCTTATCACGCCGGGCGTGCGAAGCCCTGCCCATCCGGCGCTCACTCGACCTCGTCGATTCCCTTGCCGCGCCAGTCCGGCCGAACCGGCTTGCCCGTGCGGCGCTATTCCTCGATTCCGGCCTGGATTTCGGCTTCCATCTGCCGCAATTCCGACTCAGCTTCTTCTGCCCGCCGCCGCGTTTCCGGGTCGTTCACGTCGTCATCGGGTGTCCGGCGCTCTTGGAGCGCTTGCAACTCCGTCAACATGGCCATTGCATCTGTCACGGTCGTTAATGCGGCTTCACACGCCCGTACCTTGTCGGACGCCGTTTTCGCCGCCGGACCGGCCAGGTCCACCAGCAGCGCGGCCAGCCGGCCGAAGTCGTCGGCCGATAGCTTCTGAACGAACGCCATGAGCAGCGATTCAAGATGCGCCTGTAGCGACCCGTCGCCCGCCTTTTCGAGCTTCGGCAGCATCGTTACCGCCCGCCGCAGCGGCCGGATGGCCGCCTGGACGGCCCGCAGCCGGCTCCGGTGCGACGCTTGCGGGTTCTCGGCCACGTCCAGCAGCACGGCCGCGAACCGCCGGAAGTGCTCCGGCTGCAAATGCTCAAAGAACGCGACCAGATTCAGGGCGAGCGCCGCCAGGAACCCGGCCCATTGCTCGCCGCCTTCAAGCCGCGTCAGGTAACGCTCGCAATCCGGCGCCGATTCGATCTGCGGCTTATCCGGCGGCCACGGTCCTAACCAGCCGTCGCCCCGTGCTTCGGCTTCCCGCCGCTCCAGCCGCAGCCGCCGCAGGGGAGCCTCGTTCCGACCGGGCACCGGCAGAAGGTTCGGCATGTTCAGTTTCTCCAAACGGGCCGCGCACTAACTCGGCGCCGACTGACGATGGAAACAGAGGGCATGATACTCTACGGGCTGTCCCGCCGCGTCTAGGCTCTCTTGGTCCTCTACCATGCCTGGATGTTCTCCGGCGGGCCGTGCGCCGTTTGACCACCGTAGGGCCGCTCACACGTCCCAGGATTCAACGCCAGCGAGCGGGGCGGCATCCCAAGGTGGGTAAAACCTACAAACGGCCTGGAAGGGGGCTTCCAGGGCCTTCTGGCCCCAGGAAGAGAGAGAGAGGGGGGGGCGGCGTGAAGTACATACACCGACGGCCCCGCGTGACCCCCTTCACCGCAGGTGCCGCCCGGCGGCACCGGGCGACTGCCCCGGCGGCAACCGCTCGGCTCGTTTCACGGGTTGCCGTTCCGCTCGTCGGCGAGCAGCCGGCGGACAGCTTCCGCCCGCTCGGCGTCAGTCAACGGCAGCCGCTCCAGGGTCCGGAGCAACTCCGCCAGATCGCCCGCGCCCGGGGTCGTTTGGCCGGAATCTGCTGCGCCTTTTGCTGCGCCTGTCGGCGGACTATGCGGTTTTCCGCTGGTTTCGCGCGGGGTGTTCGAGTCCTGTGCCGCCCAGTCCGACCACACGGCCTCACGCCGAGCGCTCTTTGATCGTGTTCGGATCGCGGGACATGGTGACCGCCGTGTCGTACGTGATCTCCCCCTTCTGGTACAGATCCAACAGGGCGTGATCCATCGTCACCATCCCGTACTTGCGCCCGGCCTGCAGCTCGGAGTAAATCTTGTGAACGCTGTTCTCGCGGATCAGGTGCCGGATGCCCGGCGTGCCGACCAGCACCTCGCAGCACAGCACGCGCCGGCCGCCGGTGGACCGCGACAGGAGCTGCTGCGCGATCACCGCCTGCAGCGTGTTCGCCAGCATGTGCCGCACCTCGGTCTGCTGACCTTCCGGAAAGACGGATACGACGCGCTGGATGGATTGCAGCGTGTCCGGCGTGTGGAGCGTGGCGATGACCAGGTGGCCCGTCTCGGCCGCCATCAGGGCGGTGTACATGGTCTCGCGCTCGCGCATCTCGCCGATGCCGATCACGTCGGGGTCCTGCCGCAGGACGTGCACCAGCGCCTGCGGAAAGCTGTGGACGTCGGTGAGCACTTCCTGCTGGACGACGATGCTGCGCTTGGACGTGTGGGTGTACTCGATGGGGTCCTCGATCGTGATGATCTTCTTGCGGTACTCGTGGTTGATCCGGTCGAGCATGTAATGAAAGGTGGTCGTCTTGCCGACGCCGGTGGGGCCGGTGAGGAAGATCAGCCCGTTCGGCTTGCGGGCCAGCTCATCGATGAGGGCCGGCAGGTGCAGGTCCTCGCGGCTGCGGATGACGGGCTCGCTGAGCCGGATGGACAGCTCGGGGCAGCCGCTGCGGAGGTAGATGGTCACGCGGGCCCGGTCCTTCTCGCCGAAGGTGGTCGAGAAGCAAAGCTGCCACTCGGTCTCGAGCTTGTGCTTCTGGACCGGGTTCAGGTACTCATACGCCAGGGCGCGACACTGCTCGGGCGACACACCCTCCCCCTTGGCGGCGACGATCTCGCCGTCCACGCGAAAGATCGGCGGCAGGCCGGCCACGATGTGGATGTCGCTGGCGTTGTGCTTCCGCCCGTGACGCAAGAGGGCAGCAACCGTCATCTTCGCCTCCAGCGGCGCCAGAGTCCGCGCAGCCAGGCCAGCGGGGACACCCAGTCCAGGCTGTCCCGTTCCCGCCGGGCCGCCGCCATCAGGCCCAGCGCCGCCTGGCATTGGCCCAACTCGAACCACGTGGGCGCGTGCACCGGCTCCAGCTCCAGGGCCTGTTGCAGGTAATGGACCGCGGCGGCCACGCGGTGATGAAAGACCAGCATGCGGGCGATGATCACGCGGTCAAACCAGTCGGCGGCCGGCTCCGTCAGCGCCGTCTGAAAGCAGGTCTCAAACTGCTTCTTGCCATGCGCCACCAAGAGCTCGCCACGCACCTCCCAGCGCCACGGCGAGCTGCCGGGCATTTGGAGGGACGCGTCGCTGCACCGGTAGGCGGTGGGCAGGTCGTTGAGCCGCACGCAGGCCTGGGCCTTGGCGGCCAGCAGCTCCCCGTTGTTGCGGAACAGCTCGAGAGCCTTGTCGCTCCAGATGCGGGCCTCGTGGTGCTCGCCGAGCGCGACGAGCATCTGCACTTGCCCGACCCAGGCGGGGACCAGCTTGCGGTCCTCCTGCAGGCAGCGCGTGTAGAGCCGCAGGGCGGACTCGAACTGGCCGCTGCGCTGTTCCTCGTGCGCTCGACTCAGCAGATCCGGCTTATCCTGCTCCTCGACGCGCGCCTGCGGCGTCTCACGTTGGCGGGCCCGCGACTCGTCGTCGAATTCCAGGTTGGAGAAGCGTCCCGGCACAGGGGGTCTCACCGCACGGTTCCGGCGTGCCGCCAGGGCTGCACGCGCAGCAACACACGCCCGAGAATCCGCTCCTGCGACACGACAGTCAAGTGCCGCACCACTCCCGACGGAAGGCCGCCGCGCATGGCATTGGGAACGAAGAGCGCCAGTTGCGACGGGATAATCGCATATTCGTAAGGTCCCAGCGTCACGTCGTCCAGCGCGAAGGGCCACCCCCCGAGTGGCGTGACGGGCGGCTCCGCCGGCACGCCGTTGATAGTCAGCACACCGTCCCGCGATTGAACCCGCTCGCCGGGCAGCCCGAGCACGCGGTCGACGCCGAACCCTTCCGGCACAAAGTAGCCGCCGTGGCGCCCCTCCGTGCCGAAAGCCGGGATGGAGTAAACGACCAGTTCGCCGCGGGCGAAGGTGGCGGGTCGCACCCACGGGCCTTCGTAGAGGATGCCGTCGTTGTTGGACAGCACCGGGCCGGACGCGAAGTTGACCAACTGGAGCGGCACCACGACGTGCTCCACCAGCCGCGTGATCGGCACGTACACGAGCCATTGCAAGCCGAGGAACAGGAGAGCGCCGAACAGCATTCGCACCAGAATCCGCTCGAAGGCCAGGTTGGCGGCCTGCAAGGAGGTCAAGGCGGTGGCGTGCACGGCAATCGCGCCCATCAGCCACCAGATGCTCCACGGACCGGCGACCGTCACGACCGCCGCCAGGAGGAACGCCAGCCACAGGCCGAGCAATACCCAACCGAACCGGCGGTGCCCCTCACGCAGGTGACCCAGGCCGGGGACCACGAGGGTGAGCGCGAGGGCGCGCCACGCGACCGGCTCGAACGTCAGCGGCCGCCAGTGCGGCAACAGACCCGGCAACGTAGGCAGTCGCGTGCGAAACCAATACCACCCGCGGAGCACGCGCGTGACCAGCCGCAGCGACGAAGCCCGCCGCGGAACGACCGCCACGTCGCCGAGGTTGAGCACGCTTTGACATCGCGCGCAGGTCGGCGTGCCGGGGATGTTCTCAAAGCCGCAGTTCAGGCACTCCATGGCGGCCCCGCTGCTCCGCGTTGGCCTTAACCGCCCGACGAGTCCCGCACTTTCGCATCGATCCGGACCTTCGAGTCGGGCGCGTAATATTCCACCGTCGGCCGCCGCTCCTCCTCGCGGCCGATGATTTCCTTGATCAGGTCCGCCAGCTCGTAGCAGCGGGGGCCCGGGGCCCCCTTCACTTCCACCGTGACCCGGCCGGTCTTGCTGATCTGGATGTCGAATTCGGGGCGCTGCATGTGGCGACCTCCCGCTGCGGGCTACAGGCGAACCCGCAAATGCACCGACTGATCCTCCAGGACCTGCTCCTCGACGACCGTGTAGTTGCGCTTCTTGAGCTCGGTCATGAGCTTGTGGTAGGCGAACTGCTGCACGACGCGCCCGGCCACGTCCTCGCCGATCTTGCGCAGCTCGCGCTCGCTGAGCTGATCGCCCGTGACGCACACGGTGCATGCGCCGCGCTCGTCCCGGCCGAACTCGACCGTCACTTCGCCCCGCTGCACCACGATCCTCTCGCCGCGGCCCAGCGCGTCCGCCACCACCTCGCTGTTCGGGATGTCGGTTTCCACCTGGCGTTTACGGCGTTTCTCCTGATGCAGCGACTCGGCCCGCACGGTAAACCCCATACTGGTGGCGGCCCCGAAGATCGCCGAGGCCAGCACGGGCCACGAGGCCACGACGATCGGCGTCAGGATGCAGACGGCACTCATGACTGGCTCCTTGCTGCCGAGGACTCGGCGTCACATCTCCAGCTTGCGGCGGACCTGCGCGGCGGCATCCTCGTCGCGGCGTGACGCGATCCGGGCCCGGCCCTCCGCCCAGGCACGCAGCGCCGAGATTCCCTCGGCCATCGTCCGCGACAACGGCACGGTCTGCCGGATACTGCCGATGATGTCCGCCGTCTCGAGTTCCTTGCCCAAATAGAACACGTCGTACAAGGCGCTGATGATGGCCTCCTCGATCTCGGCGCCGCTGAAGCCGTCCGCCGTGAGGCCCAACTGCTTCACGTCGAACGTCGCCGGGTCGCGGCCGCGCTTGCGCAGGTGGATGTGGAAGATCTGCTCGCGCTCTGCCGCGCTGGGCAGATCGACGAAGAAGATCTCGTCGAGGCGGCCCTTGCGGAGCAGCTCCGGCGGAAGCTGCGCGATGTTGTTCGCCGTCGCGAGAACGAATACCGGCTTCTGCTTCTCGCTGAGCCACGTCAGGAATGTGCTCATGACGCGGGCCGTTGTCCCGCCATCGGTGTTCGCCGACCCCTGTGAGCCCGCGAAGGCCTTGTCGATCTCATCCACCCAGAGCACCACCGGGGCGATGCTCTCCGCGACGCTGATCGCGCGGCGGATGTTTTCCTCCGACGAGCCGACCAGGCTGGCGAACATGCGGCCCATGTCGAAGCGCAGCAGGGGCATGTGCCACATGCGGCTGACGGCCTTGGCGCAGAGGCTTTTTCCGCAGCCCTGCACGCCCACGAGCAGGACGCCCTTGGGGGCGGGCAGGCCGAACTGCCGCGCGCGGTCGGAGAAAGCCAGGGCCCGCTTCTTGAGCCACTCCTTAAGCTGATCGAGCCCGCCGACGTCCTCGATCTCCGTGGCCGACTCGTAGTACTCGAGCAACCCGCTCTTGCGGATGATCTGCTGCTTTTCGGAGAAGACGACCGACACGTCGTCGGCCGCCAGGCGCCCGTCGTTGACGATCGTCTTCGCGAAGACGTTCTCCGCCTCCTGCAACGTGAGCCCGAGGGCCGCCTGGATGAGCTGTTCCCGGTCGCGCTCCGTCAGGGCGATCTTCAGCTTGGTGTTGGCGGAGACATCCTCGCAGATGCGCCGCAGCAGCTTGTCGAAATCCGCCGCGTCGGGCAGGGGATAATCGACGACCGTGACGTCCTTCTCGAGCTCGGGGGCCACGTCGAGCACCGGGGCACACACGATGAGCGTCTTGTAGCTGTCGCTCAGCGCCAGCCCGACCTCGCGCAGCTTGCGGATCACGGCCACGTTCGCGTCGCGGGCCCGCATGAACGGGTGGAAATCCTTGAACAGGTAGACCGCCGGCTCCTTGTGCTCGATCACGGCGTCCAGCGCTTCGACCGGATCGGCCAGCCCTTTCGGCCGCGGCCCGCTGAAGGCCGCGCCCGACTTCTGCAGCCCGGAGGTCACCGACCAGCAGAACAACTGCTTGTTGCGCTTGGCGGCAATCTCGCGCAGTTGCCGCTCGACCCGCGCCTCCTCCCAGCTCACCACGTAGATGATCGGGTAGCGGGCCCGGATCAGGATCTCGATTTCCTCGCGCGCCGTGCGTCGCTTGCCGGCGGGCCGCACCTTCTTCGGCGTTTCACTCATGGACGCGCTCCATCTGCTGTGCCGCGGCCTGACGAGCCTGCAGCTCCGGATCCGCCACACACAGTTCCGCCAGAACGGCCAACAGCTCCGGCGTGAGATCGTGGCAGTATATCCGTCCATCGACGCCCAGGGTGATCGAAACCACCGGTTTCGCCGCGGACGCCGCCGACACGTCGGGCTCAGGCTTTGTCATTGCCGCCTGCTCTCCAATTGAGGTCGAGGGTGTCCAGCAGGTCGAGCGCCGCGCGGACTTCCTCCCGCGAGTTCAGTCGGCCCAGGCCCACCGTGCCGGCCTGCCAGCAGGGTACGAATCCGGCGTAGAGCTGGAAACGCGTGCCCGGCAGATTCGCGGCAAGCCACTCCGCCACCGGGCGCAGACAGCACTCCAGGTGCCCGGGCATCAGCAGGTGCCGGACGATCAGCGGCGTGCGGCCGGCGATCCAGGTCAAGTTGCGGCGAACCACGTCACTATAGTGCGGCACGCCGGCGAGCCGCTGGGCACAGGCATCATTGCCGAACTTGAGATCGGCCAGGTACCGCGTGACCACACCCTCGAGAACTTCGAGCACTTCGCCCGTCATATAGAGGTTCGTATTGACGACCAGCGGCAGGGGCGTGGGGGCGGCCGCCGCCCATTCGAGCAAGGTGTGCGCGTGAAGCGTCGGCTCTCCGCCGAGCACGCTGATCGATTGCACGCCACGTCCCACGGCTCCGGCGAGCTCGTGGGCGTATGTGCCGGGGTCCGGCAGGTCACCCCGGTCAGGCTCAAGGCAGTCCGGCGCGGTGTCACAGAAACGACAGCGGAAGTTACACCCGCCCAGGTATACGCGGAGGGCCGGGATGACCTCGAGTTCCTCGGTGACGCTCACGTATTGCCTGAGGATGCGCGTCTCGATCCCCAGGCCGCACGGCCCGCGTTGGCCCGCCGTGCGGTCCACGCCGCACCGCCATTCACACAACTCGCACCGTTTCAGCAACTTCTGCGCTGGGATACCTTTCCACCCTTGGGGCGCGACCTGCGGCTCGGATTGGCGCGTGACACGTGCGGGCACATCTGGTCCCCTTGGTGGCGCCTCGCACTCTAATTATACGAACCGGGCAAGGGCGGAAATGAACCGGAGGACTCACCTGTTGCCGCCTGGTCGCCTGCGCCGTCGCAGCCATCCGGCGACCGCGCAAGGGGGCTATTGAGCTGGGGTGGCCGCCACGCTCTCTGGTGCCCAGTGGTGCCGCGCGAGCTCGGCTTGAGCCTGCAGCGCCTTGCGGAGTCCGAACAGCAACACAAGCGAGGCAACGCCGATCACGAGCATGATCATGCCCAGCCCGCAAACGCCAACGCCACCCACCGCGACGATCGCAACCAACGCCCTCGTTGTTGTGGCCGATGGCAAGGAGGATGGTGACGATGCCGCGGTCGGCGCCGGCGGTGGGCCCGCGAAGGTCGCCGCGAGCGTGCCCGGCCCCGCCGACACGACCATAACCGCCAGCACCGCACCGAGTACGACCCCTCCGCCGATCAGCACATAGTTCGCCCGCCGCACGAACCGCGCCCGGCCCGCAAGGCGCAGGTCGGGGATCCGCCGGGCCAGCTTCTCGATATACGTGTACTTGGCGATCTCCGCGACGATCCCCACCAATGCGGAGACCCCAAACGTCGCGCCGAGTACAACCAGGGCCACGATCGGCAGCGCCCCCGGGGCCGACAGTGGAACCAACGGCGTCTCCCCCACGAGACCGACGAGCAACCCGGTGCGGACAATCTTGCGGGCGGTAACGTACGGGTCTTCGCCGATGCCGCTCGGGTCGCGCGCCGTAAGCAGCCACGCGCCATAGAAGCCGACGAGCCCGGCGAATAGAGCCACCCCAGCGGTGACGGCTGCGGGAATGGCCGCCAGGTGTTCCAGGCCCACGTTCAGCACCGCAACTAGCAGAGTGATGAGCACGCCCCACAGGATGTACGTGGTGCCACGCGCCAGCCCCGCAACCCACCCTGGGTCCGCGTAGCTCAGCAAGTCCCCGTGAATCGCAAGACTCACCGGCACGCCGCACTCCGGACAGCGGGAGTCCTGGCGCAGGCCGCGAAGGTTATAGCCGCAGTGCCGACACGGCACGTCGGCGATGAGCATCCCTTGGACATCTGCTTCGATCTGTGTCCCAATACGGCGGACCGCGAAGACTCCGACGGCGACTGGACCATCGACTGCTTCGACAAGTGCCCCGACGATCCGAACAAGATTGACCCGGGCGTGTGCGGCTGCGGCCAGCCCGACGTCGATACGGACGGCGATGGCCTGTACGACTGCATGGACAACTGCCCGACCGTCTCGAACCCGGATCAGGCCGACGCGGATGGCGACGGACTCGGCGACGCCTGCGACAACTGCCCCGATACGCCGAATACGGATCAGACGGACAGCGACGGTGACGGCGCCGGCGACGCGTGTACTGAAGCCGCCCGGGTCGCTCCGGCGGCGTGCGGCGGCGGGCTGTGCGGCGCAGGCGCGGTGCCGATGCTGCCCATCACGCTGCTCGGCGTGCTCGGGATGAAGCTGGGCCGCGCCACCGCCCGCAAACGCCGCTGATCCGCGCGGCGCCAGGCCCCTCTTTGAACCGATTGCTAGACCCAGCGGCCAAGCTGCGTGATCGTCGCGCGAAAGTCCTTCGGCGGCGGCGCTTCTAGGGTCAGCCGCGCCCCCGTCGCCGGATGCTCGAACGTGATCCCGGCGGCGTGCAGCGTCAGGCGGTCAATGAGCGGCCGCTCCGGATGGCGGGCACTCGGCCGGTAGTCCGGCTTGTAGTGCGACAGCAGGATGGCGCGCCCGCCGCCATACAGCGGATCCACCGCCAGCGGGTGCCCGATCGCCGCCAGGTGTACGCGAATCTGGTGCATGCGCCCCGTCACCGGATGACACTCCAGCAACGTATGTCCGGCCAGGCGCTGGAGCACGCGATAGCGGGTCAGGGCCGGCTTACCGCTCGGCAGCATCGTCGTCCGAACGCAATTGTGCCGGCGGTCAAACATCAGGCGCAGGTCAATCTCCCCATCGCCGGCAACCACGCCCGCCACGATCGCGTAGTACTCCTTCTCGATCCGGCGTTCGGCGAACTGGCTCACCAGGCTGCGCTGCGCCGCCAACGTCCGCGCATATACCAGTACGCCACTGGCATCCTGGTCCAACCGGTGAACGACCCGCAGCGCGTCGTTGTCGCGGAGGTCCGGGCATTGGCGCAAGAGATCGATGGCACAGATGTCCGGGCCGCGGCCGGGGACGGAGAGCAGCCCGGCGGGCTTGTCCACCCCCACGACCTCGGTGTCGAGGTGCAGAATCTGCAACGTTTTCACGGGGGCCGGCGGCGACATCAGGGCGTGCTGCCGGGTCGCGGCACCAGGGTCACCTGGACGGTCCGGCTGCCGACCACGGACGCCCCCTTCGGCGTCAGGAAGATGACCGGCAGTGTTCGTGTCTGCTCCTCGGCCGACTGACCCGCCGGCGGCAGAAGGTCGCTCGTCACCAGGGCAATGGCCCGGATGTCAAGGGCGCCGGACGCCTCGAAGACCGCTTCATCCGCCTGCACTTCGACGTCGGTACGCCATTCATTCAGGTCTTTCTTACGGACCTCGTACCGTTCGGCGACCTCGGGACTCACGAACAGGCCCACCACGACGTTCTTGATCAGCCGCGGCTGCGCGACGACGCGGACCGTCACGTCGACTTTCTCCGGCGTCAACTTGGCGGCCCCCTTGAGGCCAAGCGGCTGGGCCAAGGCGACCCCCTGGAACGTCCGCATGTCGCCGGGCGCCAGGCCTTCCAGTTGCCGGCCGAGGACCGCGTAGACCGCGCCCTGGGCCTCCAGGGTCTTCAGCTCCTCGCGGCGAACGTCGACGTCGACGCGCGCCGGCTCGACGCGCTCGAGGGCGATGCGCACCGGGCCGCCTTCGGACTTGACGTCGACGGGGAGCGAAACCACGACCCGCGCGTGCACGGTGAAGTTGAGGTTGGCCAGCACCACATTCACCACTGTCAGTCCGTGCTCTTTTACGGGCCGCGAGTCCTCGGCAATCTTGCGGACTTCCTCGCGCCCGCTCACCGCATACGCTTCCGGCCGGGCTTCATAGGCCTTCGGCAGCACATAGATCACGTGCAGCGGCTGCCTGGCGGTGGCGATCCGCAGACGGTCAATCGCACGCCCCGGACCGCTGAAAGTCGCCTCGAAGATCGGCGGGAGACCGAGGATTTCGACCTCGCTGGCCGGATCCTCGCTGCGCATCTCCAGCTCCACCTGGCACGTGTACGTCGCCGACGTCGCCTGATCCGCCACGTACCAGATCACCAGCGTGAGCGGCACCACCACGGCCAGACGCCGCAGCGGGCGCGCGAGGCTCCGCGTGGCGCGACGCGCCGGCACGGCCCCGCGCTCGGCCGTCTGCGGCGCCATCAGCCGGCTGGTCAGTTCCTCAGACAAATCATCGAGCGACAAAAAGCGCGTCAGCTTGCCGTTATCGGCCAGCGAAATGACCCCGGTCTCCTCGGAAACCACCAGCACCAGTGCATCGGTCTCGTAGCTCATCCCCACCGCCGCCAGGTGCCGGCTGCCCAGCGCGATGTCCACCTCGTCGCTCTCCGCCGACGGAAACTGGCAGCTCGCCGCCACGACCTGCGTGTCCCGGATGATCACGCCCAGATCGTGCAGCGGCGAGCCCGGGTAGAAGATCGTGTTGAGCAGGTTGGCCGAGACTTCGGCCCGGAGCAGGGTGCCGTTCTCCGCCCAGCCGGTCAGATCGACGCTGCGCTGGATTGCGAGCAGCGCGCCGTACCGGTTGCGGGAAAGGTAGCCGGCGGACTTGACCAGGGCCGCAATCAACGGCGACCGCGGTCCGCCGCTGCGGCGCAGCCGCACTTCGCCGACGCGAATGACCGCCCGCCGCAGTTCCGGCTGGAAGACGACCAGAGCAATAAACGCCAGGCCGTAGAGGATGTAGCTGTAAAGCAGGTCCAGCCGCACCCATTCGAACTGGGCGGTGAACACGCGCACCACGAGGGTCGTGCCGACCAGGATGACCAGCACGCCACGCAGCGGGCGCGTCCCGCGGGTGCCGTGCAGCACGCTGGCGCACCAGTTGACGCACAGGCCGATGAGCACCAGCTCGACCAGGACGGCCGGCACGTCGTAGGCCTCGCTGGTCAGGCGGTAATACAGGCTCTTCAGCATGTCGCTCATAAGCGGCGCAGTATAGAATGAGGCCGTGGCCGGCTCCACTGGTTTGGGGGGCCCGCGGTGCCAAAGTCCGCCGGCGACGGAAAGCCATGAACGACCCCCCCTGGAAGCAGCCGCTTCGGGAAAACCTCGCCCGCGTCCGGCAGACCATCGCCGCGGCCTGCCAACGCCGCGGACGCGACCCGCGCGACGTCCATTTGGTGGCCGTCACGAAGTACGTCGCGCCGGCGGTACTGCGGGAGGTGCTCGCCGCCGGCGTCCCGGACATTGGCGAGAGCCACGTTCAACAGCTCGTCGCGCGGGCCCGCGCGTGCGGTCTGCCGCGGCTCGACTGGCCCGGCCGGACGGCCGACGCCGACCCCCGGCCCCGCTGGCACATGATCGGCCACCTCCAGCGCAACAAGGTGAAGCTGCTCCTGCCGCACGCGCGGATCATCCATTCCCTCGATTCGCTGCGGCTGGCTGAGACGATCGAACAGCACGCCGCCGCCCTCGACGCGCTGGTGGAGGTTCTCATCGAGGTGAACGTCTCTGGCGAGGCGAGCAAGGAAGGCGTTCGCCCGGACGAGGTCCCGCCGCTCCTGGGGACGGTGGCCGGTTGCCCCCATCTCCGCCTGCGCGGCCTGATGACGATGGCCCCCTATGACCCGGACCCCGAAGCAGCGCGGCCGTGCTTCGCCCGGCTCCGCAGCCTGCTGGACCGTTTGCGCACCGAAGGGGCCGTCGGCCCGGAGTGCAGCCAGCTTTCGATGGGGATGAGCCAGGACTACGAGATCGCGGTGGAAGAGGGCGCCACGTTGGTCCGGGTGGGGTCGGCATTGTTCGAAGGGTTGCCTAGCTCCGATCCGCGGGGCGGTTGACCGGCCCGCGCTGCCGGCAAATATTGCGCAGGGCGCGCGGCGATCCGCGGGCTTGTCGCCGCGCGGGCCCCGCTATATAAGGCGCGTACTGGGAGGCTGGGCCAGTTCGGGTATGAGGTTGGTCCTATGCCGTTGCGACGTTTGGCCGCCGACGCCCGCACCGTGGTCGATCTAGCCAACGAGATCGCCCACGAGTTCGAGCTGGAATACGTCGGCACCGAGCACATCCTGTTGGCCATTCTGCGGCACCATGACAATGTCGGCGCGCGGGCGCTCGAGAGCCTGGGGGTCAACGAGGACCGGGTCCGCACCACGCTCGACGAGATTTTCCAGCGGGCCAAGGAGGACACGTGGGTTTTCGGCCGCCTGCCCGGCAGCCCGCACTACCGCAATGTCATCGAGCGGGCGATGGAGGTCGCCGAGCAGTTGGAATCGAAATCCATCACCTGTGCCCACCTGCTGCTGGCCCTGTTCCACGATCAGCAAAGCGCCGCGCGGCGCATCCTTACCAGCCAGGGCGTCAGTCTGAAGAAGTGTCGCGACGCGGTGCTGCGGGAGCTCGCGACGAGTTGACTTCCGCGCTCAAAAATCGGTAGAGCCCGGCCCGGCGGGGCACTATTCTGTTTGTATGCCCTCGCAACCGTCCATCCGTGAGATGCAACGCGCGTGCTTGCGCCGCGATGCCTCATACGATGGCATCTTCTTCGTCGGGGTGCGCACGACGGGCATCTTCTGTCGGCCCTCCTGCCCGGCCCGCAAGCCGCGGCCGACCCATGTCGCTTTCTTCGTGACGCCGACCGCCGCGCTGCTCTCCGGGTACCGGCCCTGCTACCGTTGCCGGCCGCTGGAGGCGGACGGCTGGGCTCCCGACTGGGTGCGGCAGCTTCTTCGCCGCATGGACGACGCACCCGCGCGGCGCATGTGCGATGCCGACCTGCGTGCCCTGGGGATCGCCCCCGCGCGGGCCCGGCGCTACTTCAAGAGGTACTATGGCATGACTTTCCAGGCTTACCATCGCGCCCGGCGCATGGGCAGTGCTCTGGCCGAGATTGGCCGCGGCGCGGACCTGACCCAGGTGGCGTTGCAGCACGGCTATGGTTCCAACAGTGGCTTTCGCGACGCATTCGAGCACACCTTCGGCCAGCCGCCCGGCCGCAGCCGCAGGGCAGCCTGCATCGTGACCCGCACGCTGGAAAGTCCGCTGGGCCCGCTGGTCGCCGCGGCGACGCCGGCCGCCTTGTGCCTGCTGGAGTTCGCGGACGAGCAAGCCCCGGACCGGCGGACCATCGAGCTGCAAAAGGTCTTCGGCTGCGCCGTCGTGCCCGGCAGCAACGAGCACCTGGAGCGCTTGAGCGCTGAGATCGCGCAGTACTTTGCGGGCAAGCGGCGGCGTTTCACCGTCAAGCTCGATTACCGCGGCACGCCGTTCCAGCGGGCGGTGTGGGAGCAACTGCTGCGGATTCCGTACGGCCAGACAGTCTCGTACGAGGAGATCGCGCGCCGCGTCGGCCGGCCCGCGGCGCAGCGCGCCGTCGGTATGGCCAATCACCACAACCGCATCGCGATCGTGGTGCCCTGCCATCGGGTGGTGAACAAGAGCGGCGCGCTCGGCGGCTACGGCGGCGGCCTGTGGCGCAAGCAGTTCCTGCTGGACCTCGAACGGCGGGTTGTCGGCCAGTCCCGGTAGCGGCCGGGCTCTGTCCCGGCCGTAGTTGGACGTGTGGCCTTCCACGGCCGGGACGGAGCCCGGCCGCTACACACGTGCTCCGTCGCCGTTCGCATAATGGTACCAGGCCCGCCAGACGCGGGTCGCGGCTATGAGTAGTGCAACGCCGACGGCGACGTAGATGACCCCGACGACGGCGTGCGGCAGGAGCCCATGCCGCAGCACGTATCCCAGCACCATCATCAGCGCGATGAAAACCCAGGTGCGCCAGGAGACAAAGCCGCCGATGCAGCGGCCGTCGCCGCGCCTGCGGATGCGGTCAACGATTCGTTGTGCCGTGCGTAAGAGCACAAAGCGTGCTTTCAACCCGCCCGCGAGTGCGGCCAGCGTGAGCCATGCGCCGCGGTAGGGAACGCCCGCCGACCACGTCCAGTGCCCGCCCAGGAGCACCAGCACCGCCCCGACGATAGTCCACAGCAGCGCGGCCAGGAACAGGTGCGTCCGCGCGGCTGCCGCCGGTTTGTAAGCGTCCAGGTGCTCGCGCATGCGCGTCGCGTCTACGCCCGCGCCAGTTCCGCCAGCAGGGCCGTCAGGTATTTCCAGGTCTTTTCCACGCTGGCCACATAGACGCGCTCGTCGGGGCTGTGCGCGCCCGCGATGTGCGGCCCGAGCGAGACCGTATCCATCTGCCCCTCGCCGATCCGCTCGCCGATGATGCCGCACTCGACGCCCGCGTGAATCGCCGTCACGTTGGGCTCGGCCCCGAAAAGCTGCTTGTACACCCGCTGACTGATGGCCAGCAGCGGCGAGTCGACGTTGGGCTGCCAACCGGGATACTGGTTGCCGCTTTCGGCCTGGGCGCCGGCCAGTCCGCCGATCGCGCGGAGCTGCCGCGCTGTGGCCTCGAGCTCCCGCAACGAGGAGCTGCGCGACAGGCAGCCGATGGTCACGCTCAGCTTGCCGTCAGCCACACTGGTTTCGATGGTGGAAGTGCTGTTGGAGGTTTGGACCAGTCCCGCGATTTCGGGGACGACGGCCAGCACGCCGTGCGGCAGGGCGGTGAGCGTCGTAAGCAGCCGCTGTGTTTCCTTGGCGGTCGCCGCCGCGGACACCTCGGTCCCGGCCACTTTCTCCACCTGGATCGTGCAGGTTTCCTCGCCCGCGCGAACCGCGAAAGGCTGAAGCTCTCGAGCGGTCGCGGCCAATTCTTTCGCCGCGGCGGCGGATCCCACGACCAGGGCCGAAGCCTCCCGGGGAATCACGTTGCGCTTGCTGCCGCCGCGCAGCTCCGCCAGCCGGAGCCGGCCCGGCCGGACGGCGCTCAAGACCTCCACGAGGAGCTTGATCGCGTTGATGCGGTTGAGGTGGATATCGACGCCGGAGTGCCCGCCGCGCAGCCCGGCCACCGTGACGCGGCAGACCGTCGCGCGCTTCGGGAGCGGGCTGGTCTTGAGCTCAAAGGTCAGCGTGGTGTCGCAGCCACCGGCGCAGCCGATGTAGAGTGCGTCATCCTCCTCGGCGTCGAGGTTGAGCATGCGCCGGCCCTTGATGAAGTCAGGCGCCAGCACCTTCGCCCCGCTCATGCCCATCTCTTCGTCGACGGTGCACAGGATCTCGAGCGGGCCGTGGATGACCTCCGGCGAGCTGGCGGCGGCCAGGGCCAGCGCCAGGCCGACCCCGTTGTCCGCCCCGAGCGTCGTCCCGTCCGCCCGCACGAGTGCCTCTCCGGTCTTGGAGTCCTTGTCCAGCACGAGCCGGATCGGGTCGCGGTCGAAGTCATGCTCCGTGCCGGCGTTCTTCTCGCAGACCATATCCAGGTGCCCCTGCAGGACAGTGACGGGGGCGCCCTCGTGGCCGGAGGAAGCCGGCACCTCGATCAGGATGTTGCCGGCCTGATCCTCGCGGAAGCGGAAACCGAGCCGTGCGGCGGTCGCGCGGACCTGCGCGCGAACCTTGTCTTCCCGTTTGGAGGGTCGCGGGACGGCGGACAATTCGGCGAAAAACTGCCACACGCGGGCGGGTTGCAGGCCTTCGATGGCCGGGGGGCTGTTGAACGTGGTCACGGCGGCTGTCCTCCTCAGGGGCTCTCGGAAAGCCGGTAGTCTAACGGCACCGTGCGTCCGACGCACGCCGAGAAGTAACCGCCACCCCATTCGCCCCTGTCCACCGGCCGCGTTACAATCGCCCCGCAGTCCGCAACGCCCGATCAGCAGTGTTGATCTTGGGGAGCCTGGCATGAGCGTTCCCCCGCCCGAAGTCGCCGCCCTCGTCGATCGTTTCGCCCGCAACCGCGACGCCTATCGCAACCCCGCGTACAACGAGGCGCAGACCCGCCGCGAGTTCATCGACCCGCTGTTCAAAGCCCTCGGCTGGGATCTCGACAACGTCGCCGGCCTCGCCGAAGCCTACAAGGACGTCATCCACGAGGACGCCATCAAGGTCGGCGGCGCCACCAAGGCCCCGGACTACTGCTTCCGCATCGGCGGCACGCGCAAGTTCTTCGTCGAGGCCAAGAAGCCCGCCGTCGGCCTCGAAACCGAGCCCGAGCCCGCCTACCAGCTTCGCCGTTACGCCTGGACGAGCAAGCTGCCGCTGTCGATCCTGACCGACTTCGAGGAGTTCGCAGTCTACGACTGCCGCATCCGTCCCAGCCCGACCGACAAGCCGTCGGCCGCCCGCGTGTTCTACTGCACGTGCGACGACTACGCCGAGAAATGGGACTGGATTGCCGGCCTGTTCAGCAAGGACGCGGTCCTCAAGGGCGCGTTCGACAAGTACGCCGAGTCTGCCAAACGCAAGAAGGGCACCGCCGAGGTCGACGCGGAGTTCCTGCGCCAGATTGAAGACTGGCGCGAGATGCTGGCCCAGAACTTCGCCCTGCGCAACCCGCAGCTCTCCGTCCGCGACCTGAACTTCGCCGTCCAGCGCACCATCGACCGCCTTGTCTTCCTCCGCATGTGCGAGGACCGCGGCGTCGAGACGTACGGCGGGTTGCAGGCACTGCTCAACGGCGACCACGCGTACGATCGCCTGGGCGTCCTTTTCCGGCAGGCTGACGACCGCTACAACTCCGGCCTGTTTCATTTCACCAAGGAGACCGGCCGCGAGCCGCCGGACGAGCTGACGCTGAGCCTGAAGCTCGACGACAAAGTGCTCAAGGAGATCATCAAGGGCCTGTACTACCCAGAAAGCCCGTACGAGTTTTCCGTCCTGCCGCCGGAAGTCCTCGGCCAGGTCTACGAGCAGTTCCTCGGCAAGGTCATCCGCCTCACGGCCGGCCACCATGCCAAGGTCGAGGAAAAGCCCGAAGTCCGCAAAGCCGGCGGCGTCTACTACACGCCCGCCTACATCGTCGATTACATCGTCAAGAACACGGTCGGCAAGCTCCTGGAGGGCAAAACGCCGGCGGAGATCGGCCCAGATGTAGCGTCGCCCCCCCGTGGGCGACGTGGCCGGCGTGCCACTGCTGTGTCAGCAGTGCGCCCTCTTCGCATCCTCGACCCCGCCTGCGGCTCCGGCTCGTTTCTGCTGGGGGCGTACCAATTCCTGCTCAACTGGCACCGCGACTGCTACGTCGCCCAAATGCAGGGTAGCGGCCGACCTCCCGGTCGGCCGTCCGACGACTGTAGCGCCGGATCTCCGTGTCCGGCGTCCCCCCCTCCGTCGCTTCCGCTCTACCAAGGCCCCGGCGGCCAGTGGCTGCTCACGATCCAGGAAAAGAAGCGGATTCTCCTGAACCACATCTACGGCGTGGACATCGACCCCCAGGCCGTCGAGACGACCAAGCTCTCGCTGCTGCTGAAGGTCCTCGAGGGCGAATCCGAGCAGACCATCGGCTCGACTCTACGCCTGTTCCACGAGCGCGCCCTGCCGGACCTCGACAAGAACATCAAGTGCGGCAACTCGCTGATCGGCCCGGACTTCTACGACGGCCAGCAGATGACGATGTTCGACGAGGACGAGCGCCTCCGCATCAACGTCTTCGACTGGGCGGCGGAGTTTCCGGAGGTCTTTCGGGGTCCGGGTTCCGGGTCTCGGGTCCCGGGTCCCCAGCCCCGAGTCCCCAGTCCCGAGTCCCGAGCCCCGGGCCCCGCTTCCGGCTTCGACGCCGTCATCGGAAATCCGCCGTACGGCGCGCTGCTTACGCAGGCGGAAAAGGGCTACCTGCTGTCGCACTACCCAAATCAGACGTACCAATTGGACAGTTACCAGCTCTTCCTGGAGCAAGCCGTCGCGCACCTACTGAAGAGCGGCGGTTACTACGGAATGATCATCCCGAACCCCTGGCTCACAAATCTCCTGCAAACAAGCATCCGGCGCCTGGTCCTGAACGCGACGCGGGTCGTAGATATCGTCCACTTTCGATTTCCCGTTTTTCCCAAGGTCACCGTCGACACCGAGATCGTTGTCCTCGAGCGAAGCGACCCGAAGAACTGGAAACCCCGTGTGTTGGTCGTCGAGTCCCCCAGCGCGTTGAGCTCGGGCACGGCGGGGCCAGGCGTTGTCCAACTCCGACATGCTCAGAACATGTGGCAGGACGGCGACGGGAACGTGATCAACATCTTCCTCAGTCCGCATGATGAGGCCCTCGCGCGAAAGTGCCGGACCCAGGGGACCCCACTTTCCGTTCTATGCACCATAAACGTCGGGATTAAGCCTTACCAGGTCGGAAAGGGCAAGCCTCCGCAAACCAGATCGACTGTCGATCAGCGGCCATATGACGCCGACCGGAGAATTGACCGCACCTATCGAGCCTACCTTCGTGGAAGCGATATCCAACGGTATGAGATTGTGCCCGTCGAGCCGCGATACATGAAGTACGGACCGTGGTTGGCCGAACCGAGGCCCGCCGCTCGGTTTGACGCGCCAGTCAAGCTTCTCATGCGCCAAACAGGGGACAGCCTCGTCGCAGCAATAGACAGTCAGCAGTACCTTTGCCTCAACAACATGCACGTAATCGTGCCCAATGCAGCGCAGCCGGCTCCAGAGTATCTGCTTGCGATACTGAATTCTCGCCTATTGAACTGGTACTACCACACACTCAATCCGGAAGTCGGGGAGGCGCTGGCTGAGGTGAAGAAGACCAACGTCGCCAGACTGCCCATACGCACTCCTGACTTCGCGACGAGCGCGGAGCGATCACGGCACGATCGCCTCGTCGCCCTCGTCCAGCAAATGCTCGACCTGCACAAAGAGCTCGCCGCGGCAAAAACCCCCGCCGCCCAGACCGCCCTCCAGCGCCAGATCGACGCCACCGACCGCCAGATCGACCAGCTCGTCTACCAGCTCTACGGCCTGACGGACGAGGAGATCCACATCGTCGAGGAGGCGACGAAACTATGAGGCAAATCATGGGAAGGGACGCCATCGGGCGCGCGGAGTATGATGGAGGTCGGGAGAATCTCGTTTCGTGCTCGTACGCGATGTTCCCCAAAAGCGCACAGCGCTTCCTGGATGTCTGCTCGACTTACGGACCGGCCCGCACAGCATTGGAGGGACTCCCGACGGTCGCGGTGGACTACGACGAAGTGGTCAAAGCCTTAGAGGGGCGGGAAGATCCCTTTCCCAGCGACGCCTCGCAGCATCTCGGGTTTTGTCTTGCGTTGCTCCGGGTTTGCGCGACGCGTTCTGAGGATGCGGCTCCTCTTCTCGGCTGTCTCCTGTCGGCCAGTAACGATCTCGATGATGGCTTGCGTAGGTATCGAACGGACTTCTTACACCCGCTGCTGGGATACACGGACAAGCGCGTCGCGCTGGCAGAGACAAGCCGGGCGCTGCGGTCGGAGAAGCTGGCCAAGCCTGCCTGGTTTGTCATTGGCGCTATCGCAGGCGGTTTTCTGACCAAGCTGGGCGAATGGCTGTGGACCCGACTGTGTGCATAACGAGCGCCGGTACCACGCCCTCACAGCGGCGGCAGGGGGCGACCTCGGTGCCGGCGCACGAGCAGACGGCGGTGCAGCGCCAGATCGACGCCACCGACCGCCAGATCGACCAGCTCGTCTACCAGCTCTACGTCCTGACGGATGAGGAGATTAAGATCGTCGAGGAGGCAACGCGATGAGAATCTACCTGGATGTTTCCTGCCTCAACCGACCCTTCGACGACCAGTCTCAGCCGCGTATTCGATTGGAAGCCGAGGCGGTCACCCTGATTCTCGAACAGATCGATGCCGGGGACTGGCGACACGTGTCCTCGCAGATCGCGGAAATTGAGATCGCGGCCATTCCCGAGCTCGAGCGGCGCCGCCGTGTGCGAGCGCTCTTGCCCGGCCGCCGTGATAGAATACGCTTGTCGGCCCGGATGTTTGCGCGGGCCACGGAATTGGGGCGCCTTGGGTTCAAACCCGCGGACGCCCTGCACCTGGCCGCCGCGGAGCGATTGTCTGTGGACGCCTTGCTGACGTGCGACGACCGGCTCTGTCGCCTGGCGGCGCGTCAGCGCGCGTCGCTGGCGGTCCGCGTACTGAACCCGCTCGACTGGCTGAAGGAGAACCCGGATGCACCGCACGCTTGACGAAATCCGGCGCGTGGGTCTGGCTGCGCTGCGCAGCCGCCTCGGGCGCGCAGGCTTGATCCGCTTTCTGCAGCAGTTCGAGACCGGAACGGGTGACTACTCCATCGAACGTCACGAATGGACCGACCGCAGTTCGCTGGCCGACTTGAAGGCGCTGGCCGCGGACGGTCGAAGACGCCGACGGCAAAAGCGCTAGGCATTCAATGTATGGATGACGATGCCTTCGTGCTGACGGCCTATTTGACCGACAAGCCCAAGGCGGGAGACCGACTATGGCCCAGACCGTAAGAATCTGGTTTGACCCGGAGGGCGACTTTCTTGAGGTCCTGTTTTCCGACCGGCCCGGCTACATGCGGGAGACGACGCACGATGCCGTTATGGAACGGGTCGATGCGGACGGGAAGGTGCTCGGGTTCTCTATCCTGAACGTGAGCCGCCTGGCTCGTCAGCAGCCGGTCGTGGCCGAGCTGTCGGCGTAACGGATGGTCGTACGAGCGCTCTGGCGGGGCGCTGTGCCTAAAATGAAAAAGGCCCTTGCGGGCCTTCTTCACGCTCGCCCTGCACGGGCGATCCACCTCCAGTTTCCTGGATTACCTGTAGTATCGCCCTGATTGCGCCAGAAGTCAAGCTGAAACCCGGAACACGCGACAGGCCCCTCGCCGCGGCGAAAACCCCCGCCGCCCAGACCGCCCTCCAGCGCCAGATCGACGCCACCGACCGGCAGATCGACCAGCTCGTTTACCAGCTCTACGCCCTGACGGACGAGGAGATCAAGATCGCCGAGGAGGCGACGCAATGTGCGCCCGAGGCAGCCGCCGAGCGGCGGAAGAAGTTAGCCGGGGGCGTAAGCCCCCGGAGAGCGAAAGGGCCACGGTGTCAGAGCCCCGGAGGGGCGAAAGAAGGCGCGCCCGCCGCGTGCCCTTCTCTTTCGCCCCTTCGGGGCTGCGGCCACGTGGGCGCCGGCACCGGGGGCTCACGCCCCCGGCTAACTTCTTGCGGCCCTCCGGGCCTGTTCGTGATCCCGTGTGCATCGCCCTCGTCCAGCAAATGCTCGACCTCCACAAGTCACTCGCCGCCGCGCCATAACCCGTCCCCTTGCTCAGCCCTTCCAACTTGCCACTTGCTCCTCGCCACGTAGAACTCCTCAGTCTTCGCCAGTCTCCGCCCCAATCCACCATTCCCTCCGTGCCTCCGCGCCTTTGTGCCTCCGTGCCTTACACTTCCTCTGTGTCTCGGTGCCGGAGCGCCCGGATAACGAAGATGATCACACCTCCCGACCCGCGTCAGATAAAAACCCCTTCGCACCGCAATCCACCGAAGATGATCAAACAGGGGGTGCGCAAACATGATCATCTTGATCACCTTCGCAGGACAGCAGAGAAAACCCCCTTTTCTCGGACCGCCGCGACCCGGCATGATCGCCTGACGGCGAACAAACAACGAGCCGGCCAACGAGGCTGCGCCCGCTGGCCGGCTCGATCACCAGTCCCGGAAACCCGCTTACTGTCTCTCTCGAGCGCGCTATTCCGTCTTCTTCTCCGCCGGCTCGGGCGTTGCGCCTTCTTCGGGCGTCTCCTGCGTCGTCGGCTTCGGCTTCGGCGGCTCCTGGTAGTTGGTCACCGACTTGATCGTGCTGGCTTTGCCGTCGAACGTCGCCACCGAGCACGACGACTTGTAGAAGTCCAGCGTCTTCACCACGCGGCCGACCTTGTTCACGATGCTCAGGACGGTCACGATCGCCGGATTCTTCTGGGCCTCCGGCGGCATCATCATTTGCAGCAGGCCGACCATCGCGAACGCCTGGCCGAGCTCTTCGCCGAGCCGGGACAAGTCCTCAAAGGAGAACCCGGTCACATTCTGGCCGAGCGGCAGACCCTCCTTCTGGAAACGCTCGTTCTTCGCGAAGTTGTCCTGCTTGCCGGCCCCGACCTCGAGCGCGGTGGTCACGATCTCGGGGCTGCTGCCGAGGAACAAATGCCCGTCCTTCACGCCAAACACGGGGCGCCCGATCGGCAGCATGGCCAGGAACGCCGGCAGGATGACCCGCTTGAAGCCCTCGGCCGCCTCCAGCTTGGCGTCTTCCACCCCGCCGTTGTTGGGCACCAACCACTCGTCCAGCCGCGTGCAGAGCTTGTCGAGGGCCTGATTGGCCTTGGGCTCATCGCGGACATCGAGGATGAAGACCCACTCCTGGACGTAGGCCGAGCCGCGGGTGGCGTTGAACTTCGCGTACCCGCCGCCGAGCCAGGCCAGCAGGTCCGCCTCGACGTTAAAGCCCATGCTTTCCTGCTGTTGCTGCCACCCGGCGATGAGGTCTTTCCCCTGCGGCACCTGCTTCTCGATGAAATCCAGGACCGCCTTGTAGAAGGCCGCGAAGTCCAGGCCGTTGCTGACGCTTACGCCGGTGGCCTCTTTGGGGATGAACTTCAGCGGGTCGCGGACCGGGCCGTTGCCATACAGGGCTTTGAACAGCGCGCGGCTCTTGGCCTCTTCGCGCAGCACCACGACCTGGTCGTGTGTCGTCTTCATGCCGTCGGTCGTCGCGACGCCGGCCACGTAGTCCCACAGGTCAAACTCGTCGACGATCTTGGGCAGGAAGTCGGCCGACCCGCCGGCCGGCTCACCTTCGGCCGGTTGAGACGCGGTGGCGTTGGCCATTTGGGCCAGCATCTGGGCAAAGCCGCGACACTGGACCATCAAGCGGGCCAGGTCCATGAAGAAGAGACTGTCGGTCGGGGCGGGCAGCCGCTTGAAGGCCTGCTGGAAGCGCTCGGTGGACGCGAGGGCCGCGGTGGCGGCATCACTTTGTCCGCGCAGCAGGGCCAGGGTCTGCTCGACCATGCTGGGGCCGAAACCGACGACCAGCACGTTCTTGTGCCGGGCGAGCGTGAAACTGACCGGGGTCATCGGGTTCGGCACGGCGAGCTTGTGCACGACCACGTCGCCCTCGCCCTCGCTGCTGAGCACCAGCTCGCCCTTGGGCGCCAAGTCGACCAGCTTCTTGAGAATGGCCGTCAACCCCTCGAAGTCCTTGGCGACCTGGTCCTCCGGCGGGACCAGCAGCAGGACGAAATCGACGCCCGCGGGGACGGCGAGCTTCAGCGCAAAGGCGCACTCGCGCTCCCCGAGCTGGGACCACGTGACGCCGGCGGCCAGGTCCCTGATCTGCTGCCATTGCGTATCGAACTTGTCGATGTCCTCCCCCTGGTCCTGCATCAGGCCGCGGAGCAGGCGTTTCACGTCGCCGTCGAAGTTCTGCTTCTCGACCGCGGCCCAGACGCGCTGAAACTGCCGGTCGAGGAACTCCTTGCCCGCATGGTCGCGCGTATCGACCACCAGCATCGCGTCGGCCGGAATGGCCCGGGTCAACTTGAAATCATCGATCCCGGCCGCCCGAACCGGCCACGCTGCCCACATCAGGCCCAGCAGGGCCATCCCGCAGCTTAGCCATCCGCCCTGGATGCGTTTCATGCGCTGGTTCTCCTTCTGTTGTGTCACACGCCGGACACGGCGGCCCGGCCACCCGATCCAATGTGGTATGTTAGCGTGGGCGGCGCGGCGCGTAACCATAGCGCCTAGCCGAAACCTGCGTTTGCACAACTTCCGACATCTAATCCGCGACATGGAGCACGGGTCCCCGTGCGGCCACTCACGTGTGCGGGCGGTGGGGTGTACAGGAGGCTTCCTGCGAGGGGCACTTGGCATCGGGTATAGTGGAAAAGAGGTCGCTGCTGGCGGGTGTGGCACATCGGATGTTGCAGATATGAAAAGAGGAGGTGACATCGTGGGTCGGCTGGCGCACGGTCTGCAAGTCACCGTGGCGGTGATGGCTGCCTTCACGTGGCCGGCAGGCGCTGGCTCTGCGCGGCTCGCTCTTGGGCAGTTCTGCGATTGGCTGCCGGGTGAGGGGCTTCCGGGCACGGACGGCGTTGTGTACGCCACGACCACGTGGGATCCGGACGGCTCCGGCCCGCAGCCGGAGGTGCTCATCGCCGGTGGCGGTTTCACCGTCACCGGTCAGACATTGGCAGGCGGAATCGCCGCCTGGGACGGTGCCACTTGGCAAGTGCTGGGTAGCGGTACGAACGGATGCGTGCAGGCCTTGACGGTCCACAACGGCGAATTGATCGCGGGAGGGCTGTTCTCGACCGCGGGCGACGTGCCGTGCCTTAACATCGCCCGCTGGAACGGCTCGAATTGGCAACCTTTGGGCAATGGCATTGGTAGACCTCAGGCGCGGTGGCGCGCCGGCTCCGTTTCCTGAGGTCCCCGTTCAAACCGTACCTGCGAATTCCCCGCATACGGCTTACCGATGGTCTTCTCAGGCGGCATGCACACCTCCA
>Ga0315291_10000062_pt1 | contig 113869 bp, 95 predicted proteins | sample YL17G12_20_MG_FD_203070 | JGI IMG/M metagenome (GOLD analysis project Ga0315291, IMG submission 203070) | Sediment microbial communities from Yellowstone Lake, YNP, Wyoming, USA - YL17G12_20 | ecosystem: Environmental > Aquatic > Freshwater > Lake > Sediment | place: USA: Wyoming | collected... | reverse complement strand
GTCCTTCGGGTCGAGCCCCTTGTCGACACTCTTCACGCACTTCATGAAGGCTTCCTGTATCATGGTCTCGAGGCCCTTGTGGAAGAGCTCCCCAAAGGGGATCATGCCTACGCCGATGATGGCTACCTTGCCTCTGACGCTCATGCTAGGCCTCCTCTGCCAGTCTGAACTTGTATCCGTAGACATCCAGCCCGCTATCATTAACCACTTTTCGGAACACCATCTTGACCTTGGTGCCGATCTTCACCTCGTCCGGGTTGGAGACCTCCGTGAGCAGGCCCACATACCGACCACCCCCATCCAGATCGATAATGACATTGACGGTCGGCGGCTCCAGGCCGGGTGGTGGCGTCCAGTTGATGCAGAATGTGTGCACCGTTCCCGACTTGCTCAGTTGGAAGTCCTTCTGATTGAAACTGCTGCACTTGTGACAGACCTTGGTCTGTGGGTAGGTAATATGGCCGCAGTCGGAGCACTTTGAACCCAACAGGTGGTAGACGGTTGGGTTGAGTCTCCAGTACAACGGCGATGCCGGTCTGGGGGACTGCATCCTCTCTCTTTCCCACATCGTCATATGCTGTATCCTCCTTCTGCCCCGGGGCATTGGCTGCCCGGGTGCTTCTTATAGCAGGTAGACCCTCCTTTCGTTGATTTGATAAGTAAACTTTACCGCACCGGCTGTTTGGGTGTCAAAGACCTTTTCCGACCGTCGACGAAGCTGGTGGCGTTCAGCGGTCACATGGGACACAGATGCTTTGCTGCATGTCAGCGGCCTTTCCTTTCACAACAACCACGTGAGCTATGCCATCGGGTGCCTGATATGGAATTCACCATACTCAACTCCTGGGAGGGTATTCTCTTTTCAACCCCCTTGGTCCCCCACTCTTGGGGGATCATGAGTAGCGCAGAGGGGCTTCGCCTCTCTGCACGTCCCATACCGATGTTTTCATCCTTCGTGGTGCTGAAGGCCATCAGCATGGCCGATGTCCGCGTAGACGGGAATCCAGGCGCCCCTTTGCCATGGAGCGGAAAGACCAGCCACTTCCGGCGCACCTCTTTTTCTTGACACTCGTTCGGTGGGCTCGTTAGACTATTCTCTGGTGCAGGAACCTTGAGAAAAGAAGAGATGCAGGACTCCTCCTGCTGGGGACCTGGTGGTGTCCCCCACTTTGAACCCCCTGGAATCCCCCTTTGCCAAAGGGGGAACCAGCAGGATTGAGATCGATGGGGTGTGCAGAGGGGCAAAGCCCCTATGCCGGGAGTCTGAGGGTGTCCCTCGGACACCTCCTTTTCTATTCCCCCATGTGTGGGGGCCAGGGGGTTGATGACACGATGACGATGCAGCAGAATGCTGCCGGGGTCTGGGGTGTCCCCAGATCCTCTATTCTCCCCCCAAGATTGGGGGTCAGGGGGTTGATACAGATTGGGCGAGGGTCTCTCAACAGAATGACCCCTCCTCGCGAGCCAGTAACCATATTCTGGCCGATGTGAAGAAAGAGAGGTAGCACTCATGGATCTGGGACTTACCGAACAGCAAGAGATGCTCCGCAAAATGGCCAGGGATTTCCTGACCACAGAGTGTCCCAAGAAGCTGGTGAGAGATATGGAGGAGGACGAGAAGGGCTACCTGCCGGAGCTCTGGCGCAAGATGGCCGAGCTTGGCTGGCTGGGTCTGCCGTTCCCGGAGCAGTACGGCGGCATGGCCACCAGCTTCCTCGATCTGTGCGTGATGATGGAGGAGATGGGACGGGCCTGCCTGCCCAGCCCGTTCTTCCCCACCGTGATTCTCTCGGGCCTCGCTATCGCCGACGCGGGCGATGATGCCCAGAAGCAAGACTTCCTGACGGCCATCGCCAACGGCGAGAGGATAGTAGCGTTCGCCTTTGATGAGAGCAGCGGCGGATATGATGCGGCCAGCATTACGGTGGAGGCCCACCACCATGGCGACCACTATACCGTGACGGGCACAAAGTTGTTTGTGCAGCATGCCAATGTGGCCGACTGGATACTGTGCGTGGCGAGGACCAGGAAGAGCCACAAACCCGAGGATGGCATCACCCTGCTGCTGGTCAAGAATGAGAAGCCGGGCGTGACCTGCACTGTCATGCCGTCACTGGCCAAGGACAAGCAGTGTGAGGTGGTGTTTAATGGGGCCAAGGGAACCGTGCTGGGCAAGCCCGATCATGGTTGGGCTGAGGTCGCCAAGATCGTGCAGCGGGCTGCGGTGGCCAAGAGCGTGGAGATGGTGGGCGGCGCGCAGCAAGTTCTGGAAATGTCGGTGGCCTATGCCAAGGAAAGAGTACAGTTCGACAAGCCCATCGCCAGTTTCCAGGCCATTCAGCACCATTGCGCCAACATGGCGCTTAACGTTGACACTGCCCGGCTGCTGGCCTACCAGGCGGCCTGCAAGATTAGCGAGGGGCAGCCCTGCGATACTGAGGCAGCCATGTGCAAAGCCTGGGCCAGCGACGCCTATCAGCGCGTGGTTGTCCTGGGCCACCAGGTGCATGGTGCGATCGGCTTCACGCTGGATCACGACATGCAGTTGTATTCCCGGCGGGCCAAGGCGGCGGAAGTGGCTCTGGGCGACGCGGACTATCATCGAGAGCTTCTGGCTCAGCAACTTGAATCGTAGCACCTGATCGCTTCTGAAAACCTAAGGTGGGTCAGCCGTTCGGCTGACCCACTGTTTTTCGTGCACGCATCCACGAAGAAAGGTGAATTCTTGCCCTAGTTCAATCAACCCTCCAGGCTGCATCAGGAACGTCGCTATAGATCGTGTATAATACAAACCTGCGATCAAGGTGAAGCCAACCCTGCCTGATTGACAGAAGGGGATCCTGGCATCGGAGAGAGGGAACAGGACTGTGCGTGTCGAACTTGCACTGCCAAATGGTGATCGTCAACGCCTCTTCCGTGACTACCTAAACGCGGCCTTGAGAAAACGCACTGCCTCGTATACAGGTAGTGCCGAATTCACAGGCGATGGCAATTTCCAATCCTCCCTTGTTGGTCTCTTCCCTGTGGGTACCACCTCTGTTCAGCTCAACTGGATCATTGCCAGCAGCAAAGAAGGGGAGTTGCTCCATCTGGATGTGAGCTGTCCGACTGCAGATGTCAGTGAGTCGACGTGGGCAACGGCCGTCTACGCATTCGTGAATTCTGTCCTTGCAGCCACACTTGCAGATCGGAGAAGCCCATTTTTCAGGAGGAGTCTATTCTATTACATCGGCGTGCAGTTGGACGGGGAATACTGGCTTCCAGGATGCCGCTTTGCTCCTGCCTTTCCTGATGACCCTCAACCACACCTTATCAATGCAGAGCGGCCCGTAGTATTCGATATGACTGTGCAAGCCATTGATGATCAAGATGCCAGTGTGATTGCAGGGGAGTTGTCTCGACGGTATTCAGCGCGTTTATCCCTGCTACTTGACGTAGGCTTCTACGCGCAAGATCATGCACAACGCTGGGCATTTCCCACAACCGACGGAAGACCCACAGGGCAGAGCGTACGTTGCTTCCTTGGATTCTCCCATCCCAGTTTGCGCGCTACACAGATGCCCAAGAAGGGTGTTGTCTGCCCACTTGGTGCCTACAGAGGATCGCTTGCTAGGTGGTATCAAGTCGCGGGAGAACTGCTGAGTCTCCCACCCCAAGCTCGGAGAATACTCTGTGGCGTGGATTCCGCCAGCCCTGCAGTGACCGAAGCTTTTGACAGGGGGGCCCGCTTGTACCAGGTGGCGACAGTTATAGGTGCTATATATCCTTCAGTCGCCCTTGCATACCGCGTAGCAGCCGTTGAGGCCATGAGCAAGTGCGATTCAAAATCGGGATTCAGTGAGTTCATGCGTCGATACGTCACCTCTACCAGTGAACTTGATGGGGTAATTGACTACCTCTATGGAACAGTGCGCTCTGGCCATTTCCACTCGGGAGAGTTCCCGATGGGAGAGTTCGCCCCTCAAAAGTTCTTTGACCCGCTCATGGACTCCGAGTCTATTGCCAGAACCGATCTTCGGTTTCTGGCTCATAAGCTGACACGAGAGGCAATTGTCAATTGGCTTTATTCCATTGTGCCGACGATTTCTGAGGATGTGTAGATTGTCAGTTTGCAGGGTGGGTTGACTGTTTGGTCAACCCACCGTCTTCGCAAGAGAATAATGTGCCGGTGGGTTTTGTAGCGCTCCGCCCACTCTACGGGTCTGGGAGCGAGTGCCCAAGGGACAACTGAGTAATGAAAAAGAAGAGATTCATCTACTACCGGGAAGATGACATGTGGATCGGCTGGCTCGAGGAGTTTCCAGATTACAGAACCCAAGGAGAGACTCTGGAAGACCTGAGAGAGAACCTGAAGGATGTCTATGAAGATGTAGGATGGGTTGAACAATTGGCTAACCCACCATCTTCGTAGTCTTAATACTCGTGGGTTTCGCTACGCTCAACCCACACCACGGCTCTGAACCATAGCCGGATTCCCTGTACTCTCGCTTCGCTCGTGTTGCCAGTGCCCCAGCGTTGTGATACGCTCTTACCCATCGCCAAGCCTCGCAGGAACTGTTAGCACCTATGCGCACCTACGACTACGTGATCATCGGCAGCGGCATCGCCGGGCTCTACACGGCCCTGCTGGCACAGCGGCGCGGCAGCGTGCTGATCCTCACCAAAGGCAGCATCGATGACTGCAACACCAAACACGCCCAGGGCGGCATTGCAGCCGCCATAGGTGAAGGCGATACGCCGGACCTGCACTTCTGGGACACCGTAGTGGCCGGAGCCGGTCTGTCCAACAGGGACGCCGTGCGCATACTGGTGACTGAGGCCGCCGATCGCATAGCGGACCTCATCGAGATGGGTGTTCCTTTTGACACGGTGGACGGCGAGGTCGCTCTGGCCAAAGAGGCGGCCCATGCCGTGCCCCGTATCCTTCATGCCGGCGGGGACGCCACCGGCGAGCACATCGAGGTTACCCTGGGCCGGAGAGTGCGCCAGTCAAGAATCGAGGTGCTGGAACACTTCCTGGCCACCGATATTCTGATCGAGGATGGCGTTGTCATGGGCGTGGAAGCCTTCGACGCCCGCACCGGCTCGATGGAGCAGTTCGGCTGTAAACAACTGGTCCTGGCCACCGGCGGCGCCGGGCGCCTGTTCAAGTACACCACCAACTCGGAGGTCGCCACCGGCGACGGTGTGTCTCTGGCCTTCCAGGCCGGAGCCGAGATCATGGACATGGAGTTCTTCCAGTTCCATCCCACGGCCATACGCCTGCCTGGCGTGCCTCCGTTTCTGATATCGGAGGCGGTCAGGGGAGAGGGCGGCCTTCTGCGCAACGTCGAGGGCCATCGCTTCATGCCCGACTACTCTCCCGAGAAGGAATTGGCGCCCCGGGACGTGGTGACCCGCAGCATCCTTTACGAGATGCAGAAGACCCACAGCGACCGGGTATTCCTTGACATAACGCATCTGGCCCCGCGCGTGATCACTACACGGTTCCCGCATATCTATCGCTTCTGCATGGACCATGGGCTGGATATCACCAAGGGCCTGATTCCGGTGGCGCCGGCGGCGCACTACATGATGGGCGGCGTCAAGACCAATTCCTGGGGGGAAGCGAGCATCAAGGGCCTCTTCGCCGTGGGCGAAACGGGCTGCACCGGGCTGCATGGTGCGAACAGACTGGCCAGCAACTCCCTGCTCGAGGTTCTCGTGTTCAGCAAGCGGGTAGTGGAGAGAGAGATAGACAAGGTGGGCGAAGATGGGCCGGGCATCGGTGAGCTGAGCCTCTGCTGCGTACCCGACCGGGACGGCTCGGAGGTGCCATTGACCAGCTCGACGGCACTGCAGGCGCTGATGTGGGAGAACGTCGGCATCATCCGTGCTGGCGATACCCTGGACAAGGCGGCCAACACCATATGCGCCTGGGAGAAGCGCCTGGAGAAACCTTCCGACCGCAGCTCGTACGAACTGAACAACCTGGTGCTCACGGCCAGGCTGGTGGCCGAGGCGGCCCTGATCAGGAAGGAGAGCCGGGGCGCTCACTTCCGGACCGACTATCCCGGGACATCGCCGGACTGGGTGAAGCACATCGTGCTCAAGAGGTGCTGAGGAGTGGAGCTAGGCTGGAAGCGGAAGGTTGAGGAGCTTGTCGACCACGCCCTGGCGGAAGACTGGGCCTGGGGCGATGTCACCACACAGGCGTTGATTCCGGCTGAGGCCGAGGGCCAGGCATCATTCATCGCTAAGTCCGCCGGTGTCGTGGCGGGAATCGAAGTGGTGCAACTGGTCTTTGCCAGGGTTGATCCCTTTCTCAAGTTCCGGGCGCTGCTTCACGACGGGGACAAGCTGCAGCGGGGGACTGAGATCGCTGCCATCGAGGGGAAGGTAGGCAGCATTCTGCGGGGGGAGCGGGTGGCCCTTAACTTTCTGCAGAGACTGAGCGGCATCGCCACGGAGACCAGCCGCTATGTCGAGGCCGTCCGGGGCACCAAGGCTCGCATCGTGGACACCCGCAAGACCACGCCCGGGCTGCGGTTCCTGGAGAAGTACGCTGTCAAGGCCGGCGGCGGCCAGAATCACCGCGTACATCTCGGCGACGGCATCCTCATCAAAGACAACCATTTGGCTGCGCTGCGCGCCCGGGGGCTGGATTTGAGAGCGGTCATTGACCTGGCCAAGAAGAACGCTCCGCACACGCTCAAGATTGAAATCGAAGTGACCACTGTCGCAGAGGCCGGTGAGGCCGTCGAGGCCGGAGCCGATATCGTCATGCTGGACAACATGAGCGTGGAGGAGATGCGCCGCGCCGTGAAGTCAGTGGGCGGCCGGGTTCTAATCGAGGCTTCCGGCGGCGTGAACCTGGACAATGTGAAGAGCGTGGCCGAGACGGGGGTTGACTTGATCTCCGTGGGTGCGCTGACTCATTCGGTGAAGGCCCTGGATATCAGCCTGGAACTGGAAGTCTAGCCAGTTCAGCTATATCCCGAATAGCTTGATGGCGCCGCCGCACAGGAAGATCGACAGTCCGGCCAGCGCATGCGAGTACCTCTCCAGCGGGCGCAAAGGCAGTTTCGACAGTCCGTAGGATGAAGCCACCACCACGATAAGCATGGTGGATATGGTGGTCACTGCAAACACGGAAGCCACTATGGCCACTCCAACCATGCTGTGTTCTGCCGCCGGAACCATCACCAGCGGGATCAGCGGTTCGCACGGACCAAAGACGAATATGGTGAACAGTATCCAGGGCGTCAGCGCCCGATAGCTGGAGACGTGAACGTGGGTGTGCCGTCCCATATGGCTGTGAGAATGTGCATGGTCTGTTCCATTCTGATGAGGGTGCGCGTGCTCGTGACGCCGCGCCCGAATCGCCCGGTGCACTCCCCAGACGCAATAGACCAGCCCGAAACCGACAAGGAGCCAGGCGGCTATTTCCCCGCGCGCAGACTCGATCGCCTCCATGCTGGATAGAGCCACGCCTATGGCGATGCCGATGAATCCCAGGGCAACAGAGCTCAGGACATGTCCAATGCCGCAGAGGAATGTAATCACGGCCGTCTTCAGGGTGCTCCACTGCCTGGCTTTGGCCAGGACTATGAAGGGCAGGTAGTGATCCGGTCCGATGAGGGTGTGAAAGAAGCCGAGGAATGCCGCCGTTCCTGCTATGATCGCAATCTCGTGTGTCACTGCTGCTCCTCACTATTGTCCTGGGGTGCCTGGATTGGCGCAACCCCAAGGCAACTGCATTAAGACGTAGTTGCGACTAGTTGCAGTATACCAGACAGAAAAAGGGAGGTCAAACCTGGCATTTGAGGCAGTGACCGTGGATGGCCAGGTGTTTGAGATCGGCGCTGAAGCTGTACTTCTTGCGGAGAGTGTTCTCCAGCGAAGCGAAGACGTCCTCGTCGATGTCGATGGTCTGCCCGCACTTCTGGCAGATGAGGTGGTGATGGTGCCCCTTTTCGGCCTGGTGATAGTAGAGCTTGTCCCCACCAAGTTCGGTCTCTGTTACCAGGTCGAGTTCCTTCAGGAGTTCGAGTGTCCGGTAGATGGTGGATTTGTTGACCCAGGGGTACTTGGCCCGAACGCGACTGCATATGTCCGGGGCAGCGATGTGGCCTTCGGCTCCGTGAAGAGCCTCCAGAACCATGATGCGCTGCGGGGTTAGCCGGTATCCCTTTTCCCGTAGACTCTCGAAGCAGCTCATTTTCGTCCCGCGGGGACTCTGGTGAGAATGATTCTAGAGCTCTCGAAGTCGATCTCTTTGATGCTGGCCTCTATCTCCTTCGTATCTCCGAAGATGGTCGAGAGCTTCAGCTTGGTGTCGGCGATCTCAATTAGGGCGATGGAATCAAGAACGAGTTCGCGCTTATTATCTGCCTCGAGGTATGCCTTACCCAGACACATCTAGCCCTCCTTGAGGCCTTCGAGAGCAGCCAGCAGGGACTTGTTGGCTCCCTCTATCTGCTTCACGGCCTGCATGATGTGATCATGTACTGGTTCCTTGCCGGTCGCCTTGGCCTTCAAAGCCCACTCGATGAACTCCCCGGCGTGATCCTGGTTGTGCTCAATCCAGTGGCTCAGCAGTATCGCCAGCTTGGCTGCGTCATCTTTCGCCATTTCTCGCTCCCTGTGCTTTGCGCTCCGGAGGAATTATAGCATAAGGACACTGGATCTCACGGAACTGGTCTCGGTCCTTCCGACGCCTCAGTCCAAGTGGGAGCGGCTGTCTGTCTTCAACCCCCTGGCCCCCACTCCTCCTGAGGCGGATCTTCGATCTTGGGGGATACAAGAAAGTGCAGAGGGGCTCCGCCCCTCTGCACACTCCTGGGTTGACGCTGAAGTGAGTGTCAGGTCCCCGAACAGCCACGCGAGACACGCCGGGCCCTGGATCCTCTTCTGTCATTCCCGCGCAGGCGGGAATGACAGTTGTAGGGTGGGTACAGCGAAGCGAAACCCACAGGCCTGCTTGCCTCAAGGCCATATCAACCCCGATGGGTGGCATGGGCAAAGCGGAGTCGCTTAGGGGCTTGATCAATCAAGCCCCTGTTGCAGACACCCCGAAGGCCGGTCCGCCTCAGTCGGATCATTCCCGCGCAGCTTGTCCTCGTGGAAACGGGGAGCGGGAATCCAGGCTCTTGAGGGAAGCTTGGCTCATCTGCTGATTGACAACGCTCGCGGCGGGCTTATAGACTGGTAGCTGAGCCTGCTTTGGTGCAGCGCTGTCGTGTGCGAAAAGGCACAGCCTGCCGGCGCCACTGCTCTGGAGGTGTTGATTGAATCGGGACAAGTTGGCTGAGGCCCTGAAAGGGCACGAAGCCGATTACATAGAGATACGTCTTGAAGAACGCCGGGCGACTGGCATCCGGTACCGGGGGCGGGAACTCGAGGATGTCAGCGAACCCACCAGCAGCGGCGGCAATGTCAGGGCGTTGGTGAAGGGTGGGTGGGGATTCGTCAGCTTCAATGAGCCCGGCGACTTGCGGGAGAAGGTGAAGCTGGCGGTGAGGCAGGCCAGGCTGGTAGGCAAGGATTCCAGCCGGTTCGCGCCGGTGGGCCCAGTAGAGGACGTGTTCCAGGAACTTGCTGCGAAAGACTCCTCCAAGGTGACTCTGGCCGAGAAGATGCAACTGGTGGAGCAATACAATGAGGCTATCATGAGCGTGCCAAAGGTGGAGTCCTCCGTGGTGGCCTACAGTGACAGACGACGCAAGGTCACATTCGCCAGCTCCGAAGGAAGCTACATCGAGCAGACGCACAGCGATGTTTCCATGCGGGTGACGGCCATGGCCAGGGACGGGGGCGATGTGCAGCAGGCGGGCCTGAGCCTGGGTAGCAGAGGGGACTTCGGCCAGGTAGCAGGGCAGCATCGGGAGGTGGAGCAGATCGCCAGACGGGCCGTCGAGCTGATGTCGGCGCCCAAGGCCAAGAGTGGTGAGTACACCGTGGTTTTGGACCCGATCTTGGCGGGCGTGTTCACCCATGAGGCGTTCGGTCACCTCTCCGAGGCCGACTTCACATACGAGAATGAACGAATGAAGGAACTCATGGTGCTGGGGCGCAAGTTTGGGGGCCGGCATCTGAATATCGTGGACGGCGCGGCTGTCCCCGGCCTGAGAGGGAGTTTCAGGTACGATGACGAAGGCGTTCGCGCCACCAAGACTCACCTCATAAAGGAAGGCATGCTCGTCGGCCGGCTCCACTCGCGTGAGACGGCGGCCAAGATGGGCGAGCCGGTCACCGGCAACGCCCGGGCCATTGACTACCAGCATCCGCCGATTGTACGCATGACGAATACCTACATCGAGCCGCAGAATGTGACCTTTGAAGAGATGATCAGCGAGATCAAGGAAGGGATATACGCCAGGAACTGGTATGGCGGAACTACCAGCATGGAGATGTTCACCTTCTCCGCTGGTGAGGCCTATGCCATCCGGAATGGCCGGGTGGCTGAACTGCTGCGCCCCGTGGTGCTGACGGGCAACGTGTTCGCTACGCTTCAGAACATAGACGCCATCGGAAACGACCTCGACATGAACCAGGGAGGAGGCTGCGGCAAGGGAGGACAATCGCCTCTGCCCGTGTCCAATGGCAGCCCTCACATCAGGATACGAAGCTGTCTGGTAGGCGGAGCGTAGATGGTGGCTCAGAAGAGGTTGGTGGCTGTCGAGTCTCTGAACCGACGCTCACCAATCCTGGATTCCCGCCTTCGCGGGAATGACAAGGGGACGTGTCCGCCTGAGGCGGACCGGGGTCTGGGGTGTCCCATGGTTCTGCACTGGTGTCATTGCGAGGAGCGAAGCGACGAAGCAATCTCGGGGTGGAGGCATGAGGCCAGACGAACACGTGGATTGCCGCGCCTTCTCCTTGCCAGGATCGGAGAATGGCTCGCAATGACAGGTTGGCGGGGAATGGGGGCCAGGGGGTTGATAGTATCGGTGAGAAGGCCTCTCCAGGCCGATGAAGCGGTGAACGATGGATCAATCGATTAGGCAGAAACTACTGGACATCCTTTCAAGGGCGAAGAAGAGCGCCGAGCAGGCCGAGGTCTTCTTCACGGCCGTGGATGACACTCCGGTCATTTTCGAGGCCAATCGTCTGAAGCAATTGCAGACTAACGAGGGCATGATAGTGGCCCTTCGCCTGGTCAGAAATGGCCGGATCGGTTTTTCCACAGCCACTAGCCTTGATGACATAGACTCCCTGGTGAGTCGAACAGTAGAGGTCGCTCAGTTCGGAGCCGTGGCCAGGTTCGAACTACCGGATCGACAGCCATTCCCTCAGGTGCCCATGTATGATCAGAAAGCGGAGAGCTTCGAGATAGAGCGCATGGTTGACCTCGGTCAGGCACTGATAGACAAAGTGCGCGAGCACACCCCTGACCTGCTGTGCGATGCCAGCGTTGGCAAAGGTGTGGCCTCCCTCTTTCTAGCGAACTCCAAGGGTGGTGAAGCGGAGTTCAAGAAGACCTTCTTTGTACTTGGTCTGGAGGGGAACCTGATCAAGGATACCGACATGCTGTTTGTGGGCGACGGCGAGAGTTCCTGCCAGGCTATCACAGATATCGGCATAGTGGCGAGCTCGGTTGTGAGGCAGTTGGATCTGGCCAGGAGGCAGGCGTCGGTCTCTGGCGGAACCTTGCCGGTGATCTTCACGCCTCATGGCGTGGTTAGTGCGCTGCTGGCTCCTCTCACAGTGGCTTTCAACGGGCGAGTCGTATTGCAGAAGGTGTCTCCTCTGGTGGGCAAGGTTGGTCAGAAGGTCTTCAGCGACCTGTTGTCCTTGCGAGATGATTCTACCCTGGACTTCCGACCGAGGAGCCGGCCTTGTGATGACGAGGGAATCGCCAGCCGGAACATGTACCTGGTCAAGCGCGGTGTGATCGGCGGCTTTCTATATGATCTCCAGACGGCAGGCATGGCCGGCGTTCAAAGCACCGGGAGTGGCGACAGGGTTGGCGCCAGTCTCCCGGCCCCTTCAACCAGCAATCTCGTTGTGGAGTCCGGCGGAGTCAGCCTGGCTGATATGGTGCGGGACATCAAGGAGGGGCTGTTGGTGGAGCAGCTCATGGGAGCCTCTCAGACAAATGTTTTGGGCGGCGATTTTAGCGGCAATGTCCTGCTGGGGTACAAGATAGAGAATGGCGAGATTGTGGGGAGGGTGAAAGACACGTTGGTGTCAGGGAATGTCTATCAGGTCCTGAACCGGATCGTGGCAGTGGGCAGTGAAGCCAGGTGGGTGGGATCGGTCTTCACTCCGCCCCTTCTGTGTGCGGACTTGACCGTGGGCAGCAAGGGGTGATCGGCGATGATCAAGGGCGAGAAGGTCGTGCTTCGCGAGAAGAGGCTGGAGGATGCCTGGCAGGACTATACGTGGAAGATAGATCCGGAACTGGCCCGGCTTGATGCCACTCTTCCCTTGGAGGTGCCGTTCTCGACGTACCTGCTCACGTACGCTGAGGAATTGGATAGACGTATCGACGGAAAAGGGCGTGTCTTCGCCATTGAAACGCTGGAAGGCAAACTCATCGGAAACTGCTGCTACTACAACCTGGAGTGGGACAGAAGAGAAGCCGAGGTGGGCATTCTCATCGGAGATGCGAGCTACTGGGATGCCGGCTATGGCACGGATGCAGTGAGGGCTTTGGTGGAATATGTGTTTCGGCAAGAGGGCTTGAAGAAGATTTTCCTCCACACGCTGGTGTGGAACACCAGGGCCCAGAAGTGCTTTGAGAAGTGCGGTTTTGTGGCTTGCAGGCGCGTTACGAAGTCGGGCTACGATTTCATCGTGATGGAAATGAAGCGACCGGCAGCATCGCTGGGCGGTGAACCTCCTTGCCGTGAATGACGTCCCCCGGTACAGCGAAGCTCCAAGGCTTTGGCCAATCCCACTTTCCAAGCTATGTCTATTGGGCAGCGAAAGGCACTAGCGGCCCTTGAAGATAGGCTTGCGCTTTTCCAGGAAGGCTCGCGGTCCCTCCTTCCCGTCCTCGGACATCAACACCGGCATGCCGTAGCTCAGTTCGATCTCGAAGGCTTTGTCCTCGGGAAGCATCTCGGTCTGGCGCAGCGTCGCCAGGATGCTCTGAACGGCGAGAGGTCCGTTGTCCGCGATGCGCTGGGCGATCTGCTTGGCCTTGGTCAGGGCCTGGCCGTCGGGCACCACGTGATTGATCAATCCCAGCTGGTAGGCGCGCGAAGCAGGAATGTCGTCCCCGGCGAGGAGTATCTCGGCCGCCACTGCGTAAGGCATCTGCCGCCGTAACCGCACCGTCGAGCCGGCCAGCGGGAAGAGCCCGCGCTGCACCTCGGTGACCCCGAAGCGCGCGCTCTCTCCGGCCACGCGAATGTCGGTTCCCTGCAGAATCTCCGTGCCGCCCGCGAGCGCATGGCCCTCGACCGCCAGGATTACTGGCTTCTTCGGCCGGTTGACCTTTAGCCAGGCTTTCCACGCGAGATCCGGGGTGTTCAGGACGCGATGAGCCCACTCATCCGTTTTCTCGTCGCCACGAAGCTTCTTCAAGTCTTCCAGGTCCATTCCGGCACAGAAGGTGTTTCCTCTACCCGTGAGGATGCCTACACGGAGATCGTCATCATCGTTCAATTTGGTCCAGGCATCGTAGAGACGGCACATGACCTCGGAGTTGATGGCGTTTCTCTTCTCGGGGCGGTTCAAAGTAACGATCAGGATCGCCCCTTCCCTCTCCACAATCACTACAGGTTCGGCCGTAGAATCTCCTGTCTTCATGGGATCTCCTCTCTCCTAGGAAAATACTTTCACAACACCGGCAGTGTATTCCCGCGATACGGGGATTAAGGCTTCTCGCTGCCCACAATCCACATTGCGAAAAACTGGGAGGCCCCCCCCAGCGCATGCGCGAGGGCAAGCCGGGCCCCGTCCACCTGGCGTTCCCCGGCCTGGCCTCGCACCTGGAGCGCGGCTTCTGCGAAGCGCAAGGTTCCCGACGCGCCGATCGGGTTGGACGAGAGCACGCCGCCGGAACAGTTCCACGGGATGTCTCCCCCCTCATCCAGCGATGTGGCACCCGAGTCGCTGAGCTTCCATCCCTCGCCGGGTTCGGCAAAGCCGAGAGTCTCGGCTAGCATAGGCTCGAACCACGAAAAGGCCACGTAGATCTCCGCGCAGTCGAACTCCTTGCGCGGATTAGTGATTCCAACCTTCTTGTACAGCGCGGCGGCGCAGTCGCGGCCCGCACGCGGGTTGACCTCGTCTCGCCCTGGCATGATTGTGGGCTCGGAGCGCATCTCGGTGGCGTGGATCCACGCCGGTCGAGCGCTACCGTGATCTGCAAACTTCTCGCTCGAAAGAACCATGGCACAGGCCCCATCGCTGGAGGGGCAGGTCTCTCCGTAACGAAGCGGGTCCCACAGCATGGGCGTGTTGCGAATCTCCTCGAAGCAAACAGTATGTTGGTGTAGATGCGCGTACGGGTTCCTGAGCGCATGCCGGCGGTCTTTCACCGCCACTTTGATGCCGATGTGGTCCGGCGCACCCGACCGACGAATATACTCCCTGAAGTGAGGTGCGAAGAAGCCGCCTGCCCCCGCCATGAGCGGTGGAGCAAAGGGCAAGCGGGGCGAGAGCGCCCAGGTGATATCCGACTCGCTCTGCTTTTGCCAGCCCAGCACCAACACCTTGTCATGCAGACCCGCACCTATCAACTCGGCGCCCACAATCGCCGTCGTCCCTCCGACCGACCCGGCCGTGTGCACCCGGAAGAGAGGCTTGCCCGCCATGCCCAGACCCTCGGCCATGTAGAGCTCCGGACAGATCACACCCTCGATCGTGTCGGGTGCCTTTCCAATCACGAGGGCGTCGATGTCCTTCCATGACAGGCGCGCGTCTTCCAGCGCACGATTACATGCCTCGCGGACCATCCCGATGTGATTGACGTCGAGGCGCTTGTCTGTGTGCTTCGTCTGTCCTATGCCGATTACGGCGCAACGGTTGGCCATCACTCTCCCTCCAGAACGCCTACCATGTTCTGCTGCAGACAGGGCCCCTGTGTAGCATGAGCCACACCCCGATCCGCCTCGCCTCGAATGATCCGCGCGGCCACCTCGCCGAAGCGAACGAGGCCAGCACCCATCATGGGATTCCCCTGATGAATGCCGCCAGAGGGATTGATGACGGTGCCTTCCGGGATCTCCAACTCCCGTTGCAGGATCCAGTCCTGCGGGGTAAATGGAGCATGAAATTCCACGATGTCGATCCAGGTTCCGATCGCTCCCGCCGCCTCCGCGGCGAGCCGCGCCGAGCGGGAGCGGGTTAGGTCGCGACGACCCAGTGCCTGAACATCGATCCGGTGAGCCAGGCCTCGGATCCACGCCGGTCGCTTGCACAGCGCACGCGCCCGGTCGCCGGCAGCAAGCAAGACGGCACACGCCCCGTCGGTGATCGGCGGGCAGTCGTGTTTTCGCAGGGGCGACGCGATCGTCGGTGTTTCCAGCAACGCGTCGGGATCCGGCCGGCCCGAGAGTTGTGCCAGGGGATTGCTCTCCGCGTGCCGCAGGTTCCGTACCGCAATATCGGCGAAGTCACGCTCCGTACAGAGCCCTGCATCGAGAAGCGCCCGTGCTTGCAGAGCGGCCTGCGAAATCGCATCGGGCCACAGGGGGGTCTCCAGGTACGGATCGTTCATCAAAGTTACCACATCGCGGGGCGAGGTCATGCTCTGGCGACCAAATCCGTAGACGAGAGCAACCTCGATCTCCTCATGGCATAGCATCTTCACCCATGCCTCGTAAAGCGCCCATGCCGCCTCGCCCTCGACGTGGGATTCCTCGATCGGTGGCCAGGCACCCAGTGCGTCGATGGCCGTCACCCAAGAGAAAGAGAATCCCGCCAGAAAGTCTGAGGAGCCCGAACATGTAAAATCCACGTCCCTGCGGGACAGGCCAACCCCTTTCAGCACCTCTGCCACGACAGGGGCCAGCATCTCAGCCTCATTCCGATGCAGCTCTCTTCGCCGGTTCGGCGTCTGCCCGAAGGCGATAATGGCAACCTCACGCATATGATTTCTTCCGGATCTCGTTCATGATTGTCTCGATCGGCAGGTCGGCTTCCCCTGTCGGCTTGAAATACCGGATGTTCTCCATCGACTCGGTCCACTCCGCAGGGTCCTTCCACACGGCCTTCACCCTCATCCCGGGCCGGATCTTATCAACCGGGCATTCCTGGATCAGGTGCATGATGGCGCTGTCCGCGCCGTCCAGAACAATGTAGGCGTAAGCGTAAGGAATCTCGAGGACCTGGTCGTAGAACTTGATGTTGACGATACAGTAAGTGTAGACGACCCCCCGATCCGGGAGCTCGACGAGCTCGCTCATGGGAGATGCGGTCTCGACGGACGTGAGTCGGGGGGGAACGTAGACCTTGCCTGTGTCCGGACACCGTGCCCCCAAAATCCGTCCTTCCCGGATGGCGCGCATGAACGTGCTCGCCCCGGCGCCAATCGAGTAGTCGTAATGAATCGCAACGGGCGTCTTGATAGTGGTGACCGGTTTCTTTGCCTCAGCCATGTTCAATTCTGCGGCACGAAGCAGGTAATATCGCGTATGCCCCCGCTCCGCTCATCACAGAAGCGGGGAACGACACGCATCCCTGTTCGCATGACAGACTCGCTCCCAGCGTCTACGGCGTGTAGAAGAGCCGAGTCTGCGCCATCGAGCTTGATGAGGGCCCAGGCGAAGGGGCGCTCCAGCGGATTGCCAGGACGTGGCTCGCGCAGCCAGGTCCAACTCGTGACGCAACCCGCCGGCCCCACCTCTACGAGATTGTTTACTGACAGATCCTCGAGCGTGTCCGGGTCCACTTCTACCGGTGGGCACAGGACTTTGCCCGTAGCCGTTTTCACGCCCAAGAACCGACCGAAATCGCGGATATCGGTGAAGAAGCGACCGAGAATCGGTCCCGTCGCCCGTCGGTACGGATACTGGAGGACGTGTTTGCCTCGAAGGGCCTCCTTGTGATCGTTCAGTTCCATGTATTCTTCGTCCCTCTCCGTAAAGGAGCTCCCTATTGTGATTGCGCCTTCGGTAGGTCCTCCACCCTCTTCAGTATGGTTAGCCACAGCTGATATAGAGACTCGGGTTCCTCTTTCCCTGGCTGCTCCCAGGGTTTGCCCAGATTCATGTCCTTGGCAATAATCTTGTAGCAGTTGTACGACTCGGTTGACCCCGAATTTGCCCCCAGATGCCAGGCGGACCCGGTGGCGTAGAGATTCTTGATGGGAGTCCTGTGGTTGGCCAGCTCAGGGATAGGCCTCATATTGTCAGTCTGATACGGCACGCGGTCGAGGAGGGCCATGCACCCATTGGGCGCCAGGTTCTTCAGCTTGAGTTGATCGTAGGGAGTGTTAAACTCGGAGGCGATAACGTTGTCCCAGGTCATGTTGGGGGCATGCTTCTGCCAAATGCTCATCAGATCTTCAGCGTACCGCTGCTTTATCTCCATCCACTCTCTCTCAGTGTGGGCGGTGGCCGGCGGACCAAGTTGCTCATGATTGGCGATATGTTTCCCCGGGGGCGCATAGCTGGGGTCAACCAGGCTATGGGACCAGACAGTGGGACAGTAGTCCTCTAGAGGAGGCCATTTCCCCAGCCTTGTCCAGTAGCACTCCCTGGAGACATGCATGGGGTCATTGTCCTCTGCTAATCCAAGATAGAAGCAATCATTGATGTCGGGGTTAAAGGCTGCGGCTTCATACTTTGGAGCTTTATGGAGGGCAAAGCTGTACCACATCAAGCAGCCGAAAACGCTTTCCAGAATCTCTATGCGCCGCGCCATCCGTTGAGGTATATACTCTCTGCCTATCAAATCGAAGCAGAGTTGCTGCGGGTTCAAGGTGCTCACTACCAGCTTTCTCGCCCCGACTTCCGTGCCATCTGTGAGGCGGATGCCTGTGGCAGTTCCATTCTCAATGATGACCTTATCCACCTCGGCATGGGTGAAGAACTTGCACCCATCCGCGACTAGAATCTGATGGGCGGCATGAGCTACCTGGTGAGTCCCTCCCGGGCAAAAACCTCCATTGGGCATGGTGCCGCAAAAACCGAACGTCCAGGCGCCTGACCCTGCCTGATTGACATCCATCGCCGCTCCGAGAATGAATCTCAGATTAAGGTACTGCATCTCCTTGCTTTCCCATAGCTCCTGGACGTTCCGGGTATGGGTAGACATGAGGACCAGCGCGTCCGGATCCACCCCCGCTCCGACCTCCACCAGCTGTGGATAGACGGCTATTTGCCTCTCCAGAATCTTGGGGTCTATTCTTTCCTCAACGGGCCTAAACAGCTGATCCATCTGCACATGCTGCATCTCCCTGCCTACCCATAGCTTCCTGAGTTTGAGCCACTTCTCAGCATCCTTCTCCGAGAACCGGGCAATCTCTCTGGCGGTGCGCTCCTGGCTCATATCGTGTTTGTCACTGTAGATGGCCAGGCAGGTCTGGTTCTTCCTGAAGACGGCGCCATCCGCACAGACATGCTGGTCGAGCCTGGCACCATATTCCCAGAATTCAGGAAAATCACGCCAGAGCGGCAAATAGTAGAAGGGCAGCTGCAGCGTGGCGTGGGTATTGGTGCGAAAACCCGGTGCTGAGGTCTCCTCAGTGGCCAGGCAGCCGCCGATCTCGTGTCTCCGCTCAAATATGCCGACGCTCATCCCGGCATACCTGGTCAGGTACATGGCGAGGAACAGGGCCTTGTTCCCTCCCCCAACGATCACTGCATCGAATGTCTGATCTGGCATGACAACCTCCTGCGGAGAGACTGATTTTCTAGAACCATCGCGCTAGAATCGGACTACGGTGCGTACTACCTCTCCCTTTACAAGCGCTTCGTACGCTTCATTGATTTCGTCCAAGCTGCATCTCTTGGTGATCAGCTTGTCAATCGGGAGTTTGCCACCCATGAACAAATCAACATATCTTGGCACGTCAATAGACGGCCTGATGTCGCCCTGAGTAGTCCCGGTAATGGTCTTCCCCAGGAGGAGTTCATAGGGAGCGATACTGAGATTGATGCCAACGGGGGGCAATCCGACTACAACACACTTGCCTCCCATACGAAGGGAGCCATAGGCCTGCATAATGGCATCCGCGTTGCTCACGCACGTAACAGCGTAGTGTACCCCCCCGCCAGTCAGCGCAAGAGCCTTCTGTTGGGGGTTATCCTTGGCGGCATTGACAACGAAGTCAGCCCCGAGCTCCTTGGCCATTTCAAGCTTATTTGCCAAAGTGTCAACAGCTATGATCATCCCTGCTCCAGCCAGCTTGGCTGCCATGACTGCACTCAATCCCACGCCACCGCAGCCACAGATGACTATGCTTTCGCCTGGCTTCACCTCTGCCACATTGAGAACAGCACCTATGCCGGCGCTGGTGCCACAGCCCAAGAGGCACAACACGTCAAGGGGGGCATCCTCTCGAACTTTCACCGCTGAACGCTCATGCACCACAGCGTATTCAGCGAAGCAGGCCAGGCCAAAGAGGTGGTGCAGTCTTTGATCTCCTTTGTGCAAACGTAGTCCTCCCCCGGGAAGGGTGCCCATGATCTGAATAGGCAGGTTTTCTACGCAATAGGTGGGCCGACCTTCAGCACAGTAAGAGCATTTCCCGCAGTTGTATGCCACCATGAGCACTACGTGATCACCTGGCTTAAGCGTGGTCACCCCAGGCCCCACCTTTTCGACAATCCCACCTCCCTCATGCCCCACCACAACAGGCATCTGGACGGGGATATCGCCGTCGATGAAGTGGAGGTCGCTGTGGCAGGTCCCGGCCGCGACGATTCTTACCAGGACTTCATGCTCTTGTGGTGCATCGAGAGTGACCTCCTCTACTCGCATCGGAGCCTTGATCTCGTACGCAACAGCTGCCTTCATGGTTCATGCCCTCCATTCTGAATAGCATAGACTACGCCAACCCAGTCTTGATTGGGGAAGCTAGGAACTATGCTCTCCTCTCGACTTCAAATGCTGCACGGATATGCAAGGTGGCAATGAGATCATTATGGTGGAACAGGAGAATTATAGACCGGCGCATGTAGCCGACAGTTCTGGACATCAGGAGAGATTCACCCCTGGACGAATAGCGAGTTTTGATGCCGGCCAATCAGTCGACCAGGTGGCGACGCAATGCGATGGCGGCTGCCTCGGTGCGGCTGGTGACACCCAGTTTGCGGAGGATACCGGTGACGTGGAATCTCACAGTGGACGGACTAACCACCAGCTGCTCCGCTATCTGGGGGTTGCTCTTCCCCTCAGTAATCAGGGTGAGCACTCTATACTCACCCCCTGTCAGATGGTATTTCTTCGCCACCACTGAAGCCGCCGCCTCTTCAGCCAATGCTCGTTCGTCCTGGTGGTGCCTGCTGATTTTGTGGATTACCACCACGATGCCCCTGACAGTGGGATTCCGGAGAAGGTTGTTGGCGACCACATCAACCACACGCCACGTGCCGTCCTTATGCCTCACACGGCATTGCGTATGACTGCCAGTATCATCCGGATCCTGTATCATTTTGGCGAGCCTGCGGGCTACCCTAGGCATGTCGTCCGGGTGAATGACCGCAAACGTATCCTTACTGATGAATTCACCCGGTTGATAGCCCAGAATTCGGGAGATGGACAGGTTCTCGTATATCACTTCCAACTCACTGCCTAGAACCACAATGCCGTCCGGAAAAGTCTCAATCAGGGCTCGAAAGATGTCTTTCTGTCTCTCAGGCAACTCCTCAAGCCGCGTTCCCTGGGTGTCCGATGCCTCTGGCTGACCAATTCTCCGCTGCGATGTTGCCGATTCGTACACTGGCGCCTCTTCACTCTCCCTAAGGGATCGCCACCTCTTTATCATTCCAGTATCTACGTGTGCCAACAGGTCAGGAGGCATCTTCCTGGCAAGGCCAAATAGCTCATCCTGTTCCGATTCGTCTACACCAAGTGCCTTGACTAAGGCCAAGATGATCTTCTGCCTGGGTGGGGATACAACACCGGTTTCAAGCTTACTGACGTATGTGGAGCTAATGGCAGTCTTCTGCGCCAACTCCCCTTGGGTCATGCCCTTGGCTTGTCGAAGTTCCCTCAGTCGCTGCCCAAACGTCATCAGAGTACTCCCCAACACTGTACATTAGTCCTATCTCTTTGTGAAGTGATTGTCAAGTACTACCAGTTGCCCGTGACTGCCCATCCATGAGACGACCGACTTTGCCGACCGTCGGCAGATCCTGGGTCTGCACTCCGAAATGAGGAAGAGAGCGCTAGTGCCTGAAAGCAACCGCCGGGCCCCGTACTCTGGGGGGAAATGCTGGGTGGGAGATCAGATTGTAGGTAGTGCGTCTCAGTGGTAGGCACAGGTATCTCGCCCTTGATGAAGTGGAGGTCAACGTGAAACGTCGCAGCGGTCGCGAGCTTCAGCAGGACTTCATGGTCTTGAGGATCATCAAGCGTAACTTCCTCTACTGGCACCGGAGTGCTGTTCCTGACAAAGACGCATATTCTGAAGTCAAATCGTTTGCCAAAGTCATCCTTTTGACATATTCTAAGCTCAAGAAGGAGGATAGCAGGGGCGGTGACTCTGTGGAAGACATGGTCGCTGCAAAAACCCGCCATCCGTCCAGGGAGTAATTCCTCTTCATGTCCAGAACCGTGGGATCGTTTTGTGATTATTCTGTGGTTTGTTGCATTGCCATTCACCTTTAAGACATAGATCACGTAGAAGTATGCAGTGGTGACGTAGAATTCTACGTCGCCTGGTCTTCGACTGCTCGCGAGAGTTGCGGATATTCAGTGTAGGCTGGACAGAGGGAGGCGTAGGGAAATGGCGCAGAAAACAAAGGTAAGAACAGAGATACCGAAGCCAGGCAGCATTCCGTTCGAGGACAGAGTAACCAAGAGTGTGCCCTATGAGTGGGGTTATGGCTCTACTCCCCGCACCGGCAAGCTCAGGGATTCCCTTTACGGGAAAGCGGCGGTGACCAAGGAGTGGGTCAACGTCGCCGCCGGGGTAGGCAAGTGCGAATTCCGCAAGGGAATCAGGGTCGACCTGGACCGGGCGAGGCTGGTGACCAGGGCTTACAAGGAGACGGACGGGCAGCCGTGGGTCATCCGCAGGGCGAGAGCGGTGGAGAAGATGTGCGACGAGATGCCCATCTTCATCAAGCCCGGTGAGCTCATTGTGGGTGACGCCAATGGGGCGCCGGACGAGATCCGATGGTACCCCGAGGCCAGCGCGTGGTGGATGCCCGAGGGGGTCACGACTGGCGGCTTCTCTGACATGGTCACGGATGAGGAGAGGAAGGAGATCATCGAGGACATCTGCGAGTACTGGAAGGGAAGGTGCGTGCGGGACCGGGTATGGGACCACATGCCCGAGTTCCTGAAGCCAATTGTCGGAAGCGACCCAACCGTCACCAGTGTTTGCCCGCAGACCTGGGAAGAAAGCCGCGGCTTGCCCGGGTACGACTATGAGACGCTTTACGGTGAAGGTCTCCAGGCGAGAATCGACAAGATCGAGGCCAAGCTCAAGGAGTTGGAAGAGAAGATAGGGGAGATGAGCCCTGCGGAGTACATAGCGAAGAAGCACCAGTGGCAAGCCATGGCGATATGCGGCCGGGCCATCATCCGCTATGCCCACAGACACGCCGAACTGGCCAGACAGCAGGCGAAAGCGGAGAAAGACAAGGCTCGCAAGAAGGAGTTAGAGGACCTGGCCGACATCCTGGACTGGGTCCCGGCCAACCCGCCGCGGACCTTCCACGAAGCCCTCCAGTTCATGTGGATCGTCGAGATTGTCGGCCACTTCATGACGATGTGTGGAAATGGCAGCGGCGTCAGGATCGACCGGGTGTGGTGGCCGTACTACGAAGCCGACATGAAGGCCGGCCGGATCACCAGGAAGGACGCGCTCGAGATGGTCGAGTGCCTGTTCATCAAGGCCCAGGAGATCGGGTCTCCCCTGGAGTGGCCAGCGATCTTCACCGCCACCGCCGGCTTCGACGTGGGCTGGGCGCCCAACATCTGCGGGGCTGACGAGCATGGCAAGGATGTGTCCAACGATTTGAGTTGCATGGCCATGGAGGCGCTGGCTAACCTCCACGTCTGCCAGCCTCCGATTTGCCTGCTCTATCACCGCGACATCTCGCCCGATGTGGTGGAAAGGGCCATTGACCTGAACCGTATGGGCGGCGGCCAGCCGGCCTTCCACAATCAGGACCTGCTGGAGAAGTGGTGTTACACCAGGGGCTGGTCTACCGAGGACGCCAAGAGGGTGCAGTTGGGGTGCTGCGTCAACCCCCATATCCGTGGCAGGGCAGTGACGGCATCAGGTATTGCCAACGTCGGGGCCATATTCGGGCCCAAGTTGCTGTCCGAGGTTCTCGGGTTGTTCGAAACCCCCGACTTGCCCCGGAAACCCAAGATCAAGGACCCGAGGCTGATGCGGTCTGCCGATGAGATCCTCGATGCTTTCTGTGAGCGGCTGTTGTTCTACATGAAGATCGGGATAGACTCCTGGAACGTGGGGCAACAGATAGTGATCGAGTACAGCCCGGACCCGTGCAACTCCTTCCTCCTGGATGAGGCTGTGGAGAGGGGAATCGACCTCACCGAGCTGCACAAGGAGCACGACACCTGGCCGTTCCTGGTCTTCCTGGGAGGGATCAACATCGCCGACTCCCTCTCGGCTGTTCAGAAGCTGGTCTTCGACGACAAGAAGTACACCATGGATCAGCTGATCGAGGCGCTGAGGACAAACTGGCAAGGACATGAGGAGATGCGCCAGGATTTCCTGCGTGCTCCCAAATATGGCAACGACGATGACTGCGCCGATGCGTGGGCGGTGAAGACCCTGACGAAGGTACATGACGGCACGCTCAATCAGGTCAAGGATGCCTGGGGTTATACGGTTACCATTGACGGGAGCACGGCGGCGGCTTTCCAATCGTCAGGCCTTATGTGTGGAGCCACTCCTGATGGCAGGCTAGCCGGTAGCCCCCTGGCTGATGGCACGGTATCGCCTATGGCTGGAGCCGACAAGAATGGTCCGACAGCGGTGCTCAACTCAGTGGCCAAGATACCCTACATGCACAGCCAGCTCCTGAACCAGAGGTTCTTGCCCCAGTTCCTCGAGGGAGAGAACAAGAAGCTGTTCGCCGCGTACCTCCAGGAGTGGCATGCCAAGGGGACCGTACCACACGTCCAGTTCAACGTGTGGGATACCGGGACTCTGCGGGATGCCCAGGAGCACCCGGAGAAGTACACCAATCTGCAGGTGAGGGTTGCCGGGTACAGCGCCTTCTGGATTGATCTATCGAAGGAAACCCAGGACAGCATCATCGCCAGGACAGCGCAGTCCCTGCGTTGTTAGTGTATCCCGAGAAGGTGAACCTGGCCGGGCTGATCGGGGCGTGGGATCCCGAAACGGGGATCCCTGTTTGAACCTGTGAAGGGGGCTATGCAGGACGACGTCGCCGAAGCCAGGGGTGTGGTATTCAACATCCAGCGCTTCTCTATCCACGACGGCCCGGGGATAAGAACTACGGTATTCCTCAAGGGTTGCCCCCTCCGTTGCGGGTGGTGTAGCAACCCGGAGTCCGCAAGCCCAACCCCCGAGATAATAACCCGGGATATGAAGTGCATCAGGTGCGGCAAGTGTGTCGCAGCTTGCTCCCAGCAGGCCATTACCGTCGTGGAGAACACTCGGACTATCCAGTGGGAGAAGTGCAACTACTGCACGAAATGTGCCCAGGTATGCCCCTCGGGCGCCATAGAGCACGCCGGGGAGTACATGACTGTTGCCCGGGTAATGGACGTGGTGGGAAGGGACGCCGGCTTCTATGGGCGCAGCAATGGCGGGATGACCCTCTCCGGGGGCGAACCCTTGGTGCAGTGGCAGTTCGCCTTGAAGCTGCTCCAGGCGGCAAAGAGAAGAGGGCTTCACACCGCTCTGGACACCACTGGCTATGCCGACTGGGAAACGCTGGACGAGATGCTCAACTTCACTGACCTGGTACTCTATGACGTTAAGCACCCGAATTCTGCGAGACATCAGGAAGCCACCGGAGTGACCAATGAGCGGCTTCTGGATAACCTGCGAAAGACGGTGGCCAAACCGGGGGTCAGAGTATGGGTCCGGCATGCGGTGGTCCCTGAATTCAGTGACTCCGAGGACGAACTGGAACAGCTGTGCAAGCTTGTCCTCACCCTGAAGCCTCCAGTGGAGAAGATCTCCCTCCTCCCCTACCATAAGTTTGGGGAGTCGAAGTATGCCGCCATGGGTAAGGTGTATCCCTGGAAAGGCATTCCCATCATCGCTGAGGAGCAGATTGAGGGACTCAAGAAGCTGGTTGAATCCTACGGTATCAAGGCAGATGTTGGCAGGTAGTTCACCTTTGTCGCCACGCCCTCGCCACGGATATCCAGCCGGGGGTGATCCTATTTATCTCCCAAAACCGAGCTCTTTGCCAGACCCTGACATGGCAGTCAGACGCCCACTCGTTACCCCGCTTGTCCGTGACCGTCAGATAGCGGAAGGGTTCAATGACAATGCACATCTCAGTCGACATGGAATGGCCTGACAACCATCGCAGGGTGAGCACAGGAAAATTGACAGGGACAAATCAGGGGCATTACCATCTGAGCGCCAAGAGTGAAAAGGGAATCGCACCCCTCAGTCTTTGATTCTTCAGGTAAGAGGAGGCAGAAATGGCGGGTTTCGAAGGCAGGACGCTCGAGGTCAATTTGTCTAACGGCAACATCAACAAGAGTAGCATTGATAGGGCCGTGTTGCGCAGGTTTATTGGCGGGAGCGGCTTAGGGGCCAAGTTGATATTTGACCGAGTTGATCCCAACGTTGATCCCTTGTCAGTCAATAATCCAATGTTCATTCTGACCGGTCCCCTGAGCGGCAACACCCTGCCGGGCGGATCACGCTTCGTGGTATGCGCCAAGTCGCCCCTGACCAATATGTTCGGAGAGTCCAACTGCGGAGGAGACTTCGCCAGTGAGATGAGGTCGGCCGGCTATGATGAGATCATTATCACGGGAGCTTCCGACAAACCGGTCTACATTCTCATTCAGGACGACAAGGTGGAGATCAAGCCCGCTGCCGATCTTTGGGGCAAGAACAACTTTGAGGTCACCAATCTCCTGAAGGAACGGCATGGTGGCAGGAAACCCAAGGTACTGACCATTGGCATAGGCGGTGAGAAGCTAGTGCGGTATGCTGCCGTCTGCAATGGGAAGAGAGACTTCGCTGCCCGGTGCGGAATGGGAGCCATCATGGGATCCAAGAAACTGAAGGCGATCGTCGTTGCCGGAAGCGGCAAAGTGCCTCTGGCTTCCCCTGACAAATTCGCCGAACGACGCAAGGTGATCCTCCAGAAGGCCAAGGATAACCCGCAAACCCAGGTACTCGGGATGATGGGCACCAGCGCTGCCGTGGAGTACAGCATGGCTACCGGCGATATACCAGGAAAGAACTGGGCGATAGCGGGGAATCAGGCCGCTGCCAAGATCGGCGGTGCGGTGCTGAACAGCCCGGCGTGGCTAAGCGGAACTGAGTCCTGTCATGGCTGTGTGGTCGGCTGCAAGAGGGTGGTGGATATCAAGGAAGGCCCGCTCAAGGGGGCAGCCATCCCCGGGCCGGAATACGAAGGCCTTGGCAGCCTGGGAAGCATGCTGATGATCGACGATATGGCGGCAGTCATCAAGATGAATGAGATGTGCAATGACTATGGCATCGATGTCATTTCGTGTGGCTCTACCATGGCCATGGCCATGGACTGCCTCGAGCAGGGCATCCTCACAACTAAGGATCTGGACGGCATCGAGTTGAAGTGGGGCAACCACGATGCGGCGATGAAAATGATCAACAGGATAGCCAAACGTGAGGGTTTTGGCAATGTGCTAGCCGAGGGCAGCAAGCGGGCGGCTCAGAAGATCGGCAGAGGAGCTGCAGAGTACGCAGTAGAAGTGAAGGGCCTTGAAGTCCCCATGCACGACCCACGGGCGAATCATGGTCTGGGATTGTCCTATGCCACAGGAGCTCGGGGGGCCTGTCACACGAATGACCCAGCTTACAGCCTTTGTACCGGCATCTTCAACTGGCCGGAGCTCGGGTTAACCCCAGCGCTGGTGGCGCAGCTTAAGCAGAGTCAGGGATGGGGTATACCTACCAAGAACGGCCAAGACCTGGGGCAGATCGTCAATGCTGCCGTGCTCTGCTACATGCTCCTAGCAGTGATCAACGCTGATGATTTGACTGACCTAATGCTCACCTCCAGTGGCTTCGACTATACTTTTCCAGAACTCGTGGAGTGCGGCGAAAGGATATGGCACATGAAGAGGGGCGTGAGCAACCTCATGGGGGTCACGGCCAAGGACGACAGACTGCCCAGGCAGATATTGACGCCGCCTACCGAGGGTGGTGCTGCCGGGTCCAAGGTAGATCTTGAGGTCATGCTGAAGGAATTCTACCCGGCCAGGGGGCTGAATCCAGATGGACGCCCATCTCAAGAGACGCTCAGCAGACTGGGGTTGGCTGATCTCGCCGCAAAGCTTCGCTAGATATGTCTCTGCTGCCTTAACATCAGATTGCCCGCGTGGCCCCAAAATCCCGTCACTGCGGCACTTCTCAATATGCCTCCTCAACTCGTCGTCCAGCGGGGTGTATCGCCGATGCCTGACGCCCGACCGTCAGACTGCTATGTAGACGGAGCGTCCAGGACGCCTTCTTCCTTCAGCCTCCGTATTTCCTCCGCAGGCATTCGCAGCAACTCGCGGCATATCTCGTCAGTGTGCTGCCCCAGAAGAGGGGCCGGCCTGCTGGGAGGAAGCGTGGTGTTGGACAACTTGTAGGGGACGTTGGTGTAGAGCCTTCTGCCGGCTACGGGATGATCGAGTTCTATCAGTGCCTTTGTCTCTTTGACGTGGGGGTCGTTTATGGTATCTGCGGCACGCTGAGCCATTCCGGCGGCAACGCCGGCAGCCTGCAGGGTGTTCATTACCTCCATAGGCTCATGTTCAATCGTCCATGCCTCCACCAGCCTGTCCAACTCATCGACATTCCTCAGGCGGCTGACCGTGTCGGCGAATCTAGCATCCGTGGTCCAATCGGGATTCCCTATGGCAGCGCAAAACCTCTGCCATTCATCGTTGGTGAATACACTTATGGCGCACCACTGGTCCTGCCCCTTGCAGCGATACGCGTTGTGGGGAGCAGCGTAGGGGTTTCGGTTGCCTAATTTCTTGGCCACCCGGTGGTTAATGCTATAGTCCAGATAGTATTCGCCTATGAGGGAGGCCGCTACTTCCACCTGGCACAAGTCGATGAACTGTCCCTTGCCAGTACGACGCCGATAGTCGAGAGCGGCGAGGACGGCAAAGACAGCCTGCTTGCTCGCCATGTGATCGGGTAGGGGCACATTGGCGCCTACGGGGTAGGGATCATCGGGGTGTGCCCAGAGAGAGAGCACACCGGAGGCAGCCGCCAGCATGGGCCCATAGGCTTGATACTCGCTATAGGGAGTGCCCCTGCCAAAGCCCTGGCTGCTAATGTATATGATGTCAGGCTTGATTTGGCGGACGTCTTCATAGTCGACGCCCAGGCTTCGCACGGCGCCGCCGCGGAAGTTCTCCCCCACGATGTCGGCAGTTTTGATCAGTCTCCTGATAATCTCCTTCCCCTTCTCCGTCTTCAGGTTCACCCCGAAGCTTCGCTGGCTCCGATTTGACTCATTGAAACCGTGAATGTTGTTCATGTCTGGCCCTATAGTCCTCACGAAATCGGGATTCTCTCTCGATTCGATTTTGATGACATCAGCCCCGAATTCCCCCAGAGCCTTGCCCCATTCAGGGATTACCGCCCCGGTTCCGAAACTGATTACTCGTATTCCTTCCAATGGAGCACTCATCATTCTGACCTCCTCACTATACGACTCCGGCCAGTCTCAGCGCTGCCAAGTCACCTTTTGTCAACCCCAGCTCCCGGCAATAGATCCTCTCATTGTGTTCACCGAGACACGGAGCCGGGCGGCTAATCTCGCAAGAAGTCTCCGTCCATTTGTACGGCGGCCCTGGATAGTCAAACTTGCCGACCACCGGGTGATTCAGCTCAACGAAGAATCCCCTGGACTTGGCGTTGGGGCCATTGGCGAAATCAGCTAGGTCATAGATAGGAGCAATCGGGACGCCCTCCCGATCTCCCGCTTCGAAAAGCTCGTCCATGGTGTACTTGGAAGTGAATTCCAGCATGAGAGCATACAGGTCAGCAGCATTGGCAATGCGGTACATGAACTCCTGCCATTCGGGCGGGCGCAACACTTCGGGTTCGCCAAGTACCCGAACCAGGGCTTTCCATTGCGGCGGGGTGATAGCGACTACCTTAACGAAGCCGTCTCTGCAGGGATAGACCGGGTAAATGGCAGCTCCAAGTCGCCCTTCCGGTGGCGGTGGCGGACTGCCAGGATTGAGACCGTACGAGTATATTGGAACCATCCACGGGTAGAGACCGAGGCGGGAGCATTCATGCACCGAAACGTCACAATACTGCCCCACGCCGGTGGTGGCTCTTTGATAGAGTGCCGCCATTATGGAAATGGCGGCTATCAAGGAGGCTGCATCGTAAGACGCCATGCCCGGCAGGTTGATGGGTGCGCCGTCAGCGAAGCCACTGCTGATCATGGTGGTGCTCATGGCGCAATGAACAATGCTTGACCCCTTCCAATCCCTGTAAGGGCCGACCTGGCCAGAATCGGTGATACTGGCCATGATGAGTTTGGGGTTGATCTCTTTGAGCACTTCGTAGTGAAGGCCCAGACTCTCCATGTAGCCGGGTGGATGTGTCTCTACCAGAACGTCTGCTGTCTTGAGCAGTTTCTTGAACAGGAGTTTCCCATCCGTTGTTTCTATGTCCAGGGTTATCCCGTACTTGTTGGCGTTGCGGTAGAGGAATTGGAGACTCCGCTCAACGTGGGGCTCATCATCGGCGAAGGGTGGCATATTCCGAGTCGGGCACCCACCTTTTGGCGTCTCGATCTTGACAACCTCAGCACCCTGGTCCGCCAACAGCTTGGTGCAGTACGCCCCCTTGATATCAGCCAGATCCAGGACACGGTACACACTCAAAGCACCTTCCTGTTGCTCCGCCACAGTAGCACCTCCTTATCAAGATGAGACTGTCTGCATCTGCCAGAGGAGTTCGAACCTCTGCAAAAGAGAGTATCGAGAGCCTTCTTTAGGAATACTACCACGAAAGCGGGTCGAAGGAAGTCCTCGACTCGACAAGCCTGCGCGGCTAGCGTATTACTTCCCGGGACGACCAGCTGCATGCGCACCAGTGCCTGATCATCGGCTGGCAGACCTCATCAACAGCCACTCCTCGCGACCCCTCCTGCCCAACCACGCCTTCAACTCTTCATACAATTCTTGACCCGTACCGAGCCCTCATTAGGCTAGCAAGGAAATGACCGCAGGTGGTGTGATCTATTGCACCTCATCTTCTCTTCCCCCCAAAGGAAGATCATCCCAGAGTCAATTGATTTGATGGTGTGACAATACGCTAACCACGTTCACTTCCGTCTTTGACACATGTCTGAGGTCTCTGGGTTCATGAGAGATGGTCACAACACAACGCTATGAATCATACATAGATTCTCTACAGTGCAGTGCTGGACAGAAGAACAGACAATAGCTAGACGGATGGCCGGTTTCTCAGACGGCTCCATCGGGCGACCAGCAGGCGACGCATGGCGGTGGCAGCCACCTCGGTGCGCTTGGAGACATCCTGCCTGCGGGGAACGCTGCTGACATCGAATCTAACAGCGGAAGGCTCTGGAGACTGTGAGGGATTGCACAATGTCGGCTCATTGTGTGACAATGGCGGCTGCAGCATGATGCAGTTGGGGTGATGACATCTTACAGAAACCAAGAGAGATAGTCCCCGGAGTCTTCATGCTGGAAATCCCCTTCCCGCAGGGCTGGTTTCCGCCGGACGCCCCGTCAGCAACCTTGTGCTATCTAGTAAGACAGAGGCAAGGTTGGCTGCTCGTGGATTGCGGTTTGAAGCACCAATCCTGTCTTGATTCTCTCCTCCAGCAGTTGCGTGCTCTGAACATCTCCCCGAGGGACATAAAGTGGCTGCTGATTACCCACTTCCACCCTGATCACTTTGGGCTGGCCTCAGAGCTCAAAGCTTTGTCTGATGCCCGGATCATCCTGCACCGATTGGACTGGGAGGTGCTGCAGCTCATCCTCAAAGGGGCCGGAGGTTCGTCAAGTGAGACTTTCAGTCAGTGGGTCACGTCCGCGGGCGTGCTGCCCCAGGAATTGGAGGGCTATAATCGCGCCCTCGAATTCGCCGCCGCCCTTTTCCCCCTAGACACGGAACCAGATCTGTTGTTGGATGGTGAAGATGAGCCGGTGGGAGACACAGGCCTTCGTGCCATTCTGACACCAGGCCACACCCCGGGACATGTCTGTGTCTATGATGAGAGGAACAGATTGCTCTTCTCCGGAGACCACGTGTTGATGGGCGTTACCAGCCATATCACCCCGGGAATCTTGAGCAATGACGACCAACTTGGCCTGTATCTAGAGGCTCTGAAGAAGGTGGCGGCTCTTGATGTCCAAATGGTTTTGCCGGCCCACGAGAATCCTTTTTCGCACTTGAGTCAGAGGGTGGGACAACTTCTAGAACACCATGAAAAGCGTCTACAACAGGTGCTATCTCCGATTCGCGGCCAGGCGCTCAGCGCTCGAGACGTAGCAGCTCAGGTTGAATGGATGGTAGGATTTTGGGAACAAATGGACAGCGTCAATCGCCTGCTGGCGATCCTGGAAACGCAGGCGCACCTCCGTCTCCTTCAGGCGCGCGGCCTGGTGATCACAGAAGAGCAGATGGGAGTGAATCTGTATGCCGCGGCGAATTAGGATCAGTCTAAGCTCAATAGTTCAGTACGAAGGTGCTGGTACGAGTTTCACCTGTTCGGCTCGGCGACCCGGTTCTGCCTGCAGTCTCAGTTCTGGACGCCTAGATTCTGAGCACCAATTCTCCGAATCAAGACGAATTATCGCAGTCGGGAAGTTTTCGCCTTGACGACCCTCGCTCCAGTTGGCAGAATTGGACAGGTAGAACTGCCTGAACTGCCCCGCATTGTGCAGCCGGACTTTTGCCGGCTCGAAGACTGAAAGGAGCAAGGATTGTTGTACGGCGGCTGTGATCTGGGAGTCGTGTCTGCCAAGGCGGCCATTATCGATGACAGTGGTCCGCTGTCTTTCGAGATTCTGCCATACTCAAGCTTTCCTCAAGAGGCAGCCATTGCGGTCATGGAGAAGGCCCTTGGTCGGGCTGGGCTTGCTGGCAAGAAGATGGACCGTTGCATATCCACGGGATTCGGTGGCAAAGCTGTCCCGGGTTCGGATGGGATGGCACCTGACACGGTATGCCTTCAACGCGCCATCAGAAGGCTTAACCCCAATGTAAGAACTGTCATCAATGTTGGGGGGCACAGTTTCGTGGCCTTCTACATCGACGCCGCTGGAGGATTGGGCGAATCTGCCGTGACGGACTTCTGCACGGCAGGCATGGGGATGCTTTTGGAAGTGACTGCCACGGCACTGGAGGTGCCGCTGGACGAACTAGTGCGGAAGTCAGGCTCGCCAGGCAGGCCTCTCTTTATTGACAACCAATGTCCCGTTTTCGCTGAGAGTGAGGCCGTTTCCCTGATTAACGAGGGATATGACGGGGACGATGTCTTTGCTGGCGTTGTCTCTGCCGTTTCTAACAAGATAGCCGGTCAAGTAAGGCGCTTGGGCGTTGTTCAAGAGCTGGCCATGGTGGGTGGCGTGGCCAAGAATCGCCTCGTGATGGCGAATCTGGAGAAGAACCTCAGGCTCCGGTTCGCTGACCTGGGAGGCCTGGATCCCCAGGTAATCGCGGCTTATGGCGCTGCTCTTCTGGCCAGGGAAGGATGCAGTCTGGACAGTGGAAGACTGAGCAGTTCTGTGGCAGAACGACTTCATGGAGAGGCGAAGCCCTAGATGCTCACTGCTGGTTGCGACATCGGCGCGCTAACCACCAAAGCTGCGGTCATTGGAGATGACACGATCCTAGGCTGTGAGATAGTGCGCTCCAGACCAAAGGCCGTTCAATCTGCTACCGACGTTATGGACAAGTTGCTAGGTAGGCTGGGCATTTCCTATGGACAGATCAACTACTGTATCAGCACGGGCTATGGCCGCAACCTGGTGCCATTTGCTCAGAGCAACATGAGCGAGATCTCCTGCCACGGCCGGGGTACCCATTGGCTGGTGCCCAGTGTGAGGACGGTCATTGATTGTGGCGGGCAAGACTGCAAGGCCATACGAGTTGACGATCACGGTAGGCTGGTTGACTTTCGGATGAACACGAAATGCGCTGCTGGAACCGGCAAAGCCCTGGAGTTGATGGCGAGAAGCCTTGGTGTTGAAATCTCCGAACTGGGACCGCTCTCTCTGCAGGCGAAGGATCCGGTGATAATGAACAAGCCTTGCTGCATACTGACCCAGATCGACGTGAAACGGTTTGTCTTTGATGGGCGAGACCGGGCTGATATTGCAGCGGGGATCAATGACAACGTGGCGCGCGAGATACTGCACCTGGTGCTGAATTTAGGTGTGGTGAACGACATCGCCGTGACTGGGGGCGGTGCCAAGAATGTCGGCCTGGTCAGATGCCTTGAACAATATCTTGGCGTGCCATCGGTTCGTTTCCAAGTGGATCCACAGCTAATCGGAGCCATTGGGGCGGCAGTCCTGGCTGCTGAGAGATGTTGGAAGATCACGGCTGGTCTGTCCGAGCGTTGAGTGACGGCAAGTGATCTGCTAACTTCTGCTACACTGTTGCCACACCCTTGTTGCACTCTTGCAAGCAGTGGGCCGTGGTGTACGATATCAAGAACTCCGAGCTTCGAACTGGCCTTCAGTCTGGCGACCGTGGCCTGAGAACTGGTAGTGCTACCGTCGGAAGGGTTGGGTGAACGCAGCCCCCTACAAGTCTTTCAGTGTTTTCCCTATCTCGCGGATGAACGCCGGCTCGGTTCCACAGCAGCCGCCGATGAAGTTCGCACCTGCCTGAACGAGTTCGGGAACGAAGCGGACGAATTCCTGGGCCGTAGTCCTGTAAACGGGTCTTCCTTCGACCGACTCCGGACTTCCGGCGTTAGGTTTCATCCAGAGAGGCAGGCCCGTGGCGGCGCGCATGCGTCTGCAGATGGGGATGAAGCTCTCGATGCCCTGTCCACAGTTGGCACCGATGGCGTCGACTCCTATTCCGCTGAGGACTTCGACCGCCTGTTCGGCGGTATTCCCCATCATAGTGCGGTCCTTGACTTTGCCGGAATCGAACACCATGCAGGCGATGACAGGGAGCCCGGTCTGTCTGGCAGCCGTAGCTGCGATCCTGGCTTCGGTCAAATCCATCATCGTCTCGACCACGATGGCATCAGGGGCAGCCTTGGCGATGGCCTGTGCCTGTTCTTCAAAGGCCTGTTGGAGATCGTTCTCCGTGACCTCCCTGGTGGCCAGCAACTTGCCGCTCGGTCCCATGGACGCGAAAACGTACGCCTTTGTGCCAGCCGCTTTCCTGGAGATATCGACTCCCTTGATGTTGATCTCGTCCACTTTGTCAGCCAGGCCGAACTTGCCGAGCGCGTAGCGGTTGGCGCCGAAGGTGTTGGTCAGGATGACCCGGCTGCCGGCATCGACGTACTCCCGGGCCACTTCCTCCACCTTCTCCGGGTGCGTTAGGTTCCAGGAGTCGGGGCATTTACGCGGCTGCAGGCCCCGCTTCATGATCTGCGTCCCCCACGCTCCGTCCGTCGGGACCGGCCCGTTCTTTATCAGATTGGCGATGAATGAATGCATGGTCTCCTCCTCTGGTCGCCCGCTGTGTCACCTGTACCATTCAGGCTTTGGTGTACTTGCCAGCCTCGATCATCGCCCGGAAGTTCTCCGGTTTGACGTCGCAGGGAACGCTACAGCCACTGCCGAGTATGAAGCCGCCGTCATCACCCACCTGGCATATCAGCCTCCTGCAGTAGTCGCGCACTTCGTCCGGCTTGCCCACCGACAGCAGACCCGCCGGAACGTCACCATGGAGACAGGCGTGGCCTCTCAGTACATCCTTGGCGGCGAAGATGTTTGTCGTGCTGTCGAGCCCCATAACGAAAGACCCCCTGGGCAGTTCACGGAAGTAGCGGATGTTCTTGTCCCAGTACTGGTCAAGGTGAAAGATCGTCACTATTCCTTCCGACCAGAAGGCATTGACTATCTGCTTGGTGTAGGGCCACCAGAACCGCTCAAACACTCTAGGAGGATAGTTATAGGCGGAGGCCCGTTCCTCGGTGATGAGCAAGGTGCCCAGCCCAAACTCTTTGGCCAGTGGAATCTGTGAAGCGATCACATCCGCCGTCATGCGCTTGATGGCACGCTCCACGGGATCGGGGTTGTAGTAGAGGTCCTTGGTGAAGGCGACCATCGAGCGCATCAGCGACAGGGTGAAGAACGGATGAATGCCGTTGCCCAAGAAGAAGGGTTTGACCTTCCTCTTGTCGCACTCCGCCAGAAACCGCACGCCGGTGGTGAACAGGGCGCCTATCTCGCGGTTGACGTCATCCACGGTCAGATTGCTGATGCGCGCCAGGTAGTCTTCGTGGTAGAAGCGATCGAACCCCATCTCACTGATCTTGTCGTAGTCCTGGGGCTGAAGGATTTCTTCCTCTGCCAGTTGCCACTGGTAGTCATCAGGCAGGTCTCTGCCGGGTATCCGCAACTTCATGGGGTTCGCGCCGAGCGCCTGAAGCTGCACGGGAGTGTACGTGCCGGGGTAGATGGAGTCCCACCCACCGTACTCGTCAAATGTCTTGAGGATGGCATCCAGCCCCACCGCGTTGTCCGCCGCCACTTTTGCCTGTGTTATCCCTGTCAGGTGGGCCGCCGGCTCCGGCATCAGTTGGGGCACAATAGGGACCCGGTCAGTCTTCTCAAGCCTGATCGCCGCCCAAAGCCGCTCGCTTCCGGTCATCATGTCGCCGGCCATTCTATTTGCCTCCTGTGAACTTCAGGCAGTAGGCCACGCCTTCCATGGCATCGGTGGTCTGAAAGTCGGCACCCACATAGTCCCGGACTCCCGCGGTGGTCACGCCGCCGCCTATCATCACCTTGACGCTATCACGCAATCCGGCTTCCTGGAGAAGTGCCACGGCCTCTTTCATGCTGGGGAAGGCTGTGGTGATCAGGGCGGAGAATCCTACGACATGCGGCTTGAATCCTCTGACCTTATCCACTACCGCTGAGGGTGGGACATCCACCCCCAGGTCATGCACTTCGAATCCATGGACTCTCAACATGGTGATCAGAATGTTCTTGCCTAGCTCATGGATATCACCTTGGAGTGTGCCGACGAGCACTCTGCCCCTGGTGTGGGCGGCTGTTGCCCGGGACAGACGCGGCTCGATGACAGCAGTCACTTCCTTGAAGATTTCGGCCGACAGAATGAGTTCAGCCAGGAAGAAGTCGCCCTTCTGGAACTGCTCGCCAACCAGAGTCATGCCCCGGCGGCAGTCGTCCAGTATCCGGAGCGGATCTTCGCCGGCCCCAAGCCTCCCCTCGACGATTTCGAGCACGGCATCTCTCTTGAAGGTCAGAATTAGGTCGCTCAGTCCCTCTGTCATACATCTCCTTCTTTTCCCAGTCGACTCAAGGTCAGCTTAAACTGGTCTTCAGCCTGGCGACTGTAGCCTAAGAAGCGGTACAACTATTCGGAGGCAGGTCACCGGGATCAGCCTTTCTCATACACAATGCCATATCCCGGCGGTGGGAAGGTGAAGTCGATGGCATCGTAGTCACAGACGGTGAAGCACGATGCACACTCCGTACAGAACTTCCTGTAGTCGGAGGCCAACACAGCTTTGCCGTCACTCACTTTCCACAGGTTCATCCCACAGATTATCGCGCAGTTCTTGCAGCCGACGCATTTCTCTTGATCTACTCTGATGAAGTCAACGGGTGATTCGATGACTTTTACCAGTTTTCTCTTCTGTATAGCCTGTTTCTCCATGGTCTATTTTCCTCCTGCTGCCGGCGGCATCATGCTCTTGAGCAAAGGGGCCATCGCCCTCATGCCGGCCATGAAGTTGGCTGTCTTTTCCCTCGAGGCTTCCTCTGTTATCGGGAAGTAGTAGCGCGCCAGGAAGAGCAGCTGCGGGACCATATCCACCATTATTGCGGGTACACGCAGCATTCCTTGGGCATGAGGTTCGGCCATGGTGAGCATTCCATAGAACATGGCATCCGCCACGTTGTCAAACAGATCGTAGAACGTCTGGGACGTCCATTCCGAAAAGAAGTCTCTGAGGACCGTGCCGGCCGTGAAGTCGACTCCCACGGGCGATGCCTTGAGTTCTTCCATGTACTGCTTGAAGTATGCTTTGGAGAAGTCCTTGTCCTTGTGTGCTCGCACAGCAGTCTGAGCCGCAAGCCTTGACGAATACATCGCCTGCCAGACCCCTTCTGCCATGAACGGTTCAGGGACCCCCGCGGCGTCGCCGGTGAGCATGAGGCCCCCGGTGTAGATCCTCTCGTTGAACTTCTTCAGCCAGGGCAGGAAGTGGAGCTGGAACTCCCGGTGCTTGGCCCTGGTGGCCTTGATGAGGCGCTGGACGAAGTCCAGGCGGGCGTTGTCCATGACGGATGTGCTGGACAGATTCCGGCCGCCGTCTACTTCATCGAGCAGGGTCTTCGCCGGGCGCGAACCTATGTGGAATCCGTTGCGGAAGATGCAGACGTAACCTCCCCGGTCTGGCCCCATGAAGATGTGGACGTTCGTGTCGCCGCAGTATTCCGCAATGCGCTCCGGGTCCGCCTCGAAATCGAGGGTGGCCAGCACCGTCACCTGATCCTTGTCCCATCTCTTTCTCAACCCGGCCTTCTGAGCTACCAGGGAGTGAGCGCCGTCGGCCGCAATCACCACCGGTGCCCGGTACTGGTGGCCTTCGTGGTCTACGACACCCACGACCTGCTCGCCCTCCCGGATAACATTGGTGATGAGAGTGGTCAGCTTCAACTCTGCCCCTGCTGAAGTGGCCTTCTGCATCATCCACTGGTCGAACTCCGGCCGGTACATCATCTGCACCATGTACTCGCTGGCCTGCGGGTAGCTGTTGCGCCGCGGCGGTGTCAGCCCCCAGGTCATGCGGTCCGCGTTCGAAGGTTGAGGCTGCACAATGTGCATCACGCCGAACTTGGTGGGCCACAGCGAGGGCACATCCAGGTCCTTGATGTAGCCAAAATCCCGGGCTGCCTTGGGTGATAATCCAAAGCCTGATGAGTTCTTCTCGCCACAGAATCGTCCCCGCTCGAAGACGATCGTCTTGAGGCCGGCGTCAGCGGCCTCCTTGGCTGCGGCGCTCCCCCCGGGGCCGCCGCCCACCACAATGAGATCATAACTGCTCATCTGACCACCTCCTCTTGAGCCTATTCATGGCTTGCGATCGAGCGCTGAACAGGGTAGCTAATGTCATTCTTCCGGCGATGCATAGGCGGTAGGATCACACGTGTTGTTCGGGTCAAATTCCCTCTTGATCTTGCGCAGCCACTTATCATAGTTAAAACACGCGGCGCCGAACATCCCGTGCTTTCCCTTGCCCACCTGCGAAACCTGGAATATCGGCGAACCGAGTTTCTTGTCCAACATCGCCCGGTTGGACTCAGTCAGATACTCATAGGCACCTTCTGCGGATTCATGGTCGTGATGGTCGTACATAAGCAGCATTTCTGTATAGGCCAGATGTCCCTGGTCGAACACCAGCGTGGCGGAATTATCTCCACCGTCATCCATGATCACACCCCTGCTGATGTACTTGTCCTTGAGTTCCCTGCCTGCCTTGATCTGACTCATGGCCAAGTCCACGGTGTCCATAGCGCCGAAGGATGTATTGAACCCCCCTGTGGTCCGGAAGCATGATCGGGTGACTTCATCCACTTTGATTACTGCCGTCGCTGTCAGTTCCTGCATCTCCTTGGCCTCTGATATTGGGGAGATCTGACCGCCGGTATCTTCCAGGATCTGCGCCAGCACCTTTTGCTGATACTCAAACTCCCCTTCAGAGTTGGCGAAGATGACAAACAGGAAGGCGTATTTCAGCATCTCCTGAAGCATGCCCGAATTCCAGGTAGCCACGTAGTTGGCGCCCGAAGCCATCTGCAAGCCAACAAAGGACGGGCTCAGTCGCGAAACGAACCATCCGATCTCCGCCTCTCCCAACTGCAGGGCGGCCTCCGCCAGTTTCTCGATGGTGGGGAAACTGAACAGCGCCACTTTGAAGAACTTGATCGGCTCCTTTAGCACGTAATTTGGCGGTGTCCGCTTCATCTCCAGTTCGGGCGGCCCGTTCCAGTGGAACAGTTTGACAGCACACTTGGTGAACACGCCCAGGCCTCCCCAGGCTCCTTCCCAACCTCTCATGATGCCCCGCAGGCTGGGGCCCGGACCATCGCCGCAGAACCAGCCTGAGTCCGCGCCCAGAGATCCCAGCTTGAGGACATCACCGGTGGGGAGCACCCATTCCACTCCCAGAAGATTGCGCCCGCTGAACCCCATGCTGAGTCCGTCCGGTCCGTAGCCCACTACCGAGGTCGCACTGGCCAGCACCGACGTATTGGACCCGGCACCGATGATGTGGCAGTTGAGCCCCTTTTTCATGGCCTCTACCTGGAGTTGCATACAGATCACGTGCGGCTCGACCACTGCGTACATGTTCTTCTCGTCAATCTCGAGGATGCGATTCATGCGGCGCAGGTCAAGAGACACCGCGCCCTCAACTCCCGGCAGATTGTGCATGCCCCAGCCGGTGCTCATGGGCTTAAACACAATGCCATACCTGTTGCATATCTTGGCTATGGCCACGACCTCTTCAGTGCTCGCAGGCAGGATAACAGCCGCGGGTGAGATGTCAGCCCACACCCCCTCCTTGGCTCCAAACGGCTGGTACATATAGGACCGGAGCACCGCCGGCTCGTCTGATATGTTCTCCGGACCGACAACGTTCTCGAACAATCTGTAGATATCTCTGCGAAGGGCCATCATTGCCTCCTTCACTCTCAACGGGGGCTTATAGCGCTTGCCTGACCAGTTCTACAATGTCATACACCATAAGACTGCCTCCTGCCTCCTTGACAGCCTCCTTCAGGTTCTGCTCACACCATGGGCAAGCAGTCACGATGGCTTCGCTGCCCGTAGACTTCGCTTCCTCTATGCGTTCGGAGGCGATCCAAAGCGCCAGATCGTTCATCGTCTGCTTCACACCGGAACCAGCCCCGCAACACCAGGAGTACTCCATGATCCTCTCCATCTCCACCAACTGGATACCGGGCACGCTCCTTATGATGTCGCGGGGAGGTTCATAGATGCCGTTCCAGCCCCGGTGCACAATCTTCTCAGGTTCCCTCAGGATGAACTGGCCGAGCACCTTCTTGTCTTGACCCTTCCACGGCACGTATGTCTCGGACTTGCGGCCCAGGTTGCACGGGTCATGGTAAGTGACCCGCGCCGGGAAACTCCTGGAAAGCTTCAGCTTGTTCTGTTTGAGCAGCTCGTCGAGATACTGGGTAATATGCAGCACCTCGAACTTCATTTCCTTGCCCAGGAGCGGATAGACGGACTTCATGATGCCGAATCCGCAGGCACATGAAGTGACGACTCTGGCCACGCCGGCTGCGTTCCAGTCGTCAATGTTGCTCTCTGCGAACTTGATGAACTCACCCTGGAAGCCCAACTGGAAGGCGCTGCTGCCGCAGCATGTCTCCTGGCTGCCCCTGATGCCCACATCGACTCCGGCCTCCTTGAGCAGCAGGACCGTGTCTCTGGCTACGGCTGACAGCTCCGGGTCGTAGCAGTAGAGGCATCCGGCATGGTATACGACCTCCGCCTTCTCGCCTTTCGAGAGGTCTTTGACGTCTAGACCTTCGGCCCACTTGCCGCGATCAGCCTTGGGCTTCATCATGGTGTTGTCTTCTTTCCTCAGGCTCTCCATGATCATCGAGTGCTCAGGCAGGAAGTGTCCCATGCCGGCCAGGTGCGCTCGGGTGGAGTAGATGGGCCATAGAAGCTCCAGTTCGGAGTTGTACTTGCAGGATGAATCACAAGCACCGCAAGCCGTGCATCGATAGACAATGTTCAGCATTTCATCCGTTATCGTATCCAGCCGCCCTTCAGCCAGGGCCAGCCCCAGGGCCATCCTGCCGCCGCCGGAGTAAGTGTGAAAGTTGTACCGGGCAATACTCGGGCAGTTGTTCGAGAACCTCCAGCTCTTCATTTGGGCCAGGGGCGGCCATTTGCACAACGAGCACCTGGCGCATCTTCTCATGTCTTCCAAGTAATCTTTGAGATCGAGTATCATCGTCTCACTCCCTCCCCTCTTAGTCACAGGAGGCCTTCCTCGTGCAGTCTATCGGCGAGTCTGGCTGCCGCCTCTTCGGGGGTCTTCCCGCCAATCACCTCGCAGACTGTCTCGCGCTTAGGAACGTATAAGTCGAGAAGCTTGTAGCGAGGTGGGAATGGGGGTAGGTCCAAATCTGCCGCCCTCCATACGTGCAATGGCTTCTTCCGTGCAGATGCCAGGCCCTGCAGAGTGACCTGACGCAATTCCCCCAGGGCGCTATCAACGGTAATGACGCACGGAAGTGATGCTTGAACTATCTCGAAGCCATCTGCAATCACTCGCTCCACCATCACCTGCCCGTCAGTCATCTCGACCTTTCTTACTACGGTGATGCAGGGAACACCCAATTCTTCTGCAATGGCACAGCCGGTAATGCCTGAGTCCCAGTCTGCAGCCTGGCGACCGGTGAACACAAGGTCAACATCACCGATCTTCCTTATCGCTGAGGCGAGGATGCCTGCGCTGGCGAAGCTGTCCACGTCTTGGAACGCCGGGTCTTCGAGGAGAATGAGTTCATCTGCGCCGGCTGCCAGTGTCTTCCTGAGCACCGGCTGGGCCAGCGTGCTCCCCATGCTTATCGCGATCACCTTGGCGCCGTGCTGATCCTTGATGCGCAGCGCCGCCTCGAGCGCGTTCTCATCAAATGGGGACAATACGGGAGGAGTGCCTCTTGGTGGAACCACCCGTTTCTCCTGTGGGTCAATCTTGAAGACAGAACGGGGCATTTCCGGGTCGAGTACCTGTTTTACACAGACAACGATCAGCATTTTCCCCAGCCCATCAGAAACAGAGCTTCCCCGGGTTCATCACGTTGTTAGGGTCGAAGATCCTCTTCACTTTTCTCATCGCTATGACATTCTCTGCGTACTGGTTGCTGACCATGTCCGACCACATTCCATAGGGTCTGGAGAAGAAAGCGCCCTTGTGCATCAGAGCCCTGCTTGCCAGCTCCAGGGTTCTCTTTGTCCGTGCCACTTCCACCTCATCATTCGGATCGAAGGCGAGGTCGAACTCCACATGGCAGGAGCGGCCCTGTTGTACCGGCTGGATGTATGTGCCTATGCTGGTTGGCGGGAACCGTGTTTCCCGGGCAACTTCGTGCATGATCTCGATGAATTGTGGGGATCGGTCCAGTGTCGTCAGGAAGAATATGTCAGCGTTGTTGCCCCTGTAACGCAGCTTCCAGTATGGCTCGGCACTGGGCTCGCCGAGCGCCTGAAGAAGCTGCCTGGAATCCACTCCGGGCAGTGTTGCCACGGGATGGACACCGTATCTCTCAGCGATCTGCTGCATGTCTTTTGTCTGATAGTGCACCCGTTCCTCGGGGAATCTTTCGTAACCGGCGATGACGAATATCAGGACGTATGGTGGCAGTGCGGATCGACATTTTTCAATAGACTCAGCGTCTGGCGCCAGAATCGAGGCCAGGTTGAGCCGGTCAAGTACGAGACACTCGTCGCCCAGTTTCAAACGCTGCAACCGGTAGACGAAGTCGATGATTTCATCCGCTTTCTCGCAGCCCACCATAAACAGCCGCTTGACGGAGGGCAGGAGTTCCAGCCGGATGGTGGCCCATGTAAGCACCCCCAGGGTCCCCTGGGCCCCCTGCACCACTCTGAACAGGTCACTTGGTCCGGGACCCACAGGGCTCTTCTGAGCTTGACCTGATTTCCATTGTTCCTCCAGCGTGCCTGGACCTGCCGCAGCACCTGTTCTGAACACGTCGCCAGTTCCAAAGACCACCTCTGTACAGCAGAGGGGATCGGACATGTCCCAATGGTATTTCGGTACCAGGATCGGCTCGCGCTCCAGGTAACTGCCCACTATCGATTTGGTGGCCCTAGGTGCCAGGGGGAGCATCAAACGCATGTTTTGCTTCTCGACCTCAGGCTTGAGAGCCCCGAACGTAACACCGGGCTCGATCATGGCCACGCGGTTTCTGCGATCGACACGGAGGACCCTGGTCATCCCAGAAAGGTCGACTACCACTCCCCCCAGTGCAGGAACGGTGTCGCCCCTGAAATGAGGAGGGCCGGAGCTAATGGGGACCAGGGGCATGAGCGTCTGGTTGGCCCACTTGACGAGTTCGTGAACCTGCTGCGCCTGCTTGGGTTTCACAATCAGGACAGGCTGACGACCAGCAGCGAAGCTCATGTCGCGGCCATGCTCTTCGAGTATGAGCGGATCGTCGACTACGTTTCCGGCCCCAACAATATCCTCAAGTTGACGTTTGTTAGCAGTCTCGCATTCACTACCTGTTCGAACGGAATTCACCATAGTGTTCTTCTCCCCCCGCCATGACGGATGCGACTACAGTTAGAAACCTGAGAACCCAGAGTTTCCTGGCATGCCTTCTGAGGTATACAGGGCATTCCCGTAACTGAGGAAACATGATGGTGCATTATATCATGTCAACAGTTCCAGCCAATGAGCTTCTTTATGCAGGACAAGCGGTCCAAGGGCTAGACGTGATCCCGGGTATCCCAAGCGTGGATTTCGGCCCCACCAAGTATGAATTCCTCTCTTGTGACCTTCTGTCTCGCTGAGGAATCAAGGAGAAACGAAGGTAGGTAAGGGGGATAAGGAAGCAAATCGAGAGGGGTGGGCCGTACCTGATGCGAACCGGCACGGCTACTGTTCGCATTGCTTTCCGAAGTGAAAGGCAAGGCGCTTTCCCTTCAGGAGATGCTCAGGCCTCGGACGGCATGGAAGCTTGGAAGGTTCAGAAATCAAAGGGCCAGCCTCGCAGAGGCTGGCCCTTCTCGTAGGTCAATTGAACCAAGTCAGACCGCTAGTCCGGCCTAATTACTTCTTCTTGTCTTCTTTCTCTGGTGGAGCTGGATTGACGTAGCCCTTCAGCAGGTTGGGCATGCACTTCTCGACCTCGTCCACCGTCCAGGGACCGTTGTTGTCCCAGTCCCTGTTGTATATGGCACTCTCCTTGGCGGCAGCCCAGTAGGAGAAGAAGGCCCCGGCACTGCCGAAAATGCACCCGTTGACATTGGCTGCGGCTTCGCTGGCCAGGTAGGTCGGGATGGCGGCCAGATAGTCCGCCGTGGCCACATGGGTCACTTCGTCATATCGCTCTTTGGTCCAGAGCCCTGACTCGACCCTCTTCTTGTAGCCGGCCAGTACATCGGGTCCCATCGTCATCCTGGTAGCGGCCCTGGGGCAGATGGCGTTGCAGGTCACGCCGTACTTGCCCATCTCCCAGGCGGCGGCATAGGTCAGGCTGGCGATGCCGCCCTTGGCCGCGCCATAGTTGCAGTGGCCGACCGTTCCTACCCACGCCTCGGAGATGGTGTTGACGATTCTGCCGTACTTCTGTTCCCTCATGAAAGGAGCCGCATGCCTGATGGTGTTGAAGGTTCCCTTCAGGTGGACTGCTATGACGACGTCCCAGTCCTCCTCCGACAGGTTCCAGAGCATCTTGGCCCTGTCGATGCCGGCGACGTTGACCAGGACATCGATTCTCCCGAATTTCTCTACGCAGGCCTTGATCATGGCCTCGGCGGCCTTGAAGTCCGCCACGCTGCCGTACTGGGCGATGGCCTGGACGCCAAGCGCCTTGCACTCATTGGCGGTCTGGTCGGCCGGAGACGTGCTGGCGCCCTTGCCATCGATTCCGCCGCCCAGGTCGCACGCCACGATGTTGGCGCCTTCCTTGGCCAGTGATAGAGATACCGCCTTGCCGATACCGCTGCCGGCACCGGTCACAACCGCATTTCTGCCCTTCAGTCTGTTAGCCATTCTTGATCCTCCTTCGCGATCGAATCGCCTCTATTTCTCTACTTCTTCTCTTCCGGCTTCGGGGGGGGAGCAGGGGGAGCCGGGTTGACATAACCCTTCAGTATCTTGTCTGGCACAAATGCCGCCTTGATCATATCCATAGTCCATGGCCCTTCGGATGCATTCTCTGCCTGAGTCACCGTCTCCGGCTTGCTGTAGCGGGCAATGGTGATGGCAGTGGTCAAGAACACCTGCCCGTTGACGAGGGCTGCATCGTCGCTGGCCAGGAAGGCCGCGATCTTGGCGAACGCCGAAGGATCGACCATCTCTCGATCCATCCTCTTCAGGACGGAGGGGTCCATCAGACCCTTCTCAACACGCTTGACTACCATCTCGCGCACCTTGGGATCGTCTGTCATGCGCGTCTTTGCCCTCGGGCAGATGGCGTTGACCGTGATGCCGGCCGGTCCCAACTCCTGGGCTCCGCCCCAGGTGAGGGTAACGATACCGCCCTTGGCGGCACCGTAGTTGAGGTGGGTAACTCCACCCAGCCAGGCTTCAGACGTGCAGTTGATGATTCTGCCGAACTTCTGCTCCCTCATGAAGGGGGCGGCACTCCGCATGAAATTGAACGTACCCTTCATGTGGACGGCCACCACGACATCCCATTCCTGCTCGGTCATGTTCCAGATCATCTTGGGCTTGTCGATGCCGGCGATGTTGCACAGAATGTCGATCCTGCCGAAGTTGCTGACGCAGGCCTTCACAGCGGCCTCGGCATCCGCAAACTTGGACACGTCGCCGTACTGCGCGACGGCCTTCACGCCGTGCTTCTGGCACTCATCAACCACCTGGTCTGCAGGCGTCTTGTCGCCGCCGCTGCCGTCCACGGCGCCGCCGATGTCGCAGATCACGACGTTGGCGCCTTCCTCAGCTAGACCCACGGCTATAGCCTTGCCGATTCCCCTGCCAGCACCGGTCACTACAGCGTTTCGTCCCTTTAGCTTATCACCCATCTTTAGCCCTCCTTAGTTCTTAAGCTTTCCTTTGGTCCCGGTGAGATCTCATGCTTCTCACCAAGCTCCATTGACATCCCGATGAGCCAGCCCGTACTCTCGAACTATGGACCTGAAGGCTTACTCCTTCGGCGGAGCCGGGTTGGTGTAGTCCACCAACAACTCCTGGGGCACCAGTCTCTCCAGCTCCTCAAACTTCCATGGCGCTGCGGTGTCCCAGTCTCTGGTGTGTTTCCTCACTATCTGTGGATGGCTCCAGATGCCGACGGTGGCCCTGGAAACAACGAAGATGCAGCCGTTCACGTTGGTAGCGGCATCGCTGGCCAGGTAGGCTATGAAAGGAGCGAAATACTCCGGGTCAGCGCCTTCCCGGCGCGTCTCTTCCATTCCCTGGAGGCGCTCCTCCGAGATGAGTCCGGAGTCAATCCTCTTCTGGAGTCCCTGGTCTTGGTCAGACCCCACGCTCATCCTGGTCCGGGCGCGAGGCGCGAAGGCATTGCACGTCACGCCGTATCGGCCCAGCTCCCTGGCGACGGCGTAGGTCAAGCTGACGATACCGCCCTTGGCCGAGCCATAGTTGGTGTGGCCGACAGTCCCGGCATAGGCCTCGGAGGTAGTGTTAATGATCCGCCCGTACTTTTGCTGCTTCATCAACACGGAGGCATGCCGGCAGAGATTCCAGGTTCCTTTGAGGTGGACTGCCTGCACTTTGTCGAAGTCCTCTTCGGCCATGTTGAAGATCATCTTTGGCCTGAGGATGCCCGCTATGTTGCAGAGGATATCTATTCCACCGAAGTGATTGACGCAGGCCTGGACCATGTCTTCGGCAGCTTTGAAGCTGGAGACGTCTCCGTAGTGGGCGACGGCTTTCACTCCAAGACCGCGGCATCCTTCAGCAGTGCTGTCGGCAGGGGTCTTGTCGCCTCCCGTCCCGTCGGTGGCCACTCCCAAGTCACAGACCAGGATGTTGGCTCCCTCCTCTGCCAGCGCCAAGGCTACAGCCTTGCCAATTCCCCTGCCAGCACCGGTTACAAGCGCGTTTCTGCCCTTGAGTCTATCCCCCAAGCGTTTGGTCCTTGTGAAGGTCTAGCTTATTTCTTGGGCAAAGCGACTATGGCTGTACCTGGGGTGATCTTCTGCCCTTCGGGGTTCTCCACGAAGATCTCCAGTTCCACAAGGTTCTCGCCATCCTTTTGATACTTCTTGGTGACCTTGCCCTTGCAGAGCAATTTCTGTCCGGGGAAGGCGTTGCCGCGATACTGAACGCTCATCTTCTTGACCAGGCCCTTCTCGCCGGCCCAGTCGGTCAGAAGCTGTGTCAGATAGGCGGCCTCAAGTCGGCCATGAACCAGTACATTGGGGTAGCCCATGGATTTCGCAAAGTCCTTGTCATAGTGGAGCTCAAAGAAATCACCGGAAGCTCCGGCCCACTGCACCAGCGTCCTGGCGGTGGGGGTCTTCTCCAGGGTGGGGATATCTTGTCCTTCTTTGACGTCGTCGAAGTGTACTTGAGCCATGTATTCCGACCTCCCTTTCTTCTAGTAGTTCATTATGGTGTTCGTGCTGATGGCCACAAGCTCGCCCTTCTGGTTCTTATGCGAGGACTTGTAGACCATGAGAAGGCGGGGACCCTTATCGCTGGCCTTCTCCTGCAGCTCTGAGAACTCATGGGAAGTATGGATCGTGTCGCCCTTCTTGATGGGCTTGAAGAACTCCCAGTCGGCTCCGCCGGCCACGCTGCGTTTGTATAACAGGGGTACGCCGATCAACATGGCGCCGCTGCTGATCATAGCCGTGGTGACCAGGCCGGGGGGGGCGGTATTCTTCCAGGTGGGGTTTGGATCGCCAATGCATTCGCAGTATGCCCGGATCACCGTGCCGTCGATCTCCATCGACTCTTCTCTCTTCTTGCCGAGATAGGTCTTGACCTCATCCAGACTTTGAGCGAACTTTCTTATGTCGGTTGTCATACCTCCTCCTTAGCGATGATTGCTTTCTAAATGATATCCCAAAACCAAATTCTTCGTCAAAGGGAGAGCATTCCAGCCTGGCCATAGCAGGCGCCTGAGCTGAGGGCGAGATCTGCTGGATGCTCCGTCTTTGAGACTTGCGCAAAGAGGTGCAGAATGCCTCCTGCCGAGGGTTCGGTCGTAGACTCGCCTCAGGATGAGGGGTGTCCCCCGACACTCCCTCTGCATCCCCCAAGATCGAAGATGCGCCCCAGGAGGATCGAATATCCGCCTCAGGAGGAGTGGGGGACAAAGGAGCTTGCTAGGAGAGCGTGCCGGGATTGACGTGCAGAGGTCAGGCCAGAGACCTGACGCCCACCAATGGGGCGCAGCCCACCCCACGAATCTGATGGGTTTCGCCGTCGCTCTACCCACCCTATGATCTTTCATGGACAGTTCTAACGTGGCCGATTGCTTGCCTTGACGAAATGCTCATTGACATCATGCCTTTGTTCGTGTGTGCCACTCTCGCTTCCATCACTTCTCTCTGAGGTGCAGGATTCCTCCTGCCGAGGGTTTGGTCGTAGACTCGCCTCAGGATGAGGGGTGTCCCCCGATTCCCTAATGACCCCCCAAGAACGGGGGCCCCAGAGGGTTTGAAACAGCGTCGACAGGCAAGCCGGTGGGTTTTGCTTCGCTCTACGCACCCTACAACTCCGGATCTGGATTCCCGCCTGCGCGGGAATGACAAAGATAGAGAGTGTCCGCCTGAGGCGGACCGAGGGTTTGGGGGTGTTCCCCAATTGTCCTTCCTATCACCCAAGATCGAAGATGCGCCCCAGGAGGATCGAAAATCCGCCTCAGGCGGAATTGGGGATCAAGGGGGTTGATAAGTCTCAATCAGAGGTATAATCGAAGGAAGCGCAGTAGGCCCGCGGAGAGACTTCCGCGGATAGTATTGACGGTGACGTGAGAAGGATGAGCAGATGAAACCACGGATTCTGGACTTATCACATTCGCAACTGGTGGAACTGGTCGGCTCCCTGGGTGAACCACCATATCGGGCTGATCAGATAGTGAAGTGGGTGTATGGAGGCCTAGTCCGGTCATTTGACGAGATGACGGATTTGCCGCTGCCCTTTCGTCAGAAGCTGGCTTCAAGTTCCTACCTGTTCACCTCGCAGCCAGTGGATGAGAGACTCTCCGGCGACGGGCAGACCCGGAAGGTCCTGTTCCAGCTTGAGGATGGCAAGACTATTGAGTCGGCCTACATGTTTTATGAGCCGACCGATACCAGCCGGGAGAGGCGCACAGTGTGCGTTTCCACTCAGGTGGGCTGTTCCATCCGGTGCCCATTCTGTGCCACGGGCCAGCAGGGATTCGAACGGAATCTCACCGCTGGGGAGATCGTGGAGCAGGTTTTGTACTTCGTGTGGCTGGCACGGGCCGGAGATCAGCGTGGGGTGACCTCGCACAGTATTTCAGGAGAGGTGCGGGATGCTTCCCTGCGGAAGTCAGAGGGCGTCCCTGTAAGGGCGATTCATGAATCGCCCTTTGAACCCCCAAGAGTGGGGGCCAGAGGGTTGAAGGTGAGTTCTGAGATGACTTCCTCGCGGCCTGAGGCGAGGCGCGCCCTGACCAATGTGGTCTTCATGGGGATGGGTGAGCCGCTGGCCAACTACGAGGCAGTCAAAGGTGCCATCGCCGCTCTCAACTCCAAGAAGGGCCTGGGGCTGGGCGCCCGGCAGATCACGGTGTCCACGGTGGGCCTGGTGCCCCAGATTCGTCGTTTGGTCAAAGAAGAGGTTCACGTGGAGCTGGCCGTCTCCCTGCACGCGGCCAGCGACAGGATCAGGAGCGTGCTGGTGCCTGTCAATCGGAGATACCCACTCGGGAAGTTGATACCCGTATGCCAGGAATATTTTCAGGAGACAGGGCGTAGACCTACCTTCGAATACGCTCTGTTCAATGGGATCAATGATTCGCTGGACCAAGCGCACAGGTTGACTGACCTGCTGGCAGGCTTTGAGTGTCACGTGAATCTCATCGTCGGAAACCCTACTCCCAGCAAGCCATTCCGGCCATCAGTGGCTCGACGGGTGGCCGCGTTTCAGAAAGAGCTGACGGATGGCGGGATTTCCAACACGCTGAGGCAGTCTCGGGGCGCTGACATAGAAGCCGGCTGTGGTCAGTTGCGCAGCCGGCGACTGCAGGCCAGGGACTCCGCAAACCACTTGTCGTAGAGCATAGTTCACCAGAAACGAATGAGGGGCGGATATCGTCACGATATCCGCCCCTCGGTGTCACTCCAGAAGTCCGCTAGTGCTTCTTCTTGGGTTGTTCCTTGGGTTCCTTTGCCGCTGCCGCGGGTGCTGCAGGAGTGGCTGCGGTCTTAGCTGGGGCAGCTTCCTCGGAATCCTCGCGACCAACGGTTTTCTGAGTCTTGGAGTAGTAGAGGGCCGCGACGATGATCAGGAGGCCGATGACGCCCACTGCTACGGAGATTCCCCAGTTGTCGCGCTCTACCCCGGCCTTGGTCAACATCATAGTGGCAGCGATAACCGACACCAGGTTGATGACCTTGATCAGCGGATTGAGAGCCGGGCCGGAGGTGTCCTTCAGCGGGTCACCAATGGTGTCACCCACCACGGCGGCCTTGTGGCGCTCTGATCCCTTGCCGGTGTTCTTGGCCAAGTCGCGCGGCTCGTCTTCAATGGTCTTCTTGGCGTTATCCCAGGCGCCGCCGGCGTTTGACTGGAACACTGCCATGAGCTGTCCTACCAGGATGACGCCAGCCAGGAAGCCGGCCAATGCCTGCAGGCCGAGGACAAAGCCGATCACGATCGGCGAAACGATGGCCAGAAGGGCGGGGGTGAGGAGTTCCTTCTGGGCGGCAGAGGTGACGATGGTGACCACTTTTTCATAGTCAGGATCGGTGGTGCCTTCCCAGATGCCCTTGATGTTGGCGAACTGCCACCGTACCTCGTTCACCACGTAGTAGGCGGCTCTTCCCACGGCGTTGATGAGGAGCGAACTGAACAGGAATGGTATGGAACCGCCGATGAGGAAGGCGACAAACACCTTCCACTGCATCATGTCAATTGTAGCCACGTTGTATTCGAACTTGAAGGAGGCAAACAACGCCACCGCGGCCAGTACGGCCGAAGCGATGGCAATGCCCTTGGTAATGGCTTTGGTGGTGTTTCCCACGGCGTCCAGGTCGGCCAGTGTCTGTCGAGCCTTGGGTTCCAGGCCGGCCATCTCACCGATGCCGTTGGCGTTGTCTGACACCGGGCCAAAGGCGTCCATGGAGATATTGTTGCCGGTCAGGGTCAGCTGCCCGATACCGCAGAGGGCCACACCGTAGAAGATGCAGAGGAGGGAGAAGTCGTCCGTAGTCCCTGCAACGGTGATGCCGTTCCTCCAGATGAGGGCCGACGCCGCGATGGAGGCGGCGATGATAAGGATGGCCCCGACAGAGCTCTCCAACCCTATGCCCAGACCGCTGAGGATGGTAGTGGCGGGTCCTGTCTTGGTGGCCTTGGCGATCTCTTTCACCGGGCCCCTGTCCGCGCCGGTGTAGTAGTCGGTGAGGAAGTTAATAGCTACCGCCAGCACCACGCCTACGCTCGTAGCCGCGAAGAAGCGCCAGTCCTTGCAATACAGGAAACCGAAGAGGGCGAATGATGCTATAGACATCACCGCCGCGAGGTTGAAGCCTTTGTGGATGGCCTTCATGGCGTTTGTCTCATCTTTGGCTGATCCCACCGTGTAGGTGCTGATGATGGAGGAGAAGACGCCGGCAGCACGAACCAGCAGCGGGAAGAGTATCCACTTGAGGTCGCCTGTCTCCTCGGTAAGGAAGAGACCCAGGATCATGGCGGAGACTATGGTGACTTCGTAGGACTCGAAGATGTCTGCGGCCATTCCGGCGCAGTCACCTACGTTGTCGCCGACGAGGTCGGCGATGACGGCCGCATTGCGCGGGTCGTCCTCCGGGATGTCTTTTTCTACCTTGCCCACCAGGTCGGCGCCCACGTCAGCCGCCTTGGTGTAGATGCCGCCGCCCACCCTCATGAAGAGGGCGATCAGCGTGCCGCCGAAGCCGAAGCCCAGGAGCACCAGAGGCGCATCCTTGAAGAAGATGATGAAGATGACGGTGCCGCCGAGGAGCCCCAGCCCGTCGGTGAGCATGCCGGTGATGGTGCCGGTGCGGTAGGCTATCTTCAGGGCATCGATGAAGCTGGTGCGTGATGCCTCAGCCACACGGATGTTGCCCTGCATGGCCATGTTCATGCCAACGTAGCCTACGGTGGCGGAGAAGCCGGCGCCCAGAAGGAAGCCCAAGGCGCGGCCCAGACCAATCAACCACGGGGGATTGAAATTCTCACCCACTGGTTTCGGTGGTGTGTACCCGAAGAAGCCGGTGGCGAAGATAAAGGCTGCCAGAATGAAGATCAACAGAAGAATCGTCTTGAACTGCCGCTTCAGATAAGCATTGCCGCCATCCCGTATGGCCTGGGCGATTTTCTGCATCTTTTCGTTGCCCACAGGCTTGGCCATGATCTGGCGGGTGAGATACCAGGCATAAAGGAGTCCCATTACAGCGACCACCAGAACGGCGATCATGGCCCCCTTTTCGAATCCGGTAACGCTAGCGTCTGTGAAACCCTTGAATAGAGTGACTTTCTCCATCTACTCCGATTCCTCCCTCCCTTCAAGATACATGTGCATACGTTGTCAGTCCTCCTTTCAATTTTCCGAACCTACAACTATCGGCAGTCCTCCCTGCTTTCCTCTCGACCATTTGGTAAACCCAAATAAAAATTATAACAACTCTGGATTTTTATGCCAAACTGCCTCATCAAAGTCAGCTTCCCGTGCTGAACCAGCGGATGATATAGTACAAGATCGCCTTTCCCAGTATGGCCACCACGGTCCACTTCACCGTCTTGCCCGCCCACACGACGCCGAAGAACTTCCACGCCGGGAATCGTGTGGCCCCCGCCGTGGCGCTGATGAGGCTGAAGAAGGGGTTGAAGACGGCTGACGATAGGAAGAGGGCCAGAGAACCCTTCTCCTGTACCCATCTCTGGAGGCGGGGATACAGTCCTCTGCTGTTTCCGGCCTCAATGGAGCGATTTCTCAGGAAGAAGGCGTGGCCGGTGCGTCCGGCGGTGTAGATGATGAACTCGCCGATGGCCTCACCGGCGCCGGCAGCCAAGCCGACGTAGAAGGGGTTCAGTACGCCGCCCAGGGCGAACAGGAATGGCACGCTCGGAATGAAGGCAACAACGGTAGCTGAGGCCAGAATGCTGATGAGGAAAGCCCCCAGGTAGCCAAACTCGCTGAAGTTGACGAGCTGCTCTTTCAGCACGACCGCTGACGTGGATACCATGACGATCACAAAGAGCGCCACAAATACCCAGCGCCGTGTCAGCCTCGCCGGCTTCTTCTCCAGGCTTCCGGGCTTTGGCTTGCTGCCCTCTGTCTCTATTCTGCCCACTCCACTTGACTAAAGCTGAGAGGACACCAGAGTGTCCACATGCGGTGACCAAGGCATACTTCCCTGCGTATCGCCAATGTGTCTGGGCTTTTCGTCGAAGCTGGCCGTTCGTTGAGCGGTCGGAACTGAGGTGACGAATGCCCAGGTAGGCCATGCGCAGAGATGTATGATTGCCGTGTTCTCCCCCCACACTCTGCGGTCGGTGCGGTCGCAGACGGCGCCCTACCCGCAGAGCAGAGACAATTATATGACAAGTCTGAATCTGGCTTCCAATTTCGCTTCGATCGCGAGTGTGACACTAGCCAGCCCCCAATTAGAAAAACCAGAGGTAGTGCTGCAGCACGTCGAACATGTAGCATATCAGAATGTACTTTGGAAACTTCCCGAGGAAGCAGGCAATGAGGAATTTGTGTGCCGGCATCTTGGTGGCCCCGGCGACCATCCCTGCGGCATCGATGGGAAGGATAGGCTGAAACGCGATGAAGGCTATGGCCCACATGCCGTACCTGTTTACCCAACCGGAGACCCTCTCATAAGCTTCCGGATAGTCGTTGAAAGCCACTTTTTTCCCCAGAGTGCCGGCCAGGTATCCACCGATCTCCCCCAGCGCCCCGCCTAAGGCGGCGAATAACGCTATCACGACCGGATGATAGAAGTCGGCTGCCGTCACCATTATGGATGTGCCTACCGATACCGGAGCTATCACGGTCAGGTTGGAGAGGAAGTTGGCGCCGAAGACTATGAGGTAGGCGAACCACGCAAGGCCCCCCAACTCATCTTCTAGGGGGGACAGGAGACGTTTGAAGAGGATGGCCAGGGCGAGGCTCAAGACTATGAGGATGACGAACAAGACAGCCAACCGGACCCATCTGTTCTTCCTCAACTGGGCCAAATCTATCTGCATCGAGACTCTCGTTCAACAGTCTATGATAACAGCAGCCCACCTAGCCCACAAATCCGCAGAGCGTCTAACTCAGCGATTCACGATCCGCAGGACGGGGAAACAGGCGCATCGGACCGTGGCTCCGTTTGGTGTTTGGCGCTCAGTCAATGCTATAATTTTCTTTGCGGGCATCTGCTGTGATCAGGTGAATGTTCCTGGCGCTCGGAGGATGTGCCAGAAGCGCGCGGGATGCTTCCCGCCGGGAGTCTGAGGATGTCCGTAGGGACGAGTTTCAAACTCGCCCTTGCACAACCCCCGAGGGTGGGGGCCGGGGGAGTTGAAAACGAATTATGATCCGACCCCATTGCGGATGAAACGGCAAGTAATACGCGGAGGTTGAGTTTGGCGAATAGTGATTTCGATAAGTTCAAGGGAAGTGCGGACTACGTTAGCGATGAAGCGCTGAGGAATGCGGTCAATGTGTCGATTGCCCTGAAGAAGCCCCTACTGGTTAGGGGAGAGCCGGGCACGGGCAAGACCATGCTGGCACACAGCATTGCCAAGGGGCTAAAGAAGAAGCTCCTCATCTGGAACATAAAGTCGACGACGAAGGCCCAGGAAGGCTGCTATGTGTATGACACGGTCCAGCGCCTGAACGACAGCCGGTTCGGAGACAAGGACGTTTCTGACATCAAGCAGTACATCAAGTTGGGCAAGCTTGGCCAGGCGTTCATTTCTCCGGAGCAGGTGGTCCTGCTTATCGACGAGGTGGACAAAGCTGACCTGGAGTTTCCCAATGACCTGCTGAACGAACTGGATGAGATGTCCTTCTATATTCCGGAGACCAACGAGAACATCAAGGCGGTGCACCGGCCCGTGGTGATCATCACCAGCAATGCCGAGAAAGAGTTGCCGGACGCTTTTCTAAGGCGCTGCGTATTCCACTACATCGAGTTTCCCGACCCGCCGCTTATGGAGCAGATTGTGAAGGTGCACTATCCGAGCATGCAGGATGGCCTTCTCCGGGAAGCCATGAAGACGTTCTACATGATGAGGAACATCGACGATCTCCGCAAGAAACCTTCGACCTCTGAGCTGATCGACTGGCTGCATTGTCTGATGGTGGGAGGAATACCCATTGACCGAATCACCAAGGAAGTGCCCTTCGTAGGCACATTGCTCAAGAAGGAAGTGGACTACGATTACTTCATGACACGTCACCTGCAGCGGCAACCTGCCGGGCGCAAGGTGGACGTCTACCGAATGCTGCACTAGGCCACGAGGAGCATTTTTGTTTACTGACTTCTTCTACCTGCTGCGGAAGAGAAAGGTCCCGGTCTCCCTCACCGAGTGGATGACTCTGATGGAGGCGCTCTCGCAGGGGCTGGTCTCGAACCTGGACGAGTTCTACTACCTGGCCAGGGCGGTGCTGGTCAAGAGCGAGACATACTTCGATCAGTATGACGTCGCCTTCCAGGAGTTCTTCACGGGGATGGAGTTTCCATCGGACATCTCCCAGAAGATCCTGGAATGGCTCAAGGACCCCATCAACAGGAAGGAGCTTACAGAGGAAGAGCAGGCTCTGCTGGACATGATGGATTTCGAGAAACTGCTCCGGGAGTTTGAGAAGCGGATGGCGGAGCAGACGGAGCAGCACGATGGGGGCAACTACTGGATTGGGCGGGGAGGCACCAGCCCGTTCGGCCATTCCGGCCGCCACCCGGCTGGAATCAGAGTGGGAGGTGAGTCCAGGGGGAGGGGCGCCATCCAGATTGCCCAGGAGAGGAAGTACCGCAACTACCGGGGAGACATCACCCTGGACGTGCGCCAGATAAAGATGGCTCTCAGGCGTTTGAGGCACCTCAATCGCATTGGGCCGGAGGATGAACTGGACCTCGATCGAACGATAGACGCCACGGCTAAGAATGCCGGGGACATCGACTTGAAGTGGATGAGGAGCCGGAAGAATGCCGTCAAGCTTCTCCTGCTGATGGACGTAGGTGGCTCCATGGAGCCTTTTGCCGAGACCTGCGGTCTGCTATTCTCTGCTGCCAACACCAGCTCGCACTTCAAAGACCTCCAATTCTACTATTTCCACAACTGCGTCTATGAAACTCTCCATCGGGACATAGAGACCAAGCATGAAGAGATGAGCACGGAGCATCTGCTGCGCACGCTGGAGCCGGACTACAAGGTGGTGCTGGTGGGTGACGCCAGGATGGCCCCACAGGAGCTATATGAGAGGTGGGGCGCCATCTACTACTACCAGCGCAACGAGACCGCCGGCATCGTTTGGCTGAAGAGAATCGCTGATCACTTTACCCACTGCGTTTGGCTCAATCCCGAGGGCCGGGCCTATTGGAACCATCCCACGGTGTCGATTATCAGCAAGCTGTTCCCCATGTACGAACTCAATCTGGATGGCATCGGGGACTCGATGAGGAAGCTGGTCAGCAAGAGGTAGGTTCCCGAAAGGGTGTCGGATGAACTCCTGCCGAGGGTTTTGCTTCGCTCTACCCACCCTATAACTGGGTTCGGCAGCCACGACAAAGCGTGGTCCTCCGAGGGCCGACACGGGTTCACGCTTCCGCGGGAATGACAGAACAGGTGCAGCAGGATGCTGCTGGGGTTTGGGGTGTCCCCAATTCTCCCCTATTCTCTTCCCCCAAGAGTGGGGGACAAAGGGGGTTGATGGTAGTCCTGAGTCAATGCCGGTGGGTTTGTGTGGGTCAGCCAATCCCTCACCCAAAGGCTGTTCGAGTCTCATATTGAGGGGGAATGATGAAACCTAAGGGCGTCAACAGAGTCGTCGTAGCCGTCAAGGATTTGGAGAAAGCCATCGATATCTACTCGAAGTTGCTGGGAGCAACTTTCTATGACGTCAGTACCGGATCGGAGCAGTTTGGGGTCAAGGCAGCCATAAGCTGGGATGCCGGCATAGAGCTCTGCGCGCCTATTGCCGGTACTAATAGCTACATCGAGCAGATCATCAAGAGGCGAGGCGAGGGGCTGGTGGGGGTGGTGTTCTGCGTGGACGATGTGGATCAGGCCTGCGCCCAGGCGAAAGACATGGGGATCTCCGTTCTGTCTGCTCTCGACTATGATCAGAAGCAGATTGACGAGCAGCTCCAGGGCCGGTTCAAGAAGTACAAGTGGTACATGCTGAACGCGGGTGATCTGTGTGGGGTGGGGGCATTCATAGGCCAGATCGAGCCCAAGTAGTCTCGCCCGTGTCCCCCCAGCCGGGGGGTGCGCAGAGGGGGCGAAGCCCCTTTGCCGAAGGTCAGGGGTGTCCCCCAGATTCCATTCGTCTTTTCCCCCATGACTGTGGGCCAAGGGGGCTGAAAACTGACTTCTCGGAGGACCTTCACAGGATCCTTGGGTGAACGGTGCGAATCAGGGATACAGGATTCTCGATTGCTCGTAAACGGCGGATGGTTGCGCGGAGAAGACAGCGGTCGATGGCACTCCGCATTCGGTGAAACGACCGGGGAGGCGTCACTGGCCTCTAGCCGAAGGACACCCTGGAGCTCGAGGTCATGCCGGGCCAGAGTAGCTGGCTGATCTCTTGCTGCTCCTTCTTGTTGGTGATCGGTTCGATTTCTGACAAGCCTTCACCCTCTTCGTTCGTGCCGTACTTCCACCGGACCACGTAACCCTTGACGATCATGTTTCCGGCGTAGTTGGCACCCGAGGCGCTGCAGAAACTGATGGCAGTGGCCTCAGCGTAGCAGTAGAGAACCTTCCTGCCCTTGTATTCCAGCGTATGCTCGGTCGAGGTGGTGAATCGCTTCTCGTCCAGTACGGGATCGCTAGGCGGGTGAGCGTAGACAAACGTGGTCGCCTTCTTGTTGCTGGATGTTTCTTGATGAGTGGACATAGCTCGCTTCGTACCTGACCAGCGTTTCTCCTCAATAGTAATGCCGCGGAGGACAAACATCAACCCAGGGGGCTGTTGTTGCCTGAGTCAATATGGAACAAAACGTGGGGCTTCTGCGTTACATGTATCAGAGGCGTCTGTTTCGGCGTCCTCCTGACGGTGGAGGTGATTAGGTGCTGCGAAGGATAATCAGCATACCAGAAGGGGTGTACTATCGGGGACGTTTCCGGGCGACTACGGCGTGGTCGAAAGCGAGCAAGAGAAAAGGCGAAGGCGACTCAACAATTGTCGATGAGGAAGGCCCTTACGGCCTTGATGAGCCGGACAGGCCTCTTCTGGAGAGAGTGGCCTCCGGAAAGACTTACACGACAGCTTTGCAGATGAGGCCAGTCGAGCGGTGATGACCCAGTGCGGATTCATGCGGCAACCAAGGTGCTGCGTCTCTAGCCTTTGACGGCCGTGATGATGGCCCATCTGGCCCTTCCCTTGACCACCACTTGCCCGCCTTCTGTGCGGAAGTTGAAGTACTCCTGCTCGAACTTCTTGAGAAGGGCCGTCTCCCGCCGGAACCACAGGTTCTCGCGCACTTGGTTCCAGTGCGGTCCCATGGGGATTCCCTCGATCCCCTTCTGGTCGAAAGGTATCTCATTCACCTGGCAGCTCGCGATGGAAAACCCGGCCTTGACGTATAGCTCCTGCAACTGAGCGACGGTGAAGAACCGGAAGTCCGGTCCATGGGCTTCCTGAAAGGCCTCTTCGATGGCTTCGTTCAACCTCTCGTCCTCACTATCTGACGGCTCATTCAGGATGGGGTCCAGGGAGAACAGAGAACCCTGTGGCCTGAGTATGCGATGGATTTCTCTCGTAGCTTGTTCGGGGTTGGCGAAGTGATGGAAACTCATCATCAGGCAGACTGAGTCGAAAACTCGAGGCAGGAAGGGAAGTGACTCGGCTTCGCCCCGCACCAGCAGGAAGTTCTCGACACCTTGCTTCATTGTCTTTTCCCTGGCCAGTTTGAGCATGCCGCGGCCTGAGTCTACTCCCACCACCGAACCCTTCGGAAGCTTGTCATAAAGCAGAAGGCCCAGACGGCCTGTCCCGGTTCCGACATCCAGGACCCGGTTGCCTTCTCTTAAGTGAAGTGTGTCAATGAGTCTGTGGACCAGCGGCTCCAGGGCTCCCAGCCGGGAGGCCCGTTTGTCGAATTGGAGCGCTATCTGGTAGTCCTGGTAGTCAATTTCCTTGGCCATTTAGGCCTCCTTTGCGGAATTGTACAGCCTGACCAGCCTCGAGAGAAGTATATCACTGTGACGTGTGCCTCGCGGCAGCGGTCTGGTTGCTGTTTTGAATCGCCTGATGGTGCACAAGAGGATCTGCAGCGTCGATTAACCCATGAATAGGGTGCCGAATGAGGCTCTTTCAACCCGTTGGCCTCCATTCCTCCTGAGGCGGATCTTCGATCTTGGGGGAAGCAGAAGGGAGACTGAGGGACACCCTCAGACTCCCGGCAGGATGCATCCTGCACCTCTTTCTGTCATTACCGCGGAGGCGGTAATCCAGGAAGTACGCCACGGGCTATCCCATGAGTTCGATGTCAACTTCCTGGCCACTACGGGACACCCAAGACCCCCGGCAGGGAGAATCCCGCGCCTCTTTCTCATGTTTCCCCATCGAGGGTGCTTGCCGCTATATGGCACCACATGAGACAATAATATGTAGAGACTGGAATGAAGATCTTAGGTCTTACCGGAAGCATCTGCAGCGGCAAGAGCACCATCGCCCAGTTCCTCGCCCGGATGGGTGCCGCCGTGATAAATGCCGACGAGATCGGCCACGAGGCCTATGAGCCTCACTGCGAGACCTGGCAGCAGGTGGTCGACGCTTTCGGCAAAGGAATTCTGACTGGCGACGATGAGATCGACCGCAGGAAGCTGGGGGAGATCGTCTTCAAAGATCCTGAAGCCCTGAAGAGGCTGAACGGCATAATGCACCCCGGCATGCACCGCGTGGCGGAGAAAAGGATCGAAAGGTTGAAGCGGGAGGGAGCCAATGTGGTTGTGCTGGATGCGCCTCTCCTGGTGGAAGCCAATTGGCTGGATCTCGTGGACGAGGTGTGGGTGGCCAAGGCCAGCGAAGAGAATTCGCTGAAGCGATGCCACGAGCGCTCCGGGTTGTCTGAAGCTCAGGCCAGGTCTCGGATGGCCTCTCAGCTTTCTCCCGAAGAGAAGGCGAAGTACGCTGACGTGGTGATCGACACGAATGTCAGCCTGGCCGAGGTGGAGGCCAAGGTCAAAGCGCTATGGCAGGATAGGTTCGGTCCAAAGCGGAAGACATGACCAAGGACGGCATTCGAAAGGCGATTTCCCACCGCCAGAAGAAGGTGGAGGATCCGACAGGCTTCATGCCGGCGGCAGTGCTGCTGCCGCTGTTCGAGAAAGGTGGCGATTACCACCTCGTCTTCACGAAGAGAACGGAGACCGTCAACTATCACAAGGGGCAGTTCTCGTTCCCCGGGGGCAGGCCGCATCCCGACGACAAGTCGTTGCTGGATACTGCCCTCAGGGAGAGTTGGGAAGAAATAGGATTGCCTCCGAAAGATGCGGAAGTTCTGGGCGAGCTGGACGACATTGCCACTTACACCACCGGCTTCATCATATCGCCTTTTGTGGCGATGATCCCCTTCCCTCACAAGTTCACGGCGAATCCTGCGGAGGTAGATGAGATCATCGAAGTGCCGCTGCATATCCTGCAGGACAAGAAGAATCTCGCGGAAGAGATGCTGGGCGTTGGTGGAAGGCAGATTATGCAGTACTTCTACCACTACCGCGAGCACGTCATCTATGGGGCCACGGCCAGGATAGTCAAGCACTTCCTGGAGGTTATTGAGCCTCCCGGCAATGTCGGCAAGACAAGCTGAAACCGGCGCCTACTCTGTCAGCCGCCTAATCTCTGGGATCTGTCTGACCCTCGGTCCCATCCAAGAACTCCTTGACTTCAGCCAGGATTCCGGTCCCCTGTGGCGGTTGGGTAGCTCCCGGAGTATTCGATGGCCTCAAGGGCTCCGGCGCAGCCTCACGAGGCCTGATCATGGTGGGCCTGGTCAGTGCCTCTGCCAGTCTGAGCAGTTGACGGTTTAGCTCCTCGGACCTCTTGGCCAACTCCTCGGCGCGTCTTACCAGTTCATTGGTGGCTTTTTCTAGGTCGTCTGCTGCGCGCTCAAGCTCGTCCATATCTCACCCCCGAATGGACAGAATAGAAATATGCCCCCTCTGGCCACGGATTCTACCACAAAGGAGGGGACATGTACACCCTTTCTGGGCCGGGCGTTAGGGGTGCGTGGGGTCAGCGCGGTCTCAACGGAACAAGCATTCAACGGCGGCCAGGCAGGTGTTGTCCGGTTGATTCTTCGACCGTAGTAACATTGCTGTAGAATGGTCTGCGAAAGTCGGAGTTCAGCCCGGATGCCAGCCAAACCGAGAGACGCAGCTACCCTGATTCTGCTTCGCGATTCCGATCGGCCCGGCGGTGGGATCGAAGTCCTGCTGCTGCAGAGGCATGCTCGGAGTGCCTTTCTGCCCGGCACTCATGTCTTCCCCGGAGGCGTGGTGGAAGAGGCAGACTTCGCTCCAGAGGTGGAGGCACTCTGCCAGGGGCTCAGTTTTGACCAGGCTCACCGAATCATCAAGGACGTTCCACCGCCGGAGAGGGCACTGGGTTTCTTCGTGGCTGCCATCAGAGAGGCTTTCGAGGAGTCGGGGATTCTTCTCGCACGCGGCCAGAGTTCCATCGACGAAAGGCAGATGATGCGGTTGGACGGATGCCGGGAAAAGGTGCATGCGAATCCATGGATCTTCGTTTTGCGACTGGGAGACGAGGGTCTGAGGCTGGCCACGGACACACTGTACTACTTCGCTCACTGGATCACGCCTGAAGTGCTGCCGATTCGTTTCGATGCCCGATTCTTTGTCGCCGCTGCTCCATCAGGCCAGGAGGCTTCTCCTGACGGGAAGGAGACGGTGGAGGCCAAGTGGGTTTCCCCTCGAGATGCCTTGGAGGAGCACCAGAAAGGGATGCTCAAGTTGGCTCCACCAACATATCACAGCCTTAGCGAGCTGGCGGAATTCCGAACCGTGGATGAGGTACTTACCTCCACGCACAGCAAGAGGATAGAAACCCGTCACGGGTGACTGGGGTTCACTGAGCGGCGTTGCCCTTGGCGCGGGACAGCCACTTCTCCACCCATGACACCAGAGTCCTGTGGCTGAGTATCTCGTCAGCGGCAGCGTAGGGGTCGATCTCTCCCATCTCAACCCGCTCCAGATAGCGGTTGAGCTGATCATCCCCGACAACCAACTGCAGGATCTGGCTGGTGACGGTGTTCTCGATATTGCGCAGCAAGTCGGCTCTGCGCTGCTTCTGACGCCTTGTGGCCAGTCTCCCGGTCTGTTTCAGAGCCTCATAGTGGTTCTCGATCTGCTGATACAGATCGGTAGTCCCGACGTCGTTGGCTGCTTGTGTGGCCACCACCGGCACTTGCCACCAGGACTGCTTGGGACTTTGGTGAAGCATGGCCATCAAGTCAGCAACCACAAAGTCCGCGCCCGGTCGGTCCGCCTTGTTCACCGCGAAAACGTCGGCGATCTCCATCAAACCGGCCTTCATAGTCTGGATGGTATCGCCGGCTTCGGGAACCAGTATCACAACTACAGTGTCGGCGGTTTCCATGACATCGAGCTCTGTCTGGCCAACGCCAACCGTCTCCAAGAAGATGATGTCCTTCCCGGAGGCATCCATGAGCTTGATGACACTGGAAGCTGTCCGGGGCAGTCCTCCATGGCTTCCCCGTGTGGCCATGCTGCGAATGAAGACACCGTCATCCAGGAAATGCTGCTGCATCCTCACTCTGTCCCCCAGCACCGCGCCCCCCGAAAAGGGGCTGGTGGGGTCAACGGCCACGATGCCGACCTGCAGTTCCTTCTTCCTGGCAATGGCGGTCAGCCTGCTGACCATGGTGCTCTTGCCTCCTCCTGGCGGACCAGTGATCCCAACACAGAAGGCCTTGCCGGTGTGAGGATAGATTGCCCTCATGATCTCCGGCACCTCCTCGCTTTCCCTCTCCACTATAGTGATCAGGCGCGCCAGGGACAGCCGGTCACCGGCGAGCATCTTGTCTACGAGTTCAGTCATCATGGCTCCTTGTCAAGTTCTGCCACGGCTTCATGAATTGTGGTATGGCAGTCACTGGGACACTTCTTTTGCAATGTTGGGTCTTCTGTTGATATTATAGGTAAGAATGCGCCCGATTCAAAGTCGGGAGAGATCAAGAGAGATCAAGGAGGCTGAATGGCTGAAAGCAACAATGGGCAGGTCTCTACAGCCTCTGGGATTCCCGTCAAGGACATCTATACCCCAGAGGACGTGAAGAACATCAACTATGACAAGGACATCGGTGCCCCAGGCAAACCTCCGTACACCAGGGGCGTGTATGCCAGCATGTACCGGGGGCAACTGTGGACCATCAGGCGTCTGACTGGCTACGACAGCCCGGAGGCCACCAACGCCCGCTACAAGGAAGAGTATGCCCTGGGACAGACAGGCTTCTCGATTGCTCCCGACATCTCCACTCCTTCCGGCATGGACCCGGATGATCCCAGAGTGGCGCATGACATCGGTCATGCCGGTGTTCCTATCTACTCTATCGAGGATATGGAGACCGTCTTCAAAGACCTGCCTATAGAGAAGTGCTCTGCCTATCTGGCGGACCGGGTCGGTGGATTGCTAACGCCGGCTTACTTTGCCATGGCACAGAAGCGAGGCATACCTCTGGACCAGGTCAGGGGCACAACGGCCAACGACATGCTGACCTGGAGCTCGATGGAGCTGGCCAACCAGCCCCCGCCCGAAGCCTACTTCCGTCTCTCCACGGACCTCATCGAGTGGTGCGCTCAATACGCGCCGCGGTGGTATCCCATATCCATGAACTCCTACAACCCCCGAGACAACGGCATCACCGCAGTTCAAGAGCTGGGCATGCTCATGGCGGATGTCATCCAGTACTGCGATGAAGGGAAGCGCCGGGGCCGGGTTCCTTTGGACAAGTTCTGCAAGAGGTTTGCCTTCAATATGGCGGCCAACAACGATCTCTTTGAGGAGATCTGCAAGCTGCGAGCAGCCCGGCGCATGCTGCGGAAGATCATAAACGAGAGATTCGGGGTCCAGGATCCGGCATGCGGACAGTTCCGGGTGCACGTCCAGACCTCCGGCTCATCTCACACGCACCAGGAGCCGCTGAACAACGTCATCCGTATCGCCTATCAGACACTGGCCGCTGTTCTGGGTGGAGCTCAGTCCATACACGCCAATGGCTATGACGAAGCCGTGTGCCTGCCAACAGAACAAGCGATGCTTCTGGCTATCCGGACCGAGCAAATTGTGGGACTCGAGACCGGCGTTACCAACACCATCGACCCGCTGGGCGGCTCCTACTATGTCGAGGCCCTGACCAACGAGATCGAGAGCAGGACCTGGGATTACATCAAGAAGATCGAAGATCAGGGCGGCCTCTTGAAGGCCATCACCAACGGCTGGATTCACCGGGAGTACAAACAGGCCATAATCGACTACGACCGCAAACTGAAGACCGGCGAGCTAACCATCATAGGCGTGAACAAGTTCCGCCTGGATCCAGACAAGGTGCCGTACAAGGTGCCCATCTTCAAGTCCGACCGGAAATCCGTCGACGTTCTCAAGAAGAGGATCAAGAAGCTGAGAGAGACGAGGGACAGTGCCAGGCATGCTCAGGCCATGAAGAAGTTGGACGAGGTTCTGCGTAGCGATGCCAACTCCTTCCCGGCCGTCAAGGATGCGGTGGAAGCACATGCTACCCCCGGAGAGCTGGGAGCGGCCGTTATGAAAGTCTACGGCAAGTGGACCTACCCGATCGGTGTATAGAGAAGGAGTAGAAGCGATGGCTGAGAAGAAAGTCAAAGTCCTAATGGCCAAGCCGGGGTTGGAGGGGCACTGGCGTGGGTTGATTTCCGTTAGCCAGGCCTTCAAGGACGCTGGCTTTGAAGTCATATACGGGGCCAGCATGCACCCGGCAGAAATCGCCACGACAGCTCTTCAGGAAGACGTAGACATCGTCGGCCTCAGTATACTTTGCTCCAACTACATGGAACTGGTCACTGAAGTTGCGAAAGAGCTCAAAGCCAACAAGAAGGATGACGTGATCGTCCTCTTGGGTGGCATCATCTACGAGGAGGACTTTGCCGCCCTGCATAAGATGGGCGTCGATGGGATATTCATCCCCGGCACTCCTCTGGATGACATCGTGGCCTCGGTCCGCCAGATCATTGCCAAGGGCAAGAAGAAAGTCGCCAAGTAGGATTGCCTACTGGCAGTGCTGGCATTCGTGCTGCCGACGGGTGGCCGATGTACACATTCGCAGCATGGTCGGGTAGGTCGGAGTATTGTAACTCCGCCTACCCGTTTTCGTTGCAGAGGTCCCTCCTTTCGTTAGTTGGCATGATTCCGGGTCGGGTCCCAGTGTTCGATACCGATGGGTGAGTTGAACAGGGGGCCGAGTTTGACACTCAGAATGAGCGAGACTTATACTGGTACTTGGCTTCCCTGTCAATCTCGGGCTCATTTCGCAGCCAAAGAAGGGCAAACATCGGTGCCGATTGCGGTTTCAAAGCAAGGTGCCACAATTGAGTCTTCGGGGGGAAAAGCTGGTCTTGTTCGTGCGTCGAGTCCGGGATGTGTTCTCATTGACCGACATCGCCCCACATGCACCCTTCGGTCCACATCCTTTCGTGGGAACAACCGGCTTTTGATCAACGACGACTGTGATTCGGGATTCCAGGCTGTTTGATTGATATGTTGTGGTTCCCAGCGAGGCTTCAACGGCCATGCGGCATGGCATCTGTTGATCTCTCGGGTTCGCCACATCTGTCGGCTCTACATTCGAGGAGGCAATGAATGAGTGTAAAAGATCCTTCGTGGTTGGCTCAACACCTTCGCAGTGGGAAAAGGGTTCTCATCATGGCTGGCGCTTTGTGTGACAAGCTGGATGTCGATGGCAAGAGTCTCTTGGACTATGTTGCGGAAATATCCAAGAAGACGGATGCCCCGATCGCGGCCACTGGAAACACGGTCATCGGACTGCGCCAGAGAGGCATCAATGTGAAGAAGGCCTGGGCCATGGAGATGGCGAACTTCGCGCACCGTGATTGGCATCATCCCATCATGGAGAAGAAACCCCAGATCATGGTTTTGGTTGGCTACAGCCCGTTGCTGGCCAGCAACCTAGTCTCTGTGGTGAAAGGCGTGGAGACGGTGGTGTTGGGTGACAGGTATGTGGAGGCGGCGACCTACTCCCTTCCGGACAAGGACTCCTACAAAGCTTGGCGGAAGGAACTTGACGATCTGGTCGGAGCGTTGGGCAAGTCCTAGAGTGAAATGAACGACAAGGTTGAGGCCCCGAAGCAGCGCATAAGTGAAGGCGAGTTCCGTCACTACGTGTTTGGCCTTTCGGAGCTGCGCGTTGAGGCGGAACAGCTCTTGAAGCGAGTGGGGTACGATCTGAAGCCCTCGAAGTTCATCGGCTTGGTCGAGCCGGACTTTCGAGCCAAGCGCAAGGTCGGCAACAGTGTCCTTGAGCTGGTGGGAATGGTCCGGGAGAATATGGACCAGGCGCTGGAGGCTCTCACCAAGCTGGCGGCCATCAAGGCGGCCAACCGAGATATCGAGTGCGCCCTGGTATTGCCGCCGATAAACGAGTATGTGCTGATCGAATGGCTGACCGAGGCAAAGGGACGTTGGTACTTCGGCACGAAAGACTGCAGGCTCATGATATGGTTCTGCAATCCGGACAACCATACCACGATATGCGTGGTTGGCTCGCCTGCCGATCGGGAGATGGTGAAGCATTTCTACATGAGCCAGATGAGCTTCGATGATTACATATCCGTCAGGCATCAGGATTTCATCAGGGACAGGATTCTAGCGGAAGAAGAAGAGGACTAGGTCGAAGAGGCCGCCTTGATTCAATCATAAATCGTCCTAAATAAGGAGGTAGAAAATGGCCAAACATCTGGAAGGAAAGAATGCTGTGGTCACTGGTGCCGGCCGGGGTATCGGGAGAGCGGTATCTTTGGAGTTGGCCAAGCATGGTGCCAAGGTCGTGGTATGCGACCTCGGCGGCAGCAAGTCCGGAGAGGGCGCGGACGCCGGTCCGGCACACCAGGTAGTGGACGAGATCAAGAAGGCCGGCGGCGTGGCAATTGCCAATGGTGAGAACGTCACCGATTTCGCGGGTGCTGAGCGGATCATCAAGACCTGCGTGGAGAGTTTCGGCAAGATCGATATTCTGGTCAACTGCGCCGGCATCCTCCGCGACCGCATGACCTTCAACATGACGGAGCAGGAATGGGATGCCGTCCTCGCGGTTCACTTGAAGGGCATGTTCAACATGTGCCGCCATGCCTCCAAGTTGATGAGGGAGCAGAAATGGGGGCGAATTGTCAGCACTACCTCTGACGCTTGGCGCGGAGCTCCCGGGCAGGGCAACTACGCAGCTGCCAAGGGTGGCATTGTCAGTCTCACCTACACTCTCGCCGGCGAGTTGGGCAAGTATAACTGCACCGTGAATGCCATCGCGCCGATAGCGGCCACCAGAATGACGATGGATGACGAGGTGAAGGCGAGATTCACCAGAGCCTATGAGTCCGGCATGATGAACAAGGAGCAGTACGAAGAGGTCATGAACATGCCTGGGCCGGAGTTTGTGTCTCCGGTAGTGGCGTTCCTCTGCAGCGAAGAGGGGAAGATGTTCAACGGCAAGGTCATCGGAGTCCAGGGCGGTCGCGTGGCTGTCTACTCCAAGCCGTATGAGATCGCAGGGCTGTACCGGGATGCCAAGAAGCAAGGCCCCTGGACTGTCGACGAGTTGACCAGGTTGGCGCCCACCCTGGCAGCTGTGCCATTGAACATAATGGGCTAAGTCAGCGATCAGAGAATGGTTTCGATTTGGCGCGCCGAGAGATAGTCTTCTGAAGCAAGAACTGGCTAGCCTGAGAGGGCTCTTTCCCTGGAGTCCTCTCAGGCTAGTGAAGTCGGGTTCATCCGGGTCTAAGCATAAGGAGGTCAAAGTGAGCGTCGCAGAGAGTGCTGGAGTGAAGATCCCGAAGGGAAGGGAATATCAGTTTCCCACTGATCCGGACCATTTGTGGGACGGCCTGAGCAACATCGGTCTGGGCATCAGATGGGTGGCGGAAGTGAAGAAGGCCGACATGCAGATCGAGCTGTCAGGCCCGAAATGGGAATACAAGAGCTACACCATACTGGAGGTTATTGGAGAGCCCGGCATTGTCAGAGATGGGGTGATGACGCTGATCGGCCCGGACATTCACGAGGTCGAGCCGGGGAGCTCTTTCCCATCTGCTTGGGACATAAGGGTCTACGGCAAGGGGATTACCCAGAGACACCGCGAGTATATCGAGAGACAGATGTCCATGTCGCTGCATGGGATCGAAGGTTACATGGCTTTTGGATCGTTCGCGGCTCCCTGGATGCGCTTCAGCAAGGCCGTCGCGGGGCGCCTGACATTCCCGAAGCTGTGCCAGATCATCTACGCTTTCATCAAGACCGTCATACCTCAAGTGGAAGCCATGGATTTCCGCTGGATCATTGCCTCTGAGGAAGTCGGTGGCATGAAACTCATCGAGCCTCTATACAAGGTGGGCGTACAGAGACTGAAGGCCCAGGAACTGGCCTGCACACTCGAAGACTCTGACGTGGATCTCTTCTATGGCTGCACCATCTGTAAGTCACTGGCGCCGAACCATGTCTGCGTGATTACGCCGAGCCAGATTCCTTACTGCGGCATCCTCTCCTACAACGGCGCCCAGGTGACTATTGAGCTCGACCCGGAAGGATATATCTTCCGCATGCCCAAAGGCGAGTGCAAGAACGAGGTGATGGGAAGCTACACCGGTGTGGATGAGGCCGTCTATGAGAGGTCGAATCACCAGATCAAGCACTGCAACGTATTCAGCGCCGTGAAATACCCCACAACCAACTGCGGCTGCTTTGAAGGAGCTGCGTTCTATATCCCGGAGGTTGATGGCATCGGAGTCTCGGTGAGACGGTATGCCGGCCTCACGCCGCTGGGGATAAAATTCTCCAGGCTCGCCGGCACGATCTCCGGGGGTTCGCAGAACCATGGCAACAAAGGTGTGTCCGTGCGATCCATGCAGAGCAAGACGTTCCTCAAGGGTGATGGCGGCTGGAACAGGATAGTCTGGATGCCGGCCGATCTGAAGAAAGAGGTAGCTGAGTACATTCCGGAGGAGATCTATGACAAGATAGCCACGGAGCAGGATGCCATTGATCCCAAGGATCTGAAGGAGTTCCTCAAGAAGAAGAACCATCCTGTCGTGGAGAAGTACTGGAAGAACGGGGAGCCCCAGCCGCTGAAGGTACCGCCACCGGGCGGAGCATGGCCGGAGTAAGCAGCAACCGGAGGTGGAGAATGACAGAAGAACTATGTGGTGCATGTAAGAAGAAGCCAGCGGAACATAAGTGCAATGTCTGCGGGGTTCCGCTCTGTGCCGAGTGTGTCAAAGAAGTGGCCGTAGAGAACCCGGGGCAGAGGGTACTGGGCGTATTGACCAGCCCCTTGAAGTCAGGCATGAAGAAGCAGAAGGTCTGCGAGAAGTGCATGAAGGAAGTGGACTTCGTTGACTAGCTGTGCTACGGGTTGGCGGCTGGCTATGGACCGCGATGGGTCTGGTTGAGACTGCGGGAGGTTCTGGCGTCGTGAGACGCCGGAGCCTTTGGCTTGTTTGAAGCAGGCCGAGTTCGCCCGAGTGACCGAATATTCTGGAGGAGAAAGCTGTGAAGGATAAGGAAACCAGGATCGCTAACGTTGGATCTTTGAAAGTCCCTATCAGTGATGTTGTGCGTGACGTGCGGGGCCATGAGGATGAAATCATGGAGATAGTGGAGAACGACTTCGTTGAAGGTCGTCACAGCAACTTCGGCGGATGGATACACCTCCTTCCCGATGCTGCGGACATCGCCGAGTTGGACCGTGCCCTTCTAGGCAGATGCGAGCCCCTCTACACTCAGCCCAAGGGCGTGTGCTCCGACTGTGAGCTCGGGCCTTGCGACTTGAAGAAGAGCGCTGGCAGGTGCGGGCTGGCAATGGAGTCCTACCAGGGCCGGTTGAGCTTGCGGAAGGCTTGCCGTGGCTGCATGACTCAATTGGTGGCCAGCCGGCAGCTCCTGACCTACGCTCTCAAGCTGCATCCGGAAGATACCGAGGTCAGCATGGGCGAAATCCTCAATATCCAAGACCATGCTCCGACCATCACCGTTCTGGCGGGCATACAGATAAAGACCCTGAAGGACCTCGGCAGAGCCCAGTCGTATGGAGAGTCGCAGTTGGCCAAGCTGTTCCAGGCGAGCTACTCGGGTACTGGGTCAGCGATCGATTTCGAGAGCATGGTGCTGCACGCGGGCTCGGTTCTGCTCCTGACCATGGGCGTGGCCGAGATGTTGAAGATATCCTGCTACGGCTTCATGAGCGCTGCCAACCAGGAACTGGAAACGATCGAGCAGTTCCCGCCGGCCACTCTCGCTGCTGGGTGGGCCTCGGTGGAAGCCGGGAAACCGGTCATGGCCTTTGTCGGCGATGATTTCCTGCCGGCTTGGTGTGCCATCAACTACCTGAAGAAGAATGATCTGACAGATAAGATCGAGGTGTGTGGCATGGGGGCGGCCGGCGACGACATCGTCCGGTTCTATGACCGCGGCCGAGTTGTAGCTCCCATGGTCAGGTCAACGAAGGCTGTCCGCAATGGCGTGTTCGACGTGCTGGTGGTCAGCGCCGGCTGCATCCCGTTGGATCTCATGTCTGAGGCGGCCCGGGTGGGCACCAAGGCCATATGGGTCGGAAGCCACGGAGTCGATGGCTTGACCGACAGCACCGACGTGGCGACGGAGAAGATAGTCAAGCCCCTGCTCGGTGACGCGATTGCGGTCTGGGTTAGGGACGTAGAGAAGGCCGCTGAGGTGGCGGTCAAGGTGGCGCAGGCCCTGAAGAGGACCGGCAGCCACGTGATCTCGGATGCTGAAGCCACGAAGCAGTGCAAAGAGCACAAACAAGACTGTGACCTCTGTTCCAGCGCCTGCCCGCTTAGCCTGCCGGTGTCGAAGGCCGTGCGGCAACTAGCCGGCGGTGATTGGAAGGGCTTCGCTGAGGTGGAGAGGGGCTGCAACTTCTGCGGCAGGTGCGACGAAGCCTGTCCTAGCAAGGTGCAGTTGCGGGACATCATCGTGGCCGCCGAGAGGAAGCAGGCAGCGCAAGACAAGTTCCTGATGAGGCCCGGACGAGGCCCGCTGTCGATTACCGAACTCTTGCAGTCAGCATTCGCCGTGGGATGGGGGAGCATTCCGGCCATGGTCACCATCTATGGCTGCGGCGACGCCCACAAGGACGAGGTGGCCTGGATAGCTGACGAACTGCTGAATGGCGGCTACATGTGCTTTGTAGCTGGTTGCGCCGCTGCGGAAATGGGCCGATCCTTCAACCCGACAAAGAAGAAGTTCCTTATGCAGCAGTACAACGCCACGGCCGCATCACGCAACCTGGTGAATTGCGGCAGCTGTTCCGCTATCTGCCATTCAGTGCCGATGTACCTGATGCTGCGGCCTTCCGGAGGCATATCCCTCTTTGGGGACATCCCGCCTTTGGGAGACACTATATTCCTGGGAGGCGCTCAGTCGATAATCATCTGGGGGGCCTTGCCGGACAGGATGTATGCGGTGGCCGCCGCGTGGGCGCGCATGGGGTCAACGGTCATAGTCGGGCCGGCATCGTCCCTGGGGTGGAATCGCTACCTGACTGGTGACAGATATGATCGCAGCAAGTGGTGGGTCTATCATGGTGAGACCGGCGACAAGCGTGAGGTGGAACCGGTCAAGGAACACCTCATTGTTCCGGTGGAGACGAAGGAAGAGGCGCTGACGATGCTGGCACGGTCGGTGGTCAATGTGAAGGACTACCGAGAGAGCCGCTTGACCCACCTGGAAGTGCTGATCGACTTCTACGATCGCTTCTATGGCCAGCTTCCCGAAGACTGGCAACTGTTCGTCAGGTCAGACTTCGAGCTTCCGCCCCGCCATAGAAGACGCATCGTCAACCTCCTGGGTAAGGAGCATGGCTGGCAGGCGGATGGCATGAAGCTGACCAAAGCCAAGCACCGCGACGGCAGAGTCATGAACATGTCCGAGTTTGCGGCCAGCTATGGCATGGAGCAGGGTATCTACAGCACGCGGCTCATCAGCGGTATGCCGCTACGCCTCAGAGGCAAGGTTAGCGGGGACAAGTAGCCGAACAGGCTGCACAGACTGAAACGCAAGTCCGGCGCTTTCCGTCAGGGGAAGCGCCGGATTCCTTTTCCAGCCTTCTCTAGCAGAGGGCAGAGCTTGAAACGGTGTGCCCCATCTTGGGAGTTCTCTCGATCGGCCCCCTCTGCTATCATTGGAGAGTCTCGTGCTCAGCGTGCGCTTGAGCCATTTGGCGGTTGGCCTTTGACAAGAGAGGTGACTGAATGAAAGTGGTTGGGATTTGTGGCTCCCCCAGGAAGGGTAACACGGAGTGGATGCTGAGGAAGCTGCTGGATGAGGTGGCCAAAGCGGGTGTGGAGACTGAGCTGATTCTACTCCGCGAGAAGCATGTCAAAGGATGCGACGGTTGCCTGAGCTGTGAGGTGGGCGGAACTCAGCGAAAAGGCTCTTGCAGGATCCAGGATGACATGCAGCTCATCTATCCCAAGCTGATGGAAGCGGATGGCTTTGCCTTCGGCACGCCTGTCTATTTTGACATGCTCTCCGGGCTGCTGAAGAACTTCATGGACAGAACCTGTCCCATCTGGCCAAAGCTGGGATCGAAGCCGGTGATTGGGATGGCTGTGGCCGAGGCTGGCATCGGACAGGCAATCGCGAACCTGAAGGCCTATTCCGGCATTACCGACATGCGATGGGTCGGCGAGGTCACGGCGCTGGCGAAGACTCCGAAGCAGGCGTCGAAGGACAAAGACTTGGAGTTGCAGCTTGAGCTCCTGGCCGGAAAGCTTGTCCGCGCACTGAGAGAAGGATGAAATGTGAAGGATGAGGGATGAATTACGAGGTATTGGTTTTCGCCTTCTTTGAGATGGTGGTGAAGATAGCCAAGAGTTGATCGCATTCATCGCGCACGTCTCCAATCTTCGCATTAGGAACCATCGACAACTCGGCCAGCAGTTCAAGCCAGTATGCAGTCTCGTCGAGTTCCTTAGGGCAATCCCCGATCTTGGCAATGAACTCCAGTTTCGAACGCGACCGGCCTGCCTCGCGGTAGTTGGCTCCAACGGATGTGCCGGAGCGTAGTACCTGTCTGCCCAACACCTGCGCTTCGGTTGACTTTGGCAATGCGGAATACATCCGAATTACCTTCAGCGCAAACTCCTTCGTCCGAATCTGCAAGTCCTCGTGCTTTCCTTCACCATTCATAACTCACCCTTCATGATTTAGGCTTCGTCCTCTTCTTCTTCGGCCTTCACCAGGTCAATGGCGCTGAACGGACACTTCTCGGCGCACAGGTTGCAGATATCCAGACCGGGAGTAGCCCGCTTGCAGCTCTTCCATTCCACCACGCTGAGGTTGCCGTCGATGATCTTCATGGGTGGTGGCACGGGAGCACGCTGTGAGTAGTGGCCTCCCTTGGTGATAGTCATGAGCGCCCGGTTGCAGACGGTGACGCAGTCACCGCAGCCAGTGCATCTCGTTCTGTCAAGAACATGGTCTGTCCCCTTGATGCGCTCGCCTTGTCCAAAAAGCTCCTTCAGGATTCTGAGAGACTCGGCGAACTCCTCCGTCAGCAAGGGCGGGCAATCCTCGGGCCGCTTGCTCCGGCTGATGAGGTCGAAGGCAAAGGCGTAGCAGGTCGCGGAGCCGCACTGTTTGCAGTTGGTGCGCGGCAGCATCCTCTGTATCTGGAGCGGCTGCAGGTCTTTCCTAGGCACGGTTCCTTCTCATGATCAAGTCCGAGACCGGGGTGACGTCCTTCCCGGTGGGCATGACTCGGGCCTCGATGTACTTGCCGGGCAATACGTTAGAGCCGGGATCGTAGCTTGCCAAGAGGTTTGTGAAGAGGCTGGAGGGCATGAGGCCCATGCCTGCTTCGCACGTGGCGTCCGATTTGGCGGTGACGACCACCGATCCTGCGGAGCTCGCCAGCTCGACTCTGGCGTTATCCTTCAGTCTCAGCTTCTCGATATCTGCCGGGGAGAGCCGCACGATGGCAGCCTGCTTCTGATAGGCGTCGTCCCAGTCGCCTCTGTGCTTCAGGATAGAGAGATGCACGTCTTCGTGTGTGACGACTGTCAGACTGATGCCTTCCCAGGGCGAAATCATGGCTGCACCTTCTGAAGCAATTGTCTGAGGATTTCTTCCTCCATTGGGTCTCCGTTCTTGATCGGCTGTGCCAGTGCGATGCTGTCTCCATCCATGCGTACGACGTTGCCACCGCATTCCACGCCGGGCACTGCCGTGGGGATGACGACGCTGGCGCCCTCTGTCGTCGGTGTGGAGAAGTGATCCAGGCATATGATGTCCACGCCTTGAAGCTTGCTCATCAGCGACTGTGGCAACATCGAGAATGGGTCGGAGCCGACGATGAGGATGCAGTCGGCGGCATTCTTGTGAACCTGCTCCAGGAACGAGAACTGGCGTCCGTGAGAGACGCCGCCGGCGAAGCTGACTTGGTTGACATAACTAGTCTGTTTGTGAAGCGATTGATTGAATCCGACCATGTTGGTCTCGGCGATCATCGGGATGACTGCCATGCGAATTGACTGACTCAACCTCCGGACCATCTGGCCGAAGCCGCTGAAGTCACCGTCCAGCGAATGAACCAGGCCCAGTCCGCAGAAGATGGTGCAGAAGCGGGACTTCTTGACCAGTTCTGAGAGTTGCTTGGCCTCAACACTCGCGGTCGGCGACTCGCCAAGAAGGCCTGAGATGAGTTCCCGGTCGCCGCGCGGCTTGATCCGGAAGTCGGGCTTGGACATTGCGGTCAGCTCGGTCGGCCTGACATCGATGGAACTCAGCGTGACCTTGGGGTACCACCCGGCGGGGTTGAAATCCGCGTAGGCGTAGTACGTGTACTTGGAGAGGTGCCGAGGATGAGTAGCGGTGGGGTTGGCGCCCCAGTACAGCAGCAGGTCGGCCTTGTCCTTCACCTCGGACAGCGAGCAGGTCGGCAGTTCCTGGCTGAGGATTCTTTCGATGAGAGGCCCGTAGGAAAACGACGAGGCATCGTCAAGGGCCGCTCCCAGCTTCCTGGCCAACTCGATGGCGAGCGCTTGTGTCTCCAGCGTTGAGTTGTCCAGGCCGAATATGAGGCGACGCTTGGCTTTGGAAAGGAGTCGAGCCGCTTCGTCTATGGCTGCTTCCGGTGAACAGCTCTGGCCGCGGATGCTGATCTTGGGGCGACGCTCCGGGTTGAAGGAGGCTTGAAGATAGGCCGCGCCCTTGGCGCAGGCGTTCTCGATCTGGCCCAGGCGGTTGCCGTCTATCTCGGCCTGAACGTCATCGCACAGGCAGCCGCATCCGGTGCAGACCAGCATACTTGAGCTCAATCGAGGACCTCACCCAGTGCCATACATCACCACTTCCATCAAGTGCCTTGCCAGGATTGGCATGGGGTCATCAACCCCCTTTGTCCCCCACTCCTCCTGAGGCGGATCTTCGATCTTGGGGGAAGAAGAGGGAGGATTGGGGGACACCCCCAAACCCCGGTCCGCCTCAGGAGGACACCTCTTCTGTCATTCCCGTGCAGGCGGGAATCCAGTCGCAGGGTGGGTAGAGCGAAGCGAAACCCACCGACTTCCTCCTCAAGGTCGTTTCAACCACTTGATCACTCACTCTCTACCAGGCTGTCATTGCGAGCCATTCTCCGACCTTCCCGAGGAGAAGGCGCGGCAATCTCCACTGATGATCATCCATTCGAGATGCGGGCGGCGGCGGCTTCCTCCAGCACGGTGGTAGATAGCTCCTCGGCGCCGATGAGATATATCCTTCCCTTGCCGGTCTTCGCGATCCTTCTCATCAGCTCGGGGTCGGCGGATTTCTGGTTGATGCAGATGCAGGAGATGGAGATCCCGCGTCGGGCTACGTTAGCCGCCTGCCTCAGGGCGTACTTCTGTGGTGAAGGGTGCGGGGCAGTGGCGTCACCGTCGGAAATGAGAATGATGTGCTGCTTGGCCCTTCCTTTGGGGTGGTGCTCCAGCAGTTCGCAGGCCTTTGACAGACCGTAGCCAATGTTGGTGAAGGCGTTCTCGTGCAGCTCCAGATCGATCAGCTTGCGGGTTGCCCTGTGGGGACTGGTGGTCAGGTCCACCACCACATCGGCCAGGTTGGAGAATGACACCACAGCCACACGGTCCTTGTAGGCCGTCGCTGCCAGCGAAAGGGCTATGCCGCTTTCCTTGGCGAACCAGAATTTCTCCAGCTGTAGCATGGTGCCGGAGACGTCGATCACCAGCACGATGTCCATCCGGGTGCGGATGTCTTTGATGTTGACCATGATGTCTTCTCTGGTAATGTGCTGCCGGCGATGGCGGATGGCCTCGCGTATGGTGTCCCGGAACGAAATGTCGCGGTACTTGTCTCCGAACCGGTAGTGGCGGACACCGACTATCCTGCCCTCGCCCAGGCTCAGCTTCTTGCCGGAGGCGTGCTTGCCATATCCATACAGATTGGTGCCCTCATCCAGGCGTGGCGTCAGCTTCTCCAACAGCACGTTGATACCCCGCTGGCTCAGCATCCATCCGCTACTGGTGCGCTCCAGGATGTCCTGCTTCTCCAGGAATTCCAGCATCTTGGCCAGAGCCTGCTTCTCCAGGAGCGCGGCGATGGCCTCCTTCTCCTTGCGCAACTCCTCGACTTCGAGCAGCAGAGCGTCGTCGAGGTTGTCCGCCCTGTACCTCTCCGGATAGAGTTCCGGCAGGCGGGCCGCGATGTCGCGGTACAGTTGGGCCAGCTTCGTGTCAGGGAACCGCTTGATCCTCCTGAGGAGCAGGTCGAACGCGCCGTACTTCAGGGGCTTCCTCAGCTTGTCCTCCCTGGCGATCTCTTCCACCAAGGCCAGCACATCATCTCTGGTGAGGGTGGCCAACTCCTCCCTGGCCTTCACTTTGCCGGTGACCTTGCCTACGATCTCTTCGACGATCTCATCTCGCTTCCCCGGCATGTCAACCTCCGGAGCCAGCTTGAGGCGGTGCGGCAGAGAGACCGTGGCGGCAACGCCCACCATGCTGTCGTCCTCGTTGTACTTCAACTCGGGCAGGTGCGCCAGGTACTCGGCGTTCCGGATCATGCCGCGCGTTCCTACACCTCTCTCAACCTCGATATGATGTCTGGTCTCATTGACTATCCGGATAGCCTGTTCCAGGACCTTATCGCTCAACCGCTCGCCCTTATGGGTGATGTGACTCCGCACGATCCTCTTCTGTTTCCCCGCATCCTCCACGTATCCCAGGCGGACAACGTCGAAGTTGTCTGTGAAATCCAGAGGTAGTCCCTTCAGCGTATCCTCCCCACCAGTGGCCACCACCAGGGTGTCCAGGTCAATCTTCTGCTCCAGCGCGCCGATGGTGATCGTCCCGCCCTGCACGGCGTACATGATCACGTTGAGAACACGCTCGGGAACGCGGTCGATGAAATCGATCAGCAGTATTCCTCTGTTGGCCTTGAGCAGCTTGCCGGGCAGGAAGGCTTCAGTCGAGTAGATGCCCTTTCGCAGTGCAGCCTCCGGATCGAGGTCTCCGATCAGGTCCTCGACCATCAGGCCTCCGCTTCCCTGCACCTTCACTATTCTCTTGGCCGCCGGAAGGGTTGTGCTGCGAAGGGTCTCGCCTCGCGCTTTCCTCTCGGCGCACCACGGACAGGAGAGGTCTTCGGAAGAGCAGTTCATGGGGCAGCCATCGACCACTTCGATGTCGCCCAGAACCGTCCAGAGATTGTTGGCCACGCTGGTCTTGCCGCTTCCAGGCGGGCCGAGGATCAGCAGGTGATGGCTGCTGCAGATGCTGCTCAGCAGGTCGCGCTTCTCAGAGTCCCTCAGTTCCAGGTCGCCGAAGATGGACCGGCCTAGTCCATCCGGGCCCAACCTGTGGAGGGTCGAAGTGATTTCTTGCCTGAGCAACTTCCTGCGTCCGAAATCAGCCGTAGCTGAGGATTTTCTGGCAGATCTCGTCAATGGCTTTGGCGGCGGGAGAGTCCCTGGGAATATCACTCACGGGCTTGCCCATCCCGTCGTATTGCCCCACGAGAGGCTCAAAGGGAACGTACGCCACCACTTCCAGCCCGTTCTCTTTGGCGAGTGCCTCCATGCGAGGTCTGTTCTCGGGAGTCACGCGGTTGGCTACCACCAACACAGAGCCGAACTGGATGAGCAGTTCCTTGGATATCTCCATCACCCTGCTGGCCGTCTGCACCGAGTTCTTGGTGGGCTCGACCACCACCAGCATAATGTCGACGTCTCGCGTGGTGCGGCGGCTGAGATGCTCCAGTCCCGCGTGGCAATCGATGACAGTGAAGTCGTAGCCTCTGGCCCTGGTGTCAATCACCCCCCTGATCACATGGTTGACGGCGCAGTAGCAGCCCTCACCTTCGGAACGGCCCATGACTATGATGTCGAACTGAGGGAATTCTTGTATGGATTCATGGATGGACTGCTCCAGGTGCTCCTGCTTGGAGTTGGTCACCGGGCTGCGCATGGGGGCGTTGATAATGTCCTCTCGGGATTGCCCCACACTCCTGGTCACTGCTATGCCCAGTGCTTGAGGGAGGTTGGAGTCCGGGTCGGCGTCGATGGCCAGGACGCTGCCGTGCTCGGAGAGACGCTTGATCAGCATGCTTGAGATGAATGTCTTGCCCACCCCGCCCTTTCCAGACAGTGCGATGGTCAGCCCCCTGGCGCTCATTTCTTCTCGCCCTCCAGAACGCTGTCCAGCAACTCGCTGATCAGGTCGAGTTGAGAGTCGTAGAACTTGGACTCCGGAGACGGCTTCATCCGGCTGCTAAGAGAGGAGGCGGCCATTGTCCTGATGTCATCGATGCCGGCCTCGGTACGGTTCTCCAGGCTGGCCACCGCCTGTACCTTCTCATACAGCGAGAGAGTGGCTCGCACGCTGGCGAACTGGTCCAGTTCCTTTGCCCACGGCTCTTCCCGGGTGGCTCGAACGAGCGCTACGATGCTGTTGACGATGTTGTCCGGGATCTTGACGTTGTCCATCTTGAAACCGTGCTTGAGGAGGATTTCCTTCTCACGGTCTGCGGTCTCAGGGTAGGTCATCTTGACCACGTCGAACCTGTCCAGAAGCACATCGGAGAGTTCCTCCACGCCGGCGCGCTCCCTGGGGTTCATGGTGGCGATCATCACGAAATCCGCCGGGTAGTCCACGTCGTAAGGTCCGATGGTGGCGATGCCCTCCTCCAGGACCTGAAGCAGGGCGTTCTGCAGCTTCTCGGTGACCCGGTTCAGTTCGTCGAAGAAGACGACCCCGCGGTTCCCTTTGAGCAGCTTGCCCGGTACAAAGGCCCGGTAGTCCTGCGGGCCGAACTTGAAGGCTTGGCTAGGATCGATGTCTCCCAGGAGGTCCTCGGCGGTGAGATCAGGAGAACCCTGCAGCCGGACGAATCGCTGTCCACCACGAATAGTGATGCTCTCCAGCTTGGTGCCGGGGGCCTTCTTGGCTCTGCACTGGGGACACACGGGCGCGTCCGGGTTGCAGTGATAGGGGCAGTCCTTCACGGCGGCTATGGGGGGCAGGGCGGCGGCTATGTGCTTGGCCAGAGTGGTCTTCCCCACGCCGGGTGGGCCTTCGATGAGCACGTGATGGCCGGCGAGAAGCGAGGCCAGTATCTTCTTCTTGGCATCCTCTTGTCCCACGATCATCGAGAGCATGTCCTTGCCTTCGGCAGCGGATTTGAGGATGGTCTCCCTTAGTCCCTCAATCATGGTGCCTCCTACTAGCCTAGAGTATACAATACGAGCACGGCTTGAACCAATCGGGATGGCTTCGGTGGTGCTTGTGCTCAAGTGCCGCGGGAGATGGCAGTGGACCTAATCCTCTACCGTCCACCATTTCGTACAATAGGTGGAACCCGCTCGAAGAGCCTCCCATTGGACTACTGAGGCAGGTTCGAATTCTGCCCGGGTCAGCATGTTTGAAGCGGCCCAATGAGAAGCCCTTTCGGATCAGACTACTAATCAGCTATAATCCGAGGCACCGATGTGCGGGTTCGGGGGTATCGGCATAGTGCCAAGGTCTTGGGCACCTGCACGTGTTCAGCGCAAGCTCCTATAGTATCGTCTGGCGTTCCTGAACCCGAAGTACGAAGCACTCGGCTAGCCGAACACCGCAGATGAAGGCTCAGAATGTCAGAGAGACGCGGGTTCAGTCTCCAAACAAAGTGTGCTGTCGCCATGTGGGACTTCTCATGGCTGGTCCGCCGCACGGGCAACGAAGCCGAATATGCGGATTGGGATAATGTGCTGGACCAACTGGCGGAACGCGGCTACAACTGTGTCCGCCTGGATGCCTTCCCACATCTGTTGGCGAAGGGGCCAGAGGGTGACCAGGTTGAGCAGTTCACCATTCTGCCGCAGCCAGACAGCTTCATGTGGGGAAATCACCAACCTGTGCAGGTCGAGCCGCGCCGGGCGCTGATCGAGTTCATTCGCAAGGCGGCCGATCGGGGCATCTACGTCGGGCTATCTTCGTGGTACAACCGCGACACCCTGGGGCGCGTCGACACCATACAATCGCCGCAAGACTACGCACGCGTGTGGCTGGAGACGCTCGATCTGCTCGACAAGGCAGGATTGCACGACCGCATAGTATGGGTTGACATCTGCAATGAGTTCCCGCTCAGCAAATGGGCGCCAGGGCCATACGCCAGGATATTCCGATCCAAACGACTTGGGGATGTCTGGATGGCGATCAATCTGTCTAGAAAATGGGATGAGAGGGCAAAGCAGCTGATCAAGAGCTACTTCGATGGTGCCATCCCGCCGTTACGCGAGAAATACCCCGATCTCAGATACACCTTCTCGTTTCAGGCAATAGGTTCCCGCCAGATGCAGAAGATCGACGTGAGCTCGTTTGATGTCGCTGAGGTGCACATCTGGTTGTCAGACCACATGGGGTGGTTCTTCAGAAGCGGGCAAGTCCTCACCCACATTGGATTCCTCAGATACCCGGGAAATGTGAGAATTCATGCCAGGCGCGCGGCCAATCTGTACCCGAAACACCGCGAAGAGTACATCAGGATGCTTGAAGCTCGCATTGACTTCTGGGCGAAATGGGGCAGGAAGAACAACATCCCCCTCTTCACCACTGAAGCCTGGGGGCCGATCAACTATGATGACGTCACTCCGGGCGGCACGGGTAAGGAGTGGGACTGGGTGAAAGACATCGCCGAGCACGGTGTTCGCATGGCATCTGAGAGGGGATGGAAGGGGATGTGCACCAGCAACTTCTGCCAACCTCACTTCGAAGGAATGTGGGCGGATGTCCCGTGGCACCAGAGGATGACAGACCTGATCCTGCGCAGATGACCTTGCCGGATTTGGATCGGATATGGAGGCTGCGGAATGAACTCACGAGAGCGGGTTCTGACCTCCCTGGACCACAAAGAGCCGGACCGGATCCCGTTCGACCTGGGCGGCACCGTGCTCACCGGAATCAACGTGAGAGCTTACCGCACGCTGAGAGACTACCTGGGACTGCCGCAGGTTGAGCCCACCATAGTTGATGTTGTCCAGCAGTTGGCCCAGGTTGATGACGACGTGATGGATCAGCTGGGCGTAGACGTCAAGAATATTGCGCCGCGCTCCTCCGCCAGCCACCAGATTGATATCAAGGATATGGAGGGTGGCAACTACACCTGTTTCTATGACGAATATGGCATCGGTTGGCGGATGCCCAAGATCGGGGGGCTGTACTACGACATGTTTGATCACCCCCTGGGCGGTCGTATCGACGAATCAGCGGTTGACCTCTACGCACTTCCCGACCCCAGAGACCCGGCTCGTTTCGCCGGCCTCAGAGAGGCGGCACGACAGGTAATCGAAGAGGAACAACGGGCCCTGGTTGTAGGAAATCTGTCGGCCGGTGTTTTCGAGCTGTATCTATGGACCCGCGGTTTCATGGACGGCTACGCCGATTTCGTCGGGAGGCCTGCCCTTTCGCAGAAGATAATGCGGCGCATGCTGGAAATGCAGTTGGCATACTGGGAGAAGATGTTCGATCTCCTGGGAGACATGATCGATGTGGTCCAACTGGCTGACGACTTCGCCGGGCAGCACGACATGTTGATCTCCCCCAGCTCATACCGCAAGTACATCAAGCCATTGCACAAGGAGCTGTTCGACTTCGTCCATTCACGCGGGCGCGCTAAGATCTTCCTGCACTCGTGCGGCTCCATCCGGAAGGTGATTCCGGACCTGATCGAGATCGGGCTGGACATCCTTAACCCGGTTCAAGTCGGTGCGGCAGGCATGGATTCGGCCGAACTGAAGCGCGAATACGGCAGAGACCTGGTTTTCTGGGGCGGCGGGGTGAATACGCAGCGGGTATTTGACGAGAATCACACCCCCCAAGAGGTGCGCGAAGACGTCAAGCGACGCATCACCGACCTGATGCCGGGCGGCGGATTCGTCTTCGCGACGGTTCACAACATCCAGGGCAACGTGCCGCCGGAGAACATCATGGCGATGTGGGAGACCCTTCACGAGTACGGGACATATGGCGACTAGCGACCCGTCTGTGACTGGTGGCAAATGCTGACCTCAGCGGGGTGTACGTAGTGCGGGAGAGTAGAGCCAGGGGAGACGCCATCTATGCCTTGGGGATCGATTTCAGTACTCAGTCGGCCAAGGCGTTGGTCCTGGATGCGCGCAGTGCTGACGTCGTCCACGCGGACTCCTTTGAGTATGACACCGCCTTTCCAGACCACGGGACCAAAGGCGGTGTGCTCCAAAGCAGGCATCCGTCCCTGAGGCACACGTCGCCCTTCATGCTTATCGAGGCGCTCGATCTGGTCTTCGGCAGATTGCACAAGAGCGGTGTTGAAGTCGGCCGCATTGGGGCAGTGAAGATCGACGCTATGCAGCATTGCACTGTGTATGCCAATGCATCTTTCGGAGAGCGGGTAGCGGCTCTCAGCCCTGGTCAGGACCTGCTGCCCCAGGTCGAGCCGGACATCACCAGAAGGACATCGCCAATCTGGGAAGACCGGTCTCCGGTGAAGGAAGCGGAACACCTGGCGAACGCGCTGGAGAAGCATGGTTCCATACTCGCTCTCACCGGGAACCGGGCCGAGCTGCGTTTTCCAGCAGCCCAGGTCCTGAAGTGGGCCCGTGAATCCCCCGATGAGTATGCTCGAACCGCGCACATCTTCCTGCTGAGCGCCTTCCTCACTTCCATCCTGGCCGGAAAGGTGGCGCCGGTAGATACCGGGGACGGCTGGGGCACCAACCTGAACACCCTTGATATCCATCACCCGGGGTGGAATGACGTCGTGCTGCGGGCAGCAGATGAGTACGTCGGGAGCCGGAACGCCGGCCTCCCCTTGCGGAAGAGGCTGGGGGAGATGGTGCACTACGATACAGTGCTCGGTCCGATAGCTCCATACTTCGTCTGTAGATACGGGATGCATCCCGGCGCCATAGTGCTGGCTGGAACCGGGGACAATCCAGCCACGCTGCTGGGGTGCGGGGGATGGGTGGTGGTCTCCCTGGGGAGCAGCTACACCGTCAACGGCTTGATGAGAGAGATCGTCCCCTCGGCGACCGGCGAGTACAACGTGTTCGGCTACACACCGGGCAACGCCATGGCCTTGACGGTTGTCACCAACGGAGCCAAGGTGCACGAGTTCTTCCGGGACAAGTACATTCCCAAAGAGACATCCGGCAGTGAGACTGATGACAGATGGGAGGCCTATGTCTCCGCCGCCGGATCGCCGGTCCTCCGGGAGAATGAGAGGCTGATGCTGCCCTATCTCAGGGACGAGTCGGTGCCCCTGAGGCCGGGCGGCATGGTGCGCGATGGCTTTGATGATCACGACGCCCGGGTGAACATCCGGTCCCTGCACGTTTCCCAGGCACTCTCCTTGAAGCTGCACTCCAGCCACTTGAGCCGACCGGAGGCGCTTTGCGTGGTAGGGGGCGCGTCGCAGAACCGCTTCCTCAGGCAGATGATCGCCGATGTCTTTGACGCAGACACGTATAGTATCCGGCACGCCGGCTTTGCCGCAGCCCATGGTTGTGCCATCAGCGGGGCCAGGGAGCTACTTGACATAACGTACGACGAAGCCGCCCGCAGATTCGTGCCACTGGACAGGGCTTCTTCGGTCAGGCCCATCGAAGAGAATCGACACGCTGTTCAAGCGCTGCTAAATAGGTATGCGGCGCTGGAGGGAAGGGCAGCGGCGCGATCGCCGCTCTAAAGGAGGTACCTGTGAGTGACCAGAAATCTCTGCATAGCATCTGTGCCTGGACTTTTCACGCTGGCAAAGGCGGCTTCACGCCCGGGCATATTCGCGCCTCCTGGGAGGCCGAGAGCTTCGACACGATAGCCAAGATCAGGCTCATCAGGGACAAGATCATCCCCAGGTTGCCAAAGCATATCCAGATCGGGCTGGAGATGCACTACGACTATGAGGTCAGGGAGGACACGGCCAAGGCGACAGCCGATGCTCTTCTGGAAGCCGGGATGTGGCTGGCCATGGTCTCCCCGGGGGCTCATATGTACTTCGGCTATGGAGGCATCGCCTCTCTTGATCCGGACGAAAGGGCGGCAGCGGAGGCCTACAGCCGGAAAGCGGTGGAATTGACCTGCGGCCCTCTCCGCCGGGCCTGGCACCCGGACCTGGACAAGGCCCCCACGCTGGTCCTCTGGAACGGCTCCTTCGGCTACGATGTCGCCACGCCGGCCTTGAAGAAGATGTATCAGAACCTGAAAGAGAGCGTGGCCGCTCTATGTGAGTTCGGCGATGGCCTGGACAGCGGCCTCTACTGGGCCATTGAGCCCAAGCCGAACGAGGGACATCCCGCGATGCTGCTCCCTACCGTGGCCAGCACCATCGTCTTCTGGAAGAAGCTGGCCGGGGAGTTCGGCCTCCGCCTGGATCGGAAAGGGGTGAACAAGGAGTTCGGTCATTCTGAAATGATCGGGCTGGACCTGGTGCACGACACCATCGAGGAGATGGACAACGACATGCTGATCCATATGCATCTAAACTCGCAGGGATACAACGATGGCATTGTCCTGGGCGGGCCGGGAAAGTTCGATATTGACCACGGAGTGCGGATATGTGGCATCAACGTGGCCCTGGCGTCGCTGGTGGCCGAAGCCGGATATGCCCGCTGGAAAGGCCATGATATGCAGCCGCGGCCGTACGACAACGAAGAGCAGGCTACCGACCGGGTGGTGCGCTCCATTCTGAGCTGGGAGGCATGCGTGAATGCGGCGTCGGAGCTGGACCGCGGGAGACTCATGACGCTGCTGGCACAGAGAGAAACCGCCAAAGCCGAGGACATGATGCGCGAAGCCGTGGCCAGGGCCCAAAGCCACTTCAACCGGATGTACGGAATCGGCTGACAAAGGCGGACCGTGGGCGAGATCAACAGCACCTTTGCTGAGAAGGGCGTTCACATTGAGCCGCCTTTGCAGGCCCAATGCCTGGTCAGGAACCTCCAGATCCCGGAGCGCAAGAAGATTCCTGAGCGGGTGGCCCTTTGCTGAGCGTCCAGTTCATCAACGACAAAGGAGAGGAAGTCTCCTACCCTCTGTCTTGCTAGCAAGATCACCTTAGGAATTGACCCCGGTCCAGGCTTGGCAGACCCACCGGTCAACTGATCCCCCGGTGACAGAAGTATCGGCCGATGGGCTGATCGGGACAACTCCGGATCAGACGTTCACAGCGCCAACCCTCGCGCTCTCGCCTTGGCGACGATCTCCGGCTCGCTCCACCAAGGCTTCAAGCCCATGTCCTTGGCTACCACGTTTGCCGCGTTGTACCCGCCTCCCAGCAACACCATCCCCCCGGGGTAAGCGCTGGCGCCGCAGAGGTAGAGATTCTGAACCGGCGTGCGGTAGCTGGAGCATTCGATGTTGGGCCTCATGTAGCCCATCTGGAGTGACTCATAGGCGCCGTGCTTGAAGGAGCCCTTGACCATGTTGACGAACTTGCTCTCGATATACGAGGGCGGGTTCTCATATCTCCGGATGATCTTGTTCCTCTCCAAATTGGAGGCGTACCGCCGCATAAGATCGAGAATGCGGTCACCGTAACTCTGGCTTATGTTGTCCCAGTTGCCCTCGCGGGCCTCGAAGGGGGCCAGAGTCTCGAACCTGACGGTGGAGACTCCCGGCTGCACGTCCACGGGGGCCTGCAGAGGATCGATGTCGCTGACCACAGTGACATGGCCGGCAGTGCCCAGCTCCCCCTTCTTGATCTTCTTGAGATGGCCCAGGAAATCGGCCGGGCTGTCATAACCCATGATCTTGATGTAGGAGCCCTCAACTCCAGGGTCAGCTTCCGCCGCCTTGAAGAGTGGCCTCTCCTTCAGAGCGAGATGAAGGCCGAAGAGGCTCCAGTGCTCCCACTGCCAGCTCTTGGCCGTTCCCACGCATTCCTTGGATATGCCGGCCATGACTTCCTCGGGGATGAGCTTGGTGAATGTGGTCAGTGGATCGGTCGAGGTGATCACCACTTTGGCTTCGAACGTCTTCCGGCCCAGATCCTCGGCGTTGGTGAGTCCTACTTCGACTCCTTTCGCCACGCCTTTTTCCACTATGATGCGGGTGACTGCGTAGCTCTCGAGGACGTCGCCGCCGTGGCTTATGATCGCCCGGTGCAGGGCTGATGACAGCCGGTGAGACCCGCCGCGTATCAGCGACATGTTCAGCATCCGGTTGAGGTACAGCGGTACGAGGTACCCCAGGCCGGTCACGTCGGGCTCGAGGCCCCACATGCAGACGAGGTGCAGCACCAGCGTCTGGAGCAGAGGGTTCTCGAAACCCCACTCGTCCAGGATCTGCAGCGGGGTCTTCTCAGCGAGCTCCAGGATCCTTCTTCCGGCAGCGTCTTTGCCAAGCATAACGGCGTAGTCGACCGGAGGGACAGGCAGGGTGTATGTCGCCGGAATCAACGAAGCGTACGAGAGTTCCTCGCACTCCTTATATACCTCCCGGAACCTCTGCGCATCCCTGGACGAGAACTTGGCGATGGCCTCCACGCTGCGGTCAAGGTTGCTGTACAGGGTCAGCGCCTTGCCGTCTGAAGCCAGAAGCGATACCTGGGCCTCCGGCCGGATGTACACGCAGCCCTCTGACTCGAGTTCCAGGTCCTGGTACGGGGGCATGACATCCATCATCATCATGTATATGGCATGTAGATTGAATCTGAACGCGGAGTGGTCCTCGCTTACCAGCCCGCCACCCGTTTCATGGCGTCTTTCTATGACCAAAACCTTGGCCCCCGCCCGGGCCAGGTATGCCCCCGCGGTAAGGCCGTTGGGTCCTCCACCTACTATGATGACGTCGTAGGTCTGCTTTTCCACTATACTGCCCTCCTCATGTCAATTCGGCTGCTCAGGAAATCTGCTTGACCTTCGCCCCTATGCGCTCCAAATACAATTTCGAGTAGTCTCCCGGCTGACTGGCCCACCAACTCTGATCCTTGACCCCGAGGTCGTCAGCCACTGCTTTGGCGCAGGTGTATCCGCCACCCAGCGAGGTAACGGATATGCTCCCCATGGAATTGCTGATATAGAGCTTCGGGATGGGGGTCCTCGGCGCATTGCAGCCGGCAAAGGGCCGCCAACTCCACCACTGCCGCTCCCCGTAGTAGCCGCTGCTCATGTGTCCCATCGAGCTCGGATTACGTCTCCAAGTGTCCCAGGGGGTATCACAGTAGCGCGCAATCTTGGCCCGCTTGAGGTTTGGCATGAGCTGACTGAGACTGTCTTCGACCTTGTCGCCATACTCCTCCCTGATGTCGTCCCATTTCTGCGGGCCTCCCAGCGGCCTGATGGTCGTAGGCACATTGGCCCAGGTCAAGAGGTTGTACTGACCGGGTGGCGCCTGAGTGGGATCGGCATCGCAGAAGGTGTGAATGCAGTACCCAAGGTTCACCGGCGGATCCGGGGGTGTGTCCAGGATCATGACATGCTCATCCATCCTGAGGACGTCAGCCATGCTCTCGGCACCGAAATTGAAGCTGAACCCTCGGTCAATCTCGGGGAACCTGTCAATGCACTTCCATTGAGGCCGTTCCTTGAGAACAAACCAGGTGGTGAACAAAGGAGATCCTCTGTAGTCGAATTTCCTCCCCCCGACAGCGGCGAACTTCGGTAGTTTGTCCTCTCCCACTAGTTGGATAAACGTCGGATACGGGCTGAGGTTGCTGATCACTGCCCTCCTGGCCCTGAACTCAGCTTCAGAGTAGATGGCGTCTTTGGAGAGGGCCACCCCTTTGGCTTCGCCGCCCTCCACGATGATCTTTGCTACCGGGCAGCCGGCCAGCAGTTTGCCGCCATGGTGAACGAAGCACCTGGCGAGGGCGTGGGTCAGATTGTGGCTGCCGCCCCGGCTGGTGCCCACACAGGCGATGCCGGCGCCGGCCATCAACGCCGTCATCATCAGAATTATCGTGGAACCGGCGATTCTGCTGGTTATGTCTACCGCCAGTACGATCGGCCAGCCGGCTATGAATATCTTGCTGCGCTCGTCTTCCCACATCTCATTCAGGATCTGAACGCCGGTCATGTACAGCGCGTCCTTGGGGAAGACGGGTACCATGGCGGAGAACAGATCCAGGAGCTTCTGGGCCTCAAGAAAACTCTCGTCCGTCATCGGCTGGAAGAACATCATCTTGAACATTTCCGCGGCAACGCCACTCTCCAGTAGCGGGGCCACCGACTTGGATATGGTGCGGAATGTTTCGGCATCCTTGGCATTCACCCGCTTCCAGACGTCATAGGTCACATTCGGGTCGTACCAGTGCCAGGCGAGCGCCGTACTGTTCTTGAAGGGGGCAAAGTACACTATGGGTCCCGGCATGAGCAGCTCCCAGCCGAACCTGTCCAGGTCTAGGTCAAGGGGAACCGGCCCCACGCCGGGGAACAAGCCATTGGCATGAACGCTCACCATCGCGCCCGGATGCAGCAGTTCCTGGGTGGAACAGAAGGTACCCACTTCGTCCCGCCTTTCCAGGATGAGCACCTTGAGCCCGGCCTTCTGGAGGTAGCAGCCCGCGGTCAGGCCGTTAATCCCTCCACCGATGACTATGACATCATAATCCTGATCAACCTTGGCCATTTCTTCCCCTCCATCTACAATCGCTTCTATTTCGTGGGCGCCGGTCCCGAGCCTCCGCCCAGGCGGTTTGCCAGGTTCAGTGCGCTCCCCGAAGCCATTTCAGTGCCGATTCCTCTCGAGCCGGCATCGGCACCGACCAGCCAGAGTCCGCTCACCGGTGTTGCCAGTTCCGGCCGCAAAGCGCCCACCTGTCCGGGCGTCTGACCTATACCAATAGCCTCTCCCGTTGCGTGGCCGGTGATCTCTGTTGCATCATCCCGGTCGGAGCGCAACTCCCATAGAATCGATTCCTCGAGGCCCGGGAACAGCTCACACACCTTGGCATGTACCCGGTCCAGGATCGCATCGCAGAGTTCAGGCGTGGCGCCAGCTGGGGCCGCCGTCCCCGCCACTACCAGCTGCCTGCCCTCCGGTGCGAGGCTGGGGTCCAGATTCGAAGGCACAGGCATGAAGATATACGGATCATCCGGCGGCCTTCTCTCTTCAACATAGTCGAACACCCGGTCGGGTGGCAGGCTCGGCATGTGGAAGACAACCGGATAGGGTATGACCCGGTGGTCAAGCGCGTACTTCAACGTGACATAGGCATTGGAGTAGCTCATACCTTCGGCCCGGGTGACATACTCCGCGGGGAAATGCTGCCTGCCGGCCAGATCCAGCGTGCGGACGATGCCCGCACTGGAGATGACTACATCGGCGTCATGGCGCCCGGAGGCAGTATCCACTCCCGTCACTTTGCCATTCTCGATACAAATGCGTGCCGCCGTCTCCCCAAAGCGCACTGAGCCTCCATGCCTCCCCAATGCCTGCAGGAAGGATTCAGGAATCCTGCCGCTGCCACCCGCTGGATAGCCAAAACTCGCCTCGTTGAACATGCGCGAGAAACACCAGATGAACTCACCCGCGGAGGCTTGCCGGTATGAGAGGGCGAAGTAGAGCTGGGAAAGGCAGTTCATGAACAGATGGACCATGTCATCGTCGGTGAAGCGTGACACGTAGTCCTGGAGGCACATACCTTCATTCGCCTCCACGCTGCGTCCACTCAGAAGAGAACGCATGAGCCGGAAAGCGCCGACGTAGTTCTTCGCCCGGACACTCAGCTTCCTGGCGACGCCGAACTGGCGCAGCAGTGGTCTGATGTCGAGGCGGAAATCGAACTCCACTCTCCCCATCACGTGACACGCGGGATCGCGGGTTACCCAGGCGAGATTCCCGCCCACCTGGCGGTTGACGCTGCCATGGGGGCCCTTGTTCCCTCTGCTGAACATGTGCACGCCGAAGTCATACTTGAACCCGTCCTTCACCATGGACGCGCAGCGTCCGCCGGAGAACGGGTGCGATTCCATCACGGTGACCTGGTGGCCCTCTTTCGCCAAGAGGGCAGCGACCGCCGCCCCTCCCACTCCGGATCCGATGACCACTATCTTCTTGGCCGTAACCAACTCCTCCCTTCCTTCGGGCAGGGTTGCTCCAGCGCTGTGTCAGAGCCGCTCCGGCTGCAGCCGGTCACGCAGATGCTTTCCTGGCTGCACGGGTGTTAAGACTGCTCTGGTTGCCAGTTGGATTGCCGTAATGCAGGACCACGCACCCGCAGGTGTGTTGACGGCTTCTGTGTTGGAAGTGGGCGGAAATGACGCGGGAAGGCCAGAGGAAGAAACCGTGAAACTAATCTTCCTGTGAGATCAAGGGACCAGTTGCTGCTCATCAGCCACCCCCCTTATGTGTGGTCTTGCGCTGACCTGTGACTGCTATGATGATATGTGTCCGCGGAACTCGCCTGAGATGATACCAGACGGGCAACGGAGGCTGTCAAGCCCTGGCACTCGTTTGCTTCTGGAGAGCGACCGTTCGATCACTGCGCCTTGGACTTGCGATCCCTGGCGGCCCGGCTCAGGCGGCATTCGGCGATGTCGCACCGGTTGCAGCCCGTAGCGGTGTATACACCCAGCATCGAGACGGCGAGAGCCACATATGTCCCCGTGAGCACGTGATCGATGGTGTCGTACCTCGGGACAACGACGTGCAAACCGCCGAATATCCAGGCCAGAACAGGCAGCAGCATTACGAGCACCTGGACAAGAATATCGATATAGCAGGCCAGCCCGCTGAAGGGTTTCGTTTCGTCCTTCTTGAACATGCGCGCCAGGTAACTGTAGCCGAAGGTTGGGCAGTCCACTCCATAGTATTTGCAGTGTCGGCAGACGAAATAGCGTCCCAGGACAATCACGCCCAGCCAGACGGCGACGTACACAGAGAACATGACCGCGGACTTCCCCCACAGTACGTAACCGCCGAGGAAAACGGCTGGATAGAAGAGCAGCGAATTCAGCAGCATCGTCTGGCGCGACCAGAGGACACGGTTCATCTCTTACGCTCCGAATGAATCACCGGATTCTATCTCGTTGCCAAAGGGAAAGACTATGATCCCTCAAACCCCAAGCGCGTGCGGGAGATGATCTCCAGCTTGGCAGCATCGGGGAGGTCATCGAAGTAGGCGCAATAACCAGATACGCGCACTACCAGTTCAGGGTGTTTCCCTGGATGAAGGCGGGCATCTTCGAGCATCTCCGGGTCGAGGACGTTCAGTTGCATCTCCATTCCCCCATAGCCGAAGAAGCCCTTGATCAGACCCACCAGCACATTCATTCCTTCATCGCCAGCCAGAGTAGCGGGGTCGAAGCGAAGGTTCAGGGCGTAGCCGTTGGGCGAGAGTCTGGAGTCAACACAGGCTACTGACTTAAGCAGTGCGGTGGGGCCTGAACGATCTCTCCCGTTGGCTGGACCCAGGCTGGCGGCAAAAGGTTCGCCAGCTCTTCTGCCGCTGGGCAGAGCACCGACTTTCTTGCCGAAGGCGATATGGCAGGTTACGGAATAGAAGCCCGATACGTACTGGCCTCCACGTGTGTTGACGTGCTTGACCAGAGCATCATGAAAGATGCGCGCTACCAGGTCAGCGTAGCGGTCCGGCGATTGGTGGTCATTGCCGTACTTCGGAGCTTGGGACAGCTCAGCATGGATTTCGGGAGCGGTGGCGAAATCTGTGGGCAAAGCCCTCATTACCTGGGGCATAGTATACTTGCGGCGCTGGAACACCACATAATCGAGGGCAGCCAGTGAGTCGGCGACATCGGCTACACCCACTCCCTGGATTCCGCTTGAGTTGTAGAGCGCTCCCCCATCTGTGACATCCTTGCCTGATTCCAGGCAGCCGTCCACCAGCATGGAAGAAAGAGGTGTGGGATGATAGTCACGGTTTCCTTTCTCGACAACTTGTAGATCGGAAACCATGCGAGCCACCATGTATTCTACCTGAGCGTGGAACGCACCCAACACCTGTTCCATGGAGGCGAAAGATGCCGGCTCTGGCGTAGCTATGCCTATCCTGCGGCGCCTCTTGAACCGCCTGCCCTGATTGAGTGCCAACTCCAGACATAGCGGCAGATTAAAGAGACCGGCATCCGTAGAGAAGAAGCTCTTCCCAGGTAACGCCAGTTCCACGCAGCCCACAACCGCGTAATCGCGCGCCTCCTCCAGAGGGTAATTATGTGCTTTGAGGGAAGCAATGGCGGCTTCATCACCGAATAGCGCCGGAACTGCATAGCCTTTTCTGGCCACTTCTGCCACCCGCTTCAGGTACTCCTGCGGGGAGCCCGCATGGACACGCGCCTGGTAATTGGGGTCTCTCAAGCCGGCTTGCTCCATGACGTCGAGGAAGACGTAAGTAAGGTCGTTGACGGCATCCTTCCCATTGCGGTCCATGCCTCCCACTATGGCCGCCTGCACCACCAGGTAGCCACCGTGATACTGACTTACCTTCTCCGAAAGGAGAAAAACGTGCTCAGTGCATTTCGCGGAGAAGCAAAGCAGAAGCTCACGGGCTACATCTCTAGAGATTCGGCCCTGCTCCAGGTCTCTTTTGTAGTAAGGATAGAGATACTGGTCCATCCTGCCAAAGGAGATAGCGGAGTTGAGTCCCTCCAGGTTCACCGCCATGTGGGTCAACCACAGCGACTGCAATGCCTCGTGGAATGTCTCTGCAGGACCGTAGGGTACTTTGTGGCAGATGAGAGCTATCTCCTTCAGCTCGACAGCGCGGACTGGGTCCTTCTCTTCGGCGGCCAGGCGCTCGGCTTCCTGTGCGAAGCGATGGGCGAAGTCGGCCAGTCCTTCGCAGGCGATGCGCGTCGCCTGATACAGGTCACCTTGCTTGCCTTCGATGCTCTCCAGGTATCCCTTCACACCCAGCTTGAGCATCTTCTCATAGTTGGGGAGGAAGTGCCCGATGCCGCCTGCCTCGTTGATGAGGTAGTATGTAGCGTCCAACTGTTCCAGCGCGAAGCGCAGAAATTGTCTGTAGTGTGGTGAGTAAGCTCTAAAGGGCATGTTGCGTAGAAGCCAATACGGATAGACCTGTAGCAAGAGCTTGATGCGCTCTCGCCAGGCCATACGCAGCGGGTTGGTCTTTCTCCTGTCTATCCAGAGCAATTCGGTGCTCATGAAGATGCCGGCGAGTTCCGGGTGGATGAGGGCGGAGACACGATGGCTGCCCATATTGCCCACAATCAGCTCGTCGGGGAAGATTCTCACCGATTTATGCCCTAGAAGATGCCGCAAAGCCTTGGCTCTGCGAATAATCGTGGGCTCTTTTGGGTTGTCGTGGCGCTTGAAGTAGTCGGTGATGAGGACGGCACGCTCCGGACACAAGTTCACATGCGTGGAAAAGAGCTCTCGTTTTATGCGGCTGAAGCGCTGAGAGATTTCTGTCGTCCCGGAAGTGCTGACAGACTGTGCCACGTCCCTACCCCAACCTCAAAGGACTTCGTGCGAGCTATTGTATCATGGTTTGCACTTGTGTGGTGAGCCGGGCGGGATTCGAGTTTGCCTGAAGAGGCTGACCTGCTCCGGGAATGGTGCTGATACGACGTTCAAGAGGAAGTCGGCGGGTTCCACTTTGACCTACCCGGGTCGCATCCGTCCGATGCCCGCGGAGAAAGGAGGTATTGACATTGCCGTCGACCGCAACCTAAGATGCATTTGACTGACTGAGTCCGGCAGATGGGGGCCTCGTCGGCACCCGTCCTTGGAGGTGGCCATGCCAGCCGACCTGTGGGTGCTCTACCCGCTGATGTTGAGAAGCCGACTCTTTGAAGAGGCCATCGCCAAGCTGTGGCATGAGGGGCTGATCTCCGGAGAAATGCATCTTGGCACAGGCGAAGAGGCGATCATCGCCGGCGTCGTCTCCCAGCTTCGTGACGGCGACGCCATGGCCCTGGACCATCGCGGCACGGCGGCGCTGCTGATGCGCGGCCTGGACCCGGTGCCCGCCCTTCGCGAGCTGCTGGGCCGCCCGGATGGGTTGTGTGGAGGCATGGGCGGACACATGCACCTGTTATCCAAAGAACACCTGGCTGCCTCTTCGGGCATCGTGGGAGCAGCCGGACCAACAGCCGCCGGGTTTGCCCTGGCGGCTAATCACCTGCGTCCCGGCTCAATCTCCGTGGCTTTCTTCGGGGACGGGGCCATGAACCAGGGCATGCTGATGGAGTCAATGAACCTGGCTGCTGCCTGGAAGCTGCCGGTACTGTTCGTCTGCAAAGATGACGGCTGGGCCATTACCACCAAGTCAGAAGAGATGACCGGCGGCAGTTTGAATGAACGAGCGCGCGGGCTTGGCGTACCTCCCGTCGAGGCTGACGGGCTGGACGTGGCCGCGGTATGGCAGGCTGCTGAAGGGGCCATCCAGCGCGCCCGCTCCGGCCAGGGACCGACCTTCCTTCATCTCCGCTGCGTGCATCTCGAAGGCCACTTCCTCGGGTTTCAGTTGATCAGAGCGGTGCGCGAGCCCCTCAAGGAGATGCCGGAAGTAGCCTTCCCTCTCACGAAGTCGTTTTTGCATCCTAGTGGCGCTGGTCTGGGTGAACGCCTGGCTGGGGTGAAGGCCGTCATGGCGAAGATCCTCGCCACTCTCCGCGATCCGCGGCGCGACCCGGCCAATGACCCGGTGAAGCGCGCCCGTGCCGGCCTTCAGTCGGACGCGGCGCGACTCCAGGAATTGGAGGACCGGATTGAGAAGGACGTGGGCTTGGCGCTGGAGGCCGCCCTGGCGGAGACCTCGCAATGAGAGAAATGTTCTTCACCCAGGCCGTTGATGACGCCCTGGCGCAGGCCATGGCCGATGATCGGCGCATCGTCGTCTTTGGCGAGGACATACCGCTGCTGCGGCGCGACCTTTTGGTGCGTTTCGGACCCAAGCGCGTCCTCGGCGCTCCCATCAGCGAGAGCGCCTTTGTCGGTGCCGGAGTGGCCGCAGCTATGGCGGGTTTGCGGCCGGTGGTCGAACTCTACATGGTTGACTTCGTTGGTGTCGCCATGGATGCCCTGCTCAATCACGCGGCGAAGCTGGAGGCATTCTCTGGCGGCAAATGGAAGGCGCCGGTGGTGGTGCGCGCGCCGTGCAGCGGCGGATATGGCGACGGCGGCCAGCACGAGCAGTCCCTGTGGGGCTGGCTGGCGCATATTCCGGGCCTGACCGTCATTGTGCCCAGCACACCCGCTGATGCCGGCGGCCTGATGCTGGCTTCCTTGCAGCACGATGGGCCGACGGTCTTTCTGGAACCAAAGCTGCTTTCGGAGAGCTGTCTGAAGTTCCTGGGATCGGGAGGACGGAAGACCGTGCAGTATGACGTGCCCGCTGAAGGAGCGCGGGGTGAAGTTCCCCAGAAGTGGGAACCTCTTCCCATCGGCAAGGCGGTTCTTCGCCGCACGGGCAAGGATGTCAGCATCGTGAGCGTTGGTGTGGGGGTCCATCGGGCCCTGGGGGCGGTGGAGGTCCTGCAGAAGGAAGGGATCTCGGCGGACGTCCTGGACTTGAGGACTGTTGCCCCGCTGGATATGCGGAGCCTCTGCGAGACCGCAGGCAAGACGGGCCACGTGCTGGTGGTTGACGAGGACTACGAGGGTTTCGGCCTGTCTGGCGAAGTGGCGGCGATCCTGGCAGAGAAAGGCGTGTCGGTCAAGTACCGGCGCGTCTGCACCCGCGGCACGATTCCGTACGCACGCAACCTCGAGGATGAGGCTTTGCCCAACATTGGCCGCATCTGTGCCAGCGCCAAGGAACTCGTGGGGACCTCATCGAAATAGATGGCTCTCGCCGAAAGAAGCTGCAATGGCCATGCCTTTATGCCAGCGGCAGATTCGACTGGGCCTTCGTCCTCTCGTCGTGGAGCCGGACCGCCGGGGAGACGATCTCGTTCCCCAGCACCTGCACCAGCCGGCACGAGGAGAACCCTTGGCTCTTCGCATCGTATTCCTTGGTCCAGGCGTCAATCTGATCCCGGTCCTTCTCCTCGTAGGGATACCGCAGACGAATTGGCTTCATCTTGATCCGGTGCGGTTTGGGTGTGAGCCGTGCCCGGTAGCAGTTCTGCTTGGCGCACAGGTCTGCGTAGAGGCGATCCGCATTGAAGCTGCGCAACAGGTTCTTGGATTCCCGTGATCTTGGATCCATGGCTAGTATGCCGAGGATGAGCCTGATGCCGCTGTGTGTCTCATATACTCGGATCCCGAGTCCCTTCAGGTCAGACTTCTGGAATCGCTTGGCGAGAAACTGGAGGATGGCCTGTTTTCTCTGTTCGCGCGAACGGGGGCGCCCGAAGATCTGCCATATGCGTAAGACGGGCTCATCGATATCCACGAAGACAAAGGACGTTGTATTCAGGACTTCCGCTCCGTAGCGGTTTCTGGTGATGACGTCCTGGTCTCCCAGCCACTGGAGCGGCTCTTCTCGAATGTCTCCTTCGTAGTCGAGGCCTTTGCCTTTACCTTTGTCCATCCCGGCGATGCGCCGTTTGACGGCTTCAAGACGCCTTTGGCCATCGGCGACTGCATCGGTCTCGGAGTAGTTCGAGCCGCCGAAACAGGAAATCGACTTCTCGGTCCCATCGATCAGGAACGTGGTCTCCGCAACGCGCCAGAACTTGAACACTCTCATGCTTCGCTCAGACTCAACGTTCGAATCGAGCAGAGTATACAATACGAGCGCGGCTTGAACCAATCAGGATGGCTGAAGGTCAGACTTGCTCTGAGATGTCCCTAGGTTGTTTATTCTCCCCCCAAGAGTGGGGCCAATGGTCTGGCACCGCGTTCAGGAGGAAGCCGTTGGGTCCCGTTTCGCTCAATCCCTGCTACATCTGCCGGATATTTACGGAGAATGGAGCGGGGCCTTGACAAGGATTCTGGTTTCGGCCTAGCATGGGATATCCTCACTTCCGTCCCTCACGATACGAGCGCTCACTGAGCTAGTCTGTCGGGCCAGTTGATGCCGCGTGGTAGCGGTCATAGGAAGAAGACCGTGAGGTGGAGTACCGTCCTTGCTGTGCCTCTTCTGATGTTGACTCTGGTGGAGAGCCTTGTCCTGGACGCAGCGTGTACGTTCATGCCCCGCTATAGCGGTGTCGGCGGACACTCGTTGGCTGTAGACCGTTCAGGAAACCCAGCGATAGCGTATCACGAAATCAGAGGCCGTGACCTGAAATACGCCCACTGGGACGGAAAGAGGTGGAGATTCGAGACAGTTGACGAGACTGGCATCGTCGGCCTGTATCCTTCCTTGGCTTTCGATACCTCAGGCAATCCTACCATAGCCTACTCCGATATCACCGCCGGATCGATACTGAAGTTTGCCCGCTGGGATGGAGAGAGATGGGTTCTGGAGACGATCGACAGTGGTTTCTATTCCTCCTTGGCCTTTGATGACTCAGCAAATCCAGCCATAGCCTACTGCAGTCGCAGAGAGACTAGCAGCGACAACATTGAGCTGAGGTGTGCCCGCTGGAATGGGGCAAGCTGGATTTTGCAGACCGTGGATAGTGTTGGCCGCCATGGGTGGGACTTATCTCTTGCCTTCGACACGTCAGGAAATCCCGGCATAAGCTATCTCTCTACCAGTGGCCTGAAGCTAGCCAGATGGGACGGCTCGAACTGGGCGTTGGAGACGGTTGTCAGAGGTGAAGCTGGTATGGACACGTGTTTGGCTTTCGACAGTATGGGCAACCCTGCCGTAACCCATGTCCTCGGAAGCTCCAGTCTGAGGTTTGCCCAATGGAACGGCACGAACTGGGTTCTGGAGACAGTGGACAACGATGTTACCAGCGGGAACACTTCCCTTGGATTCGATCGGTCAGGGGACCCCGCCATCAGCTACGATGGAATCTACAGTGGATTGAGACTCGCTCGACGGAGCGACACCAACTGGCTTCTGGAGACGGTCGACACCGTCATCGAAGTCGGCAACACATCTCTAGCATTCGACAGCGCAGGGAATCCGGTCATCGCGTACTCCGATATCACAGATTACAGCCATGACCTGAAACTTGCCCGCTGGGACGACTCAACCTGGATCGTCCAGATTGTCGATAAGGGCTAACAGAATCAGGGATAGTGTGCTGCATTGTCCCCACCATACGGAGGCACCGAAGATCGGCACGGCTGGAGCTCAGAAGAGAAGGAACCTGAAACCGCTCCTGATTGGAGTGGCGACCTTCGCTGTGGTAATTGCAGGCATTCTGACAGCAATGCTGATTCTGAGTCACTGCACCGGCTCAGATGACACACGAGTCTTCGTCAAGAGGATTTCGACTGGACAGCAAGTGAGGGTCAGTGGAGGTAGTTTCAAGACAATCGCCTTTACCGATTTCGCGTTTTTCGTCAAATTCAATGGCACTGTTGCATCGGGAGACGGGGTGAACACGCTTCAAACCCACATTCGGACGGGGGACATCCTGTGTGATGGGCTAGCGACAGTCCAAGTCTTTGCTCAAGAGGGAACCCTAGAGGAATTCCATCGGCAGCGATTCGACTACTTCTCCTTCCCGGAGTCTAACCCCAGCAATGAACTGAGTATGGAGCTGGAGATCCTGGACCACGCGCGAATCCTGGTTTCCTCCACCAGCGGTAATTTCCCAGCGGCAAGTCAGATTGTGCTCATCTTGCGCTGGGGGGAGAACCTTGGTTATGTTGCAAGGTTATTCACCGCCTCTAGCCCACCCTGAAGGCTCACGGGACATGCGAGGCTACCGATGAGGCTTGGTACTCGCCTTAGGGGCGCGGGCCAAGGTGATCCATGGTGAAGGTCAGAGAAGAAAGACGATGGGATCAAAACTGCTCGCTCTAGTCTTGATTGGGATATTGGGGCTCTGCGGCTTGTCCACTCTCGGTTGCAGTGTTCCTGTGGAAATCGTGCCTTGGGGAGTGGGGTTGGCCTTCGACGGCTCTGGAAATCCGGTGATAGCTTATGTGACGTCGAGGGAAGATGATCTGAAATGCGCTCAATGGAACGGCTCTGCCTGGGTTCAAACGACGGTGGACAGCAACAGTCCCTACTGCCATCCTTCCTTGGCCATCGACGGTTCAGGCAATCCTGCCATAAGCTACGGCGAGCGGACACTGCGATTCGCCCGTTGGAGCGGCAGCGAGTGGATTAAGGAGAGGGTCGATGACGGGAGCAACCGTTCCTTGGCCTTCGACGGTTCCGGAAACCCGGCTATAGTCTATTGTTGCGGTGGCTCGGCCCTCAAACTAGCCCGGTGGGACGATGCCCACTGGGTTTACGAGACAGTGTGTGCCTCTTGTGACGGCAGCTTGGGGTTCGATGGTTCCGCCAATCCTGCGATAGCCTACGCTTCCGACAATAGCGTGATATTGGCCCGCTGGGATGGCACTGCCTGGGCCCAGGAGACTGTGGTGACTGTGGAGAGTGAGTATCCCAACGTGTACTGTCTTTGTCTGGCAGTCAGTGGTTCGGGCAAGCCCGGCGTAGCCTACGTCGACTACCGAGCGGGGCTTCCGCGATACCCTGAGAACCGCGTGCTGAGATTCGCCGGCTGGGACGGTACCGACTGGGTGGCACAGACAGTGATGGATAGCGAGTTCGGTGACCGAGCTTCCCTGGCCTTCGACCCTAAGGGAAACCCTGCCATAGCCATGACCAACACCGCTGGGCCTCTCAAAGTGGAGTTGGCGCGCTGGGACGGCAACAGGTGGGCCCGGAACACGGTGGATGCGGGGGAGGCAAAGTGCCTGGCGTTCGACGCGACGGGAAACCCGGCCATTGTCTATGAGTATGGCTCCGTACTCAAACTGGCCCGGTGGGACGGCGTCACGTGGGCCCAGGAAACGGTTGTGGAAGCCCGAACTTGCCGGTTCCACTTCTGGGGTTTCTATACAATAGCTATAGTAGTTCCTGTGCTGCTACTGCTTCTCGTGGGAGGTGGATTCTACGCCGCTCATTCTCGGCTGGTTCTTGGGGTAGGGATGCTCGCCATTGTTGTAGGCCTGGCTTCAGGAATAGGATTCGCCATCTACGCGAATGAGACTCCCACCCCCATGATCCAAGGGTTCGACCCCACTTTCGGTCTTACGGTGCTGGGGTCGCTAGCCGTGTCATTCCTTTGTATTTGTGCAGGTGTTCTGGTGTTGGTCAGGCTCTGGCTGGTTCGGCGAAGGGCAGAGAGACCTGCGTCTCGGGGCTGAGTGGCGACTCGCTAGGGGAGACTTCAAGCGTCCGCGGAATCACAGGCCGCGCCGACCGGCAGGTCAGGTCAGCTCCCTGACACTCACGCTGCCACCCCTTTGGTCGTGAGCACGCTCGTTCTGTTATAATGGCCTCACCACCATGAACAAGCCGCCTGACAAGATGCTGACCGTGGGCGAGATCAACAGCACTTTTGCTGAGAAGGGCATCCATGTCCAGTTGCCCCTGCCATCCACCTTCCTGGTCAGAAACCTCCAGATCCTGGAGCGCAAGAAGATACCGGAAGGTGTGGCCCTTCTTCTGAGCATCAAGTTTGTCAATGATAAGGGCGAGGAAGTCTCCGATCTGTTCCACTGCGAGGGCAAGCTGGAGTCGGAAGAGAGGAAGAGAGCGGCAGCGAGAGAGATCGAGACGCCGCCGCTAGCTGCGCACCTGCCCCTGCGGTCGCAAGAGGGATTTGAAAGCGACGAAGCTGCCCGGGCCTACTTGAGAGAGGCTTTCACCCATCTGCTGCACGACAAGGCTTATGCAGAGGCTGAGCGGGCCGATGTCGAGCTGTTCTTCCAGAAAGAAGGACGTGGCTTTTTCATGGAACTGGCCGAGCGCTGCAATGAAGAGGCCCTCTCCAAAGCCAACAAGCTGGTCGGGCTGCGGGAGAAGAACGGCGTCGACCACGACTATGGGCTGGTGATGCCGGCTTTTCAGGATACCCTGGGAGTGCCACTCCTGGTGCAGGAGCGCTGGGTGCAGCGGAACCAGGAGTATCTGGCCATCAACAGGATCGGAGTCTATGCTGTGGACAACTGGAACCCCAACCTGATCTACGCTTTTTCGGTGCACCCTGGTCAGAAGGACCTGAAGAGGTACTTCATGATGACAGGATCGAAGTGGGAGCTGGTTCGCAGCCGCTACGTCCTGCACAGGCCGAGGAAGAAAGCTCCCGGCACCGATTACCCGGTGTGACCAGCATCACATATGAGCGCAGTGGGGCCTGTGCTAAAATCTACTTGTGCATTTGTGGAGTGTTTGGGTGATGGAGAAGTGCACGATGACAGCAGTCGCGCCGGAGTGCAGGCATCTTGCTTGTCCGGGTATTCTCTCCGAGTGAACTGAACGCCTCCGACTGTTGTTCTTCCCCATCTATGGGGTTCTCTGGAGTGTGAAACATGGTGTCCATGGGGCCGGAAAGACTGACTGAACAGGCGCAAGAGGCGCTGGCCGCTTCGCAGGAACTGGTCCGGCGGTATCACCACAGCCAGTGGGACGTTGAGCACATCCTGATGGCACTGCTGGAGCAGAAAGACAGCCTGGCGAGCGAGATCCTGAAGGGCTTGGGTGTCAGCGATCAGTTGGTGAAACAGCAGGTAGAACTGGTCCTCGAGAAAGTGCCCAAGGTTACCCGTGAGGGGGCGCAGATATACATTACACCTCGTATAACAAGCGTTTTCAACTCCGCGGCAGCCGAGGCAGACAGACTGAAAGACGAGTTCGTCGGCGTTGAGCACATCTTGATTGCCATTGCCGGTGAACAGCAGGGAGACGCTGCCCGGATCCTTCGTTCGAACGGCGTTGACCAGGAGAGCGTCTATCGAGCTTTGCGGAATATCCGAGGAGGCCACAGGGTTATGGACAGGCAAGCTGAAAGCAAGTATCGGAGTTTGGAGAAGTACGGGATCGATCTTACTGAACTGGCCAGAAACGGCAAGCTGGACCCGGTCATTGGGCGCGATGACGAGATTCGCCGGGTGATGCAGATTCTAACGCGGCGCACCAAGAACAACCCCATCATCATTGGTGAGGCGGGCGTGGGAAAGACGGCCATCGCCGAGGGACTGGCGGAGAAGATTGTGGCCGATGACGTTCCCGATTCGCTCAAGAACAAGAAAATGATCGCGCTGAATATGACGTCACTGGTGGCCGGCAGCAAGTTTAGGGGCGAGTTCGAAGACAGGCTCAAGGCAGTCATCGACGAAGTCCGCCAGTCGCAGGGTGAGATCATCATGTTCATTGACGAGTTCCACACGGTGGTCGGCGCGGGAGCGGCTGAGGGTGCTATTGATGCCAGCAACATTCTCAAGCCGGCACTAGCGCGCGGTGAGATGCAGTGCATAGGCGCCACCACGCTCGATGAGTATCGCAAGCATATCGAGAAGGACAAGGCTCTGGAGCGCCGGCTCCAGCCGGTCTTCATCGACCAGCCCAGCGTGGAGGCCACGGTGCAGATGCTTCGCGGGTTGAAGCCCAGGTACGAGGCGCACCACAAGATCGAGATCGCCGATTCGGCGCTGGAGGCGGCGGCTAAGCTTTCACACCGCTATATCACCGACCGGTTCCTTCCGGACAAGGCCATCGACTTGATCGATGAGGCGGCCAGCAAGCTGCGCATCGACCTGGAGAGCGCTCCTCCGGGAGTCAAGAAGTTGGAGCAGGAAGCCAAACGCCTGGCCAATGAGGAGGAATCGGCCTCGCAACGCGGCGACTATCAGCGCGCTGCGGAACTGAAGGCGGAGATGCTGCGCATGGATGAGGAGTACAAGGCGGCCAAGAACGCTTGGCTGAGCGAGAAGAAGATCGACCGCGTGGTGGACGAGAACGACATCGCCGAGCTTGTCGCCAAGTGGACGGGAATACCGGTCACCCGAATGCTGGAGAGCGAGTCGAAGAAGCTGGTTAACATGGAAGAAGAACTCCACAAGCGGATAGTGAATCAAGAGAAGGCTGTTGTCGCCGTCTCCGAAGCCATCCGGCGGGCCCGAGCGGGCCTGAAAGACCCGAAGCGACCCATTGGTAGTTTCATGTTCCTGGGACCCACCGGGGTGGGCAAGACGGAGTTGGCGCGGGCGCTGGCGGCGTTCCTGTTCGATGATGAGAACGCCCTGGTGCGCGTAGACATGTCGGAGTACATGGAGAAGCACACAGTCTCGAGGCTGATTGGGGCTCCACCTGGATATATTGGCTATGACGAGGGCGGCCAGCTTACTGAACTGGTGCGGCGCCGGCCCTTCCGGGTCATTCTCTTCGATGAGATCGAGAAGGCCCATCCCGATGTGTTCAACATCCTGCTGCAGATTCTGGAGGACGGTCGACTGACCGATGGGCATGGCCGGATGGTAGACTTCAAGAACGTAGTTGTCATAATGACGAGCAACCTGGGCACACAGGAGATCCAGAAGCAGAGCATCGGCTTCCGCCAGGAGAAGGAGCTCGATCAGGAGAAGCTGCGGCAGACGATCAAGAATGCTTTGAAGCAAGCCTTCCGCCCGGAGCTGATCAACAGGATCGACGAGATAATCATCTTTGACTCACTGAATCAGCAGCAACTGCGGCAGGTTGTTGACTTGCTGATTGAGGAAGTGAAGAAGCGGCTCTCGGAGCACAAGATAGCGGTGGAACTGACTGATGCGGCCAAGGCCTGGCTCCTGAAGGAGGGCTACGATCCCGCCTACGGTGCGAGGCCTTTGCGGCGGGCCATACAGCGCTATGTGGAGAATCCGATCTCAAAGGGCATGCTGGATGGGGAGTATGTGGAGGGGAACACCATACTGGTCGATGCCAAGGCTGAAGGCCTGACCTTTGCCAAGAAGTAATCGATGAAGGTACTCCTACAGCGAGTCAGCCAGGCTTCCGTGAGTGTGGATGGAGAGGTGGTGGGGCGAACCGGCCTGGGGCTGGTGGGGTTGGTGGGGGTGGCGCAGGGGGACTCAGAGGAAGACGCGCGCTACCTGGTTGAGAAGACAGTCAACCTGCGCATCTTCCCTGATGAGGCGGGCAAGTTCAATCGCTCTCTGGTGGATGTGGGTGGGGAGTTGCTGCTGGTGAGCCAGTTCACCCTCATAGCGGACACGCGCAAGGGGCGGCGCCCCAGTTTCATCGAGGCTGCCGGACCGGCGGAGGCCGAGGCTCTGTTCAATAGATTCGTGGACCTGGCGCGAGCCACAGGCCTGAAGGTGGAGACTGGTCGGTTCCAGCAGCATATGCTGGTTGAAATCCATAACGATGGACCGGTCACCATTCTCCTGGACAGCAAGGCGAGGTAGGCACTTCTGGCTGGCTGATGCCGATCGTTGGTGGGCGTCAGGTCCGCGACGTGGCCTGCCGGTCTGATGCGGTGAATACCCCCGATTCCTGTAGGGTGGGTGGAGCAGAGCGAAACCCACCGGCAATAGTGTCAACGCTCGCTCTCAACCCCCTAGCCCCCACTTCACCTAGCCTGTCATTCCCGCGGAGGCGGGAATCCAGAGCTTCGGCCCACAGAACTGGAGCGCTAGCGAAACGAAGCCCGCTAGGACTTTCTCCCCTTCGGTTCCTTCAACCCCCTGGCCCCCACTCTTGGGGGGAGATTAAGGGAATTGGGGGACACCCCAAAACCCCTGGCAGGAGCCTCTCCTGCACTTCTCTCACGTCATTCCCGCGGAGGCGGGAATCCAGATGCGGGGCTGGCAGTGCAGGGCGGAACCCACTGGCCTTTCCTCAAGTTTCGTTACAGCTCCTTGGCCCCAATTTCGGATTTGGGATTTGGATTCTTGACGTTTGGGGACACCCCCAAACCCCCGGCGGGAAGCATCCCGCACCTCTTTTCGAACAGGCTCCGTGCAATCTCCCCTCTCTTTATGGGAGAGGGGATGGGTGAGGCTGAAACGCTCTCGCACCACAGAGGGGGCTTCTTCTGCACTCCTCTTGCGGTGGGCATCAGATCCGCGAACTGACCCGCTGGTCTGATTCGGACAAGACCTCCGAGACCTTCCCAAAGCTGTCTCAACGTAGGTAGCTGAATCCGTGGTTCGCCGCGGAAATGATAATCCCCAGCCGAGTGCTCGGCTGGGGATTGTTTGCAGTGGAGAATGGCGGGAGTTTATTCCGGCTCGGCTTTCGGCTCTGAATCAGCTTCAGTCTCGGTCTCTGCCTCAGCCTCATCCTCGGCATCTATCTTGGCCTCGTCCTCAATGGCACGCTCCAACTCGGCCACAATCTCGGCGTCAGGCTCAACTAGAGTCAGTGGTTCTTCAGTTCTGGTAGCCAAGGCCAACCCGGCGTCCACAATCTGAATCGTCAGTTCCTTCCGGGGTGGCTTTGTTGACTCCAGTTCCTCCGGACTGAGGCATTGCGCGGGAATCAATCTCCCAATGATCACGTTCTCTTTCAGGCCCACGAGCCTGTCCGTCTTGCCGTTGATGGCTGCCTCTGTCAGTACCCTGGTGGTCTCTTGGAAAGAAGCTGCTGCCAACCAGCTTTCGGCGTTCAGTGAGGCCTTGGTTATCCCCAGCAGTGCCGTCTGAGCGGTGGCGGCCTCGCCTCCCTCGGCGACCACCCTGGCGTTGGTCTCCTCAAAGGTGAAGCGGTCTACTAGGTCGCCAGGAAGCAATTCGGTGTCTCCTGAATCGTCCACTCTGACCTTCTGGAGCATGCGGCGCGCTATGACCTCAATGTGCTTGTCGTGAATGCTCACACCCTGAGAGCGGTAGACCTTCTGTATTTCGTCCACCAGGTAGCGCTGGATCGCTTCACGCCCTTTGATCCGCAAAATGTCTTGGGGATTGACGTGACCGTCGGTGAGTTGGTCGCCGGCCTTTACGTGCGCGCCTTTCTCAATGCGGATATTCGCTGTAAAGGGAACAGCGTATTCCTCTTCCTCTCTCTCTTCGTAGCTGATGACAAGGTTCTTCCCTTCAATGCTCACTGTGCCGGTGACTGGCGCCAGCAGAACGGGTGTTGTAGCGGCTGATTCCTTCTCCTTGTCTTTGCCCTTGCCCTTTCCCTTGGCTGTTGCTGATGCAACCTTGGTGGCCAGAATAGCGCCTACTTCTACCCTGTCGCCGTCGCGTACCAGCACTTCAGCCTTCGGCGGAAGGGGATACTCGTTGCGATAGGACTCGGAGTTGGTGATCCTGATCCGGTAGCCCTCGTCCGCTGATATGATCTCAGCGGTGCCGGCTATCTCGGAAAGGACAGCTTGCCCCTTGGGTATTCTGGCCTCAAAGAGTTCTTCGACTCGAGGCAAGCCGGTCGTGATATCCAGGCCCTGTACACCGCCTGTGTGGAACGTCCGCAGAGTGAGCTGTGTTCCTGGCTCTCCAATGCTCTGGGCGGCAATGATACCGACCGTGGTGCGCAGATCAACCAGACGACCTTTGGATAAGTCCTGGCCGTAGCAGGCTTGACATACTCCCTGCCTCGATTGGCAGGTCAGAGGTGATCTTACATAAACCTTATCTACGCCTGCGGCTACGATCTGTTTTACCTTCTCCTCGTCTATTTCCTTATTCTGGTCTACGATCGTCTTGCGACTCTTAGGATGGACTACCTTGGCTGCTGCCAGGCGCCACATGATGCGTTCGGCTAAAGACGGCAGGAAGCTGTCCTTGGATTCTGTGCACCAGATACCTGACGTTGTGCCGCAGTCCTCTTCAAGGACTATCATGTCCTGAACGACGTCAACGAGTCGTCTGGTGAGGTAACCGGCGTCAGATGTTCTCAGGGCGGTATCCGCCAGACCCTTGCGGGCTCCGTGGGTGGAGATGAAGTACTCCAGCACAGTGAGACCTTCGTTAAAGCTCGATCGAATGGGGAACTCAATGATCTTACCTGAGGGGTCAGTCATCAAACCGCGCATGCCGGCCATCTGCCTTATCTGGGAGATGTTACCTTTGGCACCGGATGTGGCCATCATGTAGACGCTACCGAAGCGGTCCAGCGACTGGGACACCAGATCGGTGACCTTGTCCGTGGCCTTCGTCCATTCATCCACAATGCCGGTGTAGAGTTCGTCGTCGGTAATCAACCCGCGATAGTGCTGGCCTTCGATCTTGGCTACGATCTTCTCAGCCTCCTTGATAACTTGGTTCTTTCCTTCCGGGACCTTCACGTCATTGACGCTGATCGTGATGCCGGATCTGGTGGCATAGATGAACCCCAGGTGCTTGGTCTTGTCGACCATCGCGGCGGTGGCTTCGCTCCCACAGAGCTTCAAGCAGCGCGCGATGAGTTTCTTCAGCATGCTCTTGTCCACGGTCTCATTGACGAAACCCATTTCCTTGGGCAATACGGAGTTGAAGATTATGCGGCCCACCGTGGTCTTCAATCGTTCGCCGCTTTCTGGGACTCTCACATCGATCTCGGCGCCGAGGGCTATCATGTCGAGGTTGTAGACCAGTTCCGCCTCCGCGAATGAGCCGAATACTTGGCCCTCGCCCTTTGATCCGCTCTTCAGCGATGTCAAGTAGTAGCAACCGAGAACCATGTCCAGGGTGGGAGCTACAACCGGCTCGCCATTGCTGGGCAGTACCATGTTGTGCGTGCTAAGCATCGCTTTCCTGGCTTCCATGACCGCGGCTTTGGAGAGCGGGACGTGGACGGCCATCTGGTCGCCATCGAAGTCGGCGTTGAAAGCCGTGCATACCAGTGGGTGAAGCTGAATGGCGCTTCCTTCTATCAACACAGACTCAAAGGCTTGGATGCTCATTCGGTGCAGCGTTGGTGCCCGGTTAAGCAGCACCGGCCTCTCCTTCACCACTTCTTCCAGGATGCCCCATATCTCCGGTCTGGCTCTCTCCACCATCCTCTTGGCGCTCTTAATGTTGGTGGCGATGCCTTGCTGGACCAGGCGGTACATCAGGAAGGGCTTGAACAGCTCCAGTGCCATGCGCTTGGGCAATCCGCACTGATGGAGCTCCAAATCTGGTCCAACCACGATGACCGAGCGTCCGCTGTAGTCGACTCGTTTGCCCAAGAGGTTCTGCCGGAACCGTCCCTGCTTGCCGCGAAGGACGTCTGATCGTGACTGCAAAGGCCTGTTGCCGACCCCAGTTATGGCTCTGCGCTGCCGGCCGTTGTCGATGAGAGAGTCCACTGCTTCCTGCAGCATTCTCTTCTCGTTGTGAATGATGATCTCCGGGGCGCCAACGTCAAGCAACCTTCTGAGGCGGTTGTTGCGGTTGATCACCCGTCGGTACAAGTCGTTGAGGTCGCTGGTGGCAAATCGTCTGCCATCCAGTTGCACGATCGGTCTGAGGTCGGGCGGCAGAACAGGAAGGACGGTGATTATCATCCACTCCGGCTTGTTGCCGCTGCGCCGGAAGGCCTCTACGACCTGCAGTCTCTTGATGGCTTTCTTGCGCCGTTGTCCGGAAGCCGAGTTGATCTCTTCGTGAAGCTTGGCGTGAAGCTCGTCCAGTTTCTGCTTCTGCAGTGTCGTCAGGATAGCCTGAGCCCCAGTGTCCGCTTCGAAGACGTGCCCGTACTTGTTCCTCATTTCCCGATACCGGCTGTCGGTGAGGAGCTTGAACGGATATAGGTCTTCCACGTCGGTGATCTTGTCTTCGACCTCTTTCTCCAGCGTCATCCGGTCTTCCACACTGAAGTCTTCTCTCTCGGCCAACTTCTCGCGCTCTTGCTTGAGTTCGGCAAGCAGTTGTTCCTTGGCGGCCTCATTGATCTTTATGATCATGTACTGCGCGAAGTAGATCACACGTTCCAGACTGCGTGGAGACAGGTCGAGCAACAAACCGATGCGGCTGGGGATTCCCTTTACGAACCAACTGTGAGCCACGGGTGCCGCCAGGTCAACATGGCCCATGCGCTCACGTCGAACCTTTGACAGCGTCACTTCGACACCGCATCTGTCGCAACGTATGCCCTTGTAGCGTATCTTCTTGTACTTTCCGCAGTAGCATTCGAAGTCCTTGGTGGGACCAAATATCCTCTCGCAGAAAAGCCCATCTCTCTCGGGTTTCAAGCTGCGGTAGTTTATGGTCTCCGGCTTTGTGACCTCACCCCATGACCAGCTCTTGATTTGCTCTGGTGAGGCCAGTGAAATGCGTATCCCGCTAAGGCTGTCAGCACTAAGCACAGGTCTTCCTCCTTGGAGATTGGGTTCTACTCATTCTTGGTGGGGCTGGTGCCCTCGTTCACGAACAATTCTATAGACAGGCCAAGACTCTGCAGTTCGCGGACGAGAACATTGAAGGATTCTGGTAGACCAGGAGGATGCACGTCTTCCCCCTTGGTGATGGCTTCGTAGGCCTTGGCTCGCCCGGCAATGTCATCGGATTTTATGGTGAGAAGTTCCTGGAGGGTATGGGCACCTCCGTATGCTTCCAGAGCCCAGACCTCCATCTCTCCGAACCGCTGCCCGCCGAACTGAGCCTTTCCACCCAAGGGCTGCTGCGTGATCAGAGTATACGGACCCGTGGAGCGCGCGTGGACTTTGTCCTCCACAAGGTGTATCAACTTCATCATGTAGACATAACCCACCGTCACCGGCTGATCGAATGGTTGGCCGGTGCGGCCGTCGTACAGGGGCGTCTTTCCGTGGATCGGCGGAGAGACGGACTCCTCTTTGCTTATCCTCTCCACGTGCTTCTGGATTTCTTCGCCAGAGAGTCCCTCTACACTTACGCCAAAGTCCTTGAGCCAGAGTTGCAGGCAGGCCCGCGTGGACTCGCCGTTGTACTCGTCGCTGAGTACTACTGCCGGGTTGAACCCCTGCTCCTGGAGCCATTCCCTGGCACGCTCCAACCTGCTTTCGGTGGTCAAGCTGCTGCTGGCGACGTTGGCTTGGCGGACTATCCAGGCTCTGGCCAGCGCGTCCTCAACAACGGCAGTGTCGGCGCTTTCGAATACGGGACAATCTGCTTTGAAACCCAGTTCTTTGGCGGCCCAGCCAAGATGCGTCTCGAAGATCTGACCCAGGTTCATACGGGAGGGCACACCTATTGGGTTCAGAACAATGTCTATGGAGGTGCCGTCAGGCAAGAACGGCATATCTTCCTCTGGCAGGACTCGGGCAATGACGCCCTTGTTGCCATGCCGCCCAGCCAGCTTGTCGCCCACGGAAGCCTTGCGTTTCTGGGCCACCCACACGCGCACTAGTTTGCTGACGCCCTCGGGTAACTCATCACGGTTGGTGAAGATCCTTACCGCGATCACTAACCCCCTCTCGCCGTGAGGCACTCTCATAGAGGTGTCCTTGACCTCCCGGGCCTTCTCTCCGAAAATCACCCGAAGCAGCTTCTCTTCGGCGCTTAGCTCTGTCTCTCCTTTTGGAGTGATCTTGCCCACCAGGATGTCTCCTGACTCAACATCGGCGCCGACCTGCACAATGCCTTCGTCATCCAACTTGCGCAGACTCTCTTCGCCTACGTTAGGTATGTCCCTGGTGATTTCCTCGGAGCCCAGCTTGGTTTCCCTGGCCTCGGCTTCGTACCTTTCGATGTGGATCGAAGTGAACTTGTCTTCCTTGACCAGCTTCTCCGATATCACGATGGCGTCTTCGAAGTTGTAGCCTTCCCAGCTCATGAATGCACAGAGTACGTTTTGACCGAGGGACAGTATCCCATGGTCGGTGGCAGAGCTGTCAGCCAGCACCTGTCCGGGTTTGACTCGATCGCCCTTGTTGACAATGGGACGCTGGTTGATGCAGGTTCCCTGGTTCGTACGCATGAATTTCATCAATGGGTAGCTGTGTTCCTCTCCATCGTCAGCCCTGAGTACGATTTCTCTGCTGGTGACGGAGATCACATCACCCTCGCTTCCGGCGAGGACCAACTGTCCGCTGTCTCTCGCCACCTGCTGCTCCATCCCCGTCCCGACTACTGGAGATTCGGAACAGAGGAGGGGCACTGCCTGACGCTCCATGTTGGAGCCCATCAGCGCGCGGTTGGCGTCGTCATGCTCCAGGAATGGGATCAGCGAGGCAGAGATGCCCACTATCTGCTTTGGCGAGACATCCATGAAATCAACGTTATCTGAGGATACTCTGGGAAACAGCTCTCCCTTTCTGGATTCAATCTTGCTTTCACTGAACTCATCATTGCCGTTGAGAGGGGCACTAGCCTGGGCGACAACGTAGTTCTCTTCCCGGTCGGCGGACAGATAGACGATCTCGTGTGAAACGAAAGGCACCACTTTTATGTTTCGAGATGGCAATCCGGAGATTTCCCGGGCAAGGTTGGGAGTCACGCGAGCTCCTTCCTTGGCGATGCGTTTGCCATCCTGGTCAACCAGGGTCTCTCCGAGGGTTCGGTTGAGCAATTGCTCGTAGGTATTCTCCACTTCACGGACGACCCTTCGATATGGCGTCGTTATGAAGCCGTATTCGTCGATTGCTCCGTAGGTGGCCAGAGACGCAATCAAGCCGATGTTTGGTCCCTCCGGCGTCTCGATAGGGCAAATGCGACCATAGTGGGAATGGTGTATGTCGCGCACTTCGAATCCGGCGCGTTCTCTGGAGAGACCTCCGGGGCCAAGGGTCGAAAGCCGCCGTTTGTGAGTCAGTTCTGCCAGCGGATTGGTCTGGTCCATAAACTGGCATAGCTGGGAGCCACTGAAGAAATCGCGAATAGCGGTCGTTATCGGCCTGGTGTTTATCAGAGCATTGGGAGTGACGGTGGCAGTATCTACAATGCTCATGCGCTCTCTTACCATGCGCTCCAGGTTCAGGAGGGCCACACGCAAATGGTTCTGTATGAGCTCACCGACTGTGCGAAGCCTCCGATTGCTCAGGTGGTCGATGTCGTCGGGCGCATCCTGTCCGTTGTTGACCATGATTATGTGGCGGACTATGGCTACCAGATCTTCGCGGCTCAACGCCAGCAGATTGGCAGTGTCGGGTGCCTCTCCCAGTCGCTTGTTCAGCTTGTAGCGTCCCACCTTGCCGAGATTGTAGTGCCGAGGGTGGAAGAAGAGGTTATTCAGAAGATTCCTGGCGTTGTCGGGGTTGGGCACATCACCAGGGCGCAGACGCCGGTATATCTCCAGGATGGCGTCATTCTCGGTCTTGATGAGAGAGTCCTGCTTGGCGCTAGCTGCGATGAAGGAGTGGTCCGGCGAGTTGTCCGCGTCCTGGAAAAGGGTGATCAACTCCTCAGTCGACGGATATCCGATGGCTCTCAGGAGGGTGGTGACTGGGAAGCGCCTCTTTCCGTTGACCTTCACCCATATGATGTCCTTGCTGCTGGTCTCGAAGTCGAGCCAAGATCCGTGTTCGGGTATGAGTTTGCCGTAGCAGAGGTTACGACCGGTGGCGAGGTCTGTTTCAACAGTCAGGTACAAGCCGGGCGAGCGGATCAACTGGCTTACGACGACTCGTTCGGCGCCGTTAATAATGAACGTGCCAGTGGGCGTCATCAGAGGGATGTCAGCAATGAAGATATTCTGTTCCTTTATTTCCCCTGTCTCTTTGACAACCAACTGCACTTTGGCGTAGAGGGGTGCTGAGTACGTCAGGTCGCGCTCACGGCAAGCCGGTATTGGGTTCTTGGGCGGACCCAACTCACAGTTGACAAAGCGCAGTTCGAGTCGAGTCCCGGCCGGGTCTTGTATGGCGAGGTTCTCGAATAGCTCCCGCAGGCCCTGCTCCAGGAACCGACGGAAGGAGTCAAACTGGATTTGGATCAGGTTGGGTATCCCAAGTACGGGGGACGAGCTGGCAAACGATCTCCTGGCAATG